>Ga0308163_10000182_pt1 | contig 170920 bp, 148 predicted proteins | sample PhyTR1_FD_201037 | JGI IMG/M metagenome (GOLD analysis project Ga0308163, IMG submission 201037) | Phyllosphere microbial communities from UC Gill Tract Community Farm, Albany, California, United States - DLSLT.R1 | ecosystem: Host-associated > Plants > Phyllosphere > Unclassified | place... | reverse complement strand
CACTTATCGACTGTTAATTTTTAAAGAACTTGTTCGGTACTGCATCTTGCCGTCAGCGACAAATCGTTTTGTTTGTCAGCAGCAGAGAAGTGAGATTATGCATTGTTTCGCTTAACTCGTCAACCCCTCGTTTTCTTCAGCACAAGCGGCGTTATCAAAACACCCAACTCAACTACTCATCAACTACTTGATTTCGTTCAGCTTTTATTGCGCTGCAGAAGCAGGAGGCGAACTATAGCAAACCGATGAGCACCCGCGCAAGCCCATCCTGGCGGGTTTTTACAACAACCAGCCGATGGGCCGCCGGGATCACATGCCCTCGAAGTCCGGCTTGCGCTTTTCCAGGAAGGCCGCCATGCCCTCCTTCTGCGCCGGGGTGCCGAAACCGGCGTGGAAGAAGCGGCGCTCGTAACGCACGCCCTCGGTCAGCGTGGTCTCGAAGGCGCGGTTGACCGAATCCTTGATCTGCATGGCGACCGACACCGGCATCTGCGCGATGGTCTGCGCGACTGCGATCGCCTCTTCCATCAGCTTGTCGGCCGGGTAGACGCGCGACACCAGCCCGGTGCGCTCGGCTTCGGCGGCATCGATCATGCGCGTGGTCAGCAGCATGTCCATCGCCTTCGACTTGCCGATGGCGCGCGGCAGGCGCTGGGTGCCGCCGGCGCCCGGGGTCACGCCGACCTTGATTTCCGGCTGGCCGAACTTGACGCTGTCGCCCGCGATCAGGAAGTCGCACATCATCGCCAGTTCGCAGCCGCCGCCCAGCGCATAGCCGGCAACCACGCCGATTACCGGCTTGCGGATGTCCAGGATGTGTTCCCAGTTGCGGCCGATGTAGTTGCCGGGGTAGGTGTCGGCATACGTGTAATTGGCCATGGCGGCGATGTCGGCGCCGGCGGCGAACACCTTTTCGCTGCCGGTCAGGATGATCACGTTGACGTCCGGGTCGGCATCGAAGCTGCGCAGGGCATCGCCCAGCTCGTTCATCATGTTGTCGTTCAAGGCATTCATCGCCTTCGGACGGTTCAGGCGGACGACCGCCACCTTGCCATGGCGTTCGATCAGCAGGTCAGCATATTCCACGGGACACCTCCTCATAGTAGTCGTGAGATAACGGTCCGATTGTAGCCGTTGCCGTAGCGTCAATGGCAAGCCCGCTTTGTTATGATCCGGGACCAAACAAATACCAGGCTTCCACTTGTCGCCCCTCGCCTTTTTCCGCCAGCTGCGCCACGACCGGCAACTGCGCGACCCCGACTTCCGCCGCTTCTGGTTCAGCAGCATCCTCACCAATTTCGGTGCCCAGATCACGATGCTGGCCCTGCCGCTGTGCGCCGCGCTGCTGCTGCACGCGACGCCCGCCGAGATGGGCGGGCTGGCGGCGGCCGGCGCGCTCCCCTTCCTGCTGTTCGGCCTGCCCACCGGGGTGCTGCTGGAGCGCAGCCGGCGTCTGCCGGTCATGCTGGGCAGCGACGCCATGGTCGCGCTCAGCCTGGCCAGCATCCCGCTGGCGTGGTGGCAGGGCTGGCTGTCGATCCACTGGGTGTACGCGGTGCAGTTCGTGATCGGCACCGGCTACGTGGTGGGCGGCGGCGCCGAGCAGGTCTTCCTCACCTTCCTGGTCGGCCGCGAAGGCCTGATCGACGCCCAGGCCAAGTTCGGCGCCACCGAGTCGGCCTCGCGCCTGCTCGGTCCCGGCCTGGCGGGGCTGCTGGTGCAGGCGCTGGGCGCGCCGGTCGCGATCCTGTGCAACGTCGGCGGCTTCGCGGTGTCGATCTGGAACCTGCGCCAGATCCGCAAGCGCGAACCCGCGCCGCACCCGCCGCAATCGCACGCCTTGCGCGACATGCTGGACGGCCTGTCCTTCGTGTGGCGCCACCCCACCCTGCGCCTGCTGGCCTGGGTCTCGGCCTGCTGGCACCTGCTGTTCTACGGCTACACGGCCTTGTATGTGCTGTTCGCCACCCGCGTGCTCGGCCTGTCGCCGGGACTGATGGGGACGGCCCAGATGCTGGGCGGCATCGGCGTGTTCGTGGCCTCGATGCTGCTCAAGCCGCTCACCAGCCGCTTCGGCTCGGGCGGCACCACCGTGATCGGCCTGTGCGCCTCGGCGGTCGGCTTCGTGCTGATGCCGGCGATTCCGCGCGACCTGTTCGGCAGCCAGGCCGCCAGCGCGATGGCCTATGCGATCGTGGTGTTCTGGCTGGACTGCGGCGCCCTGCTGTTCTTCCTGCCCTACCTGGCACTGCGCCAGCGCGTCACGCCCGACGCCTTCCTCGGCCGCATGACCTCGACCATGCGCTTCCTGACGGTGGCGACGGCGCCGCTCGGCGCGGCCGGCGCCGGCATGCTGGGCGAGCACTTCGGCGTGCGCGGCGGCCTCGGTTTCGTGGCCGCCGGCGCGCTCGCGCTCACGCTGGGCACCCTGGGCGGCACCCGGCTGCGCCACGTGAAGGACTGACGCACCTCTTCAGGGCTGCGCCAGGTGGATGCCGAAACCGGTGCGGCCGGGGCAGATGTCCTCGCGCAGGGCGAGCGCCGGAATCGCGTAATCGCCCCCGTTCTGGCGCCGGAACGGCAGCGGCGGCGTGGAGAACAGCGTGTCGAGGCGTCCGCCCAGGGCCGCGCAGAGGCGCTCGTGGCCGGCGGTATCCAGTTTGTCGACCCGGTACGCGACATAAGGCGGCAGCACGTCGAAGCCCGGGTAATGCAGGATGCCGTGCTGGATCGGGAACAGGAGGTCGTCGATCGGGCCGTTGATGCCGCGCGCGCCGTAATGCGATTCCCAGCCGCCCGCGGTCACCACCAGCATGGCGCGCTTGCCGGCCATCTTGCCTTCGCCGTAGCGGTCGCCCCAGTGGGTGTCCGAATGCTCGCCGACGCCGTACGCGAAGCCGTAGGCATACACGCGCTCCACCCAGCCTTTCAGGATGGCCGGCATCGAGAACCACCACAGCGGAAACTGCAGGATCACGGCGTCGGCCCAGCGCAGCTTGTCCTGTTCGCGGGCGATGTCGGGACGCTGGGTGCCCTGTGCGAAGGCGGCGCGCGAGTCCAGCGACGGATCGAAGCGCGCGGCCGGGTCGCGGTCGATGCGATCGTCTGCGTCCAGCACGGCTTTCCAGCCCATTGCATACAAGTCCGAGACCTGGACCGCATGGCCCTGCTGCGCCAGGCGGTCGACGATGAAACGCTTGAGGGAACCGTTCAGCGAGCGCGGTTCGGGATGGGCATAGACAAGTAGGATATTCATGGCATGTCGGTTCGGGTTGAGATGGCATGCATGATAAAAAGGAGGCTGGCATATTAGAAATGAATAGCTCATACACCAGGTATTAACATGATTGATTCCCTGCGCCGGCTCGACCTCAACCTGCTGCTCACCCTCGACACCCTGCTGGAAGAGCGCAACGTCACGCGCGCGGCCGAGCGCCTGCACCTGTCGCAGCCGGCGGTCAGCGTGCAGCTGGGCCGGCTGCGCGAGGTGCTCGGCGATCCGCTGCTGCTGCCCGGGCCGCGCGGCATGCGCCCGACGGCGCGTGCCGACCAACTGCGTGCACCGCTGCGCCAGGCCCTGGAAGCGCTGGGCCAGGCCCTGGCCCCGCCCGGTCCGTTCGATCCTGCCCGCGCCAGCCTCACCTGGCGCGTCGCCGCCTCCGACTACGGCGGCGCGACGATCGTGCTGCCGGCACTGGACGGCCTGCGTGCGGCGGCGCCCGGCACCCGCCTGGCCGTGCTCGGCGCGGCCCCGGCCGAGATCGCCCCGCTGGCCGAGCGCGGCGCGATCGACCTCGCCTTCCACGTCGCCGGCGAAGCGCCCGAGAACATGCGGCGCCGTTCGATGTTCCAGGAACGCTATCTGCTGGCGGGACGGGCCGGCCATCCGCGCCTGCAGACCCCGCCCACGCTGGAACAGTTCCGCGAGCTGGAACACGCCATCATGTCGCCCGAAGGCGGCGGCTTCCAGGGCGGCACCGACAGCGCGCTCGCGCAACTCGACCTGACGCGCCGGGTGGTGCTGTCGGTCCAGAATTTCCTGCTGTTGAAAGGGGTGCTGGCGCACACCGACCTGGTGGCCCTGCTGCCGTCGCGGCTGCTGGCGGACGCACCGGAACTGCAGGCGGTCGAGCCGCCGCTCGCGGTGCCGGGCTTCGAGATGCTGATGCTGTGGCCCGAGCGACTGCACCGCGACCCGGCCCACGCCTGGTTGCGCGACCGGCTCGCCGCCTCGGCAGGCGCCCTGCCCTGAAGCAGGAAACCCGGGATCAGCGCGCTGCCAGGTCGCTGCGCGGCAGCAGTACCCACAGCTGGCCGCGCTGCTTCATGCGCCCGGCGTTGTCCGGGGCCTGGCCGCCGAAACCGAAGAAGAAGTCGGCCCGCACCGCGCCGCGGATGGCGCCGCCGGTGTCCTGCCCCATCACCAGGCGCTGCAGCGGCGTCGTGCCGGCCGGTTCGGTGGTCGACAGGAAGATCGGTGCGCCCAGCGGCAGGAAGGCCGGGTCGATCGCCACCGACCGCGTCGGCGTCAACGGCACGCCCAGCGCCCCTTTCGGGCCGACGCCCGGGTCGGGCAGGCGCTCTTCGCGGAAGAAGATATAGCTTGGGTTGACGTTGAAGAGTTCCTGGCGGCGCTCCGGGTGCGCGGCGATCCACGCCTTGATGCCCTGGGCCGAGGCTTCGGCGGCGGTCAGCTCGCCCTGCTCGACCAGCCAGCGCCCGATCGCTTTATACGGATGGCCGTTCTGGTCGGCGTAGGCGATGCGCACCGTCTCGCCGTCGTCCAGCTGAACCCGGCCCGAACCCTGCACTTCCAGGAAAAAGGCTTCCACCGGATCGTCGACCCAGACCAGTTCCTTGCCCGGCATGCGGGCGCGCTCGATCTCGGCACGGCTGTTGTAGGGCACCACGGTCTTGCCGGCCAGGCGCCCGCGCAGGCGCATGCCCTTCAGCGACGGGTAGACACTGGCCAGGTCGACCGTGATCAGGTCGTCCGGCACTTTATACAGCGGCGTCTGGTTGGCGCCGCCGCGCTTGCGCGAACCGCGCAGGAAGGGCTCGTAGTAACCCGTGATCAGGCCGCTGTCGGCACCGTCGGCGGCGCGCACCAGGTTCGGCACGAAATACGTCTCGAAGAAACGGCGGATGGCGGCGCCGTCGGCCGCGTCGACCGTTTTCGACGCCGCGCACACGGCCTTCCAGTCGGCCTTGGCGCCCAGCGCGCGGCAGGATGCCTGGAAGGCCGGCCAGGCCTGGCGCAGGTCGTCCTGCTGCCAGCCCGGCAGCACCGCGAAGCTGACCGGGGTGAACAGCGGCGCGGCCGGCGGCTGGGCAGGCGGTTGCGCGGGCGGCTGGCTCGGCGGCACCGTCACCGGGCCGACCGGCGGCGGCATCTGCACCGGCGGCTTGGGCTGCGGCTGCGGCTGCGGTTGCGGCTGAGGCTGCGGCGGCAGCGGCGTGGTGGTACAAGCCGCCAGCAAGGCGGCCACGGTCAATAAAGCAGGTACACTGCGACGTGTCGAAAACATAAGGAAACCGTGATGTGGATACTGATGTTGGAAGCAGGCGTGGCGCTGTTCCTGCTGGTGTTCATCGTGTGGTGGACCATGTTCTCGGGCCGCAAGCCCGAGCCGCCGGCAGCGTCGCCGGCGCGGGAACGAACGCCCGGGTCCGGACCGGACCAGCCGCCCGCCCCTTGAACCGGGCAGGCAGCGTCAGTGCAGGCTGCGCGGCAGCGAGAGCACGAACTCGGGAATCGTGACCTCGAAGCGGTGCCCGTCCTCGGCCACGAAGAAGTATTCGCCGGTCATCGAGCCATAATTGGTCTCGAACTGGGTGCCGCTCGAGTATTCGAACTGTTCGCCCGGCTGCAGCAGCGGCTGGTGGCCGACCACGCCCAGGCCCTTCACTTCCTGCACCTTGTTGTTGGCGTCCGTGATCACCCAGTGGCGCGAGATCAGCTGGGCCGCGACGCTGCCGGTATTCTTGATGGTGATCGTGTAGGAAAACACGTGCTGCATCTTGTCCGGGCTGGATTGTTCCGGCAGGTATTGGGTCCTGACGGTGATCGCGAAATCGTAGACGGGCATGGTTTTCCTTGGTCGAGGTGGCGAAGCTGAAGGCCGCCATGATACAACGACAGCAAAAAGCGCGGCGTCGCTGCGCCCCGATGGCGTGCCCGGCGTAAAATAGCGGTCTTTATTATCCGCAAACCGCAGCAGACCCGGCAGCCAACCATGACCACCTATCGTATCGCTCCCAGCATCCTGTCCGCAGACTTCGCCCGCCTCGGCGAGGAAGTGCGCAATGTCGTCGCCGCCGGCGCCGACATCATCCACTTCGACGTGATGGACAACCACTACGTCCCGAACCTGACCATCGGCCCGCTGGTGTGCCAGGCCATCCGTCCGCACGTGCAGGTGCCGATCGACGTCCACCTGATGGTCAAGCCGGTCGACCGCATCATCCCCGACTTCGCGAAAGCCGGCGCCGACATCATCACCTTCCACCCGGAAGCGTCGGAGCACATCGACCGCACCCTGCAGCTGATCCGCGACAACGGCTGCAAGGCCGGCCTGGTGTTCAACCCGGGCACGCCGATGCACTACCTCGAGCACGTGATGGACAAGATCGACATCATCCTGATCATGTCGGTCAACCCGGGCTTCGGCGGCCAGTCCTTCATCCCGGAAGCGCTGAAGAAGATCGCCATCGCGCGCCGCATGATCGACGAGTCGGGCCGCGACATCATGCTGGAGGTCGACGGCGGCATCAAGGCCGACAACATCGCGGCCGCGGCCGCCGCCGGCGCCGACACCTTCGTGGCCGGCTCCGCCATCTTCGGCAAGCCGGACTACAAGGCCGTGATCGACGCCATGCGCGCGGAGCTGGCGGGCACCAACGTCCAGGCTTCGCTCTGATGCGGGCGGGCGCGAAGGCGATCGGGGCGGCGATCATCGACCTGGACGGCACCATGCTGCACACGGTGCCGGATTTCGAGCTGGCCCTGAACGGCATGCGGGCGGAATTCGGCCTCGCGCCCATCACGCAGGACATCATCGAACCGATGGTCGGCAAGGGCTCGGAAAAACTGATCCGCGACGTGCTGGGGCTCGACTACGACGCGGCACGCATCGACGCCGTGTTCGGGCAGGCGATGGCCGCCTACCAGCGCAATTACCTGGCGATCAACGGCCAGCGCAGCACGCTGTACCCGGACGTGATCGAAGGCCTGGAAGCCTTGCGCGGGCTCGGCCTGCGCCTGGCCTGCGTGACCAACAAGCCGATCGCCTTCGCCACGCCGCTGCTGGCGCAGAAGGGCCTGGCGCCGTATTTCGAGATCGTCTACGGCGGCGATTCCCTGCCGCGCAAGAAGCCCGACCCGCTGCCCCTGCTGCAGGTGTGCCGCGACGTCGACCTGGCGCCGGCGCAGGTGGTGGCGATCGGCGACTCCAGCAACGATGCCGAAGCCGCGCGCGCGGCCGGTTGTTTCGTGCTGACGGTACCGTATGGATATAACCACGGACAGTCTGTGCAAACTATTAATTCCGATGGTATAGTTGATTCGCTGCTCGACGCGGCGAAGCTGATATCTGTTCACAACAGCACTTCAAACTAACTTATCTATACATGTTTTTCACCAAAAAACACACCGTCAACCAAACCGGCGCCCTCGAGGCCTGGCTGTGGCGACGCTGGCAATCCTGGGCTAACTGAACCCACGCTGATTGCTGCCGGTACACATCGTCTGTGCCGGCAGGTTTTTTGTAGAAAACGCCGCCCGACCTCCCCTATTCGGCCGGCCCGGAGAAAAGCATGACCGAACTCGAATTCAAATCGCTTGCCACGCAAGGCTACAACCGTATTCCCTTGATCGCGGAAGCTTTTGCCGATCTGGAAACCCCGCTCACGCTGTATCTGAAACTGGCCCAGAGCCAGGGCGCCGGCAAGAACACCTTCCTGCTGGAGTCCGTGGTCGGCGGCGAACGCTTCGGGCGCTACTCCTTCATCGGCCTGCCGGCCAGGACGCTGCTGCGCACGCGCGGCAACGTCACCACGATCGAGCGCAACGGCGAGATCATCGAAACCTTTGATGGCAACCCGCTCGAATTCATCGAGGCCTACCAGGCGCGCTTCAAGGTCGCGCTGCGTCCCGGCATGCCGCGCTTCTGCGGCGGCCTGGCCGGCTACTTCGGCTACGACACCGTGCGCCACATCGAGAAGAAGCTGGCGGATTCCGCACCGAAGGACGACCTCGGCCTGCCGGAAATCCAGCTGATGTTGACCGAAGAGCTGGCGGTGATCGACAACCTGTCGGGCAAGCTGTACCTGATCGTCTACGCCGACCCCAGCCAGCCGGAAGCCTATTCGAAGGCCAAGCAGCGCCTGAAGGACCTGCGCATGATGCTGCGCCGGAGCGTGGATGCGCCGGTCACGTCCAGCTCGGTGCGCACCGAGGCGATCCGCGACTTCAGCAAGGAAGACTACCTGAAGGCGGTGGCGGTGGCCAAGGAATACGTGATGGCCGGCGACCTGATGCAGGTGCAGATCGGCCAGCGCATCCGCAAGCCCTACGTCGACTCGCCGCTGTCGCTGTACCGCTCGCTGCGTTCGCTGAACCCGTCGCCCTACATGTATTACTACAACTTCGGCGACATGCAGATCGTGGGCTCCTCGCCCGAGATCCTGGTGCGCAACGAGCAGGAAGCCGACGGCCAGCGCAAGGTCACGCTGCGCCCGATCGCCGGCACCCGTCCGCGCGGCTCGACGCCGGAACGCGACACCGAGCTGGCGCACGAGCTGCTGAACGACCCGAAGGAAGTGGCCGAGCACGTGATGCTGATCGACCTGGCGCGCAACGACATCGGCCGCATCGCCACCACCGGCAGCGTCAAGGTGACCGACAAGATGGTCATCGAAAAGTACTCGCACGTGCAGCACATCGTCTCCAACGTCGAGGGTACGCTCAAGGGCGGCCTGTCCAACCTGGACGTGCTGCGCGCCACCTTCCCGGCCGGCACCCTGACCGGTGCACCGAAAGTGCGCGCGATGGAAATCATCGACGAGCTGGAGCCGGTCAAGCGCGGCATCTACGGCGGCGCCTGCGGTTACCTCTCCTTTGGCGGCGAGATGGACGTGGCGATCGCGATCCGCACCGGCGTGATCAAGGACGGCAACCTGTACGTGCAGGCCGCAGCCGGCATCGTGGCCGATTCCATCCCCGAGATGGAATGGCTGGAAACCGAAAACAAGGCACGCGCCGTGCTGCGCGCCGCCGAGCAAGTCCAGGACGGCCTGGACGGGGAGATCTGACATGCTTCTCATGATCGACAACTACGATTCCTTCACCTACAACATCGTCCAGTACTTCGGCGAACTGGGTGAAGACGTGCGCACCGTGCGCAACGACGAGATCTCGCTGGAGCAGATCGCCGACCTGAACCCGGACCGCATCTGCGTGTCGCCGGGCCCGAAGGCGCCGAAGGATGCCGGCGTCTCGGTCGACGTGCTGCGCGAATTCGCCGGCAAGAAGCCGATCCTGGGCGTGTGCCTGGGCCACCAGGCGATCGGCGAAGCGTTCGGCGGCAAGATCATCCGCGCCAAGCAGGTCATGCACGGCAAGACCTCGAAGATCGCCCACACCGGCGAAGGCGTGTTCAAGGGCCTGCCCAGCCCGTTCACCGTGATCCGCTACCACTCGCTGGCGATCGAGCGCGCTTCGCTGCCGTCCTGCCTGGAAGTGACGGCATGGACCGACGACGGCGAGATCATGGGCGTGCGCCACAAGGAATTCGACATCGAGGGCGTGCAGTTCCACCCCGAGTCGATCCTGTCGGAGCATGGGCATGCGATGCTGAAGAACTTTCTCGAGCGTTGAGCTGCAAGACAGCCGAGCTTGACCCGCACCCCATGCATCGTCGTCCCTGCGAAGGCAGGGACCCAAGTTTCCCGACATAGCCACGAACTTGGGCCCCTGCCTGCGCAGGGGCGACGTGCAAAGGCCGCGTGCCACAACACGATTTCCAAGACTGGACCCGCCATGATCACCCCCCAAGAAGCCCTGCTGCGCTGCATCGAGCACCGCGAAATCTTCCACGACGAGATGCTGCACCTGTTCCGCCAGATCATGTCGGGCCAGATGTCGCCGACCATGGTCGCCGCCCTCACCATGGGCCTGCGCGTGAAGAAGGAAACCATCGGCGAGATCACCGCCGCCGCGCAGGTAATGCGCGAGTTCTCGACCAAGGTGCCGATGGCCGACACCAGCAACCTGCTCGACATCGTCGGCACCGGCGGCGACGGCGCGCACACCTTCAACATTTCCACCGCCTCGATGTTCGTGGCGGCCGCCGCCGGCGCGCGCGTCGCCAAGCACGGCGGACGCAGCGTGTCCTCGTCGAGCGGCAGCGCCGACGTGATCGAATCGCTGGGCGCGCAGATCGACCTGAAGCCCGAGCAGATCGCGCAGTCGATCGCCCAGACCGGCATCGGCTTCATGTTCGCGCCCAACCACCACGCCGCCATGAAGCACGTGGCGCCGGTGCGCCGCGAACTCGGCGTGCGCAGCATCTTCAACATCCTCGGGCCGCTGACCAACCCGGCCGGCGCGCCGAACATCCTGATGGGCGTGTTCCACCCCGACCTGGTCGGCATCCAGGTGCGCGTGCTGCAGCGCCTTGGCGCGCGGCATGCGGTGGTGGTCTGGGGCCGCGACAACATGGACGAAGTCTCGCTCGGCGCCGGCACCCTGGTGGGCGAGCTGGTGGACGGCGAGATCCGCGAATACGAAATCCACCCGGAAGACTTCGGCCTCTCGATGATCGCCAGCCGCAACCTGAAAGTGGCGGATGCCGCCGAATCCAAGGCGCGCATGATGGAAGCGCTGCGCGGTGAGCCGGGTCCGGCCACCGACATCGTGGCCCTGAACGCCGGCACCGCGCTGTATGCGGCCGGGGTCGCGGCCTCGATCGAGGAAGGCCTGCAAAAGGCGCGCGCCGCCATCGCCTCGGGCGCGGCGCTGGCCAAGCTCGACCAGTTCGTCAGCGTCACGCGCCAGCTGGGCGCGGCCAACCAATAAAGAGAGTCTCATGTCCGACATCCTGAACAAGATCCTCGCCGTCAAAGCGGACGAGGTCGCCAGCGCCAAGAAATACCAGGACTTCAACAGCCTGCGCCGCGACGTCGAAACCAACGCCGCGCTGCGCGCCGACGTGCGCGGCTTCGAAGCTAGCCTGCGCAGCAACATCGAGCTTGGGCGCGCCGGCGTGATCGCCGAAGTGAAGAAGGCATCGCCGTCGAAGGGCGTGCTGCGCGCCGACTTCCAGCCGGCGCAGATCGCGGAAAGCTATGCCAAGGGCGGCGCGGCGTGCCTGTCGGTGCTGACCGACGCGCAGTTTTTCCAGGGCGCGCCCGATTACCTGAAGCAGGCGCGCGCCGCATGCGCACTGCCGGTGATCCGCAAGGACTTCATCGTCGATCCGTACCAGGTCTACGAAGCGCGCGCGATGGGCGCTGACGCGATCCTATTGATCGTCTCTGCGCTGGATCATGGTTTGATGGCGGAGCTGGAAGCCTGCGCCCAGGAACTCGGCATGGATGTGCTGGTCGAAGTCCATGACGGCGACGAGTTGACCGCGGCACTGCGCCTGAAAACGCGCCTGCTCGGCATCAACAACCGCAATCTGCGCACCTTCGAAGTCACGCTCGACACCACTATCGGCCTGCTGCCGCGCATTCCGGCCGAGCGCCTGGTGGTCACCGAGTCGGGCATCCTGGCGCCCGCAGACGTCAAGCGCATGCGCGACGCCAACGTGCATGCCTTCCTGGTGGGCGAGGCCTTCATGCGCGCGCCCGATCCCGGCACGGAATTGCGGCGCCTGTTCGACTGAGTCTTCCCTGACAGGGCACTCGAAGAACCGTCGCGGCGGTTTTTCGGAGTGGCCTGTCATGAACACGTTTGTGCGCGCGGGTCTGCTTGTAGCGGCATGCCTGCTTGGTCTGGGCGGATGTTCGAGCGTCCAGACGGTGGCCAGTACCGTCACCGGCGCCATCGGCAGCGTCGCCGAACGCGTCACCCATCCCTTCACACCCGCCTCCCCTTCGCAGCCGGCGCCGCCCGGCCTCGACAGCTACAAGACCCAGGTCGCCCAGCACGTGGTGCAGCACAATCCCGAGCACAACTACAGCGGCACGCTGCCGCCGCTGCTGCCGGCCATCGTCGTGCTCGAGATCACCGTGGACCGGGAGGGGCAGCTGGCCGGCATCGCCGTGCAGCGCTCGCGCAATCCGGAAGCGTCGCGGGTCGCGCTGGACGCGATGCGGCGCAGCACGCCGCTGCCCAGGCCGCAGCAACTGGCGCAATCGACAGGCAAGCTGACCTTTTCCGAAACCTTCCTGTTTGCCGACCGCGAACGCTACCAGTTGCGCAGCCTGGCCGGGCCGCAGGCGTCGGAATGATGGTGCCGGAGCGCAGCGCCATGCCCACCCCGCCGGCCGAGGAAGAAGTGAGGCACGAACTGCTGCGCTTTATCTTCGATTCCCACCTGAGCCTGTTCAATACGCGGCGCGACCATGAATGGCGGGTGATCATCAGTGCGATGGTGCTGATGGGCGCCGTCGACGCCAGCCTGTTGGCGCACCGGATATACCTGACCGAGAGGCAGGTGGACCTGTGGTGCTTTGCGCTGGTCTTCCTGTTCCTGTCGATCGGCTGGTACCAATGGGGAGTGCAGGTCAGGAACCGGGTGGACCGGGTGGCGATGGATCACGTGCTCGCGGCAATCTGCGACACCATCGGGGTCGATGCGAAAAGCCCGATCCGCGCGGGGATCGACCGTGAAGACGAGCGGGTGCTCGGGCCGCAGGTCGATTTCATCATGCACCACACGTATTTATGGGCGTTCATCCCGCAGATGTTCGTGCTGCTGATCGCCTGCGCCTTGTCCGGCTACCTGCCGATCCTGGTCGACGGGATGCCGCCCGACGCTTCGCCCCGGTCTCAGCTGGAGCAAAGCGCCAAATGAGGCAGGCCGGTCAGGTCGCGCTCGGCCGCGCCAGGGCGCTCTTGCGCGTCCCCGGCATCGGCGCCACCGTGATGCCCGGCACGCGGTCGCCCTGCAGCGTCACCCCGAAGGTCATCAGCTCGTCGCGGCGGAAGGCGTGCACGGTCACGCTGTCGCCCACGCGGTAGCGCGCGAACAGTCCGTCCAGGTTGCACGGGTTGCCGGTCACGCGCAGGCCGTCGACGGCGATCACGATGTCGCCGGCGGACAGGCCGGCCTGGTGCGCAGCGCCGCCCTCGTGCACCTGGGTCAGCTTGGCGCCGCCGGCGTCGCGGCCGATGCCGGCGTCCAGCGACGGCTTGCTGTTCTTGCGCTCGTCGCTCACCTTGACGCCGAACGGGGCGTACAGCTTGGCCAGCGGGATGTCCTCGGTACCGCGCACGTAGCGCTCGAAGATCGATTTCAGGCGCACGCCGCTGATCTCGTCGAACAGCGCCTCGACTTCCTTCTCGGTCACGCCGCGTCCTTGGCCCAATCCGCCGCCTTCGTAGAAGTCACGGCCGTAGCGCTCCCACAGTGCGCGCATCACGTCGTCCAGCGTCTTCGCGCCGCCGGTCTTGGCGCGAATCGTCAGGTCGAAGGCCAGGCCGACCAGCGAACCCTTGGTGTAGTAGCTGATGATGGCGTTCGGCGCGTTTTCGTCCTGGCGGTAGTACTTGCTCCAGGCGTCGAAGCTGGACTCGGCCACGCTTTGCTTGGTGCGGCCGCTGCCGCGCAGCACGCTGCCGACGGTCTTGCCGAGCAACTTGAAATACGTCGATTCGCTGATGATGCCGCTGCGCACCAGCATCAAGTCGTCGTAGTAGCTGGTGAAGCCTTCGAACAGCCATAGCAGCGGCGTGTAGCTCTCGACCTGCAGGTCGTAGGGCGCGAACACGGCCGGCTTGATGCGCTTGACGTTCCAGGTGTGGAAGTACTCGTGGCTGCACAGGCCGAGGAACTTGGTGTAGCCCTCGTTCGGCTCGGCGGTCTTGGGCGCCGCCGTGGTCGGCAGGTCCGCGCGCGCGCAGATCAGCGCGGTCGAGGCGCGGTGTTCCAGGCCGCCGTAGCCGTCGCCGACCGCCATCGTCAGGAACACGTAGCGGTCCATCGGCGCCTTCTTGGTCTTCGGCTCGAAGAAGGCGATCTGCGCTTCGCAGATGGCTTTCAGGTCCTGCTGCAGGCGCGCCATGTCCAGGTTGGGCACGCGGCCGGTGATCACGATGTCATGCGAAATGCCGTGCGCCTTGAAGGTGCCGAGGGCGAAGTCGGCCATCTCGACCGGATGGTCGATCAGGTCGTCGTAGTCGGCGGCGAGGTAGGTGCCGAAGCCGTAGCGCTTGGCGCCCAGTTCCGGCAGCGAGGTGGCCACCCGCCAGTTTGCTGCCGCCAGGTCGCCCGGGCGCTGGATGTCGACCTGGTGCGGCGTCGCTTCCTGGCCGACCACGCGCAGGAACACGCTGGTGCCGTTGAAAAAGCCGTGGGTCTGGTCGAGGTGGGCGGCGCGCACCGACAGGTCCCACGCATACACTTCGTAATGCAGGCTGAGCGGCCCGTCCACCGGGGCGGCCTGCCAGGAATGCTTGTCGAGCTTGGTCAGCGCCACCGGATCGCCGCCGGACTCGGCGCGGATGCGCACGATGTTGCGGGCGAACTCGCGGATCATGTAGCTGCCCGGGATCCAGGCCGGCAAGGTAAATACCTGGCCATCCGCCGCGGGCGCGGCCACGGTCACGGTGACGTTGAACAGGTGCCCGGCGAGGTCCTTGGGCACAATCGTGTACTGGACTGCCGGCGGGGTCTTATGTTTGGCTTTTTTCATAGGTATGAACTATCTCTCTCCGATCCGCCGTAGTGTAATCGGATTCTTCAGGGCGAGCGAGTTCAGACCGTGGATAAATCGGCGGGTGTGTCAATATCGAGAAAGATGCCCGGATCGACTACCTGGACCTCAGTGACGGGACAGGTTTGCAGCAGGCGTCTAGCCCCCTGATCGCCCTGCAATGCCAGCAGCGCATCCAGGTGCACGCGGCCGAAACCGACCGGGTTGCCGCGCCGGCCCGCATGCACCGGGGCCGCGATCGGCGCGCCGGCGGCCAGGGCGTCGCGCAGTGCCGCCAGCGTGGACGGCGCCACCTGGGGCATGTCCCCCAGCGCCACCAGCCAGGCGTCGGCCGACGCTGCAGCGCGGATCGCCTGCATCAGCGATGCCGCCATGCCGCTGTCGGCCTGCGCGCAGACGGTGACTTCGCAGCCCAGCGCCGCCAGCAGCGCCGCCACCCCGCCATCGCCTGGCGGCACCACCGCGACCACGCGCGGCACGGCCGCCAGCAGCTTGCGCGCGCTGGCCGCCACCACGGTCTCGCCCGAGGGCAGCACCTGCAGCAGCTTGTTGTGGCGGCCCGCGGGGTCGAAGCGCCGGCCCCTGCCGGCGGCCATCAGGATGCCGACGATGTCCACGGCAGGATTACTGCTTGATCGACTGCAGCTTCTTTTCCAGGGTGGCCTGGTCGACCGCGCCCGGGATGCGGGTGCCGTCGGTGAAGAAGATCGCCGGCGTGCCCGTGATCTTCATCTGCTGGCCCAGCGCCAGCACCTTGTCGTTCGGGCTCTCGCAATTGGCCGGGGCGGCCGGGGCGGCTTTGCCGTTGATCATCCAGTCGTCCCAGGCCTTGGCGCGGTCCGGGGCGCACCAGATGTTCTTCGACTTCACGAAGGAATCGTCGGACAGGATGTTGTACATGAACGTGTAGATGGTCACGTTGTCCATGCTCTTCAGCGTGGTCTGGCGCAGGCGCTTGCAGTAGCCGCAGTTCGGGTCTTCGAACACCGCGATCACGCGCTTGCCGTCGCCCTTCACCTGCTTGATGGCGGAGCTCAGCGGCAGGTCGGAGAACTTGATCTTGTTGATGTCGTCGATGCGTTCGCGGGTCAGGTCGCGCGTGGTCTTGGCGTCGTAGACGTGGCCGATGACCAGGTACTCGCCCTTCTTGTCGGTGTACAGGATGTCGCCGGCGACGCGCAGCTCGTACAGGCCGGAGTACGGCGTTTCCTTGATCGACTCGATCTTGGCGCCGCCCAGGCGCGGTTCGATGTTCTTCTTGATGGTCGCCTCGACCGAATTCTGCGCGCCGACGCAGGACGCGATCAGGCCGGTCGCCAGCAGCAGGGCGAGCTTGGTTTTTAACATGACTGAATTTCCAATGACTGAATAGGTGGACCGGTTACCTGCCCATGGCATGGGCGATCAGCCGACGCTTGACTAGAGGCAACTTATCCAACAAGTTTAATCCCAAATTGCGCACCACGCGAAGGGGCTCGAGATTGGCCCCGAACAAACGTTCGAGGCCGTCGGTGGCGAGTTGCATCAACAACACGTCTTCCTTGCGGGTGCGGGCATAGCGCGCCAGCACGCGCTCGTCGCCGATGCCCTGCTGCGCTTCGCGCGCACCGAGCACCTTGAGCAGGTCGACCACGTCGCCGAAGCCGAGATTCATACCGTGGCCGGCCAGCGGGTGCACCACGTGAGCGGCATCGCCGATCAGGACGACGTGCGGCGCGGTCACCGCATGCGGGCGCACCAGCGCCAGCGGCAGTGCCTTCACCGCTTCCGGCTGCAGCGGCTTGAGCAGGCCGAGCTTGTCGTCGGCGCGCTCGCCGAGACGGATCGCCAGTTCGCCCAGCGATTCGTTCATGATGGTGTCGGCCAGGGTTTCCGGCGCCGACCACACCAGCGAGACCTTGTTACCCGGCAGCGGCAGCAGGGCGATGATGCCTTCCTTGCAGGTGAACCACTGGCGGGCAACGTTGTGGTGCGGCTTTTCGCAGGAAAAATTGGCGACGATCGCGTGCTGGTGGTACGAGCGGTAATCGATGCCGATGTCGCACTGGCCGCGCACCCAGGAATCGCGGCCGTCGGCGCCGACCACCAGCTGCGCCTGGATGCTGCCGCCCTCTTCCAGTTCGACCGTCGCGCCGTCCGGGGCACAGGCGAGGCGAGTAGCGCGGCCGGCGACGACGTTCACGTTCTGGGCGAAGCGCAGCGCGGCGTCGAGCGCCTTGTTCAGGTTGCTGTCCTCGACGATCCAGGCCAGCGTGCCGGTGTGGGCGCCGAAGGCATCGAAGGCAAGATGGCCGCCGTTCTCACCATCGCCCTGCACGTCCATCGCATCGACCGGCGCCACGCGCGCCATGTCGAGCGCGCCCCACACCTTCAGCGAGGACAGCAGGTCGTGCGCCGTATGGTTGAGCGCGTAGACGCGCACGTCCCAGGGCTGCTCGCCGCCGGCCGATGCCGGCGCGGCGTCGCTGCGCGCGGGCGGCACCAGCAGGGTGACGCTGTGCCCGGCCTGCGACAAACCCAGGGCGGCGGTCTTGGCGATGGCGCCATTGCCGACGATGCAAACGTCAGTGTGCGTCCTAACGCTGCGCAATTGTGCGGTAGAAGAGGTCTGTGTGCTCATGGAAGCCATTATAGCCCCTTCGCCGGGCGCACTTTTCGCCAGCCTGAACGGCCCGCCGCACCGTTTCCCTGAAAAATTGCCATGCAGGACTTGCAGGTACGGAAATCGCTGGCTATAATCATGCCTCTCTTGGCCTGGTAGCTCAGTTGGTAGAGCAGAGGATTGAAAATCCTTGTGTCGGTGGTTCGATTCCGCCCCGGGCCACCAAGAATTCAGTAGTATGCAGAACGCCACCTCCGGGTGGCGTTTTTGTTTTCCGGGACCCCTCATGCACACCTTGCCGCCCTGCCCCCACTGCCAGTCCGCCTACACCTATGAAGACGGCGCCGGCCAATTCGTCTGCCCCGAATGCGCGCACGAGTGGCCGGTGCAGGCCGCGCCGGCCGACGCGGCGCGCGTCTACCGCGATGCCTCCGGCAACATCCTGCAGGATGGCGATACGGTCACCGTCATCAAGGATCTGAAGCCGAAAGGCTCTGGCGGCGTGATCAAGCAGGGCACCAAGGTCAAGAACATCCGCCTGGTCGACGCCGACCACGACATCGACTGCAAGATCGACGGCTTCGGGGCGATGAGCCTGAAAACGGAATTCGTGCGCAAGGCCTGACGCCTGCACCGGACGCCACCTTCGGGTGGCGTTTGTTTTTGCGGACAACGCATCATTGTCCTGAGCCCGGTTTTGGACTATCTTGATTTTCTGGTAACGCACGATGCGTGCGCTGCCGGAGCGATTCGACACCTGCATCATTGACTCGCCTCATCCAACGACAAGGAGACAGCAATGCCACGCTATATGGTTGAACGAACTTTTCAGGATGGCCTGAACATTCCCGTCAACGCCGCCGGGGCGCAAGCCCTGGGCGACATCATCAAGACCAACGGCGAACACGGCGTCACCTGGGTGCACTCGTACGTCAGCGCCGACAAGGGCAGCACCTTCTGCATTTACGACGCACCGACGCCTGACGCCATCCGCGAAGTTGCGCAGCGCAACGGGCTGCCGATCAAGAACATCACCGAAGTCTCGGTGCTGGCGCCCTATTTTTATTACTGAGCACCCCGCGTCAGGACAGCGTTGAACGGCACGACGCCACCCACCGGTGGCGTCGCCGTTTTCCTGGCCGGTGAACACGGCCGGAACCCTGGCACGGCAGAGCAGTCCAAGCGCTGTGTACCGCATTTCCAAAGGAGCCTGCCATGCAATCCGCCAGCCTAGGCACAGCCTGCCTGCTCACTCTACTCACCATGCTCGCCCTCCCCCTCCACGCGGCCGACACCGCGCCGCTCAAGAAATCCAACGGCGTGCTGGTCGACGCCAAGGGCATGACCGTCTACACCTTCGACAAGGATGGCGCCGGCAAGAGCGCCTGCAACGGCGGCTGCGCCAAAAACTGGCCGCCGGTCATCGCCGCCGACGCCGCGCCGGCCGCGCCCTATTCCGTGATCACGCGCGAGGACGGCGGCAAGCAGCTCGTCTACAACGGCAAGCCGCTGTACACCTTCGCCAAGGATAAAAAACCGGGTGACAAGAGCGGCGACAAGGCCATGAACGCCTGGCATGCCGTGACCGAATAAGACTCAGGCACGGATCGGCGCGGCCATTCAGGCCGAGGCCTGCGCCGTCGCCTTAATCCGTTCCTCGCGCGCCATCAGCCAGATCGTGCGCAGGTTGACGATCGCGATCACGGTCTCCAGCGCGGTGCCGCCCACCGATCCCGCGATCACGTTGTTGGCGACCCACAGCAGGGTCCCGCACAGCATCGCCACGCGCATGCGCACGCCCTGCAGCAGGAACAGGGCCAGCGTGCCGATGCAGGACGCGGCCAGCGGCAGCCAGGCACTGGCGCTAGTGGCGAGGTACAGGCCGAGGGCGACGTTGACCGCGACGATGAACAGCGCCACCCACAGCGCGCGGGTGTACAGCGCCAGCACCGAGCGCAGCAGCGACATGGTCGAACTCGCGACCGCGGTCGGAACGCCGAGCAGCGCGAAATGGACGATGTAGGCGAAGCATTCGGCCGCCATCAGCTGCTTGAAGCGGCGGTCGTCCCGTTGCAGGAAGGAGCCGACGCCGAGCACGAACGCCGCATAGCCGACGCATTGCGCGGGCGAGAACCAGTCGATGGCCATCGGAAATCGGTCGGTGGAAGGTGGACCGGGAATTATACCCACCCCACCGCGCGGCGGTTCAGCCGATGGGATCGTGGTCGGCGCTCTTGTGCCCGATGCCGGCGCCGAGCCCCATGCCCATGCCCATGCCGCCCCCACCGCCTTCCCCACCGCCGCCTCCGCCGCCCCCGCCGCCTTTGGCGCCGCCCTTGTCGCCGTCGCCCTTGCCGCGCGCCGCGCTGCCCTGGGTGCGCGTCGGTCCCTGCAGCGGCACCCGCACGTCGGGCGGGATCGGACCCAGGTCGAGCGCTTCGCGGATGAAGTTGCGCAGCGAGACCACCAGATCGGCCGTGTGGATCGGCCGCCCGGCCGCCATGTCGCTCGCGGCCTGGCCGGCCAGGCGGCAGTGTTCCTCGGTGCCGAGCAGGATGATGTCGGCCAGGGCCGCTTCGACCGCGTCGCGGATGCGGCGCGCGCGCTCGGAATTCGGGCCGCCTTCGGCCGCCTCGGCCGGCGTGGCGGTGCGCAGCTCGCGCAGGTGGGTCGGATCGACCGTCAGCTCGCCGGTGAAGGAACCGCCCAGCGTGCGGTAGGCCGCGATCAAGGTGCGCAGGCGCTCGTTGATCTGGCGGTTCATGCGCTCGCGGCGCTGCTGCACGGTCTGCATCATCAGGACGCGGATGCCGACGCCCAGCAGCGTAAACACGGCCAGGCTCAGGAAGGTCGTCAGGACCGCCTGCCAGGAACTGAAATCCAGGTAGCGCACGTTCACCTCGGGATGGTTGTCCAGCCCCCAGTGTAGTGGCGGCGCCGGGCCCGCAATGTTCGGACGCGAACACCGCGGCTGTTTTCGCGCCCGATCGGCGGCATTCCGCCCAGGTGCGCTGCCGGGCCACTGCCGGACGGGTCCGATGCGCCCACGCGACAGTACGGCGCCGGACACCGGCCCACGGCCGAGATTTATCTGGACAGCATGCGGCGAAGGCAGAATACTGCCTTGCCCAAGTTTTCGAGGAACTCCATGCCTGTTGTCCGTGACCTGCGCCGCTTGTTGACCTGCTCGCCTGCCCGCTTATCCGCGGCGCTTCTTGCCGCCTGCGCGCTCGGCCTGGCCGCACCGGCGTCCGCCACCACCATCCTGTTCATCGGCAACAGCTTCACCTACGGCGACCCGGCGGGCGCCAAGCCGATCGTCAAGTTCTACCGGCCGGACACGGTGACCGACCTCAACGGCTCCGGCATCGGCGGCGTGCCGGCCCTGTTCAAGGCCATGACCGAGCAGGCCGGCCTGCACTATGACGTCAGCCTGGAAACCATGCCCGGCATCGGCCTGGACGAGCACTACAACAAGAAGCTGGCGACCATCGTCAAACCCTTCGACCGGGTGCTGATGCAGAGCTACAGCACGATCGACAAGTCGCGGCCGGGCAATCCGGAGATGCTGATCAAGTATTCCGGACTGCTGGCCCAGGCCTTCCACGAGAAGAATCCCAGGGTGCGGATCATGCTGGTGTCGACCTGGTCGCGCGCCGACCAGACCTGGAAGTGGACCGGCAGCTGGTACGGCCAGTCGATCTACCAGATGGCGATGGACGTGCGGCGCGGCTACGACGCCGCCGATGCGGCATCCGACCTGATCGACGGCGTGATCCCGGTCGGCGAAGCCTGGAACCGCGCCATCGCCGGCGACCTGGCCGACCCGAACCCGTACGACGGCATCGGCCCCGGCCAGATCAACCTGTGGGCGCCGGACAATTATCACGGCAGCATCCACGGCTATTACCTGGAAGCGCTGACCATCTTCGGCAGCGTCACCGGCAAGGACCCGCGCTCGCTCGGCGCCGACGAGCGCGTGGCGCGCGACCTGGGCATCGACCCGTCGGTGGCCGGCGCGCTGCAGGGCTTCGCCGCCGCGCAGCTGGCCAGCCGCCCGCGCCGCTAGCGCCCAGCTGACTGAAATCTTGTCGTTGGCAGCAAGACCGTCGCCCCTGCCTTCGCAGGTGCGACGTGCTAGCGTACCACCTGCAGCTTGACCTTCTTGCCGTTGCGGTAGGTGTACAGCGTCAGCGCGGCATTGCGCAGGTCGCCGTTGGCGTCGAAGGCAATGGCGCCGGTGACGCCCTGGTGCTGGATCTTCGCCAGCGCCGGCAGGAACTTGGCCGGATCGCTGGAGCCGGCCTGCTGCATCGCGCTGGCGAACACCATCACCGCATCGTAGGCATACGGCGCATAGGTCTGCAGCACCGACTTGTAGCGCAGGCGGTAGCGCTCGGCGAAGGCGTCGTAGGTCGCTTCCTCGGGGCCGGTGACGCCGCCCGCCACCACGCAGATCACCTTGTCGTTGCCGAGCGCATCGCCGGCCAGCTGCGGCAGCTTTTCCGAGCAGATGCCGTCGCCCGACACCAGCTTGGCGCCCAAGCCGAGCGCCTTCATCTGCTTGAGCAGCGGCCCGGCCACGGCATCCATCCCGCCGTAGAACACCACCTCCGGATTGTGGGCGCGGATCTGGGTCAGGATCGCATTGAAGTCGGTCGCCTTGTCGTTGGTGAACTGGCGGCTGACCACCTGCGCCCCGCCCGTCGCCCGCACGCCCTTGACGAATTCGTCGGCCAGGCCCTGGCCGAAGGCGGTGCGGTCGTCGATCACGGCGATCTTCTTCGCCTTCAGGGTCTTGATCGAATACGTGGCCAGCGTGCGCCCGACCAGGTTGTCGTTGGCGACCACGCGGAACGCGGTTTTATAACCCTGGTGGGTGTACAGCGGCGTGGTTGCCGCCGGCGATATCTGCGGGATGCCGGCGCTGTTGTAGATCTTCGAGGCCGGCACGGTGGTGCCCGAATTCAGGTGCCCGACCACCGCCGCCACGCCGGCGTCGACCAGCTTCTGCGCGGCCGCCGTGCCCATCTTGGGGTCGGCGCCGTCGTCCTCGGGCTGCAGCACCCATTTGACCTTCTTGCCGCCGACCATCGCGCCCTTGGCGTTGAGCTCCTCGATCGCCATGCGCGCGCCGTTCTCGATGTCCTTGCCCTGGTGGGCGCCGGAGCCGGACAGCGGCGACACGGTGCCGATCTTGACGGTCGACTGGGCATGGGCCGCGGACACGGCGCTCAAGGCAAGGATCGATAAGGCGGCGGTCAAACGCATGGCGGGTTCCTTCGAGATGGCGATGCCTGATTGTAATGCCAGATTGACAAAGGCCGATTCCGCTTGACGCCGCGTGCGGCCGTACGAGGCGGCATGCATCGGGCATACCGGCCTGCATACGGGAGGCCCAAGGCGTTACCGAGACTGGGCGGCCGGGTCCTGGCCCTCGAAAAAGGCGGTATCGCGCGCGATCGCCGGCGGCAGCTGCGCCTTGAGCAGGTCGATCCAGGCGCGCGTCTTGGCGTCCACGAACCGGCCGGAGGGCAGCAGCGCGAAGATGCCGATCTCGGGCGAGCGCCAGCCCGGCAGCACCTGGGTCAGGCGGCCGCTGCGCAGGTCGTCGACCACGCTGTAGGCCGGCAGCATGACGATGCCCAGGCCGCGCAGCGCGCTGTCGAGCAGCACTTCGACGGTGTTGCCGATCAGGGGCCCGCGCGGATCGAAGGTGAAGCGCTCGGTGTCCTGCGCCAGTTCCCACACCGGGGTGAACGAGGAATTCACCAGGCGCAGGCAGGTGTGCGCCGCCAGCGCCTGGGGCGACTGCGGCACGCCGCGCCGCGCCAGGTAATCCGGCGCCGCGCACAGCACGGAAAACATGCGGCCCAGCTTCAGGGCCACCAGCGCCGAGTCGGGCAGCGCCTGGGCCAGGTAGATGCTGACGTCGATGCCTTCGGCCAGCAGGTCGGGCGGACTTTGCGAGGAACTGTATTCGACAGTGACGCGCGGATGCGCGGTGCAATAGGTGGAAACCAGCGGCGTCACGTAGCGGTTGCCGAAGGCGGTCATGCTCATCACGCGCAGCCGGCCCGCGGGCTGGTGGGCGGCCCCGCCGGCTTCGCCCTCGGCCTGGGCAACCAGGTCGAGGATGGCCTTGCATTGCTCGGCATAGCGTTCGCCGACGCTGGTGGCGGCGATGCGCCGGGTGGTACGGTGCAACAGTTTGGTTTGCAGGCGGTTTTCCAGCAGCGTCACCAGGCGCGAGACTTGTGCCTTGGTGATGCCCAGGTGTTCCGCCGCGGCGGTGAAGCTGCCGCCGTCCATGACGTGCACGAAGGCGCGCATGGCGTGCAGCAGGCCGTAGTCGAGGTCCTTGCGCATAGGCCCTTATCTTACTGCGGCCTGCGCGATCCGGTCTGCTGCCGGCAACTCAGTTGTTCGCGTACAGCGGGTTGTCGGCCACGTAGGCGATGACGGGGTGGCGCAGCACGCCCTGCGGGGCGATGTCCTCGAGGTCGAACGGCACCACGTGCGCGCTGCCGTTCTGGAAGTTCCAGGTGAACGAGCGCTCGCCGACGACGAAGCGCACCGTCTGGCCGCCGGTCACGTTGACGTAGCGGGTGGCGTCGGTGAGGACGATGACGCGGTCGACGGCGGCCTGGGACGCTGCCGCGTTGCCGCGGAAGCTGGCCGGCTGCTGGGCGGCGCCGGCGCTCGCGGCCGCGCCGAGGGTGGTTGCAATCAATAGGGGGAAAAGCAGTTTGCTGGTCATGGCCTTGGTCCGATTGTGTGATTTAACTGGTCAGAAAGTTTTGGCAATAATTTCTGACCAGCACATGGTAATCAGAACGCGTGCGGCGAAAAATAGCCGCAAATCGGATTGTTTGTTACGCATGACGTAACAATCGCTTCCCAGGTTCAGTTTGTAACCGGCTTGATCTGCTTGACCTCGAGCTTCGATTCGCCCACCAGTTCCTTGTCGAACTCGCCGACCAGTTCCACCAGCGTGTTCTGGTCGATCCTGACACCCGCCGGGAAGTGCTTGTCGTCGATCTCGACGGTCATGCGGCCGCTCTGGTCGGCGAACTCGTACTCCTCGCCGCCCTTGTGACTGACGATCCGGCCTTTCAGGCGGACGTACTGGTCGTCCTTGCCCTTGTCCAGCAATTCCTTGGCGCTCATCAGGGGCACGTTGCTCGGTCCGGCGTAGCCGCTTGCCTGCGCCTTGCTCGACGGTCCGGCGTAGCCGGTCGGCTGGGCGATGGCGAGGCTCGATGCGGCTGCCAGTGCGGCGATGCAGGAGAGGGAGAAAATCCGTTTCATGGTCGGTCCTTTGCGCGTTGTTGAAAGCTGGACGCATTACACCGTCGGGACATTAATCGTATCTTAAGGTGCGCGGATCTCAAGGTGCGCCGGTTGCAGGAAAATCGAGGACCACACCCAGCCCGCGTCCATCCAGCCCGGTACCGAAGGACAAGGCGATGCCGTGCAGTTCGGCGATGCGGCGAACGATCGACAGTCCGAGCCCGTTGCCGCCCTGCCCCTGTCCCAGCACCCGGAAAAACCGTTCACTCAGGCGCCGGCGGCTGGCCTCGTCGACGCCGATGCCGTCGTCGCGCACGGCGATGCGCGGCCGGCCGCCGGCGCGCACGGCCTCGATCTCGACCCGGCTGCCGGACGGGCAGTACCGCAGCGCGTTGTCGACCAGGTTGCGCAGCGCGATCGCCAGCATGTCCGGGTCGGCGTCCACGCTGTCCAGTTCGCAGCGCACCGACAACCCGATGCCGCGCGCGGCGGCGGCCTGCCCGTGCTCGGCCAGCAGCCGCTCCAGCAGCGGCGCCAGCGGCGTGCAGCGCCGGCCCGGCTGCGTGCGCGCCAGCGGGTCCAGGCGCGCCAGCGTCAGGAGGCTGTCGACCAGCGCCGTGATGCGTCCGATGTCCTGGCGCAGCTTGCCGAAGGGCGCCGCCAGTTCCGGCTGCGGATGCTGGCGCTGCAGCAGTTGCACGTGCATGTGCAGGCCCGCCAGCGGCGTGCGCAATTCGTGGGCGGCATCGGCGGTGAAGCGGCGCTCGGCCTGCAGCGCCGCGTCCAGGCGGCCCAGCACCCCGTTCAGCGCCGTCACGATCGGCAGCACCTCGCGCGGCTGGCCGCCGGTCGGCACCAGCGCCAGGTCGTCGGGCGTCTTGGCGCCGATGGCGGCCGCGGTGCGGCGCAGGGGTTGCAGGATACGCCCGATCAGCACCCAGCAGACCAGCGCCACCAGCACCAGCACGCCCAGCACCGGCCAGGCCAGCGACTCGGCCAGTTCTTCCAGGATGTCGAAGCGGTCCTCGGCGCGCTGCCCGACCTGCACCTCGAAGCGGCGCGCGGCGTCGCGCACCACGAACACGCGCCAGGCGTCGCCGCCGACCTCGGGATCGGCAAAACCGTGCCGGTCGTCGAAGCCGGCCACGAAAGGCACGGCCGGCGCCCCACCGGTGCGCTGCAGCACCCGGCCGCCGACCACGATCTGGTATTGCATGTCGACCTTGCGGCCATGGCCGCCGCCGGGTGCGAGCTCCGCCAGCAGGCCGCGTTCGTTCCAGTCGGTGGTGGCGGCCAGGATCATGTAGCCCGCCTCTTCCAGCGCGTCGTCGAACACCTCGCCGGTTTCCTTCCAGGCGATGGCGGTGACGATGCCCAGCCCGGCCAGCCACAGCACCACGCTGGCCGACACGATCGCGGCCAGCAGGCGCCGCCGCAGGGACCACGATGGCGCGCCGTCAGTCCGCATCGCTCTTCAGGCGGTAGCCGAGGCCGCGCACGGTGACGATGCTGGCGGCGCCCAGCTTCTTGCGCAGGTTGTGGATGTAGACCTCGATCGCATTGCTCTCCACCTCGTCGCCCCAGCCATACAGGCTTTCCTCGATCTGGGCGCGGGTGACGATGGCGTTCTTGCGCAGCATCAGCGCGTACAGCACATGGTATTCGCGCGCGGTCAGCGCCACCGGCTGGCCGTCCAGGCTGGCCTGGCGCGCGTCGAGGTCGAGCACGATGCCGGCATGCGCGATCCGGTTGCCCGCGCGGCCGGCCCCGCGCCGCGCCGCCGCGCGAATGCGCGCCGACAGTTCTTCCAGCTCGAACGGTTTGACCAGGTAATCGTCGGCGCCGAGGTCGAGGCCGTCGACCCGGTCGCGCAAGGCATTGAAGGCCGTGATCAGGATCACCGGCACCGGGTTGCCGGCCGCGCGCAGCCGGCCCAGCAAGGCATCGCCGGACAGGCCGGGCAAGCCGCGGTCGAGCAGCACGCAATCGTAATGGTGGGTCGCCAGCGCGGTGTGGGCCGCGTCGCCGCGCTCGACCAAGTCGACCGCATGCTGGTCCAGCCGCAGCCAGTCGCGGATGGTTTCGCCGAGGGAGATGTCGTCTTCGACCAGTAGGATACGCATGGGCGCCAGTATGGCGCAAATGGCATGCCGATGCGTGTCGCGTTCCCCTTCAGTACAGCTGCTCGACCTTCAGTCCCTTTGCGCGCAACAGCGTCGGCAAGCCGTCCTTGCCGACCAGATGCATGAGGCCGACGGCCGCCATCGTATTGGATTCACGCCGCAGCAAGCCGTCGAGTTTGTCGGCCATCGGTCCGTTGCGTTCGGCCAGGAAGCGGCGCTGCAGGATCTGCGACGACAGCCGCCGGTCTTCCTCATATTTGCGTGCCAGCGCGTCGAACGCGGCGCGATCGGCCTTGGCCCAGCCATCCGTGAGCGCCCGGACTTCCTGTTGCGATTCGCCGGAGTCCAGCGACGTCACGGTTTCATCCAGGATCGTCCACTGGTCGGCAATCGGCAGGCGGTCGAACAGGTCGAGCTGGCTCTCCACCGTCTCCAGCGCGACGACCTTGATGTTGCGGCTGTGCGCCAGGTTGGCCAGATGCGCATCGACGGCCAGGTCGGGCCGATAACCGAGCTTGGCGTATTCGACCGTCGACAGCGTGATGAGCAGCATCCATGGCTTGAGCTGGGTGGACAGGGTCGCCGGCGCGCCCAGCGCCTCCAGGCGGCGCGACAGGCGCGGCCCGAGCGCAGGCGGCATGGCGGCGGCGACGGCGGGCGTACTCAGCGCGGCGCGCTGCACCGTCGCGGCCAGTTCCGCAGTCTGCACGGTCGGATCGATTTCCAGGGCCAGCGTGGTGGACGCGGCCAGGGCCCGGGTGACGCTGTCATCGAGCGGATAGAATTCCGGCAGGCCCATGTGGATGGTGCCGAACAAATACATCGTATGGCCGTGGCCACTCACCTTGAACAGTGCACCGCGCTCGACTGCCCGGGCCGGGCCGGCCAGCATGGCGAACATAGCGAAAAGAATGATGATCAGCCGGCGAGCCATGTGCGTGTCCCTGGATAAGAATTCATTCTTGAAATTTTATCCATTCATTTTCTTTCTAGCTATTCAATTTTTTCCAGCAACCGACGCAAGCAAACGATTGATTTCATCAAAAAAATCAAATTCCTGCCGATTCCGTTGCTTTTTTTATTGATTTTGGTCAACATAGTCAATACGGCGCGGCTCCGCCGCCGGCTGCAAGGCCGTAGCCAGACTTTGACTGACCTATCTTGAGGAACGCGCGGTGAAGGGAATCGTTTTCAATCTGCTGGAAGAAGCCGTCACCGCCGAGCATGGCGACGCCGCCTGGGACGCCCTGCTCGATGCCGCCGGTCTGGACGGCGCCTACACCTCGCTCGGCAGCTACAGCGACGACGAGATCGTCGCGCTGGTACGGGTCGCCTCCGAGGCACTCTCGATTTCCCAGGACGACGTGTTACGCTGGTTTGGCCAGGCGGCGATGCCGCTGCTGGCCAAGCGCTATCCCGCTTTCTTTTCCAGCCACGCCGACAGCCGCAGCTTCCTGCTGACGCTGAACAGCATCATCCACCCCGAGGTGCGCAAGCTGTATCCGGGAGCGCAAACGCCGGTGTTCGATTTCGACACCAGCCTGCCCGAGGTCCTCGCCATCGGTTACAACTCGCCGCGCCGCCTGTGCACCCTGGCCGAAGGCTTCATGCATGGCGCAGCGACCTACTACGGCGAGCGGCTGGAGATCCGGCAGTCCCGGTGCATGCATCACGGCGCCGAAAAGTGCATCTTCGATGTCCGCGAACTGGAATGATCAACGCACCCACATCGTCCGCGCAGACAGAACTGGCGCGCCTGGAACGTCGCCTGCGGCGCGAAGTGGCAGCACGCCAGGAGGCCGAGGCGATCGCCGAACGTGGCCTGCGCGATCTGTTCCAGCGCCAGCAGGAAATCAGCCTGCTGGAGAGCATCGCGGTGGCGGCCAACGAAGCGAAAGGCGTCAACGATGCGATGCAGCGCGCGCTGGAAGCCGTCTGCCGTTACGCCAACTGGACGCTCGGCCACCTGTGGCTGCTCGGTGAGCGCCACGGCGAGCGCTATTTCGATTCCACCGGCATCTGGTACGACGGCTGCAAGCATGCCGGCGGTGGCGCATTGGACGAGCTGCGGGCGCTGACCGAGGCGGCCGAATTCGCGCTCGGCACCGGACTGCCGGGACGCGTGGTGCAGAGCGGCGCGCCGGTGTGGATCGACATGGCGAGTGCCGACCCGGCGCAGGTGCCGCGCCTTCCGCAGGTCGTGCGCGCCGGCTTCGCGGCGCTGTTCGCGTTTCCCGTCATGATCGGCAGCGAAGTGGTCGCCGTGCTCGAATTCTTTTGCCTCGAGCGGCAGATGCCGGAACAATCGACCTTGCGCCTGATGGCCCAGATCGGCACCCAGCTGGGCCGGGTGATCGAGCGCCGCCGCGCCCAGGACAAGCTGCTGCACGACGCCCTGCACGATCCCCTGACCCAGCTCGGCAACCGCAAGCTGTTCCTGGACCGCCTGACGCACCTGTTAAAGCGCACGCAGCGCGCGCCGGACAGCCATTTCACCGTGCTGTTCGTCGACCTGGACCGCTTCAAGTCGATCAACGACGGTCTCGGCCACCAATGCGGCGACCAGCTGATCATCGCCGCCGCCGCCCGGCTCTCGTCCAGCCTGCGCCGGACCGACCTGGCGATGCGCGACGCCGCGATTGCCGAAGGCCATCTGGTGGCGCGCCTGGGCGGCGACGAATTCGTGATCCTGCTGGATGGGATCGGCGCCGCCGGGCACGCGATCGCGGTCGCCGAACGCATCATGCGCGCGCTGGCCGAGCCCTTCGAAGTGGCAAGCCAGCGCGTGTTCGTGACGGCCAGCATCGGCATTGCGCTGAGCGCCAGCGGCTACACCAACGTCGAGGACATCCTGCGCGACGCCGACATCGCGATGTACCAGGCCAAGAAGACCGGGCGCGCGCGCTGGGTGATGTTCGACCAGACGATGCAGGTGGCCGCAGTGCGCCGCCTGCAGCTGGAAGCGGACCTGCGCGACGCGGTGGCGCAGCGCCAGCTGTTCCTGCAGTACCAGCCGATCGTGTCGCCACGCGACGACCGGATCGTCGGCTTCGAAGCCTTGCTGCGCTGGCGCCACCCCGTGCGCAGCCTGGTGCCGCCCAACGAATTCATCCCGGTCGCGGAAGAGATCGGCTTGATCGAACCGATCGGCGCCTGGGTGCTGGAACAAGCCTGCCGCCAGCTGCGCGACTGGCAGGAGGTGCACGGGGCGGCGCTGCACATGAGCGTGAACGTATCGGCGGTCCAGTTCACGCGCGGCGCGCTGGTCGACACGGTGGTCGGCGTGCTGAACCGGACCGGCATCAGGCCCGCCAGCCTCAAGCTCGAGCTCACCGAAAGCGCGGTGATGGCGGACGCCGAACACGCGCTGACGGTGTTCGCGCAGCTGAAAGCGCTGGGCGTGCAGGTCAGTCTGGACGACTTCGGCACCGGCTACTCGTCGCTCAGCTACTTGCGCCGCTTGCCGATCGACACGCTGAAGATCGACCGTTCCTTCGTCAGCCAGCTGGACCGCTTGGACGACAAGCGCCAGATCGTCGAGATGGTGCTGATGCTGGCGCGCGCGCTCGGCCTGCAAGTGGTGGCCGAAGGCGTGGAAACGGAAGCGGAGCTGCGGCTGCTGCGCGACATGGGCAGCGATTTCGTGCAAGGGTATTTCTACTACCGGCCGCTGGCCGCCGACGCCGCGCTCGAGGCGCTGGCGGCGCAGGCGGCGTGCTGCTCGGGCGCCGCGAGCGTCTAGACATTGGTCGGAAGCGGACGTGGGTGTGGGGCTGCAATCGGCCGGAAGCAGTCGTAAGGTTTGCTCTGCCGCAGATCTGCCCAAACTTCCACTTCGGGTCGGTAGCAGCCGATACTGGAAGACCGTGTCGCCGACCCGGAGGCAGTGTCATTCGGTTCTACGCTACATGAGCTAACTCAGTGATCAAGGAGCGATGCGCCGCAATGCCTGCCATTGCCCCATCTGCAACAGCCAGCGCCACGTTGCCGGCAGCCCGGGCCATGTCGCCGCAGCAGAACACGCCCGGCACAGTTGTCGTCTTCAGTGCGTCGGTTACCACGAACTCGCCCATCGGGCCAGCATCCATGTCGCAACCAAGATCCTGAGCAAGGCTCCCTGTAGGCGTGGTGTGCGGCACGACGAATAATCCCGCCATCGGCAAGCGCCGCCCGTCAGATAGAACCACATCGGCTTCGCCATCGATCCGGACGACAGGTGTTGCCTCGATAGCGACACTGCGTCGTGCCAGCGCCGCGCTTTGCGCTTCATTTGGTGTAAAGGTGTCGTTCAAGAAGAAGGTAACGCGCCCCCAGTCCGGCAGCAGCAATGCATGGTGCATCGACAGTTCGTTCACGGCGATTACGCCGATTTCTCCTTCATCGAGCTCGTAGCCATGGCAGTACGGACAGTGAAAGACACGTCGTCCCCAGCGTTCCGCAAGACCTTCGATCCGCGGCAGCGTATCTGTAACGCCGGTCGCGAGAACCAGGCGGCGTCCGCTGACAGTACCGCCGCTACCCAGCGTGACCTCGAAATAACCGTCGCCGTTCGTCACCGACGCGGCGGTATCGTTGACCCATGCGACATTTGGATAGGCTCGCAATTGAGTTCGTCCCTGCATGGCGATATCTGCGGCCTCGCTCCCGTCCTGGGTGAGAAAGCCATGCGAATCCAGGGCAAAACGGTTGCGTCGGCGATCGGCATCGATGACAAGCACCTTACGGCGCGCGCGCGCCAACTGTAACGCTGCGGACAAGCCGGCGTAGCTACCGCCAGCTACAACGACATCGAAATCAGTCTGCTTTGGAAATGTGTGCATATTGGTGTTCTCCATGATGGGCGTACTGCTCATTGAATCGTTCGGACAGATCGGCAAGGCTTACGTCGGCAAAGCGGCTGACCAACAAGGCCTCGGCTTCGTCGAAGGCACTGGTCAAAGACTGGTTGACGACTTTCTCGACCAAACATTGGGGATGCTCCGTCCGATTACCCATCGCGAACACCGTCGGCGAGCCGACGCTCACGTAAACGTCATGCAGCGTGAGCTTGGACAGGTCAGCCGTAATCACCCATCCGCCGCCATGGCCCTTCTCGGAACCGACATAGCCACGTTCCCGCAGCCCGGCAAGCGTACGCCGCACGAGCACCGGATTCGTCTGTAGAAAGCTGGCCAGTTCCTCGGACGTCAGGGCACGCTTGCTGTGCGCCATGTGCAGCAGGAGGTGAAGAATGGAAGAGAGTTTGCTATCGCGTTTCATGTAACTTATGATAGTGCATGAAAGCGTTGATTGCAATCTTCGGCGGCTCGAGGTCCGCAATCGGTTGGCAGCAGGCCACAGCCTGTTGTGACAGTCCGAGAGTATGTTGGCTCGGCAACCTGCTATGCTGAGTCGAATGGCCGAGATCGGCCAGAAGCGGACGGTCGCTAGCCGGAGCAAGCAAATGAAAAAAACGCAGCGACAGTTGGTAAAAGAAACGTTCACAAAAACACGTGATGAAAGATACGCTGAGATGTCGAAGTCCGAGAAGCGCGGCTACTGGATCTTCGGTTTCGTTGTCGTTGCGATCATGTTTTTGCTGTGGAATTCGGCCTGATGTGAGTGAAAACAGGCCATTTCGATAGGTCCGCTTGGGTCGAAAGCGGTCTCAGCCAAAGGCCTCAACTGACCAAGAACAGGTTCCCTGCCCGGTCGACAGCGCACCATCCCGCCAAGAAAGACGCGATGACGACATCCCAATGGCTGAAAAAAGGCGCCCGCTTCCTGCTGATGCTGACCGGTGGCGCGGCTATCCTGTATGCAGCAGCGGCCGCCGCCCTTCAAGCGGCGCGAAATCACGCGCCGGACAGCATGACCGAGCTGATGTCGCCCGACCACCGCTATCGCATCGTCATGACCGAAGAGCTTGCAGGCTTTCCCGGCTCTTCCTGCATCAAGCAAGTCTACGTGTTACCCGCGCGCGCCACCTTCGACCGCAACGACGAGGACAACGAAGTGTTTGCGGGCGCCTGCGAAGGCTTGACCGGCATCCGGTGGAACGGCGGCCGGATACAGGGAACCGTGGCGCTGGGACCTGCCATCGAAGGCGTGAAGGCGCTCAAGTTGAAGCGTTATGGGGCGAACGGCAGCGTTCAACTGAGCTGGTCTGCGCAGTGACTATCCCGGCATACGGATGGCGATCCTGCGGACGAAAACCGCAGCAAGGCATGAACGCGGCTATCGAGACAGCTGGCAAGGACCGTTGCGCTGCCGCCGCAATCGTTATTCGGGGCGCCAAGCGGCGCAATGTTAATCATGCGACAATCTAGCGCCGCGTCCGACCGCCGCGGCGTTACTGCCCCTATTTACGAAAGCCGTCCATCATGTCGACACCCCAGCCGCGCCGCGGCTCCCCTCTTTTGTTGTTGCCGATCGCCCTGATCGTGCTGGCGATCGCCCTTGCCTTTGCCTGGGTCGGCGGCTGGATCGGCAACAGGAAGCTGACCCCGCAAACCATGATCAATACCGCGGAGGCGTCCGGTTCGCCGCAACCGGGTTTCCGCCGCGCGCACAGCAAGGGCATCTGCATGATCGGCAGCTTTTCGCCGACGCCGGCGGCGGCGCAATTGTCCACGGCGCGCGTGTTTTCCCAGGCTTCGACACCGGTGCTGGGCCGGTTTTCCAATCCCGGCAACGATCCCTATTCCCCTGACAACAAGGCTGCGGTCAGGGGCATGGCCTTGCAGCTGAAAACCGACGATGGCCAGGAGTGGCGCATGGCGATGAACAGTTTCCCCTTCTTTGCATCCTCCACCCCGGAAGGATTCCAGGCGATGAATGCCGCCAAGTTGCCGGACCCGGCCACCGGCAAGCCGGACCCGGAAAAAATGAAGGCGGTCCTGCAACGCTATCCCGAAATTGCGAATTTCATGGCGTGGTCGAAATCCGCGCCGACGCCCGACAGCCTGGCCAACACGCGCTTCAACGGCGTGAACGCATTTCGCCTGATCGATGCGCGCGGGGTGCAGCGCGCGGTGCGCTGGTCGATGCGTCCGCACACGCCGTTCGTGGCGGCGAATGCCGAGCAGCTCAAAAACGCCGGGCGCGATTACCTGGCGGACGACCTCAACCGGCGCCTGGCCACGGGGCCGCTGCAATGGGACCTGGTGATGCAGTTCGCGGCGCCCGGCGACCCGATCGAGGATCCGTCCAAAGCCTGGCCCGATACCCGGCCCGAAACCACGGTCGGCACCTTGACGCTGGCCCGCATCGAACCCCAGGCGGCGGGCCCCTGCCGCGACCTGAATTTCGATCCCTTGATCCTGCCGACAGGTATCGCAGGCACCGACGATCCGGTCCTGCACGCACGCTCGTCGGTCTATTCGGTATCGTTCAATCGCCGCGAACGCGAAATCAGCCAGGGCAACGCCCACAACGGGAGCGTTCGATGAACCGCCCGCGTCATTTCAATCTGCCGGCCCGCCTGCTGCACTGGTCGATGGCCGCCGCGATCCTGGCCATGCTGTTCATCGGCGCCGGCATGGTCGTGTCGCTGCGCTACCGCGTCCCGCTGCTCGACCTGCACCGGCCGCTCGGGCTGGCGATCCTGCTGCTGGCGGTCGTGCGGCTGGTCAACCGCCTGCGCCATGCGCCGCCGCCACTCCCGGACGACCTTCCACGCCTCCAGGTATGGGCCGCCAAGGCATCGCACTGGCTCCTGTATGCGCTGATGTTCGCCATGCCCCTGATCGGCTGGGCCATGCTGTCGGCGGGCGCCTATCCGGTCGTGCTGTTCAAGGGCGTCAACCTCCCGGCGATTCTGCCGCACAGTCCGGTCATGTACGGCATCCTGCGCCCCCTGCATGGCGTGCTGGCCTACCTGCTGTTCTTTACCATCCTGGCCCACATCGGCGCCGCCCTGTTCCATGCATGGGTACGGCGTGACGGTGTGTTCGGACAGATGGCCAAGGGCGACTAGTCCAGCGTCTTGCGGCTCATTCCGCCGATGCCGGCGTGATGGACTTGCTGACCCTGCCCTGCTCGTCCAGCATCTGGATAGCCGCCTTGCCGTCCGCCGCCACCAGCAGCATCATGCGGACCCGGCCTTTCGCATCCTTCAGCTGCAGCGCCGAGCCCTTGCTGCCGGTGTTGCCGAGCCAGATGCGGTTGGTGCTCAGGCGCCCCGCCTCCTGCAGCTTCTTCCAATAGGCGTCCTGTTCCGCCTCCGGAAGCTTGCGGGCTTCGTCGCCGAAGCGCTTGATGTCGCCGGCTGCTGCCAGCTTGAAATGCGGCACGTCGTTGATCTTGATGCCGGTCTGCTGGAAGTCGGCGTCGTCGGCGTTGATGAGCTGCAGCGCCTGGTCCTGGCGGAAGCGGTCGAAGGTCAGCGACAGGCCGGCCGCGATCCTGCCGTCGGCGCCGATGCTGCCTTTCTGGATCAGGCCGCCGTTTTCCGTCCCTTCCTCGTTGATGAACAACATGCCGGCAAACGCGCGCCGGTCGGGACGCTCGACTTCCTTCCCCTGCTGGAACTCGCCGGGGAAGCGGGCCTTGCTGGAGAGGATGATGCGCCTGGTTCCATCCGGCTCGACGATGTTGATGCGGCCGACGGTGATCTCGTCGAAGGTCTCGTGACGGGCGGGCAGCCGGGCGCCGGTCAGGGTCACGATGGCGGTGAGGGCGGCGGCCATGCTGGTGGCGCCGGCGAGGAAGGTGCGGATCTGCGACATGGATTCTCCTTATTTGCGGATGGCTTTCTTCAGGCGGCGCAGCCGCCATTCGATGAACAGGCCGACGAAGCCGCTGAACAGCACGATCGCGCCCAGGTATTGCAGGATGCGGTTGCCCGGCGCCTGCACGTGTTCGGTGTGGATCCTGTCGAAGCGGCGCCGGCCGCCGTCCACCGCTTCGAAATACACCGTGCCGCGGTTGTCCGGCCATTCCACGGTGAGCGGATGTTCCCGGTTGACCTTGAAGTCGCCGAGCAGCTTGCCCATCTCTTCGGTGGTGATGGTCTTGGCCATCAGCTTGTATGAGACGATTTCCCCGTATTTGTCGAAGATGTTGTCCGCCTCGCCGGCCCGGATGACGCCGCGCGACGTGTATTTATAGAGCTGGTTCGAAAAGAAGATGCCGTCGTTCGCCGCCAGCATCAGCGCGAACCCGACGACCCAGGCCAGCGCCGAGGCGTACACCCAGCGCTTGGTATCGCCGACCTGCACCGCCACCGCATTGCCGTTGAATTGCACGACCGCGGGGATGTGGGCCAGTGTGCCGGTCAGGACTTCCCGGTCGACGTCCTTCAGGAAGACTGCCTGGTCCATGCCCAAGCCGGCAAGCAGCGTGGAAAACATCTCGGCCGAGGGTGCCGATTTGTCGTTTTCCAGCTTCGATAAATAGGATTGCTCGATGCCCGCCAGTTGCGCCAGCTGCGGCTGGGTCAAGCCTTTTTCGGTGCGGAGCTGTTTGAGTCTTTCGCCGAATGTCATGACAACCTTTCCTGAACGTCAATGGAAAAGCTGTATTCTTGGTCATTCATGCATGACTTGGAAGATGAATATGCGCGAATATCGATGAATATGAGAAAAACCGACGAGGTTCGCTCACCACGCCGTCGCCCCTGCGAAGGCAGGGGTCCAAGTTGTCAGTCTCATCGTTACGGGCGCAAATCGGGTCCCTGCCTTCGCAGGGACGACGTTCGAACGCATCGGGGCAAAAAAAACGCCGGCGCGAAGCCGGCGTTTTCATGACAGCGGCGTAAAACCGCTTACCAGAAAATCACCCGCTCTTCCGGCGCCAGATACATCTTGTCGCCCGGCTTGACGCCGAAGGCTTCGTAATAGCCCGGGTGGTTGCGCAGGCTGCCGTTGACGCGGAATTCCGACGGCGAGTGCGGGTCCGATTTCACCTGGGCGATCAGGGCGGCGTCGCGGGCCTTGCCGCGGCGTGCCTGGGCCATGCCCATGAAGATGCGCTGCTCGGCGGTGTAGCCGTCGATCACCGGGGCCGGCTTGCCCTTCAGCGAGATGTGATAGGCGCGGCTGGCCATGATGGCGCCGGCGTTGTCGGCGATGTTCTCGCCCAGCGTCAGCTCGCCGTTCAGGTGGTAGCCGTCGACCGGGCTGTAGCCGTTGTACTGGCTGACCAGCACCTTGGCCTTGGCGGCGAATTTTTCGCCGTCTTCCTTGGTCCACCAGTTGCGCAGGTTGCCGTCGCCGTCGTACTGCGAGCCCGAATCGTCGAAGGCGTGGCTCATCTCGTGGCCGATCGAGATGCCGACCGCGCCGTAGTTGATGGCCGGTTCGGCGTTGGCGTCGTACAGCGGCGACTGCAGGCGCGCGGCCGGGAACACGATTTCGTTCAGGGACGGGCTGTAGTAGGCGTTCACGGTCTGCGGCGTCATGCCCCATTCGGTGCGGTCGACCGGCTTGCCCAGCTTGGCGATGCCGCGCTTGTGCTCGAACTCGCGGGTGCGCATCACGTTGCCGACCAGGTCGTCGCGCTTGATGGCGAGCGACGAGTAATCGCGCCACTTGTCCGGGTAGCCGACCTTCACCGCGATCTTGTCCAGCTTGGCCTGGGCCGCCTTCTTGGTATCAAGGCTCATCCAGTCCAGGGTCTCGATGCGCTCCCTGTAGGCCAGCTTGAAGTTGTCGACCATCTCCTTGACCTGCTGCTTGCGCTCGGCCGGGAAGTAGTTCTGGACGTAGGCCTTGCCGACCACTTCGCCCAGGTCGCGGTTGACCTGCGCGACGCCGCGCGTGGCCAGAGGACGGTTGACCTTGGTGCCGCTCAGCACCGCGCCGCGGAAGGCGAAGCTCTCCTCGTCGAAGGCCTGGGTCAGGTAGGTGCCGTAGGCGCTCAGCAGGCGGAAGGTGTAGTACGACTTCCAGGTCTCGACCGGGGTCGCGGCGATGATTTTATCGAGGCCCTGCAGGTAGGACGGCTGGCTGACCACGACTTCGCTGATCTTGCCGCCGACGCCGCAATCCTTCAGGTAGGTGGTCCAGTCGAAGCCCGGCGCCAGCGTGGACAGCTCGGCGACCTTCATCTTGTTGTAGCGCTTGACCGGGTCGCGGTTCTGCACGGCGCTCCACTGCACCTTCGCGATCTCGGTTTCCAGGGCGACGATGGCCTTGGCTTCGGCGGCGGCATTCTGGTGGCCGGCCAGGCTCAGCATCTTCTCGACGTGGGCCAGGTACTTGGCGCGCGTGTCCGCCAGGCGGGCTTCGTCCTGCAGGTAGAAGTCGCGGTTGGGCATGCCGAGGCCGCCCTGCGAGATGCCGACGATGTAGCGGGTCGAATCGCGGTTGTCCTGGCGCACGCCCATGTTGACCGGCGAGCCGGCGCCGATGCGCTCGAAGCGGGCAGCCAGCGCGGCCAGCGACTTCTTGTCCTTCAGCGCGGCGATGTGGGCCAGTTCGCTCTTCAAAGGGGTCAGGCCGAGTTCGTTGCGGCGCTCCATGTCGACGTAGCTGGTGTAGAAGTCGCCCATCTTCTGCGTATCGGAACCGGCCTTGGCGTTTTTATCCTGCGCGGCCTGCTCGATCACGGTGCGGATCTGCTTCTCGACCGTGTCCTGGGCGACGTTGAAGGCGCCCCAGCTCGAGCGGTCGTTCGGGATCTCGACGTCCTTCAGCCATTTGCCCTGCGAGTAGCGGAAGAAATCGTCTTGCGGCCGCACGGCAGCGTCGAGCGCGGCGGTGTCCACGCCGGATGCCGATACGGTTGCAGCGGTCGCGCTCGGCGCGGTGGCCGCCGACGGCGTGGTAGGAACAGCCGGGTCGGCAGGGGCCGCGTAGGCCGCGCCGGCGAACAGGCCCGCGATCAGGGCGCTGCACAGGGTACGCTTCATGGGATCTCCATCGTCAGTGAAGCTACGATCCTAAATTAAACTTTTCTCAATGCCAAGTTATGATCGCTATGCGTTGTGAATGCGTTGTGAATGCGTTGCGGTGCTGGTTTTAAAAGCGGCCGCCCCCATCTGGGCCCCATGTCGATGTTCACGCGTTTTCCTTCCCTGGCTGCGGGCAGCATCGCCCTGCTCGCCTGCGCGGCGGCGCTGGCCCAGCCCGCGCCTGCGCATCCGGACCAGCTTGCCGCCCTGATCAACGCCTACCGCGCCGCCCCTGCCGGTTGCGGCGGCCGCGCGGCGGTGCCGGCGCTCACGCTGGAACCCGCGCTGTCGCAGGTGCGCATCGGTGCCGGCACCTTCCTCGAATCGGCGCTGCGCGGCCTCGGCTACCGGGCCGAGCAGGCCGAAGCGATCTCGCTGACCGGCGTGCAGGATGCGCAGGCGGCCATGGACGTGCTGCGCGAAAAATTCTGCGCCAAGCTGCTCGACCCGGACGTCAGCGCCATCGGCACCGCGCACAGCGGCAGCGCCTGGCAGATCGTGCTGGCGCGGCCGATGGTCTTTCCCGACCTGCCCGGCTGGGAAGAAGCCGGACAGCAGATCCTGGCCGAGGTCAACCGCGCCCGCGCGCAGGCACGCCATTGCGGCACCGAGGCCTTTGCGGCGGCGCCGCCGGTCAGCTGGAACGGCAAGCTGGCGCTGGCCGCCCTCGGCCACAGCAGCCACATGGCCGAAGGCCGGTATTTCAGCCACCAGGAACCGGACGGCAGCCTGCCGGCGGACCGGGCGCTGCGCGCCGGCTACCTGTTTCGCGTGGTCGGCGAGAACATCGCTTCCGGCAACCGCACGCCGCAGGATGCCGTGGCCGCCTGGATCGACAGTCCAGGGCACTGCGCCAACCTCATGAACCCGGCCTTCACCGAGATGGGCGCGGCTTACGCGATCAATCCGCGCAACGAGAACCGCACGCCGTACTGGACCCAGGTGTTCGGCACACCGCTCTGATGCTTTTCCATCGGCGCTTGCCAAGCCGTCATTGGTTTCCTCTATCAGGCCGATTCAAAATAATAGATAGCGCGCTATTCAATTGCGCGCTATAGTTACCTCCATGGACGCGCTGCATGGCGGCGCCTCCCGGCCGGACAACCGGCTAGCATGGAAGAGATAACCTGCACCGAACTTTATTTGTAGCCACTCACTGAAAGGGTAACGCAATGACCACCAAGCTCGACAAAGTCCTGTACACCGCCAAAGCCCACACCACCGGCGGCCGTGAAGGCCGTTCGACCACCGATGACGGCCTGCTGGACGTGACCCTGCAGCCGCCGAAGGAAATGGGCGGCAAGGGTGGCGCCACCAACCCGGAACAACTGTTCGCAGCCGGCTACTCGGCCTGCTTCATCGGCGCCCTGAAATTCGTGGCCGGCCAGAAGAAGATCGCCGTCCCGGCCGACACCGCCGTCGACGCCAGCGTTGCCATCGGCCCGATCCCCAACGGTTTCGGCCTGGCCGTGGAACTGGCAGTCAGCCTGCCGGGCATGGACCGCGCCGCAGCGCAGGAACTGGTCGAGGCTGCCCACGTCGTCTGCCCGTACTCGAACGCTACCCGCGGCAACATCGACGTCACCCTGACCGTGGTGTAAGCAGTTTGCGGGCCGGCTCCGGCTGGCCTGCATATGAAAAAAGGCGCCGCCCTGCAAAGGACCGGCGCCTTTTTTCATATGCAGGCATGACGCAAACATCCGCGTGGGCACAGGCTGCCCACCCTACGTGCATGCGCCTTGCCGATCAGGCAGCATCCTGAAAATTGCCGTCGTAGGGTGGGCACCCCGTGCCCACGCGAAAGCCGGCGTGACGCAAACGTCCGTATGGGCACGGGGTGCCCACCCTACGCCGCTTCCGGAAAGGGCACCCGCTCCACTGCCCGCACCAGCGCCTCGAAGCAGTCGGCATCCAGCGCGGTCCCGACCGTCTTGCGCATCATCTCGAGCGCCTGGGGGATCGGGATCGCGCCGCGGTAGGGCCGCTCGGCGGTGATGGCGTCGAAGATGTCGGCGGTGGTGATGATGCGCGTTTCCAGGTTGATCTCATCGGCCGCCAGCCCGCGCGGATAGCCGCTGCCGTCCAGGCGTTCGTGGTGGGCGCCGGCGATGAGCGCCAGTTCGCGGAAGGCCTCGATGCGGCCCAGGATGGTCTCGGTGAACTCGGCGTGCCGCTTGACCGCGTCCCACTCGGCGCGGTCGAGCGCGCCCGCCTTGTCCAGCACGCTGTTGCTGACGCCCAGCTTGCCGACGTCGTGCAGCAGCGCGCCGCGCTTGAGCCAGCGGCGCCGCTGCAGCGACAGGCCGAGCGACTCGCCGATCATGTCGGTGTACAGCGCCACCCGCGCGCTGTGGCCGCTGGTGTAGGGACTTTTCGCATCGACCACCTGGCCGAAGGCAGTGGCGATGTCGTCCAGGTAATCCTCGTCCAGCACATGCTGCCGGCCCTGCCCGCTCGGTTCCAGCGCGGCCACCGCGGCGTCGATGCCGGGGCCGGCCAGCGTCTGCCAGAAACCATCGGACTGCGCCTCCTCGGCGAAGGCGTCCACCAGCCGCGGATCGAACCACTGGCCGCTGCGCGCCCGGGCTTCGGCCAGCGCCGCGCCGCGTCCGCCCTGGGTATGGAACACGTCGATCACCTGGGCCAGCAGCGCAATGCGCGCATGGATCGGGATCGCCTCGCCCTGCAGGCGGGCCGGCTTGCCGTTGCCGTTGAAATGTTCGTCGAGCGAATAGATGCCGCTCGCCACACCTTCCGGAAAGCGCAGCAGGCTGGCGATTTCGGCGCCGCGCTGGCAGCGGGTGGCGACCAGGCCGCGCGCGATTTCCGGGCCGTCGCGCAGGATCGTCATCACGCTGCGGAAGCGCTCGGCCAGCCCCGCTTTCAGGCCGGTGTGCTTGAGCACGAAGCCGAGCACCTGCGGCAGGCTGTCGCCGACGGTCTTGTAGTCGCGCTTGAAGTCCAGGTCGTCGGTCAGGTACAGCTCGCAGATGCGCGCCGCGTTGCTGCTGCAGCCGAGATCTTTTAATAGCAAAGTGTAGTAAAGCTCCCACAACTGCGCCTCGGGCAGGCCGATCCGGCGCCCGATATGCATGCCGATCCAGCAACAGCGCACGCAATGGCCGGGTGGCTGGCCTTCAGTGATGTCGAGCGCGTAGCTGAGTGCGCCGATCAATTCCGACAATTTCAAGGTGCCGGCGAGCGCGGGATCGGTATTCATGGTGGTTGCCTAGTTACTTTTGAATAAATTATGATGATTTTAAGCAATAGGCTACTCCTACTGGCCGACGTGATGTAAATTAATTTTAACTATCAACTCTATATAAATAGATAGATTGCATTGATAAGACCGACGCTCTACCATGGCTACATATAGATAGCATCTATCGAAATAAAAATATCGATAGCAACAACCCAGTCAAAGAAAGAGACAGCCATGACCACCATCACCACCGCTTCCGGCATCCCCGTCGTCGACAACCAGAACTCGATCACCGCAGGCCCGCGCGGCCCGGTGCTGCTGCAGGACTTCCACCTGATCGAGAAGCTGCAGCACTTCAACCGCGAGCGTATCCCGGAGCGCGTCGTGCATGCGAAAGGCTCGGGCGCCTATGGCACTTTCACCGTCACCCACGACATCACGCAGTACACCAGCGCGAAGCTGTTCGATGCGGTGGCCAAGCAGACCGAGACCTTCCTGCGCTTCTCGACCGTGGGCGGCGAAAAAGGTTCGGCCGACACCGAGCGCGACCCGCGCGGCTTCGCCCTGCGCTTCTATACCGAAGAAGGCAACTGGGACCTGGTCGGCAACAACACCCCGACCTTCTTCCTGAAGGACGGCATCAAGTTCCCGGACTTCATCCACACCCAGAAGCGCGATCCGCAGACCAACCTGAAGTCCGCCCAGATGATGTGGGACTTCTGGAGCCGTGCGCCTGAAAGCCTGCACCAGGTGACGATCCTGTTCTCGGATCGCGGCACCCCGGACGGCTACCGCCACATGGACGGTTTCGGCAGCCACACCTATAGCCTGATCAATGCCGACGGCCAGCGCCACTGGGTCAAATGGCACTTCAAGACGCAGCAGGGCATCAAGAACCTGAGCGCGGCGGAAGCGGTGCACCTGGCCGGTACCGACCCGGACTACGCCCAGCGCGATTTGTTCACGGCGATCGCCAAGGGCGACTTCCCGCGCTGGAGCGTCGAGATGCAGCTCATGACCGACGAGCAGCGCGCCGCCTGGGAAGCGCGTACCGGCTGGGACGCGTTCGACCTGACCAAGGTATGGCCGCAGGGCGACTTCCCGCGCATCCCGGTCGGCATCCTGGAACTGAACCGCAACCCGGACAATTACCACGCCGACGTCGAGCAGGCGGCGCTGTCGCCTTCTAATATTGTTCCGGGCCTGGGCTACAGCCCGGACAAGATGCTGCAGGCGCGCCTGTTCGCCTACCACGACGCCCAGCTGTACCGGGTCGGCACCAACCACCAGCACTTGCCGGTGAACCGCCCGCGCTGCCCGTTCCACAACCAGGAGCGTGATGGTGCGATGGCGATCGCCAACGGCGGCGCGGCAGCCAACTACGATCCGGTGCGCGGCGGTATGCCGGCAGCCGGCGGCTTCGGCCACGGCGACGCCGGCTGGCAGCTGGAAGGCGTGGCGGGCCGCTACGACACCCGCGCCACCGACGACCATTTCACCCAGGCCGGCAACCTGTTCCGCCTGCTGACCGATGAAGGCAAGCGCAACCTGATCGAGAACATCGCCGGTGCCCTGAGCCAGGCCGATGCCGCGGTGCAGGACCGCCAGATCGGCCACTTCCTGAAGGCCGACCCGGCCTACGGCAAGGGTGTCTCGGAAGCGATCAGCCGCATCCTGAACCGGGCATAGAAGCGCCTAACAAAATCTCCATGGCGGCGTTGCATCGCCTTGCCCTGAAGGTTTTGCTAAACGCTCCAAGCCTCATCCTACCGGCCGCCTCGACCGCGACACCGCGAGGTCGGCCAGCAGGGCCAGCGCAAAGGCGGCGACCGCCACCAGGTAGATCGCCCGGTAATCGCCGCCGCTGTGCGCGAACAACCAGGAAAACCCATAACCCGACACGGCCTGGGACAGCGCAAACATGGTCGTCGAGCGGCTCCAGGCCGCATGCTGCGCATCGTGGTCGTGCGCCAGCAGCTCGTGCAGCCGGCCGATGACGAGCGTGACCACGCCCGGCGTGAACGCGCCCAGCAGCAGGCTGGCCAGCACCAGCGAGGGTGTATGCGGCAGTTCCGCCAGGAGCGCCGCCGCCAGCCCGGAGAGCAGCAGGCCGAGCCGCAGTGCATTGCCGAAGCCGGCGCGATCCGCCACCAGCCCGTACAGCATCGGCCCCGCGGCCGCCCCCACCCCGTACAGAATCCAGTACAGCGCGCCATGCGCGGCGCCCTCGTGCAGGCCGCGCGCCACGAAATCCACCAGGAACACCGCCGCCGGCACCAGCCCGGCCGCCACCGCGGCATATTCCAGGTACAGCACCCGCACCGCCAGCGGCACGGGCCGGGGTGCGGGCCGGTGTGCATCCCCGGCGGCGTACGCCGGCGCCGGCGCCACATGGGCCGGCCAGGCGCGCCAGGTCAGCGCCGTCAACAGGCCGCTGAACACGGCCAGTCCGATCCAGCAGCCCGCCAGGCCCAGGCGCAGGAGCAGCGGCAGCAGCGTGCCCGACACCACGATGCCCGCGCCGATGCCCATGAAGATGGCGCCGCTGGCGATCCCGCGCCGCGACAGGGCGACCAGCGGCAGCACGGTCTGCGCCACCAGTACCATCACCACCGCCCCGGCAAAGCCGGACAGGAACCGCCACACGAAGAACCACGACAGCGACAATGGCCAGGCGCAGGCGAGGAAGGCCAGGCTCGCCAGCAGCATCATCGAGCGCAGCGCGGCGCGCGGGCCGGTGCGCGCCGCGAGCGGCCGTCCGCACAGGGCGCCCACGAAGTAGCCCGCGAAATTGGCCGCCCCCAGGTAGACCACGTCGCTGGCGCCGAACCAGTGGGCCTGGATCAGCAGCGGAATCAGGGGCGTGTAGGCGAAGCGCGCCAGGCCGATCGCGACCAGGCTGGCGCACATGCCGGCCACGATGGCATAGGCCGGCGAGATGGCCTGACCGGCGGATTGGCCGAGGGAGCGGCCGGCGCTCGCGCTCATGGCATGGTCTCGTAGTTGGCCGGAATCCAGCGGTAGCCAGCGCCGTCCTCGCGGACATGACCCAACCCCGGGAAGGCGATGTGCGCGGCGCCGATCCACAGGTGTTCCCGCGCGGCCCGCGCCAGCAGCGCGCGCCGCGTGCGCCGGGCATCGCCGTCGCTGCTGTCGTACTTGAGCGCGGCCTGCGGATCCCGCAGCTGGACCGGCGCGACGTGCACGATGTCACCCCACACCAGCAGGCGCTGGCCGCGGCTCTCGACCAGGTAGGCGGTATGGCCCGGCGTGTGGCCAGGCTCGCTCAGGCTGCGGATGCCCGGCACCAGTTCGGCATCGACCTCGAACGGCCGCAGCCGCCCGGCCCCGGCGTACGGTGCCAGCGCCTCGGCGGCGCTGTCGAAGAAGCTGCGCAAAAACTCGGGCGCGGCGGCGCGGCTGGCCGGGTCGCGCCAGTAGTCCGCGTCCGTGCGGGCCACGCGCAGCACCGCGTTCGGGAACGCGATCTTCCCGGCGCGCAGCACCCCGCCCACGTGGTCCTTGTGCAGGTGGGTCAGCAGGATCTCGTCGACCTGTTCGGGCGCATAGCCGGCGGCCCGCAGGTTTGCCAGCAGCTGGCCGCAGCAGGCGCCGTACAGGGCGCCCGCCCCGGTGTCGATCAATACCAGCCTGGTGCCGGTATTGACCAGGAAGGCGTTGATCGAGCCCTGCAGCGGCAGCGTCAGGTCGTCGGCGGCGAGCGCGCGCGCGACCGCCTCGGGCGGGGTGCCGATCATCACGCTCTCGACCGGGAAAGGATGGCTGCCGTCGGACAGGGCGACGACTTCGAAGTCGCCCAGCATCATGCGGTAGTAGCCGGGGTTCGGCACGCGTGCCTGGGGCGCGGCGGCACCGGCAGCGGGCGGCAGCAGCAGGACCGCCAGCGTGACGAACAGGCGCAGGCACAGGGATCGGAACATCTCTACTCTCCGGACAGATTGCGATACCGCGATCTTTCGGCATCCGGCGCCCGCTGCCAACTATCCAAAGGTAAGGAAACGCCGGCGGCGCCAGCGGCGCAGCAGGCCGGCCGGGGAGAACAGGGAGAACTGGTAGGCCAGCTCGCCCGGCAGGATCACCGCGACCTGCGTGCCCTGCCCTGGCTGGCTCTCGATGGAAAAGGCGGCGCCGATGCCGCCGGCCCGCTCGCGCATGCCGGGCAGGCCCCAGTGACCGGGGCGGTGCCCGGCCTCGGCCACCGCCTGCTCCAGGCCGCAGCCGTCGTCGCGGATGCGCAGCGCGAAGCTGGCGGGGCCGTAGTCGAGCTCGAGGACCACATGGCGGGCGTCGGCGTAGCGCGAGGCGTTGAACAGGGCTTCGCGCCCGATCGCATAGATTTCGTCGTTGACCTGCGGCGTCAGGGGCCGCACCCGTCCCAGCGTGCGGATCTCGAAGCTGTTGCCGTTGTAGGCGGCGAGCTCCCTGCCGAAGGAATGCAGGGCGAGGCGCATCTCGTCCGGCGAGGCGGCGGCGCGCAGGTCCATGATCTGCTCGCGCCCTTCGACCAGCAGGCGCCTTGCCAGCTCCATGATGCGCTCCAGCCTGGCGCGCTCGCCCGAGCCTTGCGGCACCTGGTGCACGTGCGCATTGAAGGACATCAGGAGTCCCTGCACGCCCTGCAGCAGCGTGTCGTGCAGCGACCTGGCGATGCGCGAGCGCTCCTCCAGCCGCGCTTCGACGCGTTCCTGCATGCGCCGGGTGAGCTGGCGCACCCGCAGCGCATAGCCGGCGTACAGCAGCAGCGCCGCGCCCAGCGCCAGCAGCAGCAGGAACCAGCGGGTCTGCACGAAGGTCGGCGGGATCACGATGTCGAGCGCGGCGGGCGCCTGGCTCCATACCCCGTCCTCGTTGGCGGCGGTGACCTCGAAGCGGTAGGTGCCCGGCGCCAGGTTGGTGTAGCTGGCCGCGCGCTGTCCCGGCGCCTCCTGCCAGTCGCGGTCGACGCCATCGAGCCGGTAGCGCAGGCGCACCCGTTCCGGGATCGACAGGGCCAGCGCCGTGAAGGCGATGCGCAGGCTGGCGGCGCCCTGCGGCAGGGTCAGCGACCCGGCGTTCTCGGCCTCGTACAGCTTGCCGCCCGAGCTCACGCTGCGGATCAGTACCGGCGGCGGCAGCCGGTTGCGGTAGATGTTCGCCGGGTCGATCATGGCGATCGCGCTGCCGGTCGAGAACCACAGCTTGCCGTCCCCGGCCCGGACCAGCGCCGGCAGCGGACGCAGTTGCGACGCATGGCCGCGCAGGCCGTCCTGGGCATCGAAGCGCTCGAACGCCACCTCGCTGTCCGGCGCGCGCAGCCACGCCGACAGCCTGGCCGCCTCGATATGATAGATGCCGTCGGCGCCGTGCAGCCACAGGTCGCCGTCCGGCAGCCGGACGATCCCGGCCATGCCGCGGAAGGTTTCGCCGTGCCTGCCGCGCAAGGCCAGGGCGCGGCCGTCGCGGATCAGCATCGTGCCGCGTTCGCCGCCGGCCCACATGGCCTGGCCGTCGCGGTGCAGGCTCAGCACCTTGCCCAGTTCCAGTCCGGCTTGGGCACCGAGCAGGCGCAGGCTGTCCCGCCCGTCCCGGCCGCGCGCCACCACGCTGACGTGGTTGTCGGCATGGCCCATCCAGACCCTGCCCTGCGCATCCCTTTCCATGACCAGTACCCGGCCCGCCGGAAAACCGGTCAGGCCGCCATCCCTGGTCCATGTGCCGTCGGCCAGCCGGAACAGCTTGGCGCCGGCAAACGCGACCCACAGGCCGCCGTCCGCGTCCGGCTGGATCGCCTGGGCCTCGGCGCCGATCGCCACCGGCGGCGGTGCGATCGCCGTCACGCGGCCATCCGGCGTGCGGCGCCGCAGTCCCTGGCCGTCGCCCAGCCACAGCGTCCCGTCGGGCGCCTGGCAGGCCGCGGAAAAGCGGTCCTTGAAGACGAACCTGCCGACCGCATCGCCGTCGCCGGAAAAGCTGCGCACGGCGCTCATGTGGCCGGCGACCCAGATGCCGCCGTCCGGCCCCGGCAGTATGGCGGGATGGTCCAGCCCGGGCTGCACCGGCAGCGGACGCAGGCGGTTGCGGCGCAGACGGTCGATGCCGGCCGAGGTGCCGATCCAGAGATTGCCTTCGCGGTCCTCGAAAAAGGCCTGGGGCAGCGCCCCGCTCAAGCCGTTCAGCGGGGTCAGGCGCTGTTCCGGCACGGCGCCGGGACGCAGGTCCAGCTTGCGCTCCACGGCATCGCCGTGCAGCAGCCACATCTGGCCGCTGCGGTCGAAGCGCAGGCCGCTGCCCCGCAGCGCCGGTGCCGGCGGCTTGCCGTCCGCCAGCAGCGCCGTGCGCAGCCGGTAGTAGCGGCCGGCGTCGTCGGATGCCCAGATCGCGCCGTCCGGTCCCTCGGCCATGCTCATCAGCGCCATGCGCGGCCAGGCCTGCGCAAAGCGCCGCTCGCCCGGCTTGCGGAAGAACGCGCCGGCCGTGGAACCGATCCACTCGGTGCCGTCGCGCGCAAACAGCACGTGATAGACCTGGGCCTTGGGCAGGCCCACTTCGGCGCCCAGCCGCTCGAAACGCTGCGCACCGGGGGCCAGCCGCGCCACGCCCTCGCCGGTGCCGACCCATACCGCGCCGTCCGGCGCCTCTTCGATATGGAAGATCATGCCGCCCGTCAGGCCGTCGGCTTCGAAGAAGCTGCGCGCGCCATCCCGGCGCAACCTGGAGACGCCGCCGAAGCGGTAGCCGACCCACAGGGCGCCGTCGCGGCTGGCCATCAGGCCCAGCACGTCGTCCGAATGCAGGCGCTGCCCGTGCACGACACCGGTGCGTTCGAACGCCACCCCGTCGTAGCGGTACAGGCCGACCGCGGTCGCCATCCACAGCCAGCCGTCGCGGGTCTGGGCGAACTTCAGCACGTCGACCGGTCCGCCCTGCAATCCACCCCAGGCGGTATGGGTGTAGTCCGCCAGCAGCGGCGCCGGTGCGGCGGTGCCTTGCAAATGGAGCGCCAGCAGCAGGATGGCGGCGGCGCGGCGCAGGAAGGTAACGGCTATCACGAAGGACCAGGATGAGTTATTCGATCAATACTAAACAACACGATTTTTTCACGCAACAGGGAGAACGTCCGCATCACCGGCCATTTGGCAGGGTCGCAAGCGCCGCGGGCATCCTAGGATGGCCGGCAAGCATCCGCTCCACCATTGCCCTTTTCGACCATCATGAAACGACAACTCCTTGCTCCCGCCGTCCTGCTGCTGGCCTGCGGCCAGGCCCTGGCCCAGGACACCGCCGTGCAGGTCTACGGACGCCTGCACCTCGGCCTCGAACACGTGCGCGTCCACGGCGGCGCCCAGGATCCCGTACCCTCCTGGCGCGAATCGAACTACCGCTCGGTGCTCGGCTTTCGCGGCAGCGAAGACCTGGGCGGCGGCCTGCGCCTGCTGTTCCAGGTCGAGGGTGCGCTGGCGCTCGACACCGGCAGCGGGGCGCCCGCCTCGCGCGATACCCGCATCGGCCTGCAGGGCCCCTGGGGCACGCTGTTCGGCGGTAACTGGACCACGCCCTATAATTCCAGCACCTCGGGCCTCGATCCGTTCTACACCACCACGGCCGGCTACATGAGCATCATGGGCAACGGCGCCGCGCCCAGTGCCAACAACGTCAGCGACACCAGTTCCTTCGACCGCCGCCAGCAGAACAGCCTGCACTACTGGACGCCGGCCTGGCACGGCCTGTCGCTGCGGCTGGCGCACGGCTTCAACGAGGAGACCCCGGCCAGCGGCGCCAGGCCGGCGCTGGATTCGGCCGCCCTGGTGCTCGAGCACGGCCCGCTGTATGCCGTGCTTGCCCACGAGCGCCATCGCGCCTACCAGGGGCCCGGCCTGAACGACCAGGGCAGCAAGCTGGCGCTGGCCTGGCAGTTCGGCCGCACCCGGCTGGCCGGCATCGCGGAAAAACTGCGCTACCGGACCGCCGCCGGGCCGCTCGAGCGGACCTCGTACTTCCTGTCGCTGTCGCACCAGGCCGGGCCGCACGGCATCCGCTTCGGCGTGGCGAAAGCCAACGACGCCAGCGGCCCCGCCGGCGCCCAGGTCGGCGCCATCCGCTCCGGCCCCGATACCGGCGCCGTGCATGCCACCCTCGGCTACGACTACGCCCTGTCGAAACGCACCAGCGTGTTCGCCTTCCACAGCCACCTGCGCAACGACGATCGCGCGGTCTACGACTTCGCGATCAACGGCCTGGCGCCGCAGGCCGGCAGCCGGCTCGACGGCACCGTGCTGGGCATCCGCCACGCCTTCTGAGCGGCTAGCGGCTGCGCGCTTGCACGATGTGCAGGCGCTCGGCAAAGCGCACCAGGTCGGGCAGCGAGCGCGCGCCCATCTTTTCCATCACCTTGCGCTTGTGGGTCTTGGCCATGATCTCGCTGACGCCCAGCGCGTCGGCCACCTGCTTGTTCAGCAGCCCGCCGATCACCAGTTCCATGGTTTCGCGCTCGCGCGGCGTCAGGCTGGCGTGCCTGAGCCGCAGCGCGGCCAGCTCGCGGCGCGCCGCCAGCGCGATCTCGTCGGCGGCCAGGGCGGCGTGCACCGCGCGCAGCAGTTCGTCCGGCGCCACCGGCTTGGTCAGGAACTCCACGGCGCCGGCCTTCATCGCCTGCACCGACATCGGGATCGAGCCGAAGCCGGTCATGAAGATGATCGGCAGATCGGCACCCAGGCGCGCCAGCTCGGCCTGCACTTCCAGGCCGCCCAGCTCCGGCATCTGGATGTCGCAGATCAGGCAGGCGCTGGCATCGGGACGGGACTGGTCGAAAAAGGCGCCGGCGGCGGCGAAACCGCGCGCATCCAGGCCCTCCGCCGCCAGCAGGTTCAGCACCGAGGCGCGCACGCTCTCGTCGTCGTCGACCACGTACACGACGCCCGCCATCAGCAGCCTCCCGGCAGCTCGAAGCCGACGCTGCAGCCGTACGGCCGCGCGGCCTCGGCGCGGATGGCGCCGCCGTGCGCCTCGATGATGGAACGGCACACTGCCAGTCCCATGCCCATGCCGTCCGGCTTGGTGCTCACAAAAGGTTCGAACATGGTTTCGACTCCGGATTCCTCTACCCCGACGCCATTATCCTCGAAGCGGACCGCGATCCGGCCGTTTCCGCAGCGCGATACGATCCGCAGCACGCGGCGGCGCGTCACCACCGGCGCCATCGCCTCCATGGCATTATTGACCAGATTGACCAGGACTTGCTGGAGCTGGACGGCGTCGCCGTCGATGCGGCTGGCGCACGCCCCCAGCTCGAGCTCGAGCGTGACCTCGTGGCGCTGCAGGTCCGCGCGCGCCAGCGCCAGCGTCTCGCGCAGCAGCGCGTGCAGGTCGACCGCGCCGTACTGGGGGCTGCGGTGCCCCAGTCCCTGCAGGGTCTGGATGATCTTGCCGGCGCGCTGGCTTTGCCCGCCGATTTCCTGCAGCAGCCCGGCCACCCGGTCCAGGCCCGGCGGCTCGCGCTGCAGCCAGCGCAGGGCGGCGCCCGCATTCGTCGAGATCGACATCAGGGGCTGGTTGACTTCATGGGCGATCGCCGCCGTCAGCTGGCCCACGGTCGCCACCCGCGCGCCGTGCGCCAGTTCGGCCTGGGCCTTGCGCAGCGCTTCCTCGTCGATGCGGCGGCGCGTGATGTCGCTGACCGTGCCGACGAACACGCCGTCGATGTCGTCCGCCGGCTGGCCGACCACGGACAGGTAGCGCATCCGGCCGTCGCTGCCTGCCAGGCGCTGTTCGAAGCGCATCGGACGGCGGGCGCCGGCGGCCTCGGTCATGGTCCGCGCCACGCCGGCGCGGTCTTCCGGATGGATGCGCGCCATCAGGGTGTCGAGCGCGACCCGCGCCGCCGCCGGGTCCAGCCCGAAGATGCGGCAGCATTCGGCCGAACAGTCGACCGTGCCGCGCTCCACGTCCCAGATCCAGCTGCCGCTCTGGTTGATGCGTTCCCCGAGCAGCAGGGTCGCGCGGCTCTCGCGCAAGGCCTTCTCGACCCGGCGGCGCTCGCGGTTTTCTTCCAGCAGGTCGGCATACAGCTGCGCGGTCTCGAGCGATACCGCGGCCTGGGCCGCCAGCAGCGACAGCACCTGGGTATGCTCGCCGGTGAAGCCGTACGAGGACAGGCGGTTTTCCAGGTACAGCATGCCGACCAGCTGGGCGCGCTTCATCATCGGGATCACGATCGCCGCGCAGCGCGGGTAGGCGGCCAGGTAGGGATCCCTGGCATGCGGCACCGGGCGCCGGCTGTCGCTGACGCTGACCGGCTGGCGCGTGCGCATGGCCGTGTTGACCATGGTGAGCGGAAGGTCGTGCATGGTCGGCGCCACCTGCCCCATGTCGACGTCGATGCCGTCCGCCGTCAGGCGCGCGCTGGCTTGAATCAGGATGCCGTCGCTTTCGCGCCGGATCAGGAGGCCGCGCTGGGCGTTCGCGGTCTGCAGTGCGATCTTCATCAGGGTCTGCACCAGCGGTACCGCATGGATTTCCTCCGACAGCGCGCGCGCCGAGCGGATCACGCTGTCGATGTCCCGGATCGCCGCCGTGTCGGCGTGCAGCGCCGGCACCGTGCCGTCGCCCTGCGCCGCCGGCGGCGGGAACGCCGCTTCGAGCAGCGCCACCTTGCCCAGCGCGCCCCAGCGGCGGTAGGCGCGCGACGCCGCCTGCGCATGCGTCCCCGCCGCGGTCGGCTGGCGCCGGCGCGCCGCCAGCCGTGCCGCGCGTTCGTGCGCAATGCCGGCGATGTGCTCGAAGCCGTGGGTGCGCGCATGTTCGGCCGCGCGTTCGTAGCAGTCCTGCGCGCCCAGGTCGTCGCCGTCGAACTCGTGCAGCGTGCCCTCGGCCAGCGCCAGCTTGTCGGCGAAGGTGATCGGATTGCTGCCGGCCCAGGCGCGGATCTGCGCCAGGTGGCCGCCGGCGCGCTCGCGCCGCGCCGCCGCTTCGTCCGCGCGCTGCCCGCACAGGGCCAGCACGCTGAACAGGTGAAAGTCGAGCAGGTGGATGTGGGCCGGGGCCGACCAGGCCAGCAGGGCGGCTTCGTCGAGACAGGCCAGCGCGCGCTCCGGATTGCCTTCCAGGTAGCGTGCGATGGCAAGGTAGACCCAGCGCCAGAAGCGCAGGGTCGACATGGCGTTGGCGGCGCCGGGCATGTCGCGCTCGAGGTCGGGTGCGCCGCCCTCCTTCGCGGCGCTGCGCAGGCGGTCGATGTAATGAAGCTGGGTGCGCAGGAGCATTTCGACGTCGTCGAAGCCGGCTTGGGCGACGAAAGCCTGGGCCTGCTCGACCGCTTCGCGCACGGTGTCCAGATTGTCGCCGCGCGCCAGCAGCAGGCAGGTGCGGTGGCAGGCCGCGAAGCAGGCGGTCGTGAAATCGCCCTGCGCACGGCCGGCGGCGAACCCGTCCTGGGTACATTCGAGGGAAAACTCGAGCGGCTGGGTCCAGACGCTGAGCTGGTCGAGCGCCAGCAGCACCTGCGCATCGTGCGAGGCATAGCCGTGCTGCTTTACCAGGTTGCGCGCCGCCTGGCCGTACGCGAACCCGTCCTGGTAGGCCTGGTAATGCTCGCAGACCCGCACGCCGAACCAGGCCAGCGCCGCCGCCGACTCGGCCGTCATGCCGTGGCGCAGGGTCAGCTGCAGGGTTTCGCACATCTGCATGAACAGCAGGCGCGGCGCGGTCAGGGCCGCGGCCACCATGGCACTGGTCAGCAGCTGGAACGCTACCGCGATGTCGGCGTCGGTCAGCGGTGCCAGCGCCTGCAGGCGCGCCTGCGGATCCGTTCCCAGGCCGGCGCGCACGGCCGCATAGCCGCGGTCGCATTCGTCCTTGCCGGGATCGGCCGGGATGTCGATGCCGACCTCGTGCAGCGCGTCCAGGGCGATCCGGCCGGCCTCGCGATAGCGTCCGCGCCGCACTGCCAGGTCGACCGCCAGGCTGTGCAGCTGGCCGCGCGCACGGTGCCCGGCCGGTCCCGCCAGCAGGCGCTCGACCAGCGCGGCGCAGTCTTCCAGGCGCCCCGTCAGGAACAGGCACTGGGCCAGTTCGTGCTCGAATTCGAAGGCCAGCGCCGCGCCACCACTCGACTCCGGCGCCCGCGCCAGCAGCTGCAGGGCCTGGCCGAGATAGCTGACCGCCGCCGTGTAGGCGCCGCTGCGGCGCGCGCGCTGGCCGGCGCGCGCCGCCAGCTGCGCGAACGCGAGCGCCTGTCCCGGCTCGACCAGCGCCGGCGCATGCGCCAGGTGGCCGGCGGCGCGAAACAGCGTGTCGTCGTGGCCGTCCTGCGCTGCCTGTTCGGCCAGCAGGCGCGCCAGCAGGTAGTGCAGCCGGGGGCGCGCCGCCGCGTCGAGCAGCTGGTAAGCCGCTTCCTGCAGGCGGTCGTGGGTAAAGGCGTAGGCACCGCCGTCGCGCACCAGCACCTCCGCCGCCAGCGCCGGTGCCAGGCTGGCCGCCAGCTGCGCGGCGTCCACCTCAAAGGCCCGCGCCAGCAGCGCACTGCTGCTCGGCTGGCCGAGGATGGCGATCGCACCCAGCACCGGATGCAGCGTGGCCGGCAGGCGCGCCAGCCGCTGCAGTGCCAGACCCGCCATGTTGTCGGTAAAGCCGCGTGCAGCGATCTGGTCCAGGTCGAAGCGCCAGGCGCCGCCGGCGTGTTTGACCAGGCCGTCGTCGGCGATCGCCTGCACGAACTGGCGCACGAAATACGGGTGGCCGGCAGTCTTGTGGCGCACCAGTGCGCCGAGGGCGGCGATACCGGGCTGGGCGCCGAAGATGTCGGTCAGCAAGCGTTCCAGCACCGGCAGCGGCAAGCCGTCCAGCGCGATCTCGTGGAAGAATGCGGCACGTCCGGCCAGGCGTGTGCCGAGCGCGGCGTGCCGGGCCGGTGCGCCGCCCATGTGCGACCGCACCGCGAGCACCAGCATGACCGGCAGATCGACCGCCAGGCCCGCCACCTGTTCGAGCAGGAGCGCCGCCGCCGGATCGAGCCACTGCACGTTGTCGACCACCAGCACCAGCGGCCGCTCGGGCGTGGTGAATGCGCGCAGCAGCCTGAGCACGGTGTCGGCCACGCGCGCGCCGCCGCCGGACGCGGCGGCCGGCGCGGCCCCGTCCAGCAACAGCGCCAGCTCGGGCACCAGGGTCAGCGCCAGCGCCGGGTCGCGCAGCTCGGCGGCTACCCGCGCGCGCCAATGGGCGACCGCGACCTCGCTTTGCGCCAGGATGCCGCTCACCAGCCGGCGCAAGCCGTCGGCCAGCGCGGCGTAAGGCGCTTCGCCGCCATACTGGTCGGCACGGGCACGGATCGCGACCGTGTAGCGCAGGCGCGGATCGTCCAGGAAGGCGGCCAGCAGCGCGGTCTTGCCGCTGCCCGAGGGTCCGTGCACGACCGAGACGCCCAGCGTATGTTCGGTGCGCACCCGCGCGTAGGCGGCCGTGAGCGCGCCCAGGGCGCCGTCGCGGCCGTACAGGCGGTCCGGGAATACCAGCGCGGCCCCCTGCTCGTCGGCGCCGAGCGTGAAGACCGGGATTTCGCGGTGCGCGGCCCAGCTGCGCCGGCAGCGCGCCAGGTCGGCCGCCAGCGCATCCGCGCCCTGGTAGCGCTCCTCGGGCGCTTTTGCCAGCAGCCGCGCCAGCACGCGGCCCAGCATGGGCGGCAGCTCCGGCCGCGCCTGCTGCGCCGGCGCCGGCTCGGAAGCGAGGTGGGCGTGGATCCAGCCGGCGGCGGCGTCCGGCTCGGCGATCCTGAACGGCATCTGGCCGGTGGCGCAGCGGAACAGGATCACGCCCAGCGAATACAGGTCGCTGCGCGCATCGATCGGCAGGCCGGTACGGCCGCTGTGTTCCGGCGACATGGTCTGCGGCGGCATGACGGGGATGGCGGCGGGCGGCGCCGTGCGCGCGGCCGCCTGCAGCGGCGCGGCCTGGCCGAAGCCGGCCAGCCGGCACCCGCCCTCCCGGTCGAACAGGAAGCTCGACGGCGCCAGGGCGCGGTGATTGACCCCGGCCGCGTGCGCCGCCGCCAGGGTGCGCGCCATCGCCACCGCGTACTCCAGGAACCGGTCCAGTTCGAATCCGGTGCCGGGAGGCGGCGCCAGAGGCCCGGCGCCGTCGTCGGGGTAGACCAGCACCATGGCGCCGGCATACCAGGCCGAGGCGGTGGGTACGCGCGCCCAGCGCGGGTCCAGGCGCTCGCGCAGGGACAATTCGTTGTCCAGCCAGCCGGTCGCGGTGCGCACCGCCGCCTCCGACGCCGCGCCGACGATCAGGATCGCGCCGGGATCGCCGGGGCGGCTGCCGCGCCAGGTGGCCAGCACGGCGTCGCGGCGCACCAGCTCGAAACGGTAGCCGTCGAGCGCGTCGTGGGAGCGGTCGCCGCCCGGCACCGTCATGGGCCCGCGTTGCGCCGCTGGAGCGCACCTTCGATCAGGTCGAACAGACGGTCGGGGTCGACCGGCTTGCGCAGCAGCGCGAGCGCGCCGGCGTCGAGGGCGCGCTGCTCCATCGCGTGGTCGCTGTGCCCGCTGATCAGGAGCGTGGGAACGTCGCGCGCCTCGGCCCGGTTGCGTTCGCGGAAGCGCTCCAGCAGGGTAAAGCCGCTCATGCCGCGCAGCTTGACGTCGAACACGGCTACGTCGATCCGCGCCAGGTCCTGCGCATCGAGCAGGGCTTCGCCGGCGTCGAAGGCTAGGACCTCGTAGCCGCCGGCCTCGAGCAGGTTGCACAGGGCGTGACGCACCGCCGCGTCGTCGTCGACCACGCAGATGCGGGCGAAGCTGGCGTCATCGTCTTGCGGCCGGGTCATCGGGCTGCCTGTTCCAGCGCGGGGTCTCAGGCGCTGCGGTCGGATGAGCCCTGGCCGGATGGTACCTGGCCAGAAACGGGATCGGCAGGCGCCGCGGCCTTCGGCGGCACGCCGGTGATCTGCGCCACGCATTCGCTGCGCAGCCAGGCCGCCGTGACCGGCTCGCGGCCCAGCAGTTTCTTGGCGACCGGCAGCGCCTGCTCGCCGATCAGCATCCCGAGCAGGCCGACCAGCGCGATGGCCGGCGGCGCAGGCGAGCGCACCTGCAGCAGCGCGTAGATCAGGCCGACCAGGATCCCGGCGGCCAGCGATACGATGTAGATTTTCATGGCATCTCCTGGAAAAGGGGCAAGGCGGGCGCACGCGGCGCCGGCCCTGCCCTGCTTCGTGCTCTGCTTTCCTGCTCTGCTTCGTGGCGCTGCTTAGCGCGCCGGCACCGGCGCCAGCACTTCATGCTGGCCAGCGGCGCGCTGCGGCGCCTTGTGCACCATGGTGTAGGCGTAGTCGATGCCCATGCCATATGCGCCGGAGTGTTCCTTGGCGACGGCGACCACGCCGTCATAGGTTTCCTTGCGCGCCCAGTCGCGCTGCCATTCCAGCAGCACCTGCTGCCAGGTGACCGGCACCACGCCGGCCTGGATCATGCGCTGCATGGCGAAATCGTGGGCTTCCTTGGTGGTGCCGCCCGAAGCGTCGGCCACCATGTAGATTTCGTAGTCGCCCTCTAGCATGGCGCACAGGGCAAAGGTGGTGTTGCACACCTCGGTCCACAGGCCCGCCACGACCACCTTCTTGCGGCCGTTCGCCTTCAGGGCGTCGCGGACCTTCTGGTCGTCCCACGAGTTCATCGAGGTGCGCTCGAGGATCTCCTTGCCCGGGAACACGTCCAGCAGCTCCGGATAGGTCGGGCCGGAAAAACCCTGGGTCTCGACCGTGGTGATGGTGGTCGGGATATTGAAGACCTTCGCGGCCTTGGCCAGGCCGACCACGTTGTTCTTGAGCGTCTGGCGGTCGATCGACTGGACGCCGAAGGCCATCTGCGGCTGCTGGTCGATGAAGATCAGCTGGCTGTTGGCGGGCGTCAGCACTTCAAGTTTTGGATTGCTCATGGTTTTCCCCATTTGGATAGCGATATGGCGGCGCGATGCCGTTGGAATCGTAACGCCTGGCACCCTGTGGCAACAGTATCCACAGGTATACCTGGCGCTACGAGGCGTTGGCCCGCTTCTGCCCCGCCGCAACCGGCGCTTCGAGCGCCAGCAGGCCGAGCAGAATCAGGACCGGGACCACCAGCGCGGCGAAGCCGAACCGGTGAAAAGCGAATGCGGCGGCGACACAGCCGGCTGCGAAGGCGGCGAGCGGCCAGATGAACTTGGCGAGCCGGGTGCCCAGGCCGGGGTCGTCGGCGCCGCGCAGGCAGTCGACGGTGTCGATCACGATCTGGGTGACGTTACCGGTCATCATGGAGGTCGGCGCCAGGTGGCCCAGCAGCAGCCGGCTGGTGGCGCTGTGCGCGCCCATGGCTGCTGCGCCGAGCAGGCCGGCGGCCATCGCCAGCGGCCCGGCTTCCCCGCCCACCGGCGATGCGGCGATCCCGCAGCCCATGAAGCCGAGCAGCAGCACCAGTTGCAGCAGCAGGGCCGGCCGCAAGGCGGCGCCGCCGCGCTTTTCGACCGCCACCACCAGCAGGCGCGCCGCGGCGACCCCGGCGATGAAGGCCGGGAAGGCCAGGAACTTGAGCAGGACCGAGGCGCGGCCCGGGTCGGCGAGCGCGGCGCCGATCAGGATGAAGTTGCCGGTCACGTGGGCCGTGAACAGGCCGAACAGGGCCAGAAAGCCGAGCGTATCGACATAGCCTGCAAAGAAGCCCAGCGCAGTGCCCTGCAGCCGTCCATGGTATTGATCGTTCATGCCCGTCCTCCGTCTGTGAATGCCCGGCCATGCTAGTGCCGCGCCGCGCCGCGCGCCCATCCCATTTGGCCAGTTCCACGGGTGCGGCTGCGTATCCCTTCGTATAGCTAGACCGGGGCCGCTGCCCGCGCCGACAATCCGCAGCGGAGGACAGCCATGCACAAGCCCACAATCTCGCTGGTCATCGCCGATGACCATCCCCTCATCCTTGCCGGCATCGCGACCCTGATCGAATCCGAGCCGGGCTTCGAGCTGCTCGGCCAGGCCGTCAACGCTGCCCAGGCGGTCGAGCAGTACGAGCGCCTGCGCCCGGACGTGCTGCTGATCGACTTGAACATGCCCGGCGGCGGCCTGGAAGCCATCGCCCAGGTCAGGAAGCGCCACGCCGAGGCCAAGGTCGTGATCCTGACCACCTACGAAGGCGACGAGAACGTGCACCGCGCGCTGCATGCCGGCGCCTCGGCCTACCTGCTCAAGCAGGCCGGCTTCGAGGAGATCGTGCATTGCGTGCGCCAGGTGGCCAACCACCGCCGCTACCTGCCGCCGCAGCTGGCCGAAAAGCTGGCGCAGCGCATCCATACCAGCGAACTGTCGCGCCGCGAACTCGACATCCTGGCCCACCTGAGCGCAGGGAAAAGCAACAAGGTGATCGCACGCGACGCCGGCATCGGCGTCGGCACCGTCAAGTACCACGTCAACAACATCCTGTCCAAGCTGAACGTGTCGTGCAGGACCGAGGCGGCCTGCGTGGCCCAGCAGCGCGGGCTCCTGCACCCCTTCTAACCATCATCCATTACAGAGACGTTTCCATGAACGCATCCACGCTCATCCTGTTCAACGGCTGCTTCCACACGGTCGACAGGCAGAATCCCCAGGCCAGCGCCGTCGCCATCCGCGACGGCAAATTCCTCGCCGTCGGCGACACCGATGAAGTCATGCGCCACCGCACGCCCGACAGCCAGGTGATCGACCTGGGTGGCCGCACCGTCATCCCGGGCCTGAACGATTCGCACCTGCACCTGATCCGCGGCGGCCTGAACTACAACCTGGAACTGCGCTGGGAAGGCGTGCCCTCGCTCGCCGATGCGCTGCGCATGCTGAAGGCGCAGGCCGCGCGCACCCCGCATCCGCAATGGGTGCGCGTGGTGGGCGGCTGGAACGAATTCCAGTTCGCGGAAAAGCGCATGCCGACCATCGAGGAGATCAATGCGGCGGCGCCGGACACCCCGGTGTTCGTGCTGCACCTGTACGACCGCGCCCTGCTCAACCGCGCCGCCCTGCGCGCCGTCGGCTACGACCGCGATACCCCGGCGCCGCCGGGCGGCGAGATCGTGCGCGACAGTGCCGGCAACCCGACCGGGATGCTGATCGCCCGTCCCAACGCGATGATCCTGTACGCCACCCTGGCCAAGGGCCCGGCGCTGCCGCGCGAGCTGCAGGTCAACTCGACCCGGCAGTTCATGCGCGAGCTGAACCGCCTGGGCGTGACCAGCGCGATCGATGCCGGCGGCGGCTTCCAGAACTACCCGGAAGACTACGCGGTGATCGAGGAACTGGCGCGCGAGGAACAGCTCACCATCCGCATCGCCTATAACCTGTTCACCCAGAACAAGGGCAAGGAACTGGGCGACTTCGAGCGCTGGACCGGCATGGTCAAGCCCGGCGACGGCAGCGATTTCTACCGCCACAACGGCGCCGGCGAGATGCTGGTGTTCTCGGCCGCCGACTTCGAAGACTTCCTGGAGCCGCGCCCGGAACTGGCGGCCGGCATGGAGGACGAGCTGGAAAAGGTGGTGCGCCACCTGGTCGCGAACCGCTGGCCGTTCCGGCTGCACGCCACCTACGACGAATCGATCGCGCGCATGCTCGACGTGTTCGAGAAGGTGGACCGCGACATCCCGTTCGACGGCCTGCCCTGGTTCTTCGACCACGCCGAGACCATCACGCCGCGCAACATCGAGCGTGTAAAAGCGCTGGGCGGCGGCATCGCGATCCAGCACCGCATGGCCTTCCAGGGCGAGTTCTTCGTCGAGCGCTACGGCGCGGAAGCGGCCAAGGCGACGCCGCCGGTGGCGCGCATGCTGGAAATGGGCGTGCCGGTCGGCGCCGGCACCGACGCCACCCGCGTGGCCAGCTACAACCCCTGGACCGCGCTGTACTGGCTGGTGTCGGGCTGCACCGTCGGCGGCATGCGCCTGTATGACGCCGGCGCGCGCCTGCCGCGCGACACCGCGCTCGAACTCTGGACCAGCGGCAGCGCCTGGTTCTCGAGCGAGAAGGGCAAGAAGGGACGCATCCGGGAAGGCATGCTGGCCGACCTCGCGGTGCTGTCCGCCGACTTCTTCCGCATCGACGAAGAGGCGATCAAGGGCATCGAATCGGTGCTGACCGTGGTCGGCGGCAAGATCGTCTACGGCCAGGCCGAATTCTCCAGCCTGGGCCCGCCGCCGCTGCCGGTGCTGCCCGAATGGTCGCCGGTGCGCGAATTCGGCGGCCACTACCGCAGCGCGCCGCCACGCCCGGTGGCCAGCCTGGCGCACCAGTGCAAGGGCGCCTGCGGCGTGCACGGGCATTCCCACGACCGCGCGCGCAAATCCAGCGTGCCGGTTTCCGATTTCTCGAGCTTCTGGGGCGCTTTCGGCTGCAGTTGCTTCGCTTTCTGACTTCACCCACCAGGAGCCTCTGACAAAACGTTCAGGGCAAGGCGCATCGGCGAAGACAGTACGCTAGTACGGCGAGACGATGCAACGCCGCCATGGACGTTTTGTCAGGGGCTCCACCACTGAAAGGACGAATCATGACCATCTCGTACAAGGACAACACCGTCACCACCCACGACGGCACCCGCATCCACGTCACCGACTGGGGCCACGGCGCCCCGGTGGTGTTCAGCCACGGCTGGCCGCTGTCGGGCGACGCCTGGGAAGACCAGATGATGTTCCTGGCCGACCACGGCTTCCGCGTGATCGCCCACGACCGCCGCGGCCATGGCCGGTCAAGCAAGGCCTGGCACGGCAACGACATGAACACCTACGCCGACGACCTGGGCGCCGTGCTGGAAGCGCTGGACATCACCGGCGCCACCCTGGTCGGCCACTCCACCGGCGGCGGCGAAGTGGCGCGCTACATCGGCCGCCACGGCACCGGCCGCGTCGCCAAGGCCGTGCTGGTCGGCGCCGTGACGCCGCAGATGGTGGTGTCGGCCGCCAATCCGGACGGCGTGCCGCTGTCGGTGTTCGACGGCATCCGCGAAGGCGTGCGCCTCGACCGCGCCCAGTACTTCCTCGACCTGGCCGTGCCCTTCTACGGCTTCAACCGTCCGGATGCGAAGGCTTCGCAAGGCCTGGTCCAGAACTTCATGAACCTGGGCATGCAGTGCAGCCTGAAGAGCGCCTACGCCTGCGTCAAGCAGTTCTCCGAAACCGACTTCACCGAAGACCTGAAGAAGATGACGGTGCCGACCCTGGTCATCCACGGCGACGACGACCAGATCGTGCCGATCGCCAGCACCGGCCGCCGCGCGGTCGAACTGCTGCCGCAGGGCCGCCTGTCGGTGTTCGAAGGCGCGCCGCACGGCCTGCCGTCGACCCACAAGGACAAGCTCAACGCCGAACTGCTGGCCTTCCTGCGCAGCTGATAAAAAAACCGCTCCCGGCCAGGCCGGGAGCGGTAGTCATGAACTTCCTTCTTAACGCAGCTGGGTATAGTTGACCGGGACCCAGCGGTATCCCGTGCCTTGCCCCACCAGATGGCCCAGTCCCGGGAACTGCAGGTGCGCACCGCCGACCAGCTCGCCCTCCTTGCCGGCCGCATCGAAGAACTTCTTGCGCGAAGCAAAGGCTGCCTTGGCATCGCTGTCGAAGCCGATCGTCACTTCGGGATGGTCCATCTGCACCGCCGCGACGTGGACCAGGTCGCCGATCAGGAGCAGCTTCTGCCCGCGGCTCTGGACCAGGTAGACCGTGTGGCCGGGCGTGTGGCCAGCGGCCGTCATGGCGCTGATGCCCGGCACCAGTTCGCCGTCGCGTTCGATGGCCTTGAATTTGCCGGCCTGGACGTAGGGCGTCAGCGACTGCATGGCCGGCTGGAAGAAGCCCTTCTTGTCGGCCGGCGCCTTGTCGGCATTGGCCTGGTTCAGCCAGTAGTCGCTGTCCGCCCTGGCGGCGCGCAGGGTGGCGTTCGGGAACACCCGCTTGCCGTTGCTGGCCAGGCCGCCCACGTGGTCGGGGTGCAGGTGCGTGATGTAGATCTCGTCCACCTGTTCGGGCTGGTAACCGGCGGCTTTCAGGTTGGCGGCCAGCTTGCCCAGCGTCGGGCCGAAGTAAGCGCCCGAGCCGGTGTCGACCAGCACCAGTTTTGCGCCGGTATTGATCAGGAAGGCGTTGGTCGAGGTTTCCAGCGGCAGCGCCAGGAAGTTCTTCTGCAGCGCCGCGCGCGTGGCCTCGGCCTTCTGCTGCAGCAGCTGGTCCATCGGCAGGTCGGCGGTGCCGTCGTTCAGCGGCGTGATCTCGAAGTCGCCCAGCGCGATGCGTGCATAGCCGGGCGCCGGAGTCTTCGCCAGCGGCGCGGCGGCGTGGGCGAACGGGACGATGGCGGCCGCGGCGAGGGTGGTGACGAAGGCGGCGGCCAGGAGCGTGTGTTTGTGTGTTGTGGTCATGGTGTCCTCGAATGGATGGTCGTCGTACCGGGGGTACGACGACGATGATCCGGCCTCGCACACCGCGCGTCACTGGTCTCAAGTTATGGCGCAACGCGCGCCCTGGAGAATATAATCGCCGATGAACCACCTCATGCACAGCGCACCACCGTCACCCATGCCGATCCGCGTCCTCATCGCCGACGACCATCCCCTGATGCTGGATGGCATCGCCAAATCGCTGCTGGCGCAGGGCGGCATCGAGGTCGCCGCGCTGGCGCGCGACGGCAAGGAGGCAGTCGCGCTGTTCGCGCGCGAGCGGCCCGACGTCTGCCTGCTGGATCTGCAGATGCCGGGTCACGACGGTTTCGAGGCGCTGCGCGGCATCCGCGCCCTGCAGCCCGACGCACGCCTGATCGTGCTGACCACCTACGGCGGCGATGCCCGCATCCAGGCCGCGCTCGACGCCGGCGCCGCGGCCTACCTGCTCAAGGATTCGCTCGGCGAAGAGCTGGCAAGCGCGGTCCGCCGGGTCCACGAAGGCGCGCACGTGATCGGACAGCAGGCACGCGCGGAAATGCACGGCCATTACGCTGCCGACCGGCTGTCGCCGCGCGAACTGGACGTGCTGCAGCTGGCCGCCGGCGGCCACACCAACCGCGCGATCGGCGAGGCGCTCGGCATCAGCGAACCGACCGTGAAATCGCACATGAGCACGATCCTCGTGAAGCTCGGGGCCAACGACCGGACCCATGCCGTTACCCTGGCCGCCAGGCGCGGCTACATTAGCGTATAGGCGTCAGCGTGTAGGTGTCAGCGTGCAAGCGCCGCGATCTGGTGCTTTATTGCACTATCCTTTACGATACAATTCGATGCACTCAAGATAACGTTCTTCAGGGAGACCAGGTGGCCGCTCGCGCACCCCGTTTCGCCGGCCTCCAACGGCGCGTCCTGTTACTGCCCGCGCTGCTGGCCGCCGCGCTGCACCTGCCGGCCCGCCCGGCCGCCGGCGACCCCGTCCAGGTCACGCCGCGGCCGAGCCTCGGCGACTACCACCACACGCGCTGGACCGTGGACGACGGCGCCCCGCCGGCGATCCTCGCCATGGCCCAGACCACCGACGGCTGGCTCTGGCTCGGCACACTGGACGGCCTCTACCGTTTCGATGGCGTGCGCTTTTACCGCCACCCGCTGCCGCCCGGCCTGGGACTGAACCGCAACCTGATCCGCTACCTGCACGCCGGCCCGCGCGGCGAACTGTACATCGGCCAGGCCGGCGAAGGCATCGCCGTCCTGCAGCCCGACGGCCGCATGCAGGACCTGCCGCCGGGACCGGCCAAGGGCAGCATGGTCGACGCCCTGACGGTCGACGCCGACGGCAGCGTCTGGGTCGTCGCCAACGGTGTCTACCGCCTGCAGGGCGGACGCTGGCAGACGGTCGAGGCCGGCCCCGAGTGGTCCACCCATGACATGCTCGGCTTCCTGCTCGACGCCCAGGGGGCGTTGTGGATCAGCCGCAAGAGCGGCACCTGGCGCCTGAACCGCCGCAGCGGCCATTTCGAGCCGGTCCTGGCGCAGGGCGGCGAACTGCTGCGCGCCCCCGACGGGCGCCTGTGGCTGATCTCCACGGACGGCATGCTGCGGCCGATGGCGCAGGGCGGCGGCGGCAGCCCCGCGCCCGCCGGCGCCGCCGAGGCGCTCGGCATCGGCGACTTCGCACCCGACGGCGCGCTGTGGCTGCTGGCATGTCCGGAGCGTCCCTGCGTCGTGCCGGGCGCGGCGCAGCGCCCGGATACCGCCTACCGGGTCGGCCCGGCACCGGACAGCGCCGCGCAGGACCCGCTCCAGATGTCGGGCAAGCACCCCAGCATGCTGCTGGTGGATCGCGAGGGCAACACCTGGATCGCCTCGGAAAACGGACTCGACCGGTTCCGCCGCAAGCGCATCCTTGCCACCGGGCTACCCGGAAATGGCCTCGGCTACAGCCTGGCGGCCGATGCCGGCGGCCGGGTCTGGGCCGCGAACGGCGAGAGCGGCAAGCTGTGGCAGCTGCAGCCGGATCGCACGACGGAGGTACAGCCCAGGTATCCGCTGACCCTGCTGGCGCGCGATCCCGCCGGCCGGCTGCTGTTGGGCGGCAAGCGCGGCATCTGGCGCGAGGATGGCGGCGCGCCCGACGAGATGCCGCTCCCGCCGGGTCCGGACGGCCGGCCGCTGGACCGGCGCATGCTGGGCATCCTGGACGACGGCAAGGTGCTGTGGACGGCCACGATCGAGACCGGGCTGCTGGCCTGGCAGGATGGGCGCTGGCATCCTTCGCGGGCCTTCAATATGCCGTCCAACAAGATCTACCAGTCGGCCCTGGCGGGGCCCGGCCAGCTGTGGCTGGCCACCGGCGACGGCGAACTGTTTCACTACGACGGCGCAACGAAGACCAGCCGCGCCCCGCTCGACATCCGCGCCCTCGGCATGACCGCGGCCATCTTCCCTGGCCCCGAACTCGTGCTCAGCGGCGACAACGGGACCGGGGTGGTGCGCGGCGGGCGCCTGGCCATGCTGCGCGCCGCCGATCCGAACGCCCTGCGCAACGTCTCGGGCCTGGTGACCACCGCCGACGGCGACCGCTGGCTGAACGGCGCCGCCGGCCTGGTGCACGTGCGCGCCGCCGACTGGCAGCGCAGCATCGCCGATCCCGCGCTGGCGCTGCGCTACGAGGTGTTCGACGGCCTGGACGGCTATCCCGGCCGCGCCGTGTTCGAGAGCCGCCGCTACAGCGCCTGGAGTGCCGACGGCCGCACACTGTGGCTGATCGCCACCGGCGGCGTGGTGCGGGTCGATACCGCGCACCTGGAGCGCAACCGCATCGCGCCCGCGCCGGTGATCCTGTCGCTGTCGACCGACAAGGCGAGCTACCGCGCCGACGCCGCGGCGCACGCCGCGCTGCGCCTGGCGCCCGGCACCGAGCGCTTCCGCATCGACTTCACCTCGCCCTCGCTGCGCATGCCGGAACGCGTGCGTTTCGAATACCGGCTCGACGGCGTGGACGCCGGGTGGCAGGATGCCGGCACGCAGCGCACGACCTCGTACACCAGCGTGAAGCCGGGCGACTACGTGTTCCGCCTGCGCGCCGTCAACGAGGACGGCGTGCGCAGCAACGCGGACGCGGTGCTGAAGGTGAGCGTCGAGCCGACGGTATGGCAGACCGGCTGGTTCAAGCTGCTCGCCGCGCTGCTCCTGGCGGGCCTGCTGGCCCTGGCCTACCGCGTGCGGGTGCGCTACCTGACCCGGCGCGTGGCCGAACGCCTGCACGTCAGGATGGCCGAGCGCGAGCGCATCGCGCGCACCCTGCACGACACCTTCCTGCAGACCGTGCAAAGCCTGCTGCTGCGCGTGGATGCGATCGCCGCCGGCCTGCCGAAGGAAGACAGGGTGCGGCGCAAGCTCGAGGAAGCCATCGGCCATGCCGGCAGTGCCCTCGGCGAAGGCCGCGAGCAGCTCCAGGAACTGCGTTCCGGCGCCGGGGACGGACTCGAAGACCTGCTGCACGACATCGTCGGCCAGCTGCAGGCGGTCCATACCGGCATCGCCATCGGCCTGCGCACCGACGGGCAGCGCCGTCCGGTCGATCCGGAGGTGGCCACGGAAGCTGCCGCCATCGCGCGCGAGGCCCTGCACAATGCCTGCATCCACGCCCAGGCCGGCCAGGTGCGCGCGCTGCTCGACTACGGCGCCGGCGCCCTGACCCTGAGCGTGGCCGACGATGGTCGCGGCATCGATGCCGAGGTGCTGCACAAGGGCGCCGCCAAAGGGCGCTGGGGCCTGGTCGGCATGCGCGAACGGGCCCAGCGCATCGGCGCGCAGCTCACGATCGCCGAGGGCAGCGAAGGCGGCACGGTGCTCAAGCTGAGCGTCCCCGCGGCGCGGGCCTACCGGGCCGATCGCGCCTGAGCCCGTCCCCGCCCTGCCAGTCGATCCAGGCCACCAGCAAAAAGGCGCCGGCCAGGCCCAGGTGCTCGAAGAAGCCGTTCTCCGACATGGTGCGCGCCATGCCCGACAATTCCCAGAAGCGGTTGGCGAGCAGGTTGGCCGCCAGCGTGAACAGGCCCAGGTAAGCCGCGCCGGCCCAGCGCAGCACGCCGGACAGCACGAGCAGCGAGGCGCCCAGCTCGCCCGCAATGGTCAGCATGGCCAGCGGCGCCGCGGGCGCCAGCCCGAAATGCCGCATTTCGGCCACTGCCGCGGGAAAATCGAAGGCTTTTTCCAGCCCGCCCTGCAGGTAGGCCGAGCACAGCAGCAACAGGCAGCACCACTGGACGATGCCGGTGCGTCCGGCTTGCGCCACGTGTTGCCGGGTGGGGGTCGAAACAGGGGTATCCATGCGCTTCCTTGACATTAAAGAGTGGGACGGGACGATGGCGCGCGGCGCAGCAGCCTGCGCACGTGCGTACTGAACAGGCATTTGCGCTTGCCTTGATGAAAGAACTCGTGCATACCGCGCACGATGTGCCCATCGATGAAGGTGACCTCGAAGCCGACCGGTTCGCACTCGGCCGGGCCGGCCCAGCGGGCCAGCACGCGGTCGGCCGCCTCGCATTCGGCCAGCAAGGCGGTCGCGCGCTGCCGGTTCCACAGGCGGATGCGCAGGATCTCGGTATGCGCGTCATCGGCGTCCATGTTTTCCCCTCGGTGATTGACGGTCGCGGAAAATGGTAGCGGTCGTCCCGGCTTCCATCCCGTATCGTTCGACCAGGTCCGGTGTCAGAAAATTGCATGGCGATACAACTATCGTATGAAAGCCCCCAGGAACATCGCCGCCATAATGCGACTGTTAGCGCCTAAACCCTGCGCTGAATCAACGTCGTATCGATGGAAGCACGTATATGAGCCTGGCCCACAATGATCTCTCGCAGCCGACTCTCGCGTATCAGCCGGGTCGGCACGCCTCCAGCGCCGCGCGCCCGGACAGCCTCGGCGATGCGGCATGCATGCAGGCCTTCGAACGTCTGCGCCTGCTTGCGCCCGGCGCCTGGCATACGCTGCCGGTCTGCGGCGCCGATACCATCCAGGGCTTCCGCACCGTGCTGAGGGCGGCGCTGTCCGCCCCCGCCAACGAATTCCCCTATGCGGCCATCGCGGCCGAAGCCGGGCGTGCACCCGGACGCGGCATCCGCGGCGCGACGCCGGTGGCCCTGCTCCTGCTGGCCGCGCTGGCGCTCGGCCGCGAAGGCGCCGAGGCACGGGCGCTGGCCGGGACGGCGCTCGAGATCGCGGCCAGGCTCGGCGAGCGCACCCGGCGCACCGTGCAGACCCTGCATGCGGCGCTGATCGGCCCGTTCGGCGCTGAGCCGGAGCAGGCCGCCGCCGAGCTTGCCGCGCTGTGCGAAGGCGAAGCCAGGCTCTCCTGCACCCACCTCTACCTGGCCGGCAACGGCTTGATCGCGGGCACGGCCTTGCCCGAGCTGTTGCGCCGGGTGGAACAGGCGGCCGGCCTGCCGGCGCCGGACGCCCGCGGCGGCGCGCTGAACGCCGAACTGTCGGCCCGCGCACTGCTGCTGCGCGGCCTGGCGCAGCAGCAGGCGCCCCTGCCTTCGTTCGAGATGCCGGTAGCGGCCGCGCAGCGGGCGCGCTTCGGCTTCTGGATCACCCGCCTGCAGGCCGCCGTGTACCGCGGCGACCATGTCACGGCCCTGCAGGCGGCCGCCAAGGCCGAAGCCTTGAACGGCCCGCTCCGGCCGGCCGGCGACCGCACGGTCCTGCACCTGTTCGCGGCGCTGGCCCTGGCGTCGTCGCACGCTCCCGGCACCGGCGCCCGGCTCGATCTGCACTGCGCGGCCTTGCGCCGCCTGGCGCGCCAGCTGCCCGCCTGTGCCTGCGTCCTGGTCCAGTATGCAGATGCGGCATGCGCGCGCCGCGAGGGCAGCCAGCTGGACGCGCTGCGCGGCTTCGAGGGCGCCGCCGGCGCCGCTGCCAGCCATGGCCGGCACGGACTCGCGGCCCTGGCCTGGGAGCAGGCGGCGCAGCAGGCCCAGGCCTGCGGACTCGGCGCGGCGGTGCTGCACTACCGGCGCGAAGCCCTGGCCAGCTACGCGCAGTGGGGCGCCGATGGCCGCGCCGCGGCCCTGCGCCGGGCCTGGGGCCTCGACGCGGATGCAGACGCCGATGCCGAGGGCGGCGCCGAACGCGATCGCATCCAGCGCGCCGGCCGGGTCGGCGAACTCGGGCTGTCGATCGCGCACGAGGTCAACCAGCCGCTGGCGGCGATCTCGCTGCATGCGGCGGCCGCCCGCAAATGGCTGCGCCGGACCCGGCCCGATATCGATCGCGCCCTGGCGTCGCTGTCGCTGATCAGCGAAGCGGGCCGGCATGCCGGCGACATCGTGCGCAGCATCCAGCGCCTGGCTTCGCGCAAGGAACAGGAGATGGGCAGCGTGCCGGTGGACCAGACCATCGTCGACACCCTGCGCCTGCTGCACCGGCGCCTGCGCAAGCACGGGATCGAGGTCGAACTGGCGCTCGGCCTGGGCGACCGCGCCATCCACGCCAGCCGCATCCAGCTGCAGCAGGTGCTCACCAATCTCCTGGTCAACGCCACCGAGGCGCTGGCGGGGAGCGACCCCGGCGGCACGGTGCGCCGGATCCGCATCGCCTCGCGCCTGCACGGCGGGCACGAAGTCGAGATCGCGGTCGCCGATAACGGCCCGGGCATCGCGCCCGAGCATGCCGGCCGCGTGTTCGGCAGCCTGTTCAGCACCAAGCCCGACAGCACCGGCATGGGCCTGTCGATCAGCCTGGCGATCGTGCGTGCGCATGGCGGGCATATCGAGTACGAGCCGTGCGCGCCGCATGGCGCCTGTTTCCGTTTCCGTCTGCCGGTACAATCCAGTCCTCCATGAACCTGCCCTCCTCACGCATGATCCGCATCCTGATTGCCGACGACCACCCGATGATGCGGGAGGGGATCGCCGCGACCCTGCAGGCCCAGGGCGACATGGAAGTCGTCGGCATCGCCGCCAACGGCGAGGAAGCGATCGCGCAGTTCGCGCGCCATCGCCCCGACGTCTCGCTGCTCGACCTGCAGATGCCGGTGAAGGACGGCCTCGAGGCCATCGTCGGCATCCGCGCGCTGCACCCCGACGCGCGCATCGTCGTGCTGACCACCTTCAGCGGCGACGCCCGCGTGATCGGCGCGCTCAAGGCCGGCGCCAAGGCCTACCTGCTGAAGGACGTGCCGGGCGACGAGCTGGCCGGGACGATCCGGCGCGTGTACACCGGCTCCAGCGTGATCGCGCGCGTTCCCCAGCAGGAAGTCGACGACCACAGTCCTTCCGACAAGCTGTCGGCGCGCGAGCTGGACGTGCTGCGCCTGGCCGCGAACGGCAATTCGAACCGCACCATCGGCGAGATCCTCAGCATCAGCGAGCCGACCGTCAAGACCCATATGAGCACCATCCTGGTCAAGCTGGGCGCGAGCGACCGCACCCACGCGGTCACCCTGGCCCTGAAGCGCGGCTACATCAGCCTCTAGGCAGGCCGGCGATCCGGACCTCCAGCGCCGCGCCGGCATCGCTTTCGCCCAGCCGGCGCACCTGGTACCAGGCCCCGAGAACGAACGCCACCAGCATCAGGAAGTTCACGGCCTGGAGGGCGGGTGCGTCCGGCCCGTCGACCACCGGATGCGCGTGCGGCAGGCGGGTCAGGGTCTCGGTCACGCCGGGGATCATGTGGAACAGCAGGCTCGCCGAATAGGCCACCGCTTCCACGGCGCGGGCGCGGCGCCGGAAGCGTGCGCCGGCGCCGGCCACGGAAGCGACCACCAGCGTCGCCAGCGTCAGCACCGCCAGCGCATGCGCCTTGCCGAAGCCGCCGTGGGCAACGATGCCGAAGCTGGTCAGGCAGCTCAGCACGGTCAGGAGGACGTACAGGGCGCCGCTGCGCCGGCGCGGCGTGATGCGGCCCGCCCTGAACAGGCAGGCGACGCCGGCCGCGAGGGCGGCCAGGCTGATCAGGGTGTGCACGACCCCGAGCGTCGATAAGCCGAACATGATGTTTCCTTTCGAAGTGGCGCGCCGTCCGGACGGGGGCGTGCGAAACAGGCTAGCGCGGGGCGCGCCGCGGCAGGACTGCCGGAAGGTAGGGCGTCGGGGTGGCCGGGCCTGGCCTTTTAGCCGGGGCCGGATGCGGCGCCTCTCTCTAGACTGGAGGACAGTCCTGCGGATCGTCCGCAGGTGTTCCTCCATCCTGAAAGGACATGTCATGTCGAACCAACCTTCCCTGTCGCGACGCTCGCTGCTGGCCGGCGCCGCCACCTCCGCCGTGGGCGCCGGCCTGGCCGTCGCCGGCAGCGCCGCCGCGGCATCGAAGCCGCCCGCAGCCGCCCCCGGCACCCGCGCCGGCAACTTCCTGACGGTGGCCGACGGCACCGTCATCCACTACAAGGACTGGGGCAGCGGACAGCCGGTCCTGTTCAGCCACGGCTGGCCCCTGCAGGGCGACGCCTGGGAAGACCAGATGTTCTTCCTGGCCTCGCACGGCTACCGCGTGATCGCCCACGACCGCCGCGGCCATGGCCTGTCGAGCCAGCCCTGGAACGGCAACGACATGGACCACTACGCCGACGACCTGGCGGCGCTGATGAACCACCTCGACCTGAAGAACACGGTGCTGGTCGGCCATTCGACCGGCGGCGGCGAGGTCGCGCACTACATCGGCCGCCACGGCAGCAAGCGCGTGGCCAAGGCGGTGCTGGTGGGCGCCGTGCCGCCGCAGATGGTGAAGTCGCCGACCAACCCGGGCGGCCTGCCGATGGACGTGTTCGACGGCATCCGCAAGTCGGTGCTGGAAGACCGCTCGCAGTTCTTCATGGACCTGACCATGCCCTTCTACGGCTACAACCGTCCGGGCGCCAAGGTCTCGCAGGGCGTGCGCGACACCTTCTGGGCCCAGGGCATGCAGTGCGGGATCAAGAACGCCTACGACTGCATCGCGCAGTTCTCGGAAGTGGACTACACGCCCGACCTGAAGAAGATCGACGTGCCGGTGCTGGTGGTGCATGGCTCGGACGACCAGATCGTCCCGATCGACGCCGCCGGCCGCGCCTCGGCGAAGATCATCAAGAACGCCAAGCTGCTGGTGTACGAAGGCGCGCCGCACGGCCTGCCGACCACCCACAAGCACCGCCTCAACGAAGACCTGCTGGCCTTCATCAAGGCGTAAGCTGTGCGCGCCCGGGCGGCTCGGCGGCTCAGCGGTTCTAGTAGCCGCCGTAGGCCGCCACCGGGCTCCAGGCCGGCGACACCGCCGGCAGTTGCGGCGCCAGCGGCGCGAACGAAGCGGCGCCGTACACCACCTTCCCGTTCACCACCGTCAGCACGCTTTCCATGCGCTTGATGCGCTCGGCGTCGACCGTGAACACGTCCTCCGGCAGCACCACGAAGTCGGCATACTGGCCGCGCTTGAGCGTGCCCTTGACCTTTTCCTCGCCGCTCATCCAGGCCGAGCCCGTGGTGATCAGCTTGAGCGCCTCGAAGCGGCTCAGGACATCCCTGCCCTGCCAGATCGGCATGCCGCCGGCGGTCTTGCCGGTCACCGCCCAGTACACCGAAGGCCAGGGGTTATAGCTCGAGACACGGGTGCCGTCGGTGCCCAGGCCGACCGGCAGTTTCATATCCAGCATCTTGCGGATCGGCGGCATCTGGCGGGTCTGCGCGCCGTAGCGCTTCCAGTAGGCTTCGCCCTGGAAGTGCATGCGGTCCTGCACCGCGATGCCGCCCCCGAGCCGCTTGATGCGCGCCAGCTGGGCGTCGGTGATGGTCTCGCCGTGGTCGATGATGAAGCGCAGCCCGTTAAGCGGCGTCTTCGCGTCGACCTTCTCGATCACGTCCAGGTCGCGGTCGATGCTTTCGCCATAGGTGGCATGCAGGCGGAACGGCCAGCGGTTCTTCACCAGCAGCGCCACCACCGGTTCGAGGTCCACTTCCATGGCTTGCGGCAGGTCCGGGCGCGGTTCCAGGAAGTTCTCGAAGTCGGCCGCGCTGGCCACCAGGTTCTCGCCGCCGCCCTCGGCCGAGAAGCCGTTCGCGTAGAACATGTGGTCATTCTTGTTCGGGTAGGTCATGCCCAGCCAGCGCTGGAAGTCTTCCAGTTCCTTGCCGGCGCGCTGGGCGAACAGGTAATACGAAGTGCGCACGGTCAGTTTGCCCTCCTTCGCCAGCTGCAGCGACACGCCGTAGTCGTCCGGGTAGTTCTGGAAGCCGCCGCCGGCGTCGATCGCGCTGGTCACGCCCAGGCGGTTCAGTTCGCGGTAGAAGTGCAGGGTCGAATTCACCTGGTCTTCGCGGCTCAGCTTGTTCGTCTTGGCCAGCGTGGAGTACAGGATCAGCGCGTTCGGCTTGGCGATCAGCTTGCCGGTCGGGCGGCCGTTCGCATCGAGCTCCACTTCGCCGTCCTTGTACCTGGTGTTCCTGTCGTAGCCGAGGGTCTGGACACCCTTCTGGTTGAGGAAGCCCAGGCCGTACAGGTAGAGGATGAAGACCGGCTTGTCCGGCACCGCGGCATTGATCTCTTCCAGGGTCGGCAGGCGCTTCTCTTCGAACTGGTATTCGTTCCAGCCGCCGACCACCTTCACCCACTCGCCGTCCGGCGTGCGCGCGGCCTGCTCCTTCAGCATGGCGAGCGCGCGCTTGAGCGAGGTGACACCATCCCAGCGCAATTCCATGTTGTAGTTCAGGCCCTCGCGGATGACGTGCAGGTGCGAGTCGTTCAGGCCCGGGATTACGGTGCGCCCGCCGGCGTCGATCACCTGGGTCGACGCGCGCTTGAGCTTGAGGATCCGGTCATTGCTGCCGGTGGCCAGCACCTTGCCGTCCTTGACCGCGAGCGCCTGCACGAACTCGCCCTCCCTGGCCATGGTGGCGATCTTGCCGTTGGTGAGGATCAGGTCGGCCTGCGCGTGGGCGCTGCCGGCGCCCAGGAAGGCGCCGGCGACGGCAGCGGCGATGGCGAGCCTGGCGATGCGTGTCGAAGTGGTCATGGTGGTCGTCTTTCGTCGGTTGCGGCAAACAAGGGCCGGGACCGCGACGGTATCCCGGCCGGCTGGGAAAGGCCCCTGTCTTTTTCCAGAGCCCCGGTTTCCTGGACCTCAGGCGGTGCGGCCGCCCAGCACGCCGGCGCCGGCGCTGCTGCGCGCCTTGTAGCGCTGCTGCTCGATGCCGAACACGATCAGCATGCCGCCCAGGATCGCCACGTTTTTCATGAAGTGGTTCAGCTGGTTCTGCAGTTCGGCCGCATCGGCATGCCAGAAGCCGTGGAAGATCAGGGTCACCGGCACCAGGAACAGGGCCAGCGCCGCCGCGCCGAAGCGCGCCTGGAAGCCGGTGATCAGCGCCAGGCCGGCACCGACTTCGAGCAGGATCGTCAGCGCCAGCAGGACGCTGGCCGCCGGCAGGCCGCTGCTGCTCATCCAGCCGGCCACATAGGAGAAGCCCAGGATCTTGTTGATGCCCGAGACCAGGAACAGCAGGCCTGCCAGGGCGCGGCCGACCGGATAGAGTTTGTTGGTGTCCATGATGTTGTCCTTTCAGTTCATTTCGATATGTTCGTTCGAACCATTCGAACGTTCCGTTTATCGGCATCGTCCTTGCATTTGCCTTCGCTGCCGATGAGCGTTTGCATGGAAAACATTATGGACAAGCGCAGGCCGGAAGAAAAACGAGTTATTTCTGGTTTTATAATCGATTTTTTCGATAATCTCGGCCCTACCGATGGATAGTGTTTCTGGCGGGAGAGGATCACTACGATGGCCGGCGACGCAACCCCTCCATTCACCGCGAAGAGCCGCCATGACCACCTTCACCACCGCCTCCGGCATCCCCGTCGTCGACAACCAGAACTCGATCACCGCAGGCCCGCGCGGCCCGGTGCTGCTGCAGGACTTCCACCTGATCGAGAAGCTGCAGCACTTCAACCGCGAGCGCACTCCGGAGCGCGTGGTGCATGCCAAAGGCTCGGGCGCCTACGGCAGCTTTACCGTCACCCACGACATCACCCGCTATACCAAGGCCACCCTGTTCGCGGCGATCGGCAAGCAGACCGAGACCTTCCTGCGCTTCTCGACCGTGGGCGGCGAAAAAGGTTCGGCCGATACCGCACGCGACCCGCGCGGCTTCGCCCTGCGCTTCTATACCGAAGACGGCAACTGGGACCTGGTCGGCAACAACACCCCGACCTTCTTCCTGAAGGACGGCATCAAGTTCCCGGACTTCATCCACACCCAGAAGCGCGACCCGCAGACCAACCTCAAGTCCGCCCAGATGATGTGGGACTTCTGGAGCCGTGCCCCGGAAAGCCTGCACCAGGTGACGATCCTGTTCTCGGATCGCGGCACCCCGGACGGCTACCGCCACATGGACGGCTTCGGCAGCCACACCTATAGCCTGATCAATGCCGACGGCCAGCGCCATTGGGTCAAATGGCACTTCAAGACGCAGCAGGGCATCAAGAACCTGAGCGCGGCGGAAGCGGTGCGCCTGGCCGGCACCGATCCGGACTACGCCCAGCGCGATCTGTTCACGGCGATTACCAAGGGTGATTTCCCGCGCTGGAGCGTCGAGATGCAGCTCATGACCGACGAGCAGCGCGCCGCCTGGGAAGCGCGCACCGGCTGGGATGCGTTCGACCTGACCAAGGTATGGCCGCAGGGCGACTTCCCGCGCATCCCGGTGGGCATCCTGGAACTGAACCGCAACCCGGACAATTACCACGCCGACGTCGAGCAGGCCGCGCTGTCGCCGTCGAACATCGTGCTGGGCCTGGGCTACAGCCCGGACAAGATGCTGCAGGCGCGCCTGTTCGCCTACCACGACGCCCAGCTGTACCGGGTCGGCACCAACCACCAGCACCTGCCGGTGAACCGCCCGCGCTGCCCGTTCCACAACCAGCAGCGCGACGGCGCGATGGCGATCGCCAACGGCGGCGCGGCAGCCAACTACGATCCGGTGCGCGGCGGTATGCCCGCAGCCGGCGGCTTCGGCCACGGCGACGCCGGCTGGCAGCTGGAAGGCGTGGCCGGGCGCTACGACACCCGCGCCACCGACGACCATTTCACCCAGGCCGGCAACCTGTTCCGCCTGCTGACCGATGAAGGCAGGCGCAACCTGATCGAGAACATCGCCGGTGCCCTGGGCCAGGCCGACGCCACGGTGCAGGACCGCCAGATCGGCCACTTCCTGAAGGCCGATCCGGCCTACGGCCAAGGCGTTGCAGAGGCGATCGGCCGAATGCCGAGCCGGGCTTGATCGTCGGCTGGCGTCATGCGGGAACGGGCCGGACGGCGCTGCTGTCCGGCCCGTTTTTTCGTGAACACCGGGGTGTGTGAATTCTCACTAAAACTCACCTAAGTCCTTATTTTTATTCACTAAAACGAAACCAACGTGGCAGATCCACATCGTTTGACATATTTTTTTGTCTACATCTGGACATCCCTGATGAGCTCGGCGATAGTTGCGATTCCATTGAATTTCTGCAACCTTAATTCCACATGACCGATACGACTTCTCCGTGGTTGATCAGCTATCCCGCCAATGGCCAGGCAGCAGATGCCGATCTCGTCTTCACGTTCAGCGAACCGATCGTCGCCGGTACCGGCTTGCTGACGCTGCGCGGCGACAACGGCGTGGCCCTGTTCTCGGGCAGCATCTCGGGCAGTAGCGCCATCACGGTTTCGGGCTCGACGATCACGCTGCACCTGAGCCAGCCACTGGCCTACGGGACCACGTATTCGGTCGAATTCGGTAGCGGCGCCGTCAAGGACCTGGCGGGCAACACGTCCTATAGCAACTATGCGTCTTTCACGTCCGGCCTGAGCCCGGTTGCGTTGAACGTCACCGGCACCGCCGATGCGGAAAAAATCATCGGCAGCGACCTGGCGGATACCCTGTCCGGTGCCGGCGGCAGCGATACAGTCTACGGCTACGGTGGCGACGACGTCCTGAACGGCGGCAACGAAAGCTCGAGCGGATATCCGAACGGCGACTATCTCTACGGCGGCGCCGGCAACGACACCATCAACGGCAACGACGGCGACGACAACCTGTACGGCAACGACGGCAACGACGCCCTCTACGGCGGCGAAGGCAATGACTGGCTCGACGGCGGTACCGGCAACGACCTGCTCGAGGGCGGCGCCGGCAACGACACCCTGTACGCCTCGTCCGGACTGGACACCCTGCGCGGCGGCGACGGCGACGACCGCCTGAGCGCCGACTATGCGACCGTGGCGGTCCAGCTCGATGGCGGCGCCGGCAACGACGTGCTGTCCGGCAGCGATACCGTCACTTATATCGGCGGCAGCGGCAACGACACCATCAATATCGACCTCGGCTGGACCACCACCGCCGAAAGCACCGCCAGCGGCGACGACGGCGACGACCTGTTCGACCTCGAAACCTGGAACACATCGCGTTCGCACATGGTGCTCAGCGGCGGCGACGGCATCGACACCTACGTGCTGCATACGCCCTGGGGCGGGTCCGGCGGCAACGCCAGCATCGACGTCAGCGACTTCAAGGCCGGCAGCGGCGGCGACCGCATCAACGTGCTGCCAATGCTGTCCGCGAGCTACGGCGGCAACCCGTTCGGTGACGGCACCCTGAAACTGAGCGCCAGCGGCAGCGATACGCTGCTCGAGTTCAAGTCCGGCATCGCCAGTGACAGCTACGTCACCATGCTGCGCCTGGTGAATGTGCAGCCGGGCCAGCTGACCTCGGCCAACTTCGTGGCCGGCTTCGACCCGGCAGGCAGTAGCAAGGCCGCGCCGATCGCCGGTACCGAGGGCGCCGATACGCTGAACGGCTCCCTGCTGGACGACTCGATCAGCGGCGGCGGCGGCAACGACACCCTGAATGGCGCCAACGGCAACGATACCCTGGACGGCGGCGCCGGCAACGACTACCTTTGGGGTGGACTTGGCCACGACGTGCTGAACGGTGGCGACGGTGCCGACACGCTGTCTGGCAGCAGTGGCAACGACACCCTGTCCGGCGGGATCGACAACGACTCCCTTGATGGCGGCGAAGGCGACGACAGCCTGGACGGCGGCAGCGGCAACGATAGCCTGACCGGCGGCGACGGCAACGACATCCTGTCCGGCGGCGATGGCAACGACCTGATTTCGGTGAACACCTACGGCAGCATGCTGCACAGCGTAACGGTGGCCGGCGGCGCCGGCAGCGACACGCTGCAGTTCGGCGGCAACCTGTACACCAACATCAGCGCCAGTGGCGGCAGCGGCGCCGACACCTTCCTTTTCCGGAGCATCAGCAGCTACTATCTGGAAGCCGACCGGCCAATCGTCATCAGCGATTTCTCGGCGGCCGAGGGCGACCAGCTCGACCTGCGCGCGCTCCTCCCATACAACTTCAGCGGCAACCCCTTCGGCAGCGCCGGCTACCTGAAGGCGACCCAGGACGGCGCCGACACCACCATCTGGTACGACCTCGACGGCGCCGGCAGCGGCGCCGCAATCGCGCTGGTCAAGCTGACCGGCGTCGGCACGGACGCCCTACCCGCCACTGCCATCGCCGGCGGCTACGGCATCGACGGCAGCAGCAAGGGCCTCACCCTTGCCGGCGGCGACGGCAACGATAACCTGACCGGGGGAACGCTCGACGATACCATCTCGGGTGGCGCCGGCCGCGACACGATCGACGGCGGCGCCGGCGACGATAACCTCAGTGGCGGCGACGAGACCGACTGGGGCGGAGACAACATCAGCGGCGGACTGGGCAACGATACGATCGACGGCGGCAAAGGCAACGATTACCTGTCGGGCGGCAGCGGCAACGACCAGCTGATCGGCGGCGACGGCAACGATACCCTGTCGGACTCGGAAGGCAGCAACATCCTGAGCGGCGGCGCCGGCAACGACTGGCTGAGCGCCCAGACTTACTCGGACGCAGCCATGACCAGCCAGCTGGACGGCGGCGACGGCAACGACACGCTGAGCGGCGGCGGCGGCGGCGGCACCCTGAGCGGCGGCACCGGCAACGACCTGATCCAGGTCCAGGCACCGTTCGGTAAGAACGTCACGGTCACCGTCGACGGCGGCGACGGCGACGACATCATCGAAGTCGGCAGCGCCTACAGCACCAACGCGGGCAGCATCGACGCCACCGGCGGTGCCGGCAGCGACACCTTCCGCCTCAACTTCAGCACCTACTCTACGATACCGACCCTGCGCATCGCCGACTTCCAGGCCGGCGCCAAGGGCGACGTGTTCGACCTGAAGGCCATGCTGCCCTATGACCTGGCGTCAAATCCCTTCGGCAGCGTCGGCTACCTGCGCGTGCAGCAGGACGGCGACGACACCCTGCTGCAGTTCGACGCCGACGGCGTCTCCACCAACAGCAGCTTCAAGACCGTCGCGATCCTGAAAGGCATCAAGGCGACCGATCTCACCGGCGACAATTTCGCGCAGGGCTTCCGCCCCGACGGCAGTCCGGCCGGCCTCGACCTGCAGGGCACGAGCGGCAACGACACCCTGGCCGGCGGCATCCTCGACGACACCCTGCGTGGCGGCGACGGCGACGACTACCTGAGCGCCGGCAACGGCACCGACGTGCTGCACGGCGACGCCGGCAACGACAACCTGACCAGCAGCGACGGCGGCGACAGCCTGTACGGTGATGCCGGCAACGACTGGATCACCAGTTACGGCGCACGCGCCAGTCTGCTGTCCGGCGGCGACGGCAACGACACCCTGTACAGCTACGGCGGTGCCGCCGATACGGTCGACGGCGGCGCCGGCGACGACCAGATCAATGTCTACAACACCTACGGCACCTATGGCACCACTACGGGCACCGGTACGGTACAGGTCGACGGCGGCGACGGCAACGACCGCATCTACGTCAACCTGAACAGCGGCAGCATGAAGCTCGACGTCAGCCTGCATGGCGGCGCCGGCAGCGACATCTTCATGGTGAGCAGCCTGCCGCAGGGCAAAACCATCACCGTCACCGATTTCCAGGCGGGCAGCGGCGGCGACCAGATCGACCTGTCTTCGCTGTCGGCAATGTGGGCCTGGAATGGCGGCAACCCGTTCGCCGCCGGCGGCATCCTGAAGGCGGAACAGCGCGGCGCCGACACCGTGATCCAGGTCGATCCGGACGTCAGCGGTGCCCAGGGCTTCCAGGACGTGCTCACGCTGACGAACGTCGACAAGACGACGCTGACCGCGGCCAACTTCTGGATCGGCGTCAATCCCGACGGTTCCAATACCGGCATCACGCTCGCCGGGACCGACGGTGCCGACACGCTGTCGGGCAAGGGAATGAACGACACCCTGTCCGGCGGCCTCGGCAACGACAGCCTGTACGGCGGCTACGGCAACGACGTGATCGATGGCGGTGCCGGCAACGACCTGCTGCACGGCGACACGGAGTACAGTTACTACGGCTACAGCTATGGCGCCGGCAACGACGACCGCCTGTCGGGCGGCGACGGCAACGATTTCCTGTACAGCTCGACCGGCAACGACACCCTGGACGGCGGCGCCGGCAACGACACGCTGCGCATCTACGACCACTATACGGCGCCGGGTGCAGCGGCCGAAACCGTCACCGCCGACGGCGGCGACGGCGACGACCTGCTGAGCGCCAGCCTGCCGTACGAAGGCAATGTCCATGTCGACCTGACTGGCGGCACCGGCAGCGACATCTTCCGCCTGACGGCCAAGCTGCTGACCGGCACCAGCACGGTGACGATCACCGACTTCCAGGCCGGCGCCGGCGGCGACCAGCTGGACATGTACGGCGCAGTGAGCTGGAGCGGGGTCACGCCCTTCTCCGACGGCACCTACCGCCTGCAGCAGCGCGGCACCGACACCGTGCTGCAGGCGCGCGACACCACCGTCAGCAGCACCTACTACGACGTGGCCACGCTGAAGAACGTCGACCTGAGCAAGATGACGGCCGCCAACACGATGGGCTACTCGCCCGACGGCGCCACCCACGGCATGACGCTCAGCGCCGGCGACGGCGGCGAACGGCTGGCCGGCGGGCGCCTGAGCGACACGCTGACCGGCGGCGCCGGCAACGACATCCTGATCGGCGGCGCCGGCAGCGATACCCTCAGCGGCGGCGCCGGCATCGATACCGCGAGCTACACCGGCTCGGTGGGCGGTTCCCGCGTGTTCCACGACGAAGCCGGCTGGCACGTCGCCGCCCAGCGCAGCGGCGAAGGCGTCGACCTTCTGCAGGGCGTGGAACGCGTGCAGTTTGCCGACGGCGCGGTGGCGCTCGACATCGACGGCGTCGCGGCGCAGGCCTACCGCTTCTACCGCGCCGTGTTCGACCGCGAGCCGGATTCGGCCGGCCTGGGCTACTGGATCTCGGTAATGGACCAGGGGCAGAGCGTGCGCCAGGTGGCCTATGGCTTCTCCACCTCGCAGGAGTTCGCCGACACGTACGGCAGCGCGCCGACCAACGCCGAGGTGCTCAACCGCGTCTATACCAACATCCTGCACCGCGCCCCGGACCAGGCAGGCTACGCCTACTGGCTCGACATCCTCGACCAGAAGAAGGCCGACCTGCCGAGCGTGCTGGCCTTCTTCAGCGAGAGCGTCGAGAACCAGGGCGCGACGGCGGCGCTGATTGCCAACGGCATTGCCTATACGCCTTGGCAGGGGTGAGCCAACTCGTCGTTCCCGCGAAGGCGGGAACCCATACTGAGTAATCGAATTCCGAATTTTGGAAACAACTCGATTGTTTCCGACATACGTACTTCGGGTATTCAGCATGGGTCCCCGCCTGCGCGGGGACGACGTGGTGATTTGCATCTCCCCAGGTAATTGCCATACCCGGTTTTCCATGTCAGCATGCAGGATCGATAACGCTGAGTTTGCAAGGAAACCGATGAAGCTGAAACGCACGCTGGCCGCCCTAGCCGTCCTCCTGTGCGGCACTGCCCTGGCGCAGGCGCCCGCCTTTGGCCCCGAAGTCCGCAAGTACATCACCCACGACGCCCCGCTGCTGGCGCTGACCCACGTGCGCGTGATCGACGGCACCGGCGCGCCGGCCAGGGAAGACCGCACGGTGATCGTGCGCAACGGCCGCATCGATGCGGTGCTGGACGCCGGCGCGCCGCTGCCGGGCGGTGCCCGCGTGCTCGACCTGCGCGGGCGCACCGTGATCCCGGGCCTGGTCGGCATGCACAACCACCTGATGTATACCGCTTCGCTGCATGCGGACGAAGACGGCAAGCTGCCGCCGCCCGGCTTCTTCGTCACCGAAATCGCCTTCTCGGCGCCGCGCATGTACCTGGCCGCCGGCGTGACCACCATGCGCACCACCGGCAGCATCGAACCCTACACCGACCTGAACATCCGCCGCCTGATCGATGCCGGCCAGATCCCCGGTCCGCACCTCGACGTGACCGGCCCCTACCTGGAAGGCAAGGCCAGCAACTTCCCGCAGATGACCGCGCTCGACGCCAGCGCACAGGCGCGGCGCACGGTCGCGTTCTGGGCCGGCGAAGGCGCGACCTCGTTCAAGGCCTACATGAACATTCCGGAAGCGGTGCTCGGCGCCGCCATCGACGAAGCGCACAAGCACGGCGCCAAGCTCACCGGTCACCTGTGCTCGGTCGATTACCGCCAGGCCGCCGCGCTCGGCATCGACGACCTCGAGCACGGCCCGGTGTTCACCGATTCGGAATTCGTCCCGAACCGCAAGAAGGACGTCTGCCCGCCGAGCGGCGAGATCGCGGCGTCCTGGGAAAAGCTGGAGATCGCCAGCCCGCAGGTGCAGTCGCTGATCAAGGAGCTGGTGGCGAAGAAGGTCGCCATTACCTCGACCCTGCCGGTGTTCGAGGCGTTCGTTGCCACCCGCCCGATGCTGTCACGCAAGCAGCAGTCGCTGATGGCGGCCGAATCGCTGCGCAGCCACCTGGGCGCGCGTGCGGCCGCGGCGGCGTCGCCGGAACGCGCCGCCAAGCTGGAAGCGGCGCTGAAAAAGGAGATGGCTTTCGAGGTCGCCTTCGTGCGCGCCGGCGGCCTGCTGATGGCCGGCCCCGACCCGACCGGCAACGGCGGCGTGCTGCCCGGCTTCGGCGACCAGCGCGCGATCCAGCTGCTGGTCGAAGCCGGCTTCACGCCCGAGGAAGCGATCCGCATCGGCACCGCCAACGGCGCCCGCTATCTCGGCAAGCTGGACCGCATCGGCACCATCGAGGCCGGCAAGAACGCCGACCTGGTAGTGGTCCAGGGCGATCCGAGCAAGCGCATCCAGGACATCGAGAACGTCGAGATCGTGTTCAAGGACGGCGTGGGTTACGACCCGGCCAAACTGCATGCCTCCGTGCGCGGGATGGTGGGTACGCGGTAGACTAACGTATCCTGACATCACTATCGACGAGCCTGCCATGACCCTGCCCGCCCACCAACTCACGATGACGGTCCTGATGACGCCGGACACCGCGAACTTTTCCGGCAATGTCCATGGCGGCCACATCCTGAAACTGCTCGACCAGGTGGCCTACGCCTGCGCCAGCCGCTACGCCGGCGCCTATGTCGTGACCATGAGCGTGGACCAGGTGACCTTCCGCCAGCCGATCCTGGTGGGCGAACTGGTCACCTTCCTGGCGGCCGTCAACTACACCGGACGCACCTCGATGGAAATCGGCATCAAGGTACTGGCCGAGAACATCCGCACCCAGGATGTGCGCCACGTGAACAGCTGCTTCTTCACGATGGTGGCGGTGGGCGAGGACAAGCAGCCGGTCCCGGTGCCGCCGCTGCGCCCGTTCACCCCGGACGAGCAGCGCCGCCACGAGGAAGCCAAGGGCCGCAAGGAAGCGCGCCTGGCGCTCGACCGCCAGCATGCGGAGCGGGCCAAGGCGCGCAGCTGAGGCCTCGCTTCCTCTGCAAACGGACCGGGAAATACAAAGGCCGCGGCAAACTGCCCGCGGCCTTTTAACATCATCACCCTATCCACCGTCGTCCCCGCGAAGGCGGGGACCCATGCTGAGTAACACAATTCAGTTTATCGGAAGCGCCGCGGATCTGTCAGACATGCGGGCTTCAGATGCTCGGTATGGGTCCCCGCCTGCGCGGGGACGACGATGCGGCTCGTACAAGCTGGCTTAGTCGGCATTCACCTGCTTGTTACCCGAGTTCTGGAACAGCGGAATCGGATCGGTGGTGTCGACTTCCACGATGGTCGAACCGACCGCCGTGCTGCCGTTCATGAAGGTGACGCTGCCCAGGTGGCGCTTGCCGACCGGGAGGCCCGACCAGGACATGACCACCGGTGCCGTGCCGCCCATTGCGACCGCACTGGCCGCCGCGGCCTTGAAGTTGCCGCCGCTGGCATTCGGGCTCAGCACCCAGGTCGACAGCTTGTAGCTGGCTGCGCCGCCTGCCGGTGCATAGCCGACCACGCACACCTTGTAGTCGCCGGCGACCGGGTTGGCCAGCGAGACCAGTTCGTTGCTGGTGGTGCCGCCGCTGGTGCCGACCACGGTGGTGCCGCGTGCCACGACCATGTCCAGGTCGGAGGCGCTGCCGCCGGCGGTGTCGCTGTCGTACAGGGCGAAGCGTGCCAGCGAGGTGCCGGCCGGGATGGTGACCGTGTGCACGTTCACGCCGGTGCCGCCGCCGCCGGTGCAGACGCTGTTGGCGGTGTTCGGCGCCTTGGCCACGGTCGCGCTGAACTCGGTGGCCGGGATCAGGCCCGACTTGGTGACCGACAGCGCGCCGCTGAAGCCGGCGCCCAGGGTGATCGCCTTGGTGCCGGAGGTCGCTTCGCTGGTCACCACGGTCGGTGCCGCCAGCAGGGAAGCGCGGGCGATCAGCGGGCTGCGCACGTTGTGCACGCCGTCGTTCCACACCAGCTTGCCGTAGGTCCAGGTGTTGACCGGCGCCGTGGTGCGGGTCAGCTTGACCGTGAACTTGGCCGAGGCGCCCGGCGCCAGGGTCAGGCTGGCCGGGGTCACGGCAACCGTGAAGCCCGGCAGCGTGGCGGTGGCGTTATACGTGGCCTGGGTGGCGCCGACGTTGGTGACGGTGCGGTTCAGGGTGATCACGCCCAGCACGTTGGCGGCGGTCAGCGACGCCAGGTTCAGGTCGTACGGCTGGATGGTGCCGTACTTGGTGCAGGTGGCGGCGCTGTAGACGCCGGCGTTCAGGCCGCACAGGAAGCGGACGTAGTCGACTTCGGTGGCGTTGTAGACCAGGCCCGGATCGGCGGCGCTGGTCGGCGACACGTGGCCGGCGCCCTGGCCCCACGGCAGCATGCCGGAGTTCCTGGCGCTGCTGTCCCAGCTCACCGAGCCGTTCAGGCCGTCGCTGAAGGTATCGAAGGCGGTGGTCATCAGGGCCGACTTGATCATCGCCGGGGTCCAGTCCGGATGACGCTGCTTGAGCAGGGCCGCGATGCCGGCCACGTGCGGCGACGCCATCGAAGTGCCGGTGTAGAACGCGAAGTTCTTCACGGTGGCTTCCTCGCCGGCAGCAACCGCGTTGCGCTGGGCCTGGGTCAGGTCGGCGCTGACGGCCGCCAGGATGTCGGTGCCCGGCGCGGTCAGGTCCGGCTTCATAATGTTGGCGTTGGCGACGTTCGGGCCGCGCGACGAGCTGCCGTTCATGATCGGCGCGTTGATGGTCGGGTCGACGATGCCGTGCAGGTTGCCCAGCGCGGCGGTGGCGCCCGGCGTGGCCGCCATGTAGGCCTTCAGCCTGTCGCCGTCGGCCTGGGTGATGTGGATGGTCGAGACGGTGTGCGACTGGTTCAGGATGGTGTTGGCGGAACCCGCCACGTTGGCGATGACCACGCCGACCGCGCCGGCATTCTTCGCGTTGGCGCTCTTGTTGACCAGCACGTTGCTGCCGCGGTCGCAGACCAGGATCTTGCCGGTGACCTTGGCCGGGTCGAGCAGGTTGGCGTAGCTCGCGCCGTCGACCGAACCGAAGCACTGGTTCAGGCTGGCGTTGGCCGGATCGACGCCGTCCTTGCGCGCATCGCGGGCCAGGATCAGCGGCGCCGACGGGGTGTTGGCGTTGCCCGAGGCGCCGGTCAGGGTCAGGCCGTTGCCGAGCTGGACGTCGCCGGCGTACAGGCGGTTGTGGGTCGAATTGCCGACCGTGGTCAGCCACGGGCTGATGTGGGCCACCGGCGCCACCGTGGTCGAGGTCGGACCGGAATTGCCGGCCGATGCCGCCACGAACACGCCGGCCGAGGCCGCGCCCAGGAAGGCGACTTCGGTCGCTTCGTTGAAGGCGCCGCCGCCGGCGTTCGGGCCGATCGAGAAGTTGATGACGTTGACGCCGTCCTTCACCGCCTGCTCGATCGCCGCCACGCTGTTCGAGGTGGCGCAGCCGTTGGCCTTGGTGGTGGCGTCGGTCCAGCAGACTTTATAGGCAGCGATGCGGGCGCGCGGCGCCATGCCGCTCAGCTTGCCAAGGTTGAGGCCGCCGGTGATGGCCGACACGTGGGCGTTGCCGCCCGCGGTGCTGGCGGTGTGGTCGCCGTGGCCGCCCTTGCCTTCGGCGCCGGCGACCGAGTCGCGGGCCGACAGGAATTCGGTCCAGTGCAGTTGCTGCGACGGCGCCTTGAAGTAGCGCGCACCGATCAGCTTGTTGTTGCAGTCGCTGGCCTGGATGCCTTCGCCGACCTGGCAGGTGCCTTTCCAGCTGGCCGGCGGCGCGCTGTAGGCCAGCTTGCTGCCGCTGCGGCTTGGGTTGCCGTTTTCGTCGACGCGGTCGGCGAAGCTGTCGTGCTCCGGCCAGATGCCGCCGTCGACGATGCCGATGATGATGTCTTCGCCGGCACTGTCCTGGCCGCCGACCTGCTCCCACAGGCCGCCCGCCTTGTCCAGGCCGAGGAAGGTCGGCGTGTAGCTGGTGTCGAGCTGCATGATGGAGTCGGCCGTGATGTTGGCCACGCCCGGGTTCTTCTTGAGGGCGCGCACTTCGTCGTCGGTCAGCATGGCCGAGAAGCCGTTGAAGACGACCTTGTAGTCGTTGGTGATTTCGGCCTTGTCGACGGTGCTCAGCACGTCGGCTTTCTTGCTGTCCAGGTAACCGATGTAGTTCTGGACCGCGGTGGCATCGACGTTCAGGCGCTGGCCGGATTCCGGCTTGGTGGCCGGCAGGCCGGCGACTTCGCCGTTATAGGTGGCAACCGGCTTGTCGGCCAGCTGGATGATGTAGGAGCGGCGGACTTCGCCGTCGGCGGACGCGGTGGCGGCAGCGGCCAGCGTCAGCGAGAGCAGGACGGCGGCGGTGATGGGACGCAGTTTCATGGAATCGATTCCCCGGATCAGGCGTTGTTGGTCTTGTTGGTGGCGGACTTGCGGCGGCGCAGGGTGAGCGCGCCCAGGCCCAGGCCGAGCAGCGCCAGGCTGCCCGGCTCCGGCACTTCGTTCAGCATCAGGTTGTCGAGGGCGAACTGGGCCTGGTTGTAGTTGGCGTCGTCGATGGTGTGCGGGTACATGCAGCCGCCGTTACCGTCGAACAGGCAGGCGCGGATCGTCAGGCTGGTCAGCGCGTTGCTCGAGAAATCCGGGCTCAGGCTGGCAGTACTGAACAGCGGGTTGCCCACGCTGTCGGTACCGGGGAAATCGATGGCGTAGCTGATGGTGCCGCTGTCGCGCACCGAGGCGGTGAACACCAGCTGGCCGTAGGAGTAGTTGGCCAGGCCGCCGGTCGGGGCGACGAAGCCGTAGTCGAGGCTGCTCAGGCTGAAGGCGCCGCCGCCTTCACGCGAGATCATCAGCGCGCCGTCGGCGATACCGGTGTAGAAACGGCTGCCGTTATTGGTCGGGCAACCGCCGAGCCAGCAGCTGGTCGGGTCCTGGCCGTTGACGAGCATGCCGGCCAGGCCGCCACCGCCTTCATGGGTATCCACCACCTGCAGGGCGTAGCCGCTTTCGGACAGCACCGTACCGTCAAAGTAATAGTCCAAGGGAACGCTTTCAAAGTCGACGACGCCGGCCATCGCAGGCGCCGAGCCCAGCAGGGCCACTGCGGTGGCGACGCCCAGTGCGACTTTGTTCAGACCGAAACGGGAAAAGGAAGGAAAGCGGGTACGGGTGGATGTCATGTCTCTTGCCTTGAAGTGGGAAGCTTTACCTAGGGAAACAAAATTATGTTTTTTTAATAACCGGAACGCTTTTTCACTCTAGCAAGGAAAACAATTTCTATCGAAAAATTTCTTCAAATTAAGTTTCGTATTGATATTCTTTACTTGAATAAAGTTTGGATTCTCCTATGAAAAACGGGTATGCCTGCTGCATGCGCCCGTGTCGTTTTTTTATTACAACTCCTTACAAATCAAAAATCTTTATGCATTGATGCGATTCGGTGCTACAAATACTTAATGTTTCTATAAGTAAATTAGTTGAATCAAGGAAACCTGCTCGGTAAATGAAAATGCGTTTTCACAGTGCATTCTTAGAATGAAATGATCTTGTCTGGCGCAAAAGGCGTCGCTTTGCACTCTCGTGGCGCACGGGGTGGCCGGACAATATGAAGGGGTCGGCGATGACGGCAGGCGCGGCATCGTCGCACTTGCGGAAGCGCCATGCGGCAGAAAGCACCAGGCCGGGCTCATGCTGCAGCGCAACAGTTGATGGCGCAGAATAAAACACGGCGAAACGTAAAAATCGGTGTGCCCCGCGCTCTCATCGTGCTTTCGAGAACAAAATTATGGACATCGCATCGCTTCGTGCTACAATGCGCCCGCCTTGGCCTGGTAGCTCAGTTGGTAGAGCAGAGGATTGAAAATCCTTGTGTCGGTGGTTCGATTCCGCCCCGGGCCACCAAGAATGCAGCAGTACAGCAAAACGCCACCTTCGGGTGGCGTTTTTGTTTTGGTCGCCGACTCGGTCCAACGCCGACGCCACCAGGATGCAAACGACAACGCCAACCTGTGCAGGTTGGCGTTTCAATTTTCAAGGCCGAGGTCTTCAAGTCCCGCAGTCAATCCTTCCGCTCCCTGAATTCACCATCGATCACCATGCCGTCATCGCGCTTGGCCGGGTTTTGGCCGGTGCGCTGGAAGAAGGTCGACGAGATGCGATCGAAAACGGCGCGCCTCAACCATGGGAAGGCGAGAAGGAACGCCAGGGTAAACCCCGTAAAGGCCGCGGGAACAGCGTCGCCATGGGAAAGGAAGTGCAGCAGGCAGAGTGCCAGCAAGCCTGCGGTGAGCGGTCGGCGGGCGGGTTTGGGCAGCAGACCGACGATGCGCGGCTTGCCTTTGCTTATCCAGGGAAATCGGGCAAACAGCATACCGAGAAGCAGTCCTGCGAGAGCCCGGCCCGTGCCGAGATAATCGGCCAGCACCCCGACGACAAGAAAACCGGTGTAGGTCATCGTACCGGCTATCGCGACCAGTATCAACAATGCAAAAGCGGCCGTCAGCTTTGGCGTACGTATCGCGGCAGTAACTAAGTAACGTAGGATTTGTGGTCTCCAGCAGTGGACATGGGAAGGCTGTCGTAAATTTTAACAGCACTCTTCCGTGTCGATGTCTCGCCATGCATGCCGGGTACCGCGCGGTGTGCGTCGAACATGCGTGCGATGCGCGGTACCGGCAAGCTCGTTCGCGCATCCGGACAGCCCGCGGTTTCAGGCGCCGGCCGCCGCCTCGGCCGACAGCGACGGCCCGCGCAGCTTGATGAAGTCGACGAAAGCGCGCAGTGCGGCCGGCATGCGCGGGCTGCTGGGGTAGTACAGGTAGAACCCGGCGAAAGGCTGGCACCACGGCGCCAGCACGCGCACCAGTTCGCCGCGCTGCAGGTAGGGCGCCACGAAACTCTCGACCAGGAAGGCCAGGCCGACGCCGCGCAGCGCCGCGTCCAGCAGGATGTTGGTGTCGTTCACGGTCAGCACGCTCTCGACGTCGACGTCGATCGGCCCGTTCTCACCGCCGAACCGCCAGCGTTGCAGCGCCCCCGTTTCCCGCCAGCGGTAGCCGACGCAGGCATGACCGCGCAGCGCACGCGGTTCATCCGGCTGTGGCCGCTGCGCAAAATAGGCCGGCGCGCCGACGACGGCCATGCGCAGGTCCGGCGTCAGCCTGACCGCAACCATGTCCTGGTGCACCAGCTCGCCCGACCTGATGCCGGCATCGAAGCCGGCGGCGACGACGTCGGTGATGCTGTCGTCGATGACCAGGTCGAGCCGGATGCCCGGATGCGCGGCCAGAAACTCGGCCAGGACGGGTGCCACCACGAGCTGGGCGGCGATGCGCGGCAGGTTAACGCGCACCACGCCCACCGGCCGGTCCTGGCCGGTGCCCGCGTCATGCACGGCCTCTTCCACTTCGGCGAGCGCCGGCCGCAGACGCTCGAACAAGACCTGCCCGGCCTCGGTCGGCGCAACGCTGCGCGTGGTCCGGTTGAGCAGGCGCGTGCCCAGCCGCTCCTCGAGGGCGCGGATCGTATGGCTCAGGGCAGACGGCGAAACGCCGAGCCGTTCGGCGGCGCGGCGGAAGCTGCGTTCCTCGGCCACGGTGACGAAAGCGAGCAGTTCGGAGAATTCACCACCCTTCATATTGATGCGCCTAGCTCAATAACACATGCGGATTATAGGGTATTAAATTCAACAATCGCCCATGCCAGACTACGTCCCATCGATTCACGAGAAAGGACAACATCATGGCAAACACAATGCGGCGCTGGGAAATCGACGCCATCGGACGCGACCGGCTCACCCTGCGCGAGGCCCCTGTGCCGGCGCCGGGACCGGGGCAGGTGCTGGTGAAGGTGGCGGCGGTCGCCCTCAATCATCGGGACAAGATGGTCGTCGAAAGCGGGCGCGGCCTGCCGCTCGCCTTTCCGTTCACGCCGGGCTCCGACCTGGCCGGCGAAGTCGTCGCGGCCGGGCCCGGCGTCACCCGCCTTGCCGTCGGCGAGCGCGTGATCTCGACCTTCATGCCCGACTGGACCGACGGGCTGCGGCCCGGCGATGCGCGCACGCCGGCTTACCGGACACTCGGCGGCCATTATCCCGGCGTGCTGGCGGAATACGTGGCGATGCCCGAAGCCTGGCTCGTCCGCGCACCGGCCACGCTGTCGGATGCCGAGGCCTGTACCCTGCCCTGTGCCGGCGTCACGGCCTGGTTCGCGCTGGTGGAGCGCGCCCGCGTGCGCGCAGGCGACAAGGTCCTCATTCCCAGCACCGGCGGGGTCGCGCTGTTCGGCCTGCAGATCGCCAAGGCGCACGGTGCCGAGGTCATCGTCTCCGGACGTGCGCACAATGAAGCACGCGCCCGCGCGCTCGGTGCCGATCACTATATCGACAGCAAACGCGAAGACTGGCTCGACACGGTGTACGCGCTCACCGCCGACCGCGGTGCCGATCACGTCCTGGAGGTCGTCGGCGGCGCCCACCTCGGCAAGTCGGTGCAGGCCGCGGCGGTCGGCGGCCACATCTGCCAGATCGGCGCGCTCGACGGTTTCGACCTGAGCTCCCCGGCGATGCCCTTGATGCTGAAAGACGTCACGATCCACGGTATCGGCACCGGCAGCCGCCGGGCGCTCGAAGACCTGGTCCGCGCGGTGGACCGCATCCGCCTCAAGCCCGTGATCGATTCCCGCTACCCGCTGGCCGAGCTGCCGGCCGCGTTCGACCACCTGGACCGCGGTGCGTTCGGCAAGGTCGTCATCGATGTCGCCTGACGGTGCCGCAACGGCAGCCAGCGAGCGCTGACAATGCCCTGCCCCGGGCGTACCTACGATCTTGGGTGCACCGGTCTTGCAATCGACCGAAGCTCCCCAAAGTCCCCCCTGTCACTTTCGGGTTTCGCTGCCAGCGGCATGCGTTGGCAAGCAACTTTCAAGGAGTACGACATGGGTGCAAAGACAGGTTCTGGCAGCAAAGGGACGGCAAACGATACGGGGAAATCCGGCAACGATTCCGGCAGCAGGGTCAAGGAAGCGAGAGGCCCATCCTACGAGCACCGGCAAGGGGAAACCCCGTCGGACAAGAGCGAACAGCACCAGGGCAAGCATCCGCCGAACACGATCTACAAGGGCCCCAAGGACTTGCACCCGCCTGCCGACCCGGACCGCGGAAACCGCCAGTCCGACAAGGGCTAGCGGCATTGCCGTACAGCGCGGTTTTGCCCGTCAAGGGCCCGGGTTGGGATTGTCGGGCAGCGACGGGATGGCGCGCAGGTATTCGTAGATCGCCGCCAGGTCGAGGTCGGTTTTCTTGCCGAACGTGGGCCAGGGCATGACCTGAAGGATTTCGCCTGGCGGATCTTTCGGATTGTGCCCGGTGCGCAAGGTCTGGATGAATTGCTGCCGGGTCAGGCCGGCCGGCTTGCCGGCGTAATCCGGGGTCAGGTTCGACGCCGTGATCGGACCGAACTGGCGCCCACCCGACAGGTATTCGTTCGCGTTCACGACCTCGGGCTGTCCCAGGAACGGATCGCCGCCGGGGGCATAGCTGGGGTGGCTGTGGCAGTCGATGCATCCGCTCGTGTTGACGAGGTAGCTGCCGAGATAGACCAGCGCGCGGCTCTTGCCATCGAGATTCAGTCTGACACCCGGTGGGACGATTTCCTGGCCGCGCCTGATCTGGCTTTCGATGTAAGCCAGGCTTCCCCTGTCGCCCGCCGACACCAGGGGGGCGGCCGACGCACCGATGATGAGTGCCACACACGAGAGCCTCGCATGCCTGAGCGTGTGTTTCATCTTGTTCTCCTCGCAGGGATGGTTCGACCAGTCTAGTCGTCGCGATCCGGCTTGCTGAGGTGTGTCCAAGCGATTTGAGTACGCTCAAGCGATGTGCTTTCGAACATCAAGGACTGGAACCACTTTTGTCGGGCATGAAAGAAAAACGCCACCTGTCGGTGGCGTTTTTGCTTCGTCTGCATGACGAATCAATGGAAGAAGAAATAGAGCAGAACCAGAACGATCGCCGGTACACCCATAATCCAAGCCAAGAAATACTTACCCATGATTGCCCCCTTCTGGTGTGTTTGTGTTGACGCCTCCAGAATGCGCCTGACACACCGCCCGGTCCGTTCGTTACACCACGTAGAAAGAAATTTCTTAGCAAAACGTCAGCTTTTGATGAGCCGACCTGAGATGGATCAACTACCCGGGTCAAATCTTCTTCAGCGCGCTCGCTTTGTGCGCGGCCTCGGCGCCGGTCTTGTCGCTGGCCACCAGGTACTCGGGATTCTCCTTCGACGCCGCCACCTCGTGTCCCTTGATGGTGGTCGGCGAGGTCAGCTTCTTCTTGACCGTCCCCTGCACCGTGCCTTGCGGCGAATGCCATTCCACTTTGTCGCCGGCCTTGAATGCGTCCGTCATCGTCGTCCTCGCTTGGCTGTTGTTGGACGGGTTATTTGAACACGGATCGCCGGAATTTCCCGCACGCTAAGGTGGCCCCATATCAGCCGCGGCGCTTCGTGATCACCGCCTCCAGGTATTCCGACGGCACCACCAGCGACGCCGGCCCGGCGGTATTGAAGCGCCCCATCAGTGCCAGCACGTCGCGTTCCAGCGCCGCCTGTCCGGCGCCGTCAAGGCGCGCGAACGCCTTCTGCGTTGGACCGTAGAAATCGCGGAACACCTGCAGCCAGTGCGCCGGCGAGGCATAGCGGAAGTAAAACAGGCGGCGCTCGGCACGGATGTCGACGGCGTCGCCGAACAGCGTGCGCAGGTAAGCCTCGGTGCCCCACAGCGCCGGCGACTTCAACCCGGCCGGCGGCGGCACGTGCGCCCCCATGGTCTTGAACAGTTGGCCGATGAAGCCATCGGGCGTCCAGTTGGCCAGGCCGATGCGCCCGCCCTCGCGCACCACGCGCAGCAGTTCCCCGGCGGCGCGCGCATGGTCCGGTGTGAACATGACGCCGAAGGTCGACAGCGCGAGGTCGAAAGTGCCGTCCGCGAACGGCAGGTTCTCGGCATCTGCGGTGCGGAAATCCACCGTCACCCCTTCGGCCTCGGCGCGCAGGCGGCCCTTGTCCAGCAGCGCCGGCACGTAGTCGGTGGACGTGACGATGGCGAAGCGGTGCGCGGCCGCCAGCGTGGCATTGCCGTTGCCGGCCGCAACGTCGAGCACGCGCTCGCCGGCACGGATGTCCGCAGCCTCGGCCAGCGTCTCGCCGACGATCTGCAGGGTCACGCCGATCACGGCGAAGTCGCCGCTGGCCCAGGTGGCTTGCTGGACCTGTTTGATGGCCGCGAAGTCGGGCGCGCTGCCCGTTTGCGGCTGTGCCGCGGGCGTCGGTGCGGTCTGGCCGGTCTGCCCGGCTTGCTGGGGGTCGCTCATGATGGTCTCCCGATCATCAGCGCGGGTGCGCTGGTCTGCGCCATTGGACCGCGCCCGCGGCATTTCGTGCCGCAGTCACTGCATCGAATGCAACCCGATCATGTTGCCCTCGGAATCGCTCACCAGCGCGATGTGGCCGTATCCGCCGATCGGGAACTTGGGCTTGACCGCCCTGCCGCCGGGCGTGTGCAAGCGGAGACGGCAGGCGAAAAAAAAACGCCGCAAGCGGCGTTTTTTTCGGAATTCGGGTCGGCTCTTCCAGCGGATGTCGCTGGTTCAGCCGTATGATGGGGACGCGTCCGGCGCTGTGATGCAGTAGCGGCCCCGTGCATTGATGTCATTATCGGCATTCCTGTAAAGATGGAACAGGGCGCACGGGTGATATGATTTATTCCTGACAGGAATGAATCGCTGAACTACTGAACAATATGGACCGACTGCGTTTGATGGAAACCTTTTGCCGTGTGGTGGAACGCGGCAGTTTCTCGGCGGTGGCGCGCGAGGAAATGACGACGCAGTCGGCGATCAGCAAACAGGTGCAGGCGCTGGAAACCATGCTCGCCACGACGCTGCTGGTGCGCTCGACGCGCAGCCATTCGCTCACCGAGGCCGGGCAGCTGTATTACGAACGCTGCCGCCAGGTGCTCGACACGCTGGAGGAAGCGCGCATCGAGGTGCAGCGTGCCGAGCACGACATCTCGGGCATGCTGCGCGTGTCGGCCGCGGCCGCCTTCGGACGCCAGCACATCGTGCCGCGCCTGCAGGATTTCTACGCGCGCTACCCCAACGTCAAGATCGACCTGCTGCTGGACGACAGCTTCGTCGACCTGGTCGCGGCCGGGGTCGACGTTGCCTTCCGGGTCGGGGAACTGAAGGACAGCCGCCTGGTCGCGCGCCGCATCGGCACCGCCCACCGCGCCGCGCTGGCGTCCACCAGCTACCTGGAACGCCACGGCGAACCGCAGCATCCGGACGAGCTGACCCAGCACCAGTGCGTGATCTACACCGGCCTGGCCACGCCCAACGAATGGACCTTCATCGACGAAGGCGGCACGCCGCTGACGGTCAAGGTCAACGGCCGCTTCCAGTCGAACAGTTCGGAAGCGATGCGCCAGGCGGTGTGCGAAGGCCTGGGCATCAGTTATTCGACGCTGTGGATCTACGGCGCCGACATCCGCGCCGGCCGCATCAAGCCGATCCTGACGCGCTTCCGCCTGCCCGCGCTGCCGCTGAACGTGGTGTTCCAGCCGGCGCGGCGGCCCTCGCTGAAGGTGAATCACTTCGTGAATTACTTCGCCGAAGCGTTCGCGCAGGACCCGGATATCGCCGAGATGCTGGATCCGGGCCCGGTCGCCTGAACCTTGCGCCCCGGACAGCCCGGCTGCGCTAGCATCGTGACGATATCAACCAATCGTCCCACTATGCGTCTCACATCAAAACAAACCCTGCTGCTGCTCGGCCTCACCGGTGCCGGCGCAGCCTACCTGGCCGCCAACCGGCCCGTGCACCAGCCCGGCATCACGCCGATCGCTTCCCTCGACCTGCAACGCTACATGGGCGAATGGTATGAAATCGCCCGCTACCCGAACCGCTTCGAGAAGGATTGCACGGGCTTCACCACCGCCCATTACAGCCTGCAGCCGGACGGCAGCGTACGGGTGGTCAACCGCTGCCGCAATCCCGAAGGCCGCTTCGAACAGGTAGTCGGCAGCGCGCGCCGGCTGGGCGGTCCCGGTTCGGCCACCCTGCAGGTGCGCTTCGCGCCGGGCTGGCTCTCCTTCGTGCCCGCGGTATGGGGCGACTACTGGGTGATCGACCTCGATCCGGATTACCGCCTGGCCGCGGTCGGCGAGCCGAGCGGCGAGTACCTGTGGATCCTGGCGCGCACCCCGACCGTGCCGAAGCAGGAATACGCCGCCCTGCTCGACCGGCTGGCGCAGCGCGGCATCGACCTGTCCAGACTGCAGATGACGCGCCAGACCTTGTAAGCCCAGTGTGTCATTCGTGCCGCGTGGGGCCGGCAAATGCTTGCCAAGGGCAGCTTATTTACGGAAACTACATCTTTCCAATATGTAAATAACGCTGCCGACGATGCCCCGCCTCGCATGAAACCGACCACGCGCGTCTCGCGCCTGTACGAAGTGATGGACCTGATGCTCGATTCGGTCGCCGATCCGCTGGCGCTGAAGTCGCTGGCGGCGTCGGCCAGCTATTCGTCCTTCCACTTCGACCGCATCTTCCGCGAGCTGACCGGGTTCTCGGCGGTGGAATACCAGCGCAAGCGGCGCCTGCGCCGCGCCGCCCACCTGCTGCGCCACGAGCCGGACGTGCCGATCGGGCGCATCGCCCAGGATTGCGGCTTTCCGTCCAACGCCGCCTTTGCCAAGGCCTTCCGGCAGCAGTTCGCGATGTCGGCCAAGGCCTGGCGCGAAGGCGGCTGGCGCGCCTACATGGACCAGCAGGTCGGGCGCGAGAGCGACGTCAGTTTCTTCGTGGCGGAGCCGGACAACCTGGCGGCGATCCTGGCGCCCTACTGCGCGCCGCCGCCCGGCACCGTGGCCGCGCGCATCGCGGTGCGCAGCCTGCCGGCCGTCATCCTGCGCTACCAGCGCTTCTTCGGGCAGTCGGGGGCGGCGCTGTCGATCGCCTGCAACGATTTCATCCGCGAACGCGAACAGGCGTGCGCGGCGCCGGCCGCCTTGTGCTGGTATGGGGTGTTCGACGAGGACCCGGGTTTCACGGGGGAGCGCGAGTACTGCTACGACTTCGGCTTCGGGAGCGCCGGCGGCGGCCCCGGCGACGATGCCTGCCTGGGCCTGCGCGTGCTGCCGGCCGGCAGCTACGCCTGCCTCGACTTCCACAACGAGTGGCCGCGCTTCCGTTCGATGTACGAGGACTGGCTCGACCGCCAGGCGCTGTGGCGGCTGGACGCCACCCGCCCGCACATCCAGAAGGTCGAGCGCGATGCCGAGGGCCGCTGGCGCGGCTGGCTGGCGCTGCCGGTCAAGAAACGCTAGCGCGCCTTCCGTTGGCTTCCGTTTGTCTTACCAGGTGAAGTCGTCCGGGATCTTGAAGTCCGCGTACGGATCGTCTTCCTCGACCTGGGCCGCCACTTTGTTGACGCGCACCACGCTGTCCGGCGCGCGCTCGGCGATCTTGTCGGCGATGACCTTCGGCACCAGCTCGAAACCGCCCTTGTGGGCGACGATCGCCAGGCGCCCCGCCACCAGGTGGCCGCGCACCTTTTCCGAGACGTGGATGCGTTCGATCTTGGTGCCGAGCGTGAAGTTGTAGGCGATGTCGCCGTTGCCCTTGGGCTGGCGGTTCTGCTGGATCATCTGGGCGATCTGGGCGGCCACCGCCTTCTCGGCGGCGGCGGCGTCGCGCTGGGCGTTCAACTGGCGCGCGCGCTCGGCCTGCTGGCGCTGGGCTTCGAGCACGGCCTCCTTGGTCTCATTGACGCTCTGCACGCCGGTGCGGCGCTCGATCTTCTGCTGCTTGCTCTTTTCCTGGTTGGCGACCTTGACCTTCTTCTTGTCGACCAGGCCGGCCTTCATCAGCTGCTCTTGCAGGGAAACCATGTGTACTGCTCCATAGATAAGAATGCGGCACCGGCGCTGCGAACCGGTGCCGGAAACCCGCTAGCATAGCAAACCTGCCGGCCCGGCAGGCGGGCCGTCTTCCACGTGCTGTCAGCGCATTACCACATCAGGGCCGCTGCGCCAGGAAAAAACGCAGCATTTCGCGCGAGGCGTTCGGGCCGCCCGCGTCGGCATACGAGCCCGCGGTGCTGCCGCCCGACCAGGCGTGGCCGGCCCCGTGCAGCGCCCAGTATTCGGCCACCGGCTTGCCGGCGCCGTCGAGCAGCACCGTGCGCGTGTGGCTGCGGCCCTGGCCGTCGTCGCCGCGCTCTTCGACTTCGCGCAACTTGGCATTCCCCGTGAACTGGCGCAGCACCGCTTCGCCGTTGGACGGGTGCACGGTGCCGTCGCTGTCGCCGTGGAACACGATCGCCGGCACCTTGGCGGCCGGCGCCATGCCGCGTTTCGCAGCCGCCTTGCGCCCGCTGCCGCGCGCACCCTTCATCGCGTTCAGCGCCGACATCAGGTCGTGCGCGCTGCCGGCCGCCAGGCCGGAGTGCACGCCGACCGCGGCGTACAGCTCGGGATGGGTGGCGCCCAGGATCGCCGCCATCGCGCCGCCGGCCGACAGGCCCGCCACGAACACCCGGTCCGGGTCGCCGCCGTGCGCACGCAGCACGTCGCGCGTCATGCCGGCCAGGATCGCCGGCTCGCCGCCGTCGCGGTCCTGGTGCGCCGCTTCGAACCAGTTCCAGCAGCCGTTGGCGTTGGCGCTGCGCGGTTGCTCGGGGTACAGCACCAGGCAACCGTGTTCCTCGGCCAGCGCGTTCATCGTGGTGCCGGCGGCGAAGTCGTCCGGATGCTGGGTGCAGCCGTGCAGCATCACCACCAACGGACGCGGACCGGTGGCCGCGGCGGCCGGCACGTACAGGCGGTAGGCACGGGCGCCGGCCACGCAGGAAAACTCGCCGTGCAGGAATTCGCCCGGTTCGGCGGCGCTGTCGCGGCGCGCCTGGGGCTTGGCGTGTCCCTGCTGGAAGCTCTTGAATTGCGCGGCCCAGTCGGGCATGGCGCCGCTGCCGAAACCGGAAAAGCCGCTCCCGGGAAAGCCGCTTCCCGGAAAGCCGCTGCCGGCGGCGGGACCGGACGGCGCCTCGGTGGCGGACGGCTTGTGCGCCGCCCAGGCCGGGGCTTCGTTCAGGTCGACGAAGCCGGCGTCCTGTTGCTGCGCCGGCGCCGTGGCCGGGGCCGGGGCTGAAGCTGTGGTGCCCGGCATCAGCCCGGCGTTCCTGAGCGCGTCCTGGACCAGGCCGGTGACGGCCGACGGATCGGTGCGGGCGGTGCCGGCCGCCTTGAGGATATTGGCAACAAATTGTTCGTAGGGTTTCATAATCTTTTTCATCTTCATCAGATATGGATCCGGTCCGCCAGCGCGGTCCGGATGGAATTGGAGGCGACAAAGGCGCCGAGCACCCAGATCGAGGCGATCGCGGACGTGGCCAGCTCGGGCGTCACGTCCTCGTCGATGGAAGCCAGGCCCAGCACGTGGATCTCGAGCTGTTCGCCGGCGGCGACGCTGCGTTCCAGGTCGGCTTTGGTATAGCGCTGCATGCCGACCACGAAGCGCTTGCGTACCACGGTCTGGCGGATATCCTCGCCATGCCGCTCGAGCTGGTTGCGGATGGCGGTGCGCACGAAATCGGTGCGGTTGGTGTAGAAACCTTCCTCGATCAGGAGGTCCATCTGGGCCAGGTCGACCAGCCCGAGGTTGATGGTGACTTTTTCTGTCTCGGGCAGTTTCTGTTTGATATTGACGACGTTCATGATGCCTGGCCTTTCGTATCTATACTCCCGTTATACTCCAATTGGAGTATGAGGGGAGGATAATCAAGGCCCAAGCGTCAAATAAATACGACAGTCAGGGTGCGGGCTCGAGCGGTTCGAGCCGCACGAAGCGCACCAGCAGCAGTGCCGGCACGGCCGCCAGCAGTACCCACAGGAAGAAATGGCGGTAGCCCAGCGCTTGCTGGATGTCGCCGCTGATCACCTTCGACAGCACGAAGCCCAGCTGCATGAAGCCGGTCCCGAGCGCGTAGTGCGCGGTCTGGTAAGGCCCGCTGGCGATCACCTGCATGATGAACAGGATGATGCCGACGAAGCCGAAGCCGTAGCCGAACATCTCGGCCGCCAGCGCCGCGGTGACGATGCCGCCGTGCGCCGGCTGGGCCACGCTGAGGTAATAGAACACGATGTTCGGCACGTTCATGCACAGGATCAGCACCGGCATCGCGCGGCGCAGGCCGGTGCGCGACGTGAACCAGCCGCCCAGCACGCTGCCCGCCAAAAAGGCGGCGGTGCCGGCGGTGCCGTAGATCGCGCCCACCTCGCCGGTCGACAGGCCCAGCCCGCCGATCGCGCGCGCGTCGCGCAGGAACAGCGGGCCGATGGTCTGGATCTGCCCTTCCCCGGCGCGGAACAGCACGATGAACAGGATGCCCAGCCAGATGCCGGGCTTGGCAAAGAAGGCCTTGATGACGTCCGCCAGCAGGCGCGCAGTGCCGCGCGCCGAGGCGCCGCTCGCGGTGCGCGGATCCGGCAGCGCCCACAGGTGATACAGCCCGAGCCCGGCCATCAGCACGCCGAGCAGGCCGAACACGGTGGCCCAGGCCGCCGGCGCGCCGTAGCGCCCCTCCAGGTACCCGGCCAGGATCACCAGGCCGCCCAGCGACAGGAACTTGGCGCCGTTGAAGAAGGCGCCCTGCCAGCCGGCATACGCGGCCTGCTGGCGCGCGCTAAGGCTGGCGATATACAAACCGTCGGCGGCGATGTCGTGGGTGCTGGAAGCCAGCGCCACCACCGCCAGCAGGGCGATCGCCAGCGCGAACCAGGCCGGCAGCTGCAGCACCAGCGCCAGCGCGCCGAGCGCCGCCCCGCCCAGCAGCTGGAAGCCCACCACCACCCGCTTCTTGCTGCGCGCCAGTTCCAGGAAGGGACTCCACAAGGCCTTGAACACCCAGGCCAGACCGATCAGGCCGGTCCAGTGCGCGATGCGGTCGTTGGGCACGCCCATGCTCTTGAACATCAGGCCCGCCACCAGCGCCACACTGTAGAACGGCAGGCCCTGGGCCAGGTACAGGGTCGGCACCCAGGCCAGCGGGTGGCGGCTGCGGGCGATCTGCTCAGGCTTGGCGTTGTCCATGCGGCTCCAGGGTGACGGTGGGACTCTTGCGGCCGCGCGTGTCGAAGGTCGCGACCTTGAACACGACGCCGGGGGCCAGGGCCACCGGTGCGCGGTAGCGCGGACTGTCGCGCTCCGGCTCGCTGCCGTCGACAGTGTAATGCAGCGCCAGTCCCGGCAAGGCGACATTCGCCTGCGCCACGCCGTCTTCGAACACCGCGCCCGGCGGCGGCAGGCGGTAGCCGTAGGCCAGCGGCGCCCGGTCCAGGCCGGGCAGCTCGCGCTGGCCGAGGCGGTTGGCGAACTCGTTCCAGTCGGCCTCCAGCGCGGCGTCCGTCGTCCAGCCGGGGTCGGGCGACCAGGCACGTTCGGCCAGCGCGATCATGCGCGGCATGGCCAGGTATTCCACCCGCGCCGGCGAGTGTGCGTTCTCGGACCACAGCTGGCCCTGCAGGCCGGCGATGCGCAGGCGGCCCTGCGCATCCAGGCGCTGCAGCGCGGCCACGCGCGCCGGCGGCAGCGGCTGCCCCATCGGATCGACGGCGGGGCCGGCCAGCATGTCGAACGGCCGGAACACGAAGCCATCGCGGGTCTCGACGAAGCCGGCCCAGTAATAGCCCGGTTCTTCCGGCGCCTTGGCATAGGCCAGGTCGAAATAGAAGTTGGCCGCATTCGCCAGCACCACCTCGTAGCCGGCGTTGGCCAGCCGGTAGGCCACGTCTTCCTTGCCCGAGCCCCAGGCATTGTTCCAGGCGTAGACGTGGAAGCCCGGCCCGGCGAAGCTGACGTTGGCGGCGGCATCGCTCTGCCCGTGCACCAGCGCCGTCTCCTCCCAGCCGGCAAAGGCCAGGCCATGGCGCGCCAGGATCGCGCGGCAGCGCGCCACGAAGTCGGCGTGCAGCTGGCCGACACCGGTCCAGCCGCGCTCGCGCATCAGCGCCCGGCAGCGCGGCGAGCCGAGCCAGGCGCCGAGCGGCACCTCGTCGCCGCCGGTGTGGATGGCGCGCAGCAGCACGCCGGCTTCGCGGTACAGGCCCGCCACGTGGCCGACCACGGTGTCGACGAAGCGGTCGACCGAGGGCAGCGCGATGCAGATCACGTTGTCGCGCCACATCTGCACCGATTCGTAGACCGATGCATCGTCCGGATCGCTCAGCAGGTAGCGCTCGGCGCCTTCGATGTCGCCCTCGGCGCGCAGGCGCGCGTGGCGGGCGCGCATGGCCACCACCGCGGCGCGCGCGTGGCCCGGCATGTTGAACTCCGGGATCACCTCGATGTGGCGTGCCTGCGCATGGCGCAGGATGGCGATGAAGTCGGCGCCGTCGTAGTGGCCGGTGCCGGGCGAGGCGTCCACGCCGGCCCCCGAACCGAAGGACGGCGGCAGCCAGTCGTTCTGCTGCGCGCCGTCCTGCGTGACGCCGCGCCGCGCGCCGATATCGGTCAGTTCGGGCAGCGCATCGATGCGCAGGCGCCAGCCTTCGTCGTCGGTCAGGTGCAGGTGCAGGCGGTTCAGCTTGTAGCGCGCCATGCAGTCGAGCAGGCGCAGCACCGTCTCGCGGCTGGCGAAGTGGCGCGCCACGTCCAGCATCATGCCGCGGTAACCGAAGCGCGGGGCGTCGAGCACGCGCGCCGCCGGCAGGGCGCCATCCGCATCGAGCAGCTGGGCCAGGGTCTGGATGCCGTTGAACACCCCGTGCGCACTGGCGCCGCGCAGCAGCACACCGGCGCCGTCGATCTGCAAGGAATATGCCTCCGGCCCGGCGGCATCGACCGGCCCCAGTTCGACCGCGATGCGCGCCGCCGCCTCGCCGCGCGCCGGCAGGCCGCCGAGCAGTGCGCGCAGGAAGGCCGCTTCGCCGTCCAGCGCGGCGGGACAGGCGAGCGCGCTGTCGGCGGCCAGATGGCATCCTTCGATGCCGGTGCCGAACACGGCGGACAGCGGGCGCGGCGTGATGCGGCCCACCTCGTCGAGGGGCAGCAGGCGCAGCCCGGCATTCGCGCGGTGGCGCCAGGCGGCATCGGCCGGCGCGACGCGGTCGCGCGCGTGGCGCCGCAATTGCTCGGGGCGCACGAACGGCAGGATGTCCGGATCGCCGAGGTCGTGCGCCCGGCCGTCCGCCGTCACCAGATAAAAACCGAGCGGCGCATCGGTCACGCTGATGGCCCAGAACTGCGCATCGTAGCGCAGCGCGTGCACCTGGCCCGGCAGCCAGTCGCCGGCCTCGGAGACCGTCAGCCGGAACAGGTCGCCGTTGACGTGCCCGATCGCATAACCGGCGTCGACGCTGTCCGCCAGGATGCGGCGGCACGTGTTGAAGTACAGCGCCCATCCCGCCGCGATGGGGGCCGCCGACAGGTTGCGCAGCACCAGCCGCGCGGCGAAGGTCTCCCCGCCTGCCGGATTCGACAGGCATTCCCAGCTGACCGCCAGCTTCATCAGAGCTTGCCGCGCAGGCCGACGTAGAAGGTGCGGCCGTTCGCATAAAAGGCGCGCGGCCGGTCGGTGTTCTCGGCGTACATCTTGATGACTTCGTTGGTCAGATTGAGGCCGTCGAAGGTCAGGGTCAGGTGCTCGTTCAGCTTGACGTTGACCGAAGCCGCCAGCGTCGGCATGCCGTCCACGTGCTGGCTGGCGCCGCGGTCGACGCCGGCCTTGTAGGCCGACCGGTAGCTGTAGGCCAGGCGCGCGCTGAAGCGGTCGTTCTCGTAATAGCCGGTCACGTTGTAGGTGTTCTTCGAGGAGTTCAGCAGCTCGCCGCCGTCGTCCAGTTCGCCGTCCGCATACGTGTAGTTGGCCAGGAAGCCGAAGCTGGTCCAGAAGGGCTGCTGCCAGCTCAATTCGACGCCCTTGTTCTTGGCGCCGGTGTTGTAGGGTGAGGTGATCTGGTACTCGGTGAAGGTGCCGCGCTTGTTGTTGTAGTAGCTGCCGGTGCTGGTGCCCTGGGCCACGATCGAGCGGAAGTCCATGTAGAACAGCCCGGCCGACAGCAGCGCCTTGGGCGCGTAGTACCACTCGGCCGAGAAGTCGAGGTTGGTGGCGCGCACCGGGTCCAGGTTGACGTTGCCGCCGCTGCCGGACAGCGCGTCGTCGTTCAGCGAGACCGAGCCGCCCAGCGCGCTGTAGTCGGGACGCGCCATGGTTTTCGCGATGCCGGCGCGCAGCAGCAGGTCCGGGCGCAGGTCGAACTTGATGTTCGCGCTCGGCAGGTAGTCGCGGTAGGTGCGTTTGTAGGCGGTCGGCGTATAGGGGCCGAAGGCGGAACCGGTAATCGGAGCCGTGCCGCCCGGCAGATTGACCACCGTGGTCTGGCGCGTCTCGACCGCGCGCAGGCCGACGTTGCCGCTCCAGCCGTCGCCGCCCAGGTCCGCCATCGCATACAGCGCCGCGGTCTTTTCGCCGACCCGGAACTCGTCCAGCCAGTTGTGGCGCAGCGTGTAGTCGAGCAGGCGGTTGCCCGGCACCGCGCCCCAGGCACCGAGGGCCGCGCCGTCGTATTTGAAATAGTTGTTGTAGAAGCCGCCGCCCAGGTCGGACCCGAAGTCGGACGGGTACAGCTGGCCGTTCCAGGCGGGTCCCGGATTGCTGAAACCGAGCGCGCCCGGCCGCGTTTCCAGCGGATGCTCGGCGCTGCGCTTGTGGTCGGTCCAGCGGGTACCGAAGCGGATCGCCTGCACGGTCGCGCCCTGCAGGCGCCATTCGCCGTCCAGCTGCGCGTACTTTTCCTGGTCGATCGACTGCGCCTCGCCACCGCCGGCCCAGGCGGTCGATCCGGGCACCGCGGTGTTCCCGCCGGGGTAGCTGACGCTGGCCGGACTCAGGCCGTTCAAGCCATAGGTCATGCCGCCGTCGACGTTGTTCTGGTAATAGACGTCGCTGCGGTCCCAGCCCACGCCGTGGGTCTTGCCGAGCTTGCCGGTGAAGCTCAGGCTGTCGCCGGCGCGCCAGCGGCCGTTCAGGTCGAGGTACCAGGATTCGCCGCCGGCATCCGGCCGGTAGATGTTGTCGACCTCGCCCGAGTTGATCGGGAAGGCGGCGCTCACCAGGGTGTTGTTGCGCACCACGGCATTCTGCGGCACCTGGTTGGCGCTGTTGATCGAATTGGCCGGCGCCGCCAGCCAGTTGGTGTTCTGGTGCGGCGCTTCCAGCTTGGAGTAGAAGCCGTTCAGGTCGATGCCGAGGTCGCGCGAGGGCTTGGCTTCGATGTCGAAGGCGCCGCCCTGGCGCTTCTTGGTCTGCTCGAACAGGGCTGCGCCGATGAAGGTCGGCGCCAGCACCCCGGCCAGCTGCGGGTTGGCCAGCGCGGCGGCGCTGCCGGCGGCAATCGGCGTGTAGCCGAGGATTTCCTGGCCGTCGCGGCGCACGCTCTGCTTCTCGGAAAAGCCCTGCACCAGCACGCCGAAGGTGCTGGCCGGGTTCTTCCAGCTGACCAGTGCCGACACCTGCGGCTCGGTCTTGCCGGCCAGGTCGTTGTAGTTGGCCTGGATCGAGCCTTCGACGGTGAGCGGCTGGCGGAAGTCGAGCGGACGGCGCGTGATCACGTTGATGGCGCCGGAGACGCCGCCTTCGACCAGGTCGGCGCTGGCGCTCTTCTGCACGACGATCGAGCCGACCAGTTCCGACGGCAGCAGAGAAAAACTGCTGGAGCGGCCGACGTTGCCGCCGATCTGGTTCAGCACGAACCAGTCGCCGGTGCTGATCGCATGGCCGTTGAACAGGGTCTGCTGCAGGCTCGGGCTGGTGCCGCGCAGGCTGACGCGGTCGTTCTCGCCGAAGCCGCCCTCGCCGCCCGCCGACGACTGCGTGTTCACCCCGGGCAGGCGCTGGATCGCATCGGCCACGTTCTTGTCGGGCATCTTGCCGATGTCTTCGGCGGTCACCACCTCGACCACCGCGTCGGCATTGCGCTTCTGGCGCAGCGACTGTTCCAGCGCGGCGCGCACGCCGGTCACGATCACGGTCTGGGCCTCGCCCGGCCGCTCGGGCTGCGTGCCCATGCCGGCGCTCCCGTCCTGTGCCTGCGCCTGCGCCGCCATGCCCGCCGCCAGCAGCGAAACCGCCGCCGCAATGGCGGTACGGCGTGTGTAATGCCCTCCGAACGACTCGCTCATGTCATCTCCCAAGGTGAACCTGCCATGGGCGGCATTGTGTCGTCGAATGTCGGTGCATGTTTGTCAAATCTTGCTATCGCGAATGCGTGCGTCATCTTTTTGACACGTGCATGTGCTAGCAGAATCGGACAGCGGCAGGACGGCTCAGCGCCGGAATATCCACAAAATCAGGGAGATAACGATCGAGATAACGATGCAGGTGACGATCGGGAAGCTGAAACTGAAACCTTCCCGGGCGACGTGGATGTCGCCGGGAAGACGGCCGAGCGGCAGGCGGCGCAGCCAGGGCCAGGCCAGGCCGGCGCCGAGCAGCACCAGGCCCGTGACGATCAGGAGCTTTTGCATGGCGGCGGCGATACCGGCGTCATGCGGCCGAGGCGCCGCCCTTGTTCTGCGGCGGCGGCATGTCGCCGCTGCTGGGGTCGCCGCCGGTAAGCGCGGTGCCCCCGCCGCTGCTGGTGCCGATGCGCGTGTCGTCGGCGCTGGCCGCTTCGCCCAGGCCGGTGCTGCCGGCGATTGCCGCGCCGGCGCCGGGGCTGAGGTTGCCGTCGAGGTTGCCGCCCGGCGTGCCGGGTGTGCCGGCGCCTTCGGTGCCCTGCCCGCGCAAGCCCTGCCCGCCGTCGCCGCCCATGCCGGCGCCGGCCGCGGCATCGGTGCCGCCCGCCGCGCCGGCGATGGCGGCGCCGGTGGTGCCGGATGCCGGCTTGCCCTGCACCGGCTGGGCGCCGGCCGGGGACGCGGTATCGCTGCGCATGTCTTTCTGCTCGTTGCCTTTCTGCTGGTTGCTCATGTCTTACTCCTCCGCAATGCGAGTCGGGATGCGGTCCGGTGCGGCAAGCGCCAGGATCGTATCCGCTTCATTCTGCCGAAGTCGCTGCGCAAGGGGCGCGCCGTTCGGCTGTCCCTGTTGTACCTCTCAAAAAAACTGCTTGGGATAGACTTCCTACCAACAGGGTGCGGCCCCGACGGGACCGCGCATGGAGAAGTATTTCTTTGAATAACAGGGAGGAACAAACATGAGTACAACCTGGATCGTTTCCGCCGACGCCGGCCGCGCACGCATCTTCGCCGAAACGGACACGCAGCAGCCGCTGGAAGAAATCAAGGACATGGTCAGCGCCAATGCGCGCGTGCGCGACTCGGACATCAACACCGACCGCCTCGGCCCGACCTCGGCCGGCCAGAGCATCCACAACACGGGCGGCGCCACGCCGAACAAGCAGTACCAGCCGGCCCAGACCCCGGAGCAGCACGACGCCGAGTTCTTCGCCAAGGACATCTGCGCCTTCCTGCTGCAGGGCAAGCAGGAGCAGCGCTTCCAGAAGCTGACCCTGGTGGCCGAACCGCGCTTCCTCGGCGTGCTGCGCGAACAGCTCGACAACCAGCTCAAACCCTTGATCAACCTCGAGCTGAACAAGGACTACACCCACCTCAACGGCAACCAGCTGCGCGAGCAGCTGCAGGCGAACAAGGCCAAGGCCTGACGCCTGTCACGGCGGCCGCCCGGCGGCGGGCAATCAGAACGCTTCCCAGCCGTCGTCCGCGCCTGCCGTGACGGCCTGCCGTGCCGCACCGGCGCCTGCCGGGCGGCGCGCCGCGGGCTTGCCTGGCGCCGCGATGGCGCGCTGCGCCGTCGCAACATTATGCCGAACCGCATGCTCCCGGACCGGCGCTGCAGCCGTTTGCGGCGCAGGCGCCGCGCTCCGATCCAGCTTGAACACACTGACCGCCTCGGCCAGGCTGTGCGCCTGCTCCTGCATCGACTCGGTGGCGGCGGCCGCCTGTTCCACCAGCGCGGCATTCTGCTGGGTCACCTGGTCCATCTGGGTGATGGCATCGTTGACCTGGGCGATGCCGGCACTCTGTTCGCGCGACGCCGCCGAAATCTCGGCCATGATGGCCGTCACCTGGCGCACGCTGGATACCACCTGCTGCATGGTGGCGCCGGCTTCGTCGACCAGGCGCGAACCCGCACCCACCTTGTCGACCGAATCGTCGATCAGCGTCTTGATTTCCTTTGCCGCCGCGGCCGAACGCTGGGCCAGCGTGCGCACCTCGCCCGCCACCACCGCAAAGCCGCGGCCCTGCTCGCCGGCGCGCGCCGCTTCCACCGCCGCGTTCAGCGCCAGGATGTTGGTCTGGAAGGCGATGCCGTCGATGACCGCGATGATGTCGACGATCTTGCGGGCCGAGGCATCGATCGCACCCATGGTGTCGACCACCTTGGCCACGACCTCGCCGCCGCGCGCGGCGATGCTGGAAGCCGATTCGGCCATGCGGTTGCCCTGCTGGGCATTGTCTGCGTTCTGCCGGACGGTACCGGTCAGCTCTTCCATCGAGGACGCGCTTTCCTCCAGCGAGCCGGCCTGCTGCTCGGTGCGGGCCGACAGATCCTGGTTGCCGGCCGCGACTTCGCCGGCGGCGGTGGCGATGCTGTCGGCGCCGCTGCGTACGCGCGTCACCAGCGCGTTCAGGTTGGCGCTCATCGACTGCATGGCGCGCATCAGTTCGCCGGTTTCGTCGCCCGCGCTCACCTCGATCCGGGTCGACAGGTCGCCCTGGGCCACCGCATTCGCCACCGCGACCGCTTCGCGCAGCGGACCGGTGATGCTGCGCGTGAGCATCCACGCGAACAGCGCACCCAGGCCGACCGCCGCCACGCAGAAGCCCAGCAGCAGCTTGACGCCGGTATCGTAGGCGCGTTCCACGGCGCTGCGCGCCTCGGCGGCCATGCGGCTTTGGCGTTCGGACAGGGCGCGGACCTGCTCGTCGTAGGCATTCAGTGCCGGCGTCAATTCGCCGTCGAACACGGCCTTGAGTTCGGCCGGCGTGGCGCTGCCGCCGTCCTGCAGGGCGAACAGCTTGTCGCGCGCGCCGCTGTAGACCTTGCGCTTCTCGGCGATCGCCGCCAGCAGGGCCTTGCCCTCGGCCATGACCACCGTCTTGTCCAGTTCCTTCTGGACGCGCGATACATCGGCGCTGACCTCGGCCATCTTGGCGGCGATGTCCTTCACGTCGGCCGCATCGCGCGCGCGCAGGCGCGCCTCGCCGTAGGCGCGGTTGGCGTGCATCGCGGCCAGCCAGCGGTCGCTCAGGCGCAGCTTGTGCACGGCGACTTCCATGTCGCCGGTGGCGGCCGAGACTTCGTGCAGGCGCATGACACCGATGGTGGCGAGCAGGATGGCCAGCGTGAGGACGGCGGCAAACGCCAGTCCGAGGCGTGCGCCGATTTTCAGATTCTTGATATGCATTGTGACCCCCAGGGTTGAGAAACGGCAGGGGCCAGGCGGGCGGCAGCGAGGAGGCGGACGCGGCCTGGCAAGACTGAAGGCGGGGGTTTGGCCTGGCGGAAATTGAGATTTCCGCGTCACAATATTATTGTAGCGCGCTTCCATACAGGATCACTAAAAAGTTGTGCTGCTGCAACGCCTAAGGTCCAATCCGGTCCATCTGCACGCCTGCCATGCTGTGACGATGACTTAAAATAGTTGGTTTCCTCTTTTTTACAGGACCACCATGCCCTCTCGTCCCATGCCCCATGCCATCCGGTGGTCGCGCCGCGCGTTCACCCGCTCGCTGCTGCTGGGCGGCCTGGCGTCCGGCCTGGCACCGGGCCTGGTACCGGCCCCGGCGCAGGCGGCCGGGCCGCAGCCGGTGCTGCTGGGGATCGACGGCGAGTTCGGCCTGGACAACAGCACCTCGGCCCAGGCAGTGGAACTGGGCATGCGCACCGCGATCGCCGAGATCAACGCGGCCGGCGGCGTGCTGCACGGGCGGCCGCTGCAACTGGTGATCCGCGACCACCGCTCGATTCCCGCGCGCGGCATCCGCAACATCCAGGAATTCGCCAGGATGCCCGGCCTGGTGGCGGTGTTCGGCGGGCGTTTCAGCCCGGTCATCATCGAAGAGCTGCCGGCCCTGCGCGCCACCAGGCTGCTGTTCATGGCGCCCTGGTCCTCGGCCGACGCCATCATCGACAACGACATGCGCCCGAACTACGTGTACCGGCTGTCGCTGCGCGATTCGCTGGCCATGCCGAAGCTGCTGGCGGCGGCGAAGAAGCGCCGCCTGAACCGCGTCGGCCTGCTGCTGACCAACACGTCCTGGGGCCGCAGCAATGCCACCGCCGCCGAGCGCGCGCTGTCCGGTCTGCCCGGCATGCAGATCGTCGGCACTTCCTGGTACAACTGGCGCGACACCACGCTGGTCGACAAGTACCGCCAGCTGCGTGCCGCCGGCGCCCAGGCCATCGTGCTGGTCGCCAACGACGACGAGGCGGCGGTGCTGGTGCGCGAAGTCGCGGCCCTGCCGAAGGAGCAGCGCATCCCGATCCTCAGCCACTGGGGCGTGACCGGCGGCGAATTCGCCGCCCAGGCCGGGCCGGCGCTGCAGCAGGTCGACTTTTCCGTGATCCAGACCTTCAGCTTCTTCAGCGCCGATCCGGCGCGCGTGAAGCGCTTCCTGGCCAGCGCGGCGAAGGTGTCGCCGGTGCGGCGCATCGAAGACATCCGCGGCCCGGTGGGCGTAGCGCACGCCTACGACCTGACCCACATCCTGGCACGCGCGATCGACCTGGCCGGCAGCACCGACCGCAGCGCCGTGCGCGACGCGCTGGAGCGGGTCGGCACCCACCACGGCCTGGTCAGGGATTACGCGCCGCCGTTCACGCCGGCGCGCCACGAGGCGCTCGGCCCCGAACAGCTGCTGATGGCGCGCTACCGCGCCGACGGCGTGCTGGTGCCGGCACAGGATTGAGCATGCAGCGCCAGCTCGACCCGGACAACCGCTCTCTTTTCCGCGCTGCGCCGCCGGCCAGCCTGTCGCGCCGCTTCGCGATCGCCGCCGCGATCCTGACCGCGGCCGCGGTGCTGCTGATTTCGATGGTGTCGTTCTGGCTGATCGACCGCCAGCGCGAGCAGGCCAACACCCTGCTCCAGCAGCGCGAAGTCGCCTTCCACGCGACCACGGTCGGCACCAACCTGGAAGCGCTGACCACGCGCCTGGCCGACGTCGCCAACAGCCCGATCCTGGCCAACGCGCTGGTCGACAGCGCCGGCAAGGAGACGTATCTGCGGCCCTACCTGCACGGCCTGCGCCAGATCAACGGCATTCCGCTGCAACTGATGTTCACCGACTTCGAAGGCGGCGCCATCGCCGATAACGGTACCGCCGGCTTCACCGCGCGCGACCTGGCCTGGCTGCGCGAACGCATCGACAGCGGCGACGAACGCGCCACGCTGCGCACCGGTCCGCAGGGCGAGGAGCTGCTCGGCGTATACCTGTTGCGCTACTCGCGCACGCGCACGCCGGAAGGGGCGCTGGTGTACAAGGTGCGCATGGCCGACCTCAAGCCGGTGCCGTGGGCCGCCTTCGGCAGCCGCACCGGCAGCACGGACGCCGGCGGCCCGCATGCCGTGCACGAGATCGGCGCCGACGTGCCGCTGCCGGCCAGCCTGAGCCACCTGGGACTGGTGCTGCGCGAAGACGAACGGCGCCTGGCCGCGCCGATGGTCGCGCCGGGACCGCAATACCTGGCCATCCTGGCCATCACGGCGCTGCTGGCGCTGGTGGTGTTCATGCTGGCCTCGCGCCTGGCGCTGGGCCTGACCGGCGACCTGCGCCGCCTGGAAACCTTCTCCAGCAGCCTGGGCGACGGCGACGGCGACGGCAGCGTGGACAGCGCCCGGCGCGCGCCGCTGAGCGGCAGCCGCGAAGTGGTCAGCCTGGCCGGTGCCATCAACCGCATGCTGGACCGCCTGTACGACCAGCATGCGCGCCTGGAGAGCGAGCGGCGCCGCTTCCTGCAGCTGTCGAACAACATTCCGCAGCTGGTGTGGATGGCGGCGCCGGACGGCACCGTCACCTGGTTCAACGAGCGCTGGTACGAGTTCACCGGCGCCGCCCCGGACGGCAAAATGCCGCCGGACTGGAGCCGGTACCACGACCCCGCGATCCTGCCGCTGGTGGCGCAGCGCTGGCAGGAGGCGCTCGCCAGCGGCCGCATGACGCAGATGACCTTCCCGCTGCGCGGCAGGGACGGCCGCTTCCGCAGCTTCTTCACCTCGGTGGCGCCGCTGCGCGACGCCGACGGCCGCATCGTCCAGTGGTTCGGCACCGGCACCGACGTGAGCGAGCTGGAACGCGTCGAGCAGGCGCTGCGCTACAGCGAGGCGCGCCTGCAGCAGGGCCTGGTGGCGGCCCACATGGCTGTGTGGGAACGCGATCCGGGCACCGGCGAGGTGAGTTTCTCGGCCAACCTGCACCGCGTGTTCGGCAAGGACTGGCATAACGTCAGCGAAGTGTGGGAGCTGTACCATCCGGACGACCGCCAGATGGTGCTCGACTGCCACGCCCAGGTGATGCGCGACGGCGGCGACTATCACCTCATGGCGCGCATCCTGCGCGCGGACGACGGCAGCGTCGCCTGGATCGAACTGCGCGGCCACCTCGGTCCCGGTGCCGACGGTCGCATCGTGGTGCATGCGGTGGCGATCGACATCACCGAACGCAAGCGCGCCGAGGAAGCGCTGCGCGTGGCCGACCGCCGCAAGGACGAATTCCTGGCGATGCTGGCGCACGAGCTGCGCAATCCGCTGGCGCCGATCGCCAGCGCGGCGGACATGTTGCGCATCGCCTACGGCAGCGAGCCGCGCATCAAGCAGGTCAGCGACATCGTGGCGCGCCAGGTGACCCACATGCGCCACCTGGTCGACGACCTGCTGGACGTGTCGCGCGTGACGCGCGGCCTGGTGACGGTGGCGAAGAAGCCGCTCGACCTGCGCCGCGTGCTGGTCGAGGCGGTCGAGCAGTCGCGTCCGCTGATCGACGCGCGCCGCCACGCGCTGCAACTGACGCCGGCTGCTGCGCCGGACGCTGCGCCGCTGATGGTGGACGGCGACCACACGCGCCTGGTGCAGATCGTGGCCAACCTGCTGACCAACGCCGCCAAGTACACGCCGGAAGGCGGCCGCATCGAGGTGCGCCTGGATGCCGAGGACGGCCAGGCCGTGCTGGCGGTGCACGACAACGGCAGCGGCATCGGCCCCGACCTGCTGCCGGTGGTGTTCGACCTGTTCACCCAGGCCTCGCGCACCCTCGACCGCGCCCAGGGCGGCCTCGGCCTCGGCCTAGCGCTGGTGCGCAAACTGGTCGACCTGCACGGCGGCACCGTCAGCGTCGCCAGCCCCGGCCCCGGCCAGGGCAGCACCTTCACCGTCAAGCTGCCGCTGCTACCCTGACCCAACTTCGGGGTCAGAGCACAATTCTCGGTAAATTCGGGGTCAGAGCACAATTTAAAGAAATTGCTGTCAGCGTTAAATTGACCTGATTCCTCTAGGCCGCTTGCACGCTTTAAGGCGGGCAGGCGGTGACTAGTCGTGTCAACATCTTTAGGAACATTTCCGCCAAATTTGCTCTGACCCTGAATTTGCCCGCCATTCTGCTCTGACCCCGAATTTCGGGTTGCAGCGCGGCATTGGTTTTGACGCTGGGCTGGTTTCGTTGGAACATGGGGCCAACGTTCACGAACCCGCTTACCCCATGTCTCCCGAGCTCGGCCTGGTCTGCATCACCGTTTCCAAGGACATCCGCTACCGCACCGTCACCCGCACCCGGCTGCTGGCGCAGTCCGATGCCGGCCAGCGCAAGGTGCTCGAGGACATCTACCGCGACAACATCCAGACCCTGGACGGCGCCCTCAGCTACTGCCAGCGCGAAGGCATCCGCCTGTACCGCATGCCGTCCTCGATCTTTCCCTTCTTCGACGAGGACATCGGCCGCGAGGTGATGCAGGGCCTGGCGCCGGCGCTGGCGCGTACCGGCGCGAAAGCGACCCAACTCGGCCTGCGCCTGGTGATGCACCCGGACCAGTTCGTGGTGCTCAGCTCCGATTCGCCCGACGTGGTCAAGAACAGCATCAAGATCCTGCAGATGCATGCCGACATCATGGAACTGCTGCAGCAGCCGCGTTCGCCGTGGGCGCTGCTCGAGATCCACGGCGGCAAGGCCAACCGCAGCGACGAACTGGTGGCGCGCATCGCCGACCTGCCCGATCCGATCCGCCTGCGCCTGTGTCTCGAAAACGACGAGTACAGCTACGGCGCCGCCGCCATCCACGATGTCTGCGTGAGAAGCGGCGTGCCGATGATCTTCGATGCCCATCACCACATCGTGCACGAAAAGCTGTCCAGCTACGACGACCCCAGCGTGGCCGAGATGCTGGCCAGGGCGCGCGCCACCTGGGCCGAGCCCAGCCATCAGGTGGTGCACATCTCGAACGGCCGCGAAGACTTCAACGACCGCCAGCACTCGGACCTGATCGCGACCATGCCGGCCTCGTACGCGCAGGCGCCGTGGATCGAGATCGAGGCGAAATTGAAGGAAGAGGCCATCGCCGGCCTGCGCGATTGGCAAGCCGTGCAGGCCGGGCAGGCGGCGGTTGTTGGATAAGGGCAGGATGATGACTGGCCTCGGCGGACCCTTGGCAGGGACCAAAGTTGCAGGCACGTCGGCTGCCCATCGAACTTGGGCCCCTGCCTTCGCAGGGGCGACGGTCTTGATGCCGCGGGCTTGCGGTTCACGGTCTTGATGCCGCAAGCTAGCGGTTGATGGTCTTGATACCGCGGGCTAGCGGTTGACCGTCGCCATGGTCGCCGCCGGATAGCGCATCCCGGCCGCCGCCCCGCGCGGGAAGATCGCCTCCAGTTCGGTCAGCTGCGCCGGCCCGAGGTCGATGTCGACCGCGTCCACGTTCTCTTCCAGGTACTTCCTGCGCTTGGTGCCCGGGATCGGCACGATGTCCGGCCCCTGCGCCAGCACCCAGGCCAGCGCCAGCTGGCCCGGCGTGCAGCCGGCTTCCCTGGCCAGTTCGCGCACCTTGTCGACCAGCGCGATGTTCTTCGCAAAGTTCTCGCCCTGGAAGCGCGGGCTGTTGCGGCGGTAGTCGTCCGGCGCGAAGTCGTCCGGCGTGCGGATCTCGCCGGTCAGGAAGCCGCGCCCCAGCGGGCTGTAAGGCACGAAGCCGATGCCGTGGCGGCGGCAGGCGTCCAGCACGCCCTCTTCCGGGTCGCGCGTCCACAGCGAGTATTCGGTCTGCAGCGCGGTGACCGGGTGCACCTTCACGGCACGGTCGATGGTCTCCACCGACGCTTCGGACAGGCCGATGTAGCGGATCTTGCCGGCGCGGACCAGGTCGGCCAGCGCACCCATCGTGTCCTCGATCGGCGTGTCCGGATCGACGCGGTGCTGGTAGTACAGGTCGATCGCGTCAATGCCGAGGCGTTTCAAGCTGCCCTCGACCGCCTGCCGGATGTAGTCCGGGCTGCCGTTGACGCGGTAGTCGGTGGGGTTCTGCGGCGTGCGCATGATGCCGAACTTGGTGGCGATGACCAGGCCGTCGCGCCGGCCGCGGATCGCACGCCCCAGCAATTCCTCGTTGGTGTGCGGACCGTACATGTCGGCGGTGTCGAACAGCGTCACGCCGAGATCGATGGCGCGCTGGATGGTGGCGATCGATTCCTCGTCGTCGCGGTTGGCGTAGAAATCGCTCATGCCCATGCAGCCCAGGCCGATGCTCGAGACTTGCAATCCGGTGTTGCCCAACTGGCGTGTTTTCATGCGGTGCTCCTGTGTTGATCAGTGCCGGCTACCTTACCGCGCAGCGGCAAACCACGGCACACGGCACCGGTATTACGCTGCATTGCACCATTCAGGTGCAGCATACCCGCCATCAGCAATGGTAATTGGGCATTCCCGTTTATCGAGAGCAAAATAAAACGGTCGTTCCCCAAGCGGACGCGGGCATCCTGCCGCCTGCCGCAGAATGGGGCCATCGACGTCTACGATGAGCGAGTCCAGCATGCACGAACCGATCTTCCTCCCGCACGCGCCGCACCGGCGGCCATCACGGGGCGTGTCGGCATGATCGTCCGCAACCGCCCCACCGGCCTGCGCCTGTTCCTGGTGATGCGCGGCTCGGTCCTGCCGACGATCTGGAAGAGCCTGGTCTTCACCACCCTGCTGGCAGTGACGGTCACGCTGCTCGATGGCACCATCGACGGCGTCAAGATCACGGTCAGCGCCATTCCGTTCACGCTGATGGGATTGCCGCTGGCGATCTTCCTGGGCTTTCGCAACAACGCCGCCTACGACCGCTACTGGGAAGGCCGCAAGCAATGGGGCGAACTGGTGCTGCGCAGCCGCAACCTGGCGCGCCAGTGCCTGTCGCTGGTCGACGAAGGCGCCATCCGCACGCGCATGGTCCGCCGCGCCGTCGCCTACGCGCATGCGCTGCGCCACCACCTGCGCCGCACCGATCCCGCCGACGTCGCGCCTTGGCTCGATGGCGGCGAATGGGAGCGCATCCGCAGCCTGCCCAACCTGCCGCACGCGCTGATGCTGGAGATGGGCGCCGACCTCGCGCTGGCCCTGCGCGAGCGCCGCATCGAACCGATGCTGGCGCCGTCCGTCGACGCCAGCCTGTCCGCCATGACCGGCGTGGCCGCCGCCTGCGAACGCATCCGCGGCACGCCGATCCCGTTTTCGTACACGCTGCTGCTGCACCGCACCGCCTACCTGTATTGTATTTTCCTTCCCTTCGGCCTGGTCGACACGATCGGCTACCTGACCCCGCTGGTGGCGGCCATCGTTGCCTACACCTTCTTCGGCCTGGACGCCCTCGGCGACGAGATCGAGGAACCCTTCGGCCACTCCGACAACGACCTGCCGCTCGACGCCATCTGCCGCACGATCGAGATCGACCTGCGCATGGCGCTGGGCGAGCGGGACTTGCCCCCGCCGCTGTTGCCGGTGAATTACCGGCTCAGCTAAGCGCGTCTAAAAAAGCCCCATGGCCGCGTTGCATCGTCTCGCCGTACCTGCGTACTGTCTTCGACGATGCGCCTTGCCCTGGGGCTTTCGATAGACGCTCTATTTTCAAGAAAGAGTAGAGAGATGAAGACCGAGTACCTGGACCGCATCCGCTGCGCGCAACTGCGCAAGCGCGTCACCGGCGCCCAAGAGGCCGCCACCTGGATCAAGGACGGCATGACCGTCGGCATGAGCGGCTTCACCCGCGCCGGCGACGTCAAGCTGGTGCCGGGCGCGCTGGCCGAACGCGCCAGGCTGGAGCCGCTGAAGATCACGCTGCTGACCGGCGCCTCGCTCGGCAACGACACCGATAAACGTCTCACCGAAGCCGGCGCGCTGGCGCGGCGCATGCCCTTCCAGGTCGATCCGGTGCTGCGCGCCGCGATCAACCGCGGCGAGGTGATGTACATCGACCAGCACCTGTCCGAAACCGTCGAGCAGCTGCGCAGCCGCCACATCGCGCCGGTCGACGTGGCGGTGGTCGAGGCGGTGGCGATCACCGAGACCGGGGCCATCGTGCCGACCACCTCGGTCGGCAACAGCGCCAGCTTCGCGATCCTGGCCGACAAGGTGATCGTCGAGATCAACCTGGCCCAGCCGACCGGACTGGAAGGCTTGCACGACGTCTGGATTCCGAAGAAGCGCCCGATGCGCGAGCCGATCCCGATCATGTCGGTCGAGCAGCGCGTGGGCAGCACCGCCATCGAGATCCCGCCCGAGAAGATCGTCGCGATCGTGATCTCGGACCAGCCGGACAGCACCTCGTCGGTGCTGCCGCCGGACCAGGACACCGCCGCCATCGCCGGCCACCTGGTGCGCTTCTTCGAGGACGAGATCATCAAGGGCCGCCTGAGCCCCAGCCTGCTGCCGCTGCAGGCCGGCATCGGCACCATCGCCAACGCGGTGCTGGCCGGCTTCGTCGACAGCCCCTTCCAGCATCTGACCATGTACTCCGAGGTGCTGCAGGATTCGACCTTCGACCTGTTCGACGCCGGCAAGCTCGACTTCGCGTCCGGCTCCTCGATCACGCTGTCGCCCGAAAAAAGCGCGCAGGTGTTCCGCGACTTCGAACACTACCGCGAGCGCCTGGTGCTGCGTCCGCAGGAAGTGTCGAACCACCCGGAAGTGATCCGCCGCCTCGGCATCATCGCGATCAACACCGCCCTCGAAGCCGACATCTACGGCAACATCAACTCGACCCACGTGGGCGGCACCCACATGATGAACGGCATCGGCGGCTCGGGCGACTTCGCGCGCAACGCCTACCTGTCGATCTTCGCGACCAAGTCGATCGCCAAGGGCGGCCACGTGTCGTCGATCGTGCCGATGGTGACGCACGTCGACCACAGCGAGCATGACGTCGACATCATCGTCACCGAACTGGGGCTGGCCGACCTGCGCGGCCTGGCGCCGCGCGAGCGCGCCGAGGTCATCATCGCCAACTGCGTGGCCGAGCCGTATCGTGCGATGCTGCGCGCGTATGTGGCCGAGGCGCAGACGCGTGGCGGGCAGACGCCGCATGTGCTGGAGAAGGCGTTCTCGTGGCACCAGCGGTATCGCGAGACGGGGTCGATGCTGGCGGCTTGATTCTTTGCGTTAGCCTTGAAACCGTCGCCCCTGCGCAGGCAGGGGCCCAAGTTTTCAGCGTAGTCGAAACGCGACGAACTTGGGCCCCTGCCTTCGCAGGGGCGACGTTCGAAGGCCGCAGGCCACGTGCAAATGTCTCACGCAGCTTATACCTCACGCCCCGCCAGCCATCCCTCGAACTCCCCCGCCGGCATCGCCCGGTGATACAGGTACCCCTGCGCCATGTCGCACCCGTGCGACCGCAGGAAGCCGCGCTCCTCGTCCGTTTCCACGCCCTCCGCCACCACTTCCAGCTTCAGGCTGCGCGCCATCGCCAGCGCCGCCACCACCACGCCGGCGCGCTCGTCATCGGCATCCACGCTGGTCACCAGGGATTTGTCGAGCTTCAGTTCGTCCGGCCGCAGCCGGCTGATGTAGCTGAGCGAGGAATAGCCGGTGCCGAAGTCGTCGATCGCCACCAGCACCCCGAGCGCGCGCAGGTCGGCCATGGCGGCGCGGGTCTGGTCGCTGTCGGCCAGCTGGTGCTGTTCGGTGATCTCGATGCACAGCAGGCGGCTCGGCAGGCCGGTGTCGCGCAGCGCCTGCGCCACCGTCTGCGCCAGGCGGCCCGACTTGAACTGGGCGGCGGTGACGTTGACGCCGACGCGCAGCGGCGGGCGGCCATCGGCGTTCCACAGCGCAGCCTGGCGGCAGGCCTCCTGGATGGTCCAGGCGCCGATCGCCTCGCCCATCGAGGCTTCTTCCAGCAGCGGCAGGAAGACGTCCGGCATCACGAGGCCCAGTTCCGGATGGTGCCAGCGGATCAGTGCCTCGGCGGCGGCCGGGCGGCCGTCGTCCAGCGCGATGATCGGCTGGTAGAACATCTCCAGTTCCCCGCGCTCGAGCGCCAGGCGCAGCCCGGCGCCGAGGCGGGTACGCATCTCCATGCGCGCGCTCAGCTCGGGGTGGTAGAACTGCACGTTGTTGCGCCCTTCTCCCTTGGCGTGGTACAGCGCGCTGTCGGCGAAGCGCAGCAGCGTGCGGAAGTCCTGGGCATCGTCGGGGAACAGGCTGATGCCCATGCTGATCGCGATGCGCAGGTCGCGCCCGCCGAACGGGACCGGCTTGCCGCATTCGGCGCGCAGCTTGTCGGTGAGGGCCAGCACGTCGCGCGCGTCGCTCACTTCGGACAGCACGACCACGAATTCGTCGCCGCCCATGCGTCCCACGATGTCGATCTCGCGCACCGTGCGGATCAGGCGCGCCGCGGTTTCCTTGAGCACGGCGTCGCCGGCTTCGTGGCCGTAGCTGTCGTTGATGTGCTTGAAGTAGTCGATGTCGATGAACACCACGGCAAGGCACGAGCGGTGCCGGCGCGCCACGGCGATCTCGTGGTCGACTTCTTCGTTCAGCAACGCGCGGTTGGCGGCGCCGGTGAGCGCGTCGTAGTGGGCCAGGTGGGCCAGCTCCTCCTCGGCGCGCTTGCGCTGGGTGAGGTCGTTGATCTGGACCAGGAAGTGCTGCGGCTCGTGGTCGGCCGGCAGCAGCGTGGCCGACACCAAGGCCCACAGCGCGCGTCCGTCCCGGGTGCGGTAGCGGCGCTCGTACTGGACCGCATCGCTGCGTCCGGCCAGCAGGTCCTGCTGGTATTCCCTTTCGATGGCATTGTCGTTGGCCTCGCCGAACGCGGCCTGGTCGGCGCCGATCAGCTGACCCGCCTCGGCACCGAGCAGGCGGCACAGCGCCCGGTTGACGCGCACGAAGCGGTTGTCGCGGTCCACCAGCGCCAGCCCGAGCGGGGCGTTGTCGAAGGCGCCGCGGAAGCGCCGCTCGCTGTAGGCCAGGCGCAGCTCGGCCGCCACGCGCTCGCGCATGTCGTGCAGCACGATCGCCATGCCGGTCAGTTCCTGGCTCTCGTCGCAGATCGGACCGGCGGAAAAGTCGACCGGGATGCGCGCGCCGTCCTGCTCGACCAGCATGGCGGCGCCGGTGCGCGGCAGGCCGCCGTCCGGCGCCAGCGGCACCAGGCCGCCGCTGGCCGCGTCTTCCAGCCGCACCACGTCGGCGGCCGCCTTGCCGCGCAACCCGCCGCACAGCGCCGCGCTCCTGAGCAGGGCTTCGGCGGCCGGGTTCACCAGCCCGACGATGCCGCCGGCATCGGTGGCGATGACGGCGTCGCCGACGCCGCGCAGCACCGAGGCCAGCCAGCGTTCCGAATTGCGCAGCGTGCGCTCGACCGCCGCCTTGCGCAGCGCCACCTCGATCCCGGCGCGCAGCTCGCGGTTCTGGAACGGCTTGGTCAGGTAGCCGTAGGGCCAGGCGTTGGCCGCGCGTTCGACGGTCTGGTCGTCGCTGTAGGCGCTCAGGAACAGCACCGGAATGTGCAGCTCCTTGCCGATGACCGACGCGGCGGCGATGCCGTCCATGTCGCCCTTGAGCACGATGTCCATCAGGATCAGGTCGGGACGCTCGGCGCGGGCGCGGGCGATGGCGTCGCGGCCGTTGTCGACGCAGCCGCACACCTGGTAGCCCATGTCGTGCAGCTGGCCGTCGAGGTCCATGGCAACGAGGGACTCGTCCTCGACCACGAGAAGAATGGGCGCGGCCTGGGCGCGCAAGGCGACTGCTTCCTGCATCATGGGATCCTCGAATGCGCTCGCTCGGGAGCGGCTGGGTGATCGGAACGGCCTTCGCGCGCGTGCGCGGCGCGCACCGCCGAGCCGGGAAGGTTGAAGACCAGGGTGGCCAGCACGCCGCCGCCATCGATGTTATCCATGGCGAAGTCGGCCCGCAGCTGACCGCTCAGGGCAGAAACGAGTTTTAGACCGAGCGTCTGGGCCGAAGTTCGATCGAAACCGGGCGGCAAGCCGACGCCGTCGTCGGCGACACTCAGGCGCATGGTGCGGCCTGCGCCACCCTCCCCGCCGTCCTCCCCGCACACTGCGCGCACCACGATGCGTCCGCGCCGGCCGTCCGGAAAGCCGTGTTTCAGGCTGTTGGTCACCAGTTCGTTCAGCAGCAGCCCGAGCGGCACCGCGACGTCCAGTCCGATCTCGAGCGGCGCGGCTTCCACGCGCACGGCAATCCCGCGCTGCGCTGCCGAGGCGGCGCCGGCCAGCTGTTCGCACAGCTCGCTCACGTAAGCGTCCAGCGCGATCGAGGACAGGGTGCGCGACTGGTACAGGCGCTCGTGCACCAGCGCCATCGTGCGCACGCGCCCGGCCGCCTCCTGCAGCGCCTCGCGCGCCTGGGTGTCCTTGAGCGCACGGATCTGCAGACTGAACATGCTGATGATCAGCTGCAGGTTGTTCTTCACGCGGTGGTAGAGCTCCTTGAGCAGGATGTTCTTGTCGTCCAGCGTGCGGCGCAGCGCTTCGTCCTGCTCCCAGCTGTCGGTCATGTCGCGCACGGTCAGGATCACCAGCGAGCGTTCGGGCAGCGGGCTGCTCATGGCGTCCGCGGGAAACGTGCTGCCGCCGCGGCGCCGGCCGTGCAATTGGGCGCCGGCGGCGCCGACGCGCCGCAGCGGCGCCTCGCGCATGCGCTCGCACACCGGGCGCGCCGCCGGTCCGGTTTCGTAGAGCAGCGTATCGATCGCCACCCCGGCCAGCGCCCCCTGCGGATAGCCGAACAGCTGCTCGCCCTGGGCATTCGCGCGCGTGACGCGGCAATCCGGGCCGACCAGCAGCACCCCGTCCGGGGTCTGCTCGAAAATCCCGCGCAAAAAGGCTTCGCTGCGTTCGATCTCGCGGTTGGCGTCGCTCAGGCGCAGCGTGGCGCGTTCGGCATCGTCGCGCTGGGCGGTGCGCTCGCGCAGCAGCACGGCGGCCTGGACCAGCGCCTGGCCGACGTCGCGCGCCTCGCGCAGGTGCAGCGCCGGCAGCATCACCGGTTCGCCATAGCCGAGCGCGATCGCCGGCTCCACCAGGCCGCGGATCGAGCGTTCGATGCGGGCGCCGATGGCGCGCACCAGCGCCATCCCGAGCGTGAACATGGCCAGCGAGCCGAGCCCGATCCAGGCCAGCGAGTGCCACAGCGCCACGCTCAGGGCGGCGCGGCGCAGCGCGATCGCCACCGTCCAGTTGGACACCGTGGAGCGGCTGAACACGGTCACGTAGGGCGTAGCGTCGGCGCCGCGTTCGTCGACGATGCCTTCCGGTTCCAGCAGCAGCCGGGCGGCCAGCGCGGCGCCGGCGCGGCGGCCGACGTCGTCGCGCGAGCCGCGGCTGCGCCAGATGATGCGGGCGCCGCTGTCGTAGATGGTGGCGATGGCGTCGGGCGGAATGTTCTGGTGCTCCAGGATCGCGCCCAGGCGCTCGCCGAAGTACTGCATCGACAGCACGTAGCGCACCTGGCCGTGGCGCACCACCGGCACGTCGACGCTGCTCAGCAGCCGTCCCACGGTCGGGCCGGTGTACAGGTCGGACACCAGCGGCCGGCCGGTCGCGATCACACGCCGCAGCTGCAGCGGGTTGCCGTGCGGCGGCAGCGGCGCGCCGTAGGGCACGTGGGTGTTGACCACCTCGCGCCCGGCGCGGTCGGACAGCAGCAGGATGTTGCCGGGCCGGTCGTGCAGCACCTCGACGGCCTGGCCGTAGAACGCGTACAGGTCGGAGCGGTCGAGGTTGGGCGAGGTGGCCAGCGCCTGCATCGCGCCCCGGGCGCTGGCCAGTTCGCGGTCGATCGCCTGCATCAGCGCGCGACACGTCCAGCGTGGCGCGGTCGATGCCGGCGCGCTCGCGCTGGTAGGAGTGATAGAACAGGGCGACGACGGCCACGGCCGCCGGTACCAGGCAGGCCGCCAGCAGCATCGCCAGCCATTGCCGGATGGTGGGCGCACGCCGCAGCAGGTCGTGCAGGCGCATGGGGAGTCTCCGCGGCGAAGACCCTTAATCTAGGCCCAAGCGCGGCGCTTGACAAGCGCGGCCGCCGCGCGTTCCGGATGGGCGATTGCCGGGCCGCGCAGCGAACGCCGGCCCCGTAAACGGACGACACCAGCCCGCGAGCTGGTGTCGTGATGGTGACGGCCTGCCGTCGTCATGCGCCCGTCGGGCGCGGGCAGGCCGGATGACTGCCGTGGTCAGTAGCCGCGGCTGCCGGTGCCGCTGCCGCCGCTGGTGGTGCTGGAGCCGGTGCCGGTACCGGTGCCGGTGGCGCTGGTGCCGCTGCCCGAACCCGAGCCGGTGCCGCTCATGCCGCTGCCGGTCATGCCGCCGGTGCCGCTGGTGCCCGAGGCGCCGACGCCCGAGGTGCCGCCAGCGCCGGTGCTGCCGCCCAGGCCGCTCGAGCCCGAGGAGGTCGAGCCGGTGCCGCCGGTGCCGATCGAATCGGTGGCGCCGCTGGTGCCGCCCGAACCGGTCACGCCGGTGCCGGTGCTGCTGCCCGTCGAGCCGCTGGTGCCGCTGGAGCCGCTGGAGCCCGAGCTGCCGGTGCCCATCGAGCCCGAGCTGCTGCCGCTGCCCATCGAGCCGCTCGAGCCCGAACCCGAGTTGCTGCCGCTGCCCGAGGCGCCGCTCGAATTGCTGGAGCCGCTGGTGCCCATGCTGCCGCTGCCCGAGGTGCCGCCGCTGGCGCCGCTACCCGACGACGTGCTGCCCGAGCTGCTGCTGCCCGAGCTGCCGTGCTTCTTCGACTTCGAATGTTTCTTCTTGGTGGAGCTGCTCGAGGAGCTGCCCGAGCTTTGATCCTGCGCGCTCGCGCTGCTGCCGCTACCGGTGGACGAGCTGCCGCTCGTCTGTGCCTGGGCAGTCATCGCGCCGCACATTGCCATGGCAACGGCAGCACCCAGCAGGCCTTTCAGTAACTTATTCGTTTTCATGTCGCTCTCCTAATAGATTTGGGGCAGAAAGCTCAACAATATCAAGAAGATAAATTGAGGAAGCGAAGTGTAAGTCGAGCGCCGCAAAGGGTGCGCGCGGTAGCCTGCCGGCAAATACTGAACGATACAAAAACAACAGGATAGTCCGCCGATCTGCTCCTATTCGGCGGCAATGACCGGCTTCGGCACCAGCCCGGCCGCCTCTGCAGAAAGCGTCCCCATGCGCGTGTACAACTCGAGCACGCGGCTGCTATCGTCGGGATAGACGCGGTTCGACAGGAACACGTAGAAGCTGCGCGACCCCGGGTCGATCCACAGCACGCAGCCGGTGAAGCCGGTATGGCCGAAACTGCCCACCGGATACAACTCGCCGCGCGGGCGCCGCGCATAGGGCGAGTCGATGTCCATGCCGAGGCCGCGCGGCGCCAGGCCGGCGGGCGATTGCGCCGTGGTCATCAGGCGCACGCTGGCCGCGCTCAGGATGCGCACGCCGTCGAGTTCGCCGCCCTGCAGCAGCATGCGCGCGAAGCGGGCGACGTCGTGCGCGGTGGTGAACACGCCGGCCGAGCCGGCCACGCCATCCATGCGGCGCGCGGTCGGATCGTGCACCTCGCCCTGCAGCACCTGGCCCGGCGCCAGGTCGCCGTGCGCACCGGCGCTGCCGGCCCGGCCCTTTTGCGTGGGCGCGATGAGCGCCCGCGCGACGCCCCGCTGCAGCGGCAGGAAGCCGGTGTCGCGCATGTGCAGCGGTGCGTAGATGCGGCGGCGCGCGAACTCGTCCAGGCGCATGCCGGACACGCGCTGCACCAGCTGCCCCAGCAGCACATAGTTGACGTCGGAATAGCGCAGCAGCGTGCCGGGTGGCGCGGTCAGCGCCTGCTGGCAGGCCAGCGCGTGCGCGGCGGCATCCCCGTGCCAGTCGGGATTGCGCGGCAGGCCGGCGGGCAGGCCGGAACTGTGGCTGAGCAGATGGCGGATCGTGATGCCGTCCCTGCCGCCGCCCGCGCATTCCGGGAAGTAATGCACCAGGCGCGCGTCGAGGTCGATCCGGCCCTCCTCCGCCAGCATCAGGATGGCCGGCGCGGTGGCCAGCACCTTGCTCAGCGAGGCGGCATCGAACACGGTATCGGTGCGCACCGCCGCGGCATCGGGCTCGTAGTCGAGATGGCCGTAAGCCTGTTCGTAGACCGCGTCGCCGCGTTCCAGGTGGAACACCGCGCCCGGCAGCCTGCGCTCGCCGATGGCGTGCAAAATGGCGGCATCGATCTGCGGGAACCGCGCGGCGTCGAGGGCGGGCCGGCCGGCCTGCGAAGCAGCGGGAGGATGCGCCGGCAGTGTACAGCCGGCAGCGCCCAGGGCGATGCCGGCGGCGGCGAACAGGGTGCGGAGCTGGGCTGGTTTCATCGTGGAATCATAGCAGCCCCGACACGCACGCCGCGCCGGAAAGCCTGTCAATACGGGCGGTGTGCGGATTTTTGAGCCCGCCGCACGCGATTAAAACGATCGGCGTATGATGCCGACATGATCCCATTTTCCATACTCGACCTCGCCCCGATCACGGAAGGCAGCACCGCAGCCGACTCCTTCCGCAACTCGCTCGACCTTGCTCAGCATGGCGAACGCTGGGGCTACAACCGCTTCTGGCTGGCTGAACACCACGGCATGCCGGGCATCGCCAGTGCGGCGACCGCGGTGCTGATGAGCCATATCGCGAACGGCACTTCGACCATCCGCATCGGTGCCGGCGGCATCATGCTGCCGAACCATTCTCCGCTCGTGATCGCCGAACAATTCGGCACGCTCGAGTCGCTCTTTCCTGGCCGTATCGAGCTCGGCCTGGGCCGCGCACCCGGCTCCGACCACACCACGGCACGCGCGCTGCGCCGCAACCTGGCGTCCGACGCCGACGAGTTCCCGCAGGACGTGGTGGAACTGATGGATTACTTCGCCGGCTCGCCGCGGCGCCAGGTACGTGCCGTGCCGGGTGCCGGGCTGAACGTGCCGGTGTGGATCCTCGGTTCCAGCCTGTTCGGCGCCCAGCTCGCCGCCGCGCTCGGCCTGCCCTACGCGTTTGCCTCGCACTTCGCGCCGCAGATGATGATGCAGGCGATCGAGATCTACCGCGCCACCTTCCGTCCGTCGGCCCAGCTCGACAAGCCGTACGTGATGCTCGGCTTCAACGTGTTCGCCGCCGACACCGACGCCGAAGCGCACCTGCGCGCGACCTCGATGCAGCAAGCCTTCGTCAACCTGCGCACCGGCAATCCGACCAAGCTGAAGCCGCCGGTCGAGGGTTACCTCGACCTGCTCGGCCCGGCCGAACGCGGCATGCTGGATTCGGTGCTGTCGTGCTCGGCCATCGGCTCGCCGGCGACCGTCGCGCGCCAGCTGAACGAATTCGTCGCGCGCACCGGCGCCGACGAGCTGATGATCACCTCGCAGATCTTCGACCACGCGGCGCGCCTGCGCTCGTACGAGATCACCGCCGAGATCCATCGCGGCAGCTGATCGGCCCGCTTAGAGCGCCTGACAGAAGCTGCAGGGCAAGGCGTATCGCCGAAGTCAGTACGACCGTACGGCGAGGCGATGCAGCGCGGCCATGCAGGGTTTGTCAGGCGCTCTTATTGTTTCAATTGTTTTCATGGTGGGGTGCCGCACATTCAAGGCGGCGCTGCCGGCCTACCCTGAGGTCATTGGGCGGCATCCTCGCCGCCGGTTGAACTGGAGAACAAGATGAACACCAAACTCGTTGCCGCATCGCTGATGCTGTCCCTGCCCCTGGCCTTCGCATCGGCCGGCGCTTCCGCCAAACCGAGCTGCCTGAAAGGCGCCGCCGTCGGCGCGGTCGGCGGCCACTTCGTCGGCAAGCACCCGGTGATCGGCGCGGCTGTCGGCTGCGCGGTCGGCCGTCACATGTCGAAGAAACAGGAACGCCAGCAGCAGCAGGCGCAGGCCAATGCACAGGCGCAAGCCAATGCGCAGGCACAGGCGAATGCCCAGGCACAGGCGCGCAATCAGCAGATCAACGGCCGCCGATAAGCACTTTCCTCGCTACCGCCACCTCGCTACGTCGTCGTCCCCGCCCTAGCCGGGCGCCTTGGCGGGGACCCATGCTGAAGGACAGAATTCGGTATGTCCGATGCAGCTCTTCTGTTTCCAGTTGCCGGCTTCGGAAGCTCGGTATGGGTCCCCGCCTTTCGCGGGGACGACGTTCGGCGGCTAACGATCAAGAACGCTGCGCCAGCTCACGCATCCCCCGTCCCCGCCTGCAAGGCATCGATCAGCTCGCGCGTCGAGCGCACCTTCCCCATGGTCCGAAACGCATTCTGGCAAGCAAACTCGTGCACCTCGGCCTTCATGCTGCTCATCGCATCTTCCGCGAACACCAGGGCGTAACCGCGGTCGAACGCCGCGCGCGCCGTCGATTCCACGCCATAATTGGTGGCGATCCCGCCCAGGATGACGGTCTTGATGTTGCGGCGGCGTAGCAGCTGGTCCAGCTCGGTGCCGTAGAAAGCGCCCCACTGGCGCTTGGTCACCACGTGGTCGGTCGCCTGCACCTGGGCGTCGGGCGCAAAGTGGAGCGCCTCGGGCGGTGGCGAGGGCGAACCCGGCTTGGTCATCGGCGCGTCCGCCGGCAGCGCCAGCAGCTGGTCCGCCAGCACGCGCACGTAGATCACCATGGCGCCGCGGTCGCGCATTTCGGCGGCCAGCAGCACGCAATTGCCGACCACGCGCTCGGCCGGGTGCGGTGCCAGCTCGCGCTGGACGTTGAAGTTCTGCAGGTCGATCAGCACCAGGGCGGTGCGGGCGATATCGATCGTCAAGTCACTCATATGAAAATATCCTCCTTGGCGCCAGTATTCAACAAGCGCGGGTTTGGCGGCGCGCGGCCGACGTGCTACATTTCTTGGATGAAATTCGCCATCGCCCTCACCGCCGCCCTGCTGGCCGGCTGCGCCACCCAGCCCGCCCTCACCGACTACAGCGCCAACTCGGGCACCCAACGCAACGCCGACCAGCTGGCGCTGGCATTCGACAAGGCCGACCTGCAGCTGCGCATCGAGCCGGCCAGCCGCAGCATCCGCGGCGACGCCCTGCTGACCTTCGGCACCCGCGCACCGCTCGACCGCATCGACCTCGACCTCGACCGCAACCTGCCGATCGACGCCATCGACGTCGACGGCCAGCCGCTGCCGGCGGCGCGCTGGAGCAATCCGGAAGGCCGCCTGGCGATCCGGCTGCCGCAGCGCCTCGCGCCGGGCAAGCAGGTGACGATCCGGGTGCGCTACCACGGCCAGCCGCACGTGGCGAAAAGAGCGCCCTGGGACGGCGGCTTCGTCTGGTCGACCACGCCGGATGGCCAGCCCTGGGTGGCCAGTGCGGTCCAGGGCGAAGGCTGCGACCTGTTCTGGCCCTGCATCGACCACCCGACGGGCAAGCCGAAGCAGGTCGACCAGCACATCACGGTGCCGGCGCCGCTGGTGGCGGCCGGCAACGGCGTCGCCATGGGCATGAGCGAGGACAAGGGATGGCGCACCTGGCACTGGCGCACGAAGAACCCGAGCACCTACGGCATCGCGATCAACGTCGGCCCGTACCAAGTGCTGGAAGGCAGCTACGCCAGCCGCTTCGGCAACACGATCCCGCTGCGCATGTGGTACCTGCCGCAACATGAGAAGGGTGCAAAAGAACTGTTCGAGGAATTCCCGCAGATGCTGGATTTCTTCGAAAGCACGATCGGTCCGTACCCTTTCGGCGACGAAAAGATGGGCGTGGTCGAAACCCCGCACAAGGGCATGGAACACCAGACCATCAATGCCTACGGCAACGGCTACGCCAAGACCGCCTACGGCTACGACGACCTGCTGCAGCACGAGTTCGCCCACGAATGGTTCGGCAACCAGCTGACCAATGCCGACTGGGACGACATGTGGCTGCACGAAGGCTTGGGCAGCTACATGCAGCCGCTGTACATGCAGAGCCTGCGCGGCGACCAGGAATACTTCGCTGCGCTGCTGGCGCAGCGGGCCCGCATCGAGAACAAGGCGCCGATCGTGTCCGGCAAGCACCGGCGCGAGGAAGACGTCTACGAAACCAAACGCGGCGGACCGGGCCAGGACATCTACAACAAGGGCTCGCTGGTGATGCACACGCTGCGCGGACTGGTGGGCGACGAGGCCTTCTTCCGCATCGTGCGCGAAGCCGTGTACGGCACCGACACCCCGCGCCCTGGACAGTTCGCGCCGCGCTACGGCACCACGCCGGAATTCATGGCCATTGCCAGCCGCGTGAGCGGGCGCGACCTGGACTGGTTCTTCCAGGCCTACCTGTACCAGGCGGCGCTGCCCGAACTGCAGGCGGTGCGCACGGGCGACCGTTTGCAGCTGGCGTGGAAAACGGAAAAGAACACGCCGTTCCCGATGCCGGTCGAGGTACGCGTGGGACAGCGGGTCGTGCGCGTGCCGATGGCGGACGGGAAAGGCAGCGTGCCGGTCGGGGCTGGCGAGAGCTGGACGCTGGATCCGCATTCGAAGCTGTTGCGGCGCGAGGAGCGGTTCGAGCGCTTGCAGAAGTACCAGGAAGAGATGAAGAAGCGGAAGGCGGGAAGTTGAACCGGCGCGCCGTCGCTATGTAGATATGTCGACAATGTCGCTCCCCGACCCCAACCCGTAACCGTCGCCCCTGCGCAGGCAGGGGCCCAAGTTTTGCGTACTGATCGATATGCGTGCAACTTGGACCCCTGCCTTCGCAGGGGCGACATGCAAGAGCCAACCCTCCTGCAAGCGCCCGCATCCTTGCAGGCGAAGCTGTCGACAGCCGTCAGGGCACCAGGCTGAACATCACAAAACAAAAAGCCCCCGTACTTGCGGGGGCTTTATACGCTTCGCCGCAGCGAAGCATCAGAGCGGTACAGCCTGCAGCTTACAGCGGCGGCAGGATGCCATCCTTGTACGGTGCGCCGGCCAGTTCCAGCGCGCGGCGCAGTTCGGTACGGAAGCTTTGCAGCAGGCGGCTCAGGCGGGATTGGTTGGTGTCACGGGTCGAACCGGCGGTGGTGGTGGCAGCATTCATTTGCAACTCCTTGAATTCATTAGCGTTCAGCGATGGAGCCAGTATAGGGTTGCGCCAGATATAAATCCAATTTCGATTTCGGATTTCGCCTATCATCGGAACAAATATCTGACGTTTCTCCATCCAGCCTGCTGAACACCCGATATCACCACCACATATTTCTCATGGGCAATTTATGGCAGAGGTTTCCCATCCACATCGATACGCCGCACCTCGCCCAGGTTCAGTGCCCGGATGTCCTTCTCGACCTTGCTCATGTCGCCGACCACGACCCACACCAGCTGTTTCGGCAGGACGGTCTTCGCCGCCAGCGCGTTGATCTGCGCGGGCGTCTGCGCCAGCGCTTTCTCGGTGAAAGTGTTGAAGTAATCGGGCGGCAACTGGTACTGCAGGATGGTCGCGTAGGCATTGCCGAGCTGTTCCGCGGTCTCGAAGCGGCCAGGTAGGCTCAGGGTTTCGCTCGCCTGTGCATCCTTGAGTTCCTTGTCCGTCACCGGACGCGGGCCTGTGATGTCGCTGTATTCGCGTGCCAGTTCGCGCAGCGAATCCGCGGTCTTGTCGGTCTGGACCGGCGAGACGCTCATGTAGATACGCTGCCCCAGCGCCGGCACCAGCGACGAACGCATGCCGTAGGACCAGTGCTTGTCTTCGCGCAGGTTCATGTTCATGCGCGAATTGAAGGTACCGCCCAGCACGTCGTTCATCAGCGTCAGCGGGATCGCGTCCGGCGAATTGCGCGGTGGTGCCAGCTGGGCGCCGACGATGTCGCTCTGCAGCGCGCCCGGCCGGTCGACCAGGTAGATGACGGTCCTGGCCGGCTGGGCGACGGTGGCCAGGTTCTTCTTCGGCACTTCTCCCGCCTGCCAGCCGCCGAAGGCTTTTTCGAGCAGCGGCTTGATCTCGGCCAGCGTGGTGTCGCCGACCACCAGCAGGGTCGCGTTGTTGGGACGGAACCAGGTCTGGTGATAGCGCTGCAGGTCGGCGCGGGTCATGCGTTCCACCGCCGCCTCGGTGCCGGTGCCGGTGAGCGGCAGCGAGTAGGCGTGGCCCGGGCCGTACAGCATGGCCGGCAGCACGCGCAGGGCCACCGCCTGCGGCACGGTCTTCTCGCGCGCGATCGCGGCCAGGCGGTCCTTGCGCAGGCGTTCGAAATCGGATGCCGGGAAGGCCGGGTGCAGCACCACGTCGGCGTACAGGTCGAGCGCGCGCGGCAGTGTCGACTTCAATACGTTCATCTCGACGAAGCCACCGTCCAGGTTGGTCGAGGTGCCGAAGGTGGCGCCCAGCGCTTCCAGCTCGCGGCTGATGGCCAGCGAGGAACGTTTCGCGGTCCCCTCTTCCAGCATGCGCAGCGTCAGGCTGGCCAGGCCCGGCAGCTCTTTCGAGTCCGAGGCATAGCCGCCGTCCAGCATCAGCGCCAGGTTGACCACCGGCGCGGCGTGGCTTTCGGCCAGCACCACCTTCAGGCCGTTGGACAGGGTCGCCGACTGCATCAGCGGCAGGCGCAGCGCTTCCGGATGGCCCAGCGGCGCACCCTTGCTGCGGTCGAACGCCGGCGCCCCGGCGGCCAGGCCGGTCGGGAACGGATTCACCGTGAGCACGTAGTCGCCGTCGCTCAGCCAGTCAGTCATGGCCTGGCGCACCTGGGCCGGCGTCGCGGCCTTGATGCGTTGCAGATAGGTTTTATAGCATGCCGGGTCGCCGGTGAAGGTCATGCAGCTGGCCAGCATGTCGCTCTTGCCGCCGAAGCCGCCGACGCGCTCGACGATGCGCGTGTACTGGGCCAGGATCGCGGTCTTGGCCAGGCGCAGCTCGTCGTCGGTGGGGCCGCTCTTGACCAGCGCGCGCAGTTCCTCGTCGGCGATGCGCTCCATCCTGCCGGCGTCGGCGCCGGGACGCGCGGTGAGCGTGACGTCGAACTGGCCGCCGATTTCGCTGGAGTCGTTGCCGGCGCCGACCGAAGTGGCCAGCTCTTCCTTCACCACCAGGCGCTGGTACAGGCGCGAGGTCTTGCCGCCGCCGAGCACGCGCGACGCCAGGTCGAGCAGCGGCTCTTCCACGGTATTTGCGCCCGGCACGTTCCAGGTGCGGTAGACGCGCGCCTGCGGTACCCGGTCCTGCAGCGTGCCGCGGTGGGTGCCGCTGCGTTTGGCGATCCAGGCGCGCTGCTTGGCCACCGGCGGGCCCGGCGGGATGTCGCCATAGTATTTCTCGACTTTTTCACGCGCCTGCTGGGGCGTGATGTCGCCCGCCAGCACCAGCACCACGTTGCTCGGGCCATAGTTGCCCTTGAACCAGTCGGTCACGTCCGTCATCGAGGCGGCATCGAGGTCGGCCATGGAACCGATCACGGTCCAGGAATACGGGTGATTCGCCGGATAGGTGTTCTCGACGATGGTCTGGTAGACCAGGCCGTAGGGCTGGTTTTCGCGCTGGCGCTTTTCGTTCTGCACCACGCCGCGCTGCAGGTCGAGTTTTTTCTGGTCGAGCACGCCGAGCAGGTGGCCCATGCGGTCGCTTTCGGCGAACAGCGTGTAGTCCAGCATCGAGGTCGGCACGGTCTCGAAGTAATTGGTGCGGTCCTGGTTGGTGGTGCCGTTGAGGTCGGTCGCACCGGCGCTTTGCAGGGCCGACAGGAAGGTCTGGTTGAAGTTGCTGCTGCCCGAGAACATCAGGTGCTCGAACAGGTGGGCAAAGCCGGTCTTGCCCGTTTTTTCGTTCTTGGAACCGACGTGGTACCAGGTATTCACGGCCACCACGGGCGACTTGTGGTCTTCGTGCACCAGCACGGTCAGGCCGTTCTTCAGCACGAACTTGGTGTAGGGAATGTCCGGGATCGGAATATCGGCGGCGGCGGCGGCGGCAGGGCTGGCGGCTTCCTTGCCGGCCTTGGCGGGCGCGGCCTGGGCCGGCTGCAGTGCCGCGGTGATGAACAAAGGCGCCATGGCCAGCGCCAGGGTAGTCAACCGGTTGCTGAAACGCATTTTCTTCCTTTGACCGCTGCGCCTCGCGGCAGAGACCGATTCAGATGTACATATCTTGCATACATACATGCGGTGAGCGCGTCCACGATCGGCGATCGGATCATTCTATGACATCCTGGCAATGCTGTGTCCAAGGAAACATTTCATTTCTCTGTAGTTCTGGACTGACAGACAGATTAGTCATCCGCTCTCTGCATGAATCCCGCATGAGGGGTATGATGAAGTGCTCGCAAACAGCGTAAGGAATGCCTCATGAACCAACGACGCTCCTTTCTGAAAAGCTCCGCCGTGCTGGCTTCGGTACTCGCCGCACCCGCCGTAAAAGCCGCCTCCAAGACCGCGCCTGCCGTCGTACCGGCCGCAGCGGCGCCGAACGAGCGCATTTTGCGTCTCTACAACACCCACACCGGCGAAAGCCTGCGCAGCGTGTTCTGGGCGGAAGGCCAGTTCATTCCCGATGCGCTGCAGGACATCAACAAGCTGCTGCGCGACCACCGCAACAACAAGATCGCGCCGATCGATCCGCAGCTGCTGGTGCTGCTCGACAAGGTGAGCGCCCAGTTCGGCGACCACCCGACCATGCACATCATTTCCGGCTACCGCTCGCCGGAAAGCAACGCCAAGCTGCACGCCAACACGAGCGGCGTGGCCAAGCACAGCCTGCACATGGACGGCCAGGCCATCGACGTGCGCATTCCCGGCAAGGACCTGGCCAAGCTGCACAAGGTGGCGATGGCGCAGAAGAGCGGCGGGGTCGGCTACTATCCGGACTCGGAATTCGTGCACATGGACGTCGGCCGCGTCCGTTACTGGTGACCGGCGCACGATGCGGCGTCTGATCGGAACCGTCCTGGCGGCGGCTTGCCTGCCGGCACAGGCGCAGGATGCGCAGCCTGCCGCCGCGCCCCAGACCGTGGTCGTGTCCAGCACCCGCGACCCGGTCGACAAGTCTTATCGAAAAATGATCCTCGGCATGGAGCGCTTCGAGCGCCAGCACGCGCTCGCACCCCAGGCCACGCTGCGCTTCCGCCTGCTGCCGCGCCTGCCGACGGTGAACATGCGCGGCATCACGCTGAAGGTGGTGGGCGACCGGATCACGGTCCCGGTGCCAGTGGCCGGCGACAACAGTTTTGTCCTGCCGCGCAACGAGCAGGCGCTGCGCGAAGACGCCGCCGTGATCGCCAACCGCAAGACCACCAGCATGACCTGGCGCGCCCAGGTCACCACGCCGGGCCTGCCGCCCGACACGCGGCGCCTGGGCGACCTGCGCCTGGAATGCCTGGTCGGCGTGGAAGCGGGCTTGGTCTCGAACAGCTCGCCGCTGTTCGGCTGGATCTCGAATGCGCTGAACAGTCCGGAACAGGTGTGCAACAGCCCGGACGGCAATTTCCTGTTCTTCACGGAGCGCCCGCTGTTCTCGGTGACCCTGCGCGCCGGCGAGCGCACTGAAATCCTCCCCTTCCGCATGCTGTACGCCGGCGGCGAACAGACCCGCGACATGCTCGCCTACTGCGATTGCCAGGTCATGCTCGACCGCACCTATTACGCGCCGATCTGGGACCGCAGCTGGCCGGACGACACCCTGGTCAGTTTCGACTACATGGAAGACGCGCCGGCAGCGGCCCCGGCCACGGTGGAGGGCACGCCATGAAGCGCTTTGCTTTCCCTGTCCTGGCGGCGATGCTGCTGGCCGGCTGCGCCGCGCAGGCGCCGCAGCCCGGCACCGTGGTCGCCGCGGATCGCTTCAGCCAGCTGGTCGTGCCCGGCCGCACCACGCGCGCCGAACTGCTGGCCGCCTTCGGACCAACGAAGTCCGTGAACTTCGACAGCGGCTACCAGTCCTGGCTGTACTCGGCCCCTGCCGGTGGCGGCCGCAGCGAGGAACTGGTGCTGCTGCTCGACCGCGACGGCATCGTGCGCAAGATGCGGCGGCGGCCGCCCTACCCGACCGATCCGCAGCGCTGAGCTAGAATGGCAGGCCTTGTCAACCGCCTGCCATTTTTCAGCCATGTTCGATCACGATTCTCCTGCCGCCGTCGTTCAGCGCCAGCTCGACGCCTACAACGCCCGCGATGTCGAGGCCCTGCTCGCCACCTATGCGCCGGACGCGCGCCAGTACGAGCACCCGGCCACCCTGCTGGCCAGCGGCCATGAGGACATGCGCCCGCGCTTCGCCGCGCGTTTCCAGGAACCGGACCTGCATGCGCGTCTGGTGCAGCGGGTCGTGATGGGCAACCTGGTGATCGACCATGAAGTCGTGGCGCGCAATTTCCCCGAGGGGAAAGGTGCGCTCGAACTGGTGGCCATCTACGAAGTCGTGGACGGACGCATCCGCAGCCAGTCGGTGCAGCTCGGCACCAAGCGGCTCGATCCGCAGGCGCAGTGATAGGACGGCGCCTTCACGCATCAGCCAAAACATGAACCAGATCCAGAGGAAGCCATGACCGTATTCGCCATGCCCGTATTCGATGCCACCGTCATCTACGAGGGCAAGGAATTGTTCAAGGGCCGCGGCGCCGCCAGCGTCTGGGCCGAAAAGCTGGCCAAGGAAATCGAAAGCGCCGTGACGGTCGAAAAGATCGGCACCGGCTGGGCGCTGTGCGGCCAGGCCGACGGCGTCGACTGCCGCTGGGGCATCCTGGGCCAGCGTCTCAAGCGCTTCGACTGAGCGTCCGCGATCCCTTCATGCGCATGACGATCTATTCGAGCCCGGCACGCCGGGCATGCCTGCTGGCGCTCGTCGCTGCTGCCGGCCTCGGCTGTGCCATGCCCGTGCTGGCGCAGGACCTGCCGTTTTCCGGACGCTGGCTGCTGGACGAGGGGCAGAAAGGTGCCTATACGGCCCTGACCGTCAAGGGCAGCACCCTGTCCTGGAGCGCAGCCGACAAGTCGGCCCCCGCCTGCACCCAGGCATTCGCGGTGAAGAACGAAGCGCGCGGCACGGAATACGCCAACGGGCGCGGCACCAGGTTCGTGTCCGGCGTGCCGGGCAGCCTGCCGACCTACCTTCTCACGATAGGCGCCGGCAGCTGCAAAGGCATCGAAGACACGGTGCGCATCATCTACCCGCTGGTCTACGATACCCGCCACATCGAAATCATCGAGTACGTGAAGGGCAAGCCGGTGACGGCGCGGCGTTTTCATCGCAAGGACGCCGCGAAGTAACCGGGTGCTTCGCGTCCGCGCCGGCTGCCGTCACGGCACCGGCCTCGGCCCGAATCGTGTACAGTTGAGCATCATTATTCTTCCGAAAGAGCATGATGCGCAGGACGATCGGCTGGATGCTGGCAACGGCGGCGCTGGGTGCGCTGCACCCGGCAGGCGCGCAAACCCTCGACCCGGTCGAGCAACGCATCGTTGCCGAGGTCAAGGCGCATTCGCCGCAGGCGCTGGAACTGCTCAGGCAAAGCGTGCTGATCAACAGCGGCACGATGAACCTGCAGGGCGTGCGCGAGGTCGGCAAGCTGTTCCGCAGCCAGTTCGATGCGCTCGGCTTCAAGACTGCCTGGGTCGAGATGCCGGCCGACATGAAACGCGCCGGCCACCTGGTCGCCACCCGCGAAGGCCCGCAGGGCCGCGGCAAGCGCCTGCTGCTGCTGGGCCACCTCGACACCGTGTTCGAACCGGGCAGCGCGGTGCCGCTGTGGGAAGTGCAAGGGTCCGGCGCCGGGGCGCGCATCCGCGGCCAGGGCGTGTCCGACATGAAGGGCGGCGACGTGATCGTGATCGAAGCCCTGCGCGCGCTGCAGCGCGCCGGCGCGCTCGACGGCACCACCATCGCCGTCATGTTCACCGGCGACGAAGAGGAAGCCGGCAACCCGAAGACCGTCTCGCGCGGGCCGATGCAGGAACTGGCCAGGCGCAGCGACGTCGCACTCAGCTTCGAAGGCAGCATCATCGACAAGGACGGGCTGGCCACCGCGACCGTCGGCCGCCGCGCCACCGCCACCTGGGAACTGCAGGTGAGCGGGCGCCAGGGCCATTCGATGGCCGTGTTCGGCGCTAACGGCTACGGCGCCGTGTTCGAGGCGGCGCGCATCCTCGACGCCTTCCGCCAGCAGGTGGCGGAACCGGGCCTGACCTTCAATCCCGGCCTGATCCTCGGCGGCACCGACGTGAACGTCGACACCGCCAACTCGCGCGGCACCGCCTTCGGCAAGACCAACGTGATCGCCAACAGCGTCGCCGTCAAAGGCGACCTGCGCTACCTCGACTATGCCCAGCGCGACCGGGCCCAGGCAAAGATGCGCGACATCGTCGGCCGCAACCTGCCCGGCGCCGGCGCCAGCATCGCCTTCCACGATTCCTATCCGCCGATGGCGGTCACGCCCGGCAACCTGAAGCTGCTCGACGTGTATGCGCGCGCCAGCCGGGATGCCGGCCTGGGCAACATCGGCGCGGTGCCGGCCGAGGCGCGCGGCGCCGGCGACATCCAGTTCGTGGCGCCGCTGCTCGACAGCCTGGACGGCCTGGGCGCCAGCGGCAATGGCGCCCATTCGCCCAACGAAGACCTGGACCCGGGCTCGATCGAGCGCGGCGCGATCCGGGCCGCGTTGCTGATCTACCGGCTCACCCGATGAACAAGGGCGGGCCATTTGACGCCCATCAAATCCTCGCAAAACACGACTTATCCTCACCGGATAAAATCCAGATATGGCACGACTCCAGCTCAATTTTCCAGACGACCAGTATTACTACACGACGCTGCTGACGGTGCGCGTCACCGACATCAACGCCGGCAATCACCTGGGCAACGACTCGATGATCTCGATGATCTCCGAGGCGCGCGCCTGCTTCCTGTTCGAATACGGGGTCGCCGAAACCGAGCCCGACGGCACCGGCATCATCGTCACCGACCTGGCCACGATGTACCGCGCCGAAGCGCATGCGCGCGACCAGCTGCTGTTCGAAGTCGGCGTCATGGACTTCAATAAATATGGCGGCGACATCATCTTCCGCATCACGCGGCCGAAGGACAAGACGCTGGTGGCGATGGCCAAACAGGGGTTCGTGTTCTTCAACTACAAGACCAGCCAGGTGGTGAGCATGCCGGAAGAGTTTCAGGGGAAGTTCGAGCGGGTGAACTGGGTGGATTGAGTTTGCGGCTGTTCCATTAACTTGGGCCCCTGCCTGCGCAGGGGCGACGTTTCCGTGCTAACGCATCAAACGGACGCTAGCGTATGAGCCGTCGCCCCTGCGAAGGCAGGGGCCCAAGTTCGAGGATCAGCCACAAAAAATTTCCGGCCAACATCTGGAACTTTCCTCTCCTCTCAGCGGAATATGGTGAAACGACCATCACCATGACAACCGCCCCCGCCACCACCGACACCGACCTGCTGCGCGCCATGCGCAACGGCGCCGCCGATGCCTTTGCCGCCCTGTACCGGCGCCACCAGGGTCCGCTGTACCGCTTCGCCCTGCTGCGCTGCGGATCGAGCGGCAGCGCCGCCGACGTGGTGCAGGAAACCTTCATGGGCTTGCTGACCGGGCGCTTCCAGTTCGATCCGCTGCGCGGCCAGTTGCCGCACTTCCTGTTCGGCGTGGCGCGCAACCTGATCCTGAAACTCGAAGAAGCCGGCCGCCGCCACGTGACGCTGGTGCGCCCGGATGACGACGGCGACGAGGACGGCGAACTCGACCTGCACGACGAGCACGCCTGCCCGCTGCAGCGCGTGCTCGGCAACGAAGCCGCCGAACAGGTGCGCCGGGCGCTGGCGCTGCTGCCCCCGCATTACCGCGATGCCGTCATCCTGTACGAGATGCACGAGCTGTCGTATGCCGAGATCGCCGACATCTGCCAGGTCGAGATCGGCACCGTACGCTCGCGCCTGTTGCGTGCGCGCGCCGCCCTGGCCAAGTATCTGCAAGCGGTGCAGCCGCAGCAGGCCCAAGCATGAGAAAGACCGACATGGAACCGACCAAGCCCCGCCAGCGCGACCCGCTGTTCGACACCCTGCGCGCCGAGATCGGCACCCTCGACACGCCGCGCGGCGTCGAAAAGGAATTGATGCAGGCCTTCGCCAGGCAGTTCCCCAAGCGCCGCTGGTACCAGGCCTGGGCGCCGCGCGGCTGGATGCTGGGCGGCGGCATCGCCGGCGCCGCCGTCACCGCCCTGCTGGTGGCGCTCGCGCTGCCGGCGCAGCACGGCGACCCGCTGGCCGGCGCCGGCCGGCCGCTGATCGCGCGCGGCGACGATGGCGGCCTGTTCATCGCCCTCGATTCGCTCGAGCGCATCGAAAGCGAGCCGGCCCCGCGCATGGTCGAGACCGAGGTGCCGCGCAGCAGCCTGGCCGCGCTCGGCGTGCCGCTGACGCCGGACAACGCCGGCGACAGCGTCCGCGCCGAGCTGCTGCTGGCCAGCGACGGCCAGGCGCTGGCGCTGCGCCTGAGCGACCTGCCCGATGCCCGCCGCCTGACCAACTGATGACTCACCAAGTAGACCACGAGAGGATGCCATGCCCCCGAATAAACTGACTCCGATGCTGGCCCTGCTGCTGGCCACTGCCGCCGCCCCGGCGCTGGCCGACGACACCGGCCAGGACGGCACGCCCGCCGGCGCCCCCGGCCAGGTCCGGGTGGTGGCGGACGGCGCGACCACCGTCCACTTCGGGTCGATGACGCTCGCGCACGGACGCCCGCTGTTCGGGATGACCACGGTCAGGAACGCGCCCTACAGCGCGCAGGCGGTCAGCGAACGCCAGCAGACCCTGGGCGACGGCAACCAGATCAGCCAGCGCCGCGACAGCGCGACCTGGTACCGCGACAGCGCCGGCCGCACGCGCCTGGAAACGCGCGACGGCCAGGGCGAGCTGCGCACGGTGACCATCAACGACCCGGTCGCCGGCGCCGCCTGGACGCTCGATCCGCGCAATCGCACCGCGTTCAAGGTGCCGGTGCGCGGCCGCACGCGCGAACAGGCGCGCCAGGAAGCCGCCGACAACGCCAGGGCGTCCGACACCGTGCGCGCCCTCGCCTCGGCCGAGGCAGCACGTACGCGCACCGAAGCCGGCCGCGACGGCGGCGCGGACGTCATCGTCAAGCGCGTCGAACGCGCCGAGCGCGCGGAACGGGCGGAGCGCGGCGGCCGGCACCTCCCGACCGAAGTGCGCATCCAGATGCCGCAGGCGATCGGCCAGGACGGCACGCTGCGCGACGCCTTCCCGCTCGGACAGGCGCTGGCGAATGCTTTGAACGACAGGCAGTGGAAAAAGAATACGGTGACCAAAGACCTGGGCACCAGAACCTTCGACGGCGTGAAGGCGGAGGGCAAGCTGCGCAGCTACGAGATCCCGGCCGGCGAGATCGGCAACCGCAATCCGATCGTGGTATCGGACGAGACCTGGTACGCCCCCGAGCTGCAGATCACCGTCTACACGAAACACAGCGATCCGCGCAGCGGGGACACCGTGTTCCGCCTCGAGAACCTGAAGCGCGAGGAGCCGGCGGCAGCGCTGTTCGGCGTGCCGTCCGACTATACCGTCAAGGAAGCGCTGGCCAGGACGCCCAGGGCGCCCTGACCGGGCCGATTACACCATCGGCGGATCGGTTTCGCGCACGAAGGCGCGGTGGCCGGCCAGCGCCTCGATGAAGGCGGCCAGCGGCGCATCGATCAGCAGGCCCGGATCGTCCGAGCCGTCCGGCAGCGCGGTCGGCACCATCGTCTTGGCCAGCAAGTCGGCGCCGGCGCCCAGCACCAGGATCGGCTTGCAGTGGCGGTACTGCTCGCGCACGAAGTCGATCGCCTGGGCGTTGCGCGCCAGTGCCGCCACGGCCTTGGCGCCGTCCGGCACGATCATCGCGTCGTACAGCACCGACGGGCCGGCTTCGAGCGACACTTCGACGTTCAGCGGATCGCCGCTGGCGACCGCCACCTTGCCCAGCATGTTGCCGACCAGGCGTGGCACGGCGCCGCCGGCCAGCAGCTCGTCGTAGATGGCGCGCACCGCGTCGCCGTCGACGCCAGGGCCCACAAGGATCGCCACGCGGCGGGTGCGGATGCCGGTCTGGCCCGGACGGCTCATGAGCGACAGTGACGGCGACGGTGCGTATTCCGGCACCGGCTTGTCGGTGGCGCGCGGCAGCGGCGCCGGCACGTCCATGCCGAGGCCTTCGGCGACCTTGGCCACCAGGCCGTCGTCGACGTTGGCCAGCAGCGCCAGGATGCGCTCGCGCACCATCGGGGTCTGCACGCGGGTCAGCTCGAAGCGGAAGGCGTTGGCGATGTGGGCCTGCTCGACCGGGGTCTGGCTCTGGTAGAACAGGCGCGCCTGGCCGTAATGCTCGGCGAACAGCTCGGGATTGCCGCGCACCTTGTCGACGCTGGTGATGGTCTCGGGGTAGCTGGTGAAGCCCGCCTTGCCGGCCTGGTACGGCACGCCGCCGCCCAGCGAATTCGGCTCGTAGTTGACGCGGCCGCGGTTGATCGCCTGGCGGTGGAAGCCGTCGCGCTGGTTGTTCTGGATCTGCACGACCGGCGAGTTGATCGGGATCTCGTGGAAGTTCGGGCCGCCCAGGCGGGTCAGCTGGGTATCCTGGTACGAGAAGTTACGGCCCTGCAGCAGCGGATCGTTGGAGAAATCGATGCCCGGCACCACGTGCGAGGTGCAGAAGGCCACTTGCTCGGTCTCGGCAAAGAAGTTGTCCGGATTGCGGTTCAGCACCATGCGGCCGACCGGGGTCACCGGTACCAGCTCTTCCGGCACGATCTTGGTCGGGTCCAGGATGTCGAACGGGAAGGAAGCGGCTTGCTCTTCGGTGAAGATCTGCAGGCCCAGTTCCCATTCCGGGAAGTTGCCGGATTCGATGGCTTCCCACAGGTCGCGGCGGTGGAAGTCGGAATCGGCGCCGGAAATCTTGACCGCTTCGTCCCACACCAGCGAGTGCGTGCCCTGCAGCGGATTCCAGTGGAACTTCACGAAGCGCGCTTCGCCCTGCGCATTGACCAGGCGGAAGGTGTGCACGCCGAAGCCCTGCATGGTGCGGTAGCTGCGCGGAATGGCGCGGTCCGACATGGCCCACATGAGCATGTGCGCGATTTCCGGCGACAGGCCGGCGAAATCCCAGAACGTGTCGTGCGCGGTGGCTGCCTGCGGCATCGCATGGTGCGGTTCCGGCTTGGCGGCATGCACCAGATCCGGGAACTTCATCGCATCCTGGATGAAGAACACCGGGATGTTGTTGCCCACCAGGTCCCAGTTACCCTGTTCGGTATAGAACTTGACCGCGAAGCCGCGCACATCGCGCGCGGTGTCGGTCGAACCGCGTTCGCCGGCGACGGTCGAGAAGCGCACGAACACCGGCGTGCGCTTGCCCTTGGCGGCGAACGGCACGGCGCGCGTCAGCGCGCTGAAATCGTCGTAGGCTTCGAAGAAACCGTGGGCGGCCGAACCGCGCGCGTGCACCACGCGCTCCGGGATGCGCTCGTGGTCGAAATGGCTGATCTTTTCGCGCAGGATGAAGTCTTCCAGCGCGGTCGGGCCGCGCAGGCCGATCTTCAGCGAATGCTGGTTGTCCGAGACCGGGACGCCCTGATTCGTGGTCAGGTGACGGTCGGCCGGGTCGACGCGCACGCGGTCCAGCGGTGCGACGGTCGGATTCTCGCCATTCGGCGGCGTGCCGCTGCCGACCTTGTCGGAGCTGGCGATTTCGGTGCTGGTGCTGCCGGTGGCGGCGTGGGTGGACGGCTTGTGATGATCGCCCTCGAGCGGCGTGGCGGAAGCGTCGCCGTACTCGGACGGCTTGTTCGGGTTGAACGGCATGTCGGCCGACAGCGTCTTTTCGGCGCTGGTCTTGTCGAGCAGGCGGTCGCCTACCGGATTGCTGCTGCCCAGGCTGGATGGCGGCGTGGGATCGGACGGTCCGGCCATCGTGCTCAGTACGGAGCCGGCGCCATCGGTGGAAGCAGCTTGTTTCTTGGAGCTCATGTCATCCTCACAGGTTGATGAAATCGTTGTGTTTGAAATCAAAGACAACATAGCCCACAGATGCTAGACCGACTGTGAAGTGCTTAACAGATGACTGATATCTCGCTCAAATCATTTCTATCGAATTCATAGCATTTTTGAATCATACGGGCAAAACAAAAGCGCCGACCCTGGGGCAGCGCTTTGCCTGTGCTTGCGGACCGCGTCAGCGGCGGCGGCGTTCGATCGGTGCGATCGTCTTGTCGAACCATTCGTCGATCATGCGCTTTTCGTAGAACAGCGGTTCATTGTTATTGAAATGAATCGAGTTCTGCTGGTAGTTCATGTCCGACAGCTTTGCCTCGCCGCTCTTGATCACCTGGCCGTTCTGCTCGACCGCGTAGTGCATTTCCAGGCGCGGCCAGTCGGCCCGGCCGGTCAGCACGCGCAGGTCGCGGCCCGAACGCGCGTTCGGGATGATGCGGCCGGCCGGATCGAAGTCGGTCACTTCGATGCGCAAGTCCTGGCCCTGCGGCAAGGCCTTGCCCAGTTCGTTGAAATAATCGGTCAGCTGGCCCAGCATCTCGTCGCGGTCGGCGGTGCCGAACGGCAAGTCGTAGAATTTCTCGGGGTGGACGTAGCTCACCTTTACCGCGGCCGAGGCCGCACCGGCGGTCAGCGCCAGCAGGCCCGCCAGGGCCAATCGTGTCATCGACGCTTTCATGTCATTTCCTTTCGTGGGAGTCTCTCCTCAGATGGGAATATACGCCGCTTTTTACAGCCCTGTCCGTCTGCAGCCTGTCCGCACTTTGTATCGAATTGTTAGGCGCTGTTCACGTTAAATAGTGAAAGCACCGAGCGCTGCTCTCAGCAGATTGTCCGGCGTGCCGATGCGCTGGCCGTCGAGCGCCCAGCGCCATCCCAGGTAATTGTCGAGGTAACGGCTGGCAACACCCCGGAACGGCAACAGCCACGCCCGAAAACGGCTGTGATAGGCGTTCACGTTCTGCACGTGGATCGCGCCGCGTGCCCGCATCCCGGCCGCCAGGTTGACGGCTTCATGCGTGATGCCCGTTTGCTGCGCGAAAGTTTTGTAGGCGGCATGCGCATCGGTGACCAGCAGCACGTCGCGCTCGAGGCGCGGCAGCAAGTGCTCATGCAGTTGCTGCCTGGTGACCGGTCCCTTGCCCGGCACCCAGTCCAGCGTCCGGCCGCTGCGGTCGCGCGCGACCAGGATGCACATCTGCTGCATCGAAATTCCGCGCTTTGTCGCTTTGCCGCCGCGTTTGCGTGGCGGACGCTGCAGCGTGCGTGAGCCCTTGTGCGATTCGAGCACATACATCTCGTCGGCTTCCGCGATACCGCCCAGCAGAGTTGGCCGGTCGTGCTTACTCAAGTGGAGGAAGCGGTGGCGCCAGCGAAAACTAGTCGTCCTGGCAATGCCGAGCTCGGCTGCGGCGCGGCGTATGCTGCGCGCGTCGAGCATGCGCGTCAGATAGTCGAGCCAGCGCCCCTTGTGGCGCAGCCGGGCGAGCGGCGTGCCGGTGAGTGCATTGCAGGTGCGGCCGCAATCGCGGCAGCGATAGCGCTGCAGACCGTTGGCATGTCCGTGGCGATACAGCCGGCGCGACGCGCAGTCCGGGCAGACAAGCCGCGGCGCCGCGGCTTGCTCGATGAGTTCCACGGTCCTGTCGAGCTGCGCCACAGGTAGCAGCAGCGCCAGCACGCGGTTGCGCTGTTGCCGAGTGAGCGTGCCGATGTGCTCGAGGAAGTGCTCGAACTTGCGTGCCTGCATGGCGCCTCCGAAGAAGGATCAGGTCGTCGTTGGACCTCAGCCGTTCGGAAAGTTCAAGCTTCCACACTGAACGCGAACAGCGCCAATTGTTAGTCCCCGCACAGGGAACGACGCCATCCCGGCGCACAATCGGCCTCGAGAGGAAACCCCAGGAGAACGCCGTGCCGGAAGGTCCATCGCTGTATATCTTGAAGGAACAGACCGCCCAGTTCGTGGGACGCGAGATCGTGCGCGCCGAGGGCAATACCTGGGCCATCGACACCGCGCGGCTGCTGAACCAGCCGATCGTTTCGCTGCGCACCTGGGGCAAGCATTTCCTGATCCAGATGCCGACCATGGTGGTACGCATCCACTTCCTGCTGTTCGGCACCTACCGCATCAACGAGCGGCGCGAGAAGCCGCCGCGGCTGTCGCTCGGCTTCGCCGACGGCAGCGAACTGAACTTCTATGCGTGCTCCGTCAAGGAGATCGACTGCGACATCGACGCCATGTACGACTGGGCCGCCGATGTCATGTCGGACGCCTGGGACCCGGCCAAGGCCAGGAAGAAACTGCGGGCTGCGCCGGACATGCTCGTCTGCGACGCCCTGCTCGACCAGGACATCTTTTCGGGCGTCGGCAACATCATCAAGAACGAGGTGCTGTTCCGCATCCGGGTCGACCCGCGTTCCACCGTCGGCGCCCTGCCCGCGCCCAAGCTGCGCGCGCTGGTCCAGGAAGCGCGTCAATACAGCTTCGACTTCCTCGGCTGGAAAAAGGAATTCACCCTCAAGCAGCACTGGCTGGCGCACGCGCAGAAGATCTGCCCGCGCTGCCACATCCCCTTCCACAAAGCCAATCTCGGCAAGAGCAACCGGCGCAGTTTCTGGTGCGAGCGCTGCCAGAAACGCTACGGCTGAGCGCTTTTGGTGCGCGCGCGACGCGTGGCGGTGCAATGTTGCGTCCCGATCAGCTTTTAGTGTCAGGGCGTAATATTTCCTGTTGTTAATGGAAACTACCCATACTACAATCGCTTAGGGTTGTTGCTGATTTTGCGCAACCTTTTGTCCGGACGCTCGGTTTATTTCTGACACATTTACGATAATGGATCGTCTTATGTCATTCCTGGCCTCAGCCGCGCCCAAGCTCGCTCCCTGGAAGGTGTTGCTCGTCGACGACGAGCCCGACATCCACGACATCACCAAGCTGACCCTGTCGCGCTTCCGCCTGGATGGGCGCGCCCTCACCTTCCTGCATGCGTACAGCGGCGCACAGGCCAAGGAAGTGCTGGCGCGCGAAAAGGACATTGCGCTGGTGTTCCTGGACGTGGTGATGGAACGCGAGGACAGCGGCCTGGAAGTGGCACGCTGGCTGCGCCAGGACCTGGACAACCAGTTCACCCGCATCGTGTTGCGCACCGGCCAGCCCGGCCAGGCGCCGGAGGAACGCGTGATCGTCGACTACGACATCAACGATTACAAGGAAAAGACCGAGCTCGACCGCACGAAGCTGTTCACCACCACCTTTGCCGCCCTGCGCGCCTACCGCGACATCATGAAGGTCGAGGATGCGCGCCGCGTGCAGCAGAATTACCGCGAAGGCCTGGAGCGCGTGATCGCCGCCTCCGGCCACCTGTTCCGCCAGCGCAGCCTGAAGGATTTCGCCAGCGGCCTGCTGCAGCAGGTGGTGGCGCTGCTGCAGCTCGAGCAGAGCATGCTGCTGCGCGTGGCCGGCGCCAGCGTGATCGCCGGCGAGAGCCGCTATGAAGTGCTGGCCCGGATCGGCGAGAGCGGCGGCCTGGGCGAAGACGAGATCGGCCCGGAACTGATCGCCCAGCTCGACGAGGCGCGCCACAACCGCATTTCCAAGCTGCACGGCGACACCTATGTCGGCTACTTCCCCAACGGCAGCGGCAAGGCCTCGCTGCTGGTACTGAAAGGCGTGGAAGAGATTTCCGAGATCGACGTCCAGCTGCTCGACGTGTTCTGCTCGGGCGTGGCGATCGCCTTCGACAACATCCTGCTCAACCAGGAAATCACCGACACCCAGGCCGAGCTGATCCTGCGCCTGGGCGACGTGGTCGAGTCGCGCTCGAACGAAGCCGGCAACCACGTGCGCCGCATGGCCCAGGTGTGCCACATGCTGGCCCAGGAATCGGGCATGCCCGACGACGAGACCGCGGTGCTGATGCACGCCGCGCCGATGCACGACGTCGGCAAGATCGCCACCCCGGACGCGGTACTGCTGAAACCCGGCCGCCTGACGCCGGACGAGTGGGAAATCATGAAGCAGCACCCGACCGTCGGCCTGCAGATCCTGGACGGCTCGCAGCGCCCGATCCTGAAGGCGGCCGCCGTGATCGCCCACCAGCACCACGAGAAGTGGGACGGCAGCGGCTACCCGCAGGGCCTGAGGGGCGAGCAGATCCACCCATACGCGCGCATCGTGGCGGTGGCCGACGTGTTCGACGCCCTCACCCACGCGCGCTGCTACAAGGAGGCGTGGCCGCTCGACCAGGTGCGCGACTACCTGCGCGAGGTGGCGGGCAAGCATCTCGACCCGCATTATGTCGACATCCTGATCCGCAACCTCGACAAGGCGGAAGAAGTGAACCGGCGCTGGCCGGATTGAACAAAGAGCAAGGGGCCGCCGGACAGGCTCACCGTTTGTCGGTTAGTATCTCGGCATCCCGCCGCCGCCCCTTCCCGGGGCGGCAGGCATATGGGCGACTGCCGACTTCACGATGCGTATCCGAACCCGACTCCTGATCCTCATCCTCGCCATCCTGGTGCCCGCCTTCGCCGCCGCCGCGCTGGCGGTCGGCTATGTCTACGTGGAGGAGCGGCGCGCCCAGGAAAACAGCGTCACCGAGGCGGTGCGCGCGTTCGCCCTGCTGGTCGCCAACGAACTGGAAACCCGGGAAGGCATCCTGCACACGCTGGCCGCGTCGCCGGCCCTGGCCGAGGGCGACATGGACGAGTTCTCGCGGCATGCCAGGCTGCTGGCCCCCACCCGCGACACCGCCATCATCCTGCTGCGCCCGGACGGGCGCCAGCTGCTGAACACGCGGGCGCCGGCCGGCACCGCGCTGCCCGAACGGCGGCACTCCAACATCGACGCGCTGATCGCGCAGTACGGCTCCAACCGCACCCTGGTGTCAGACCTGTTCGCGCCGCCGTTCGGCGGCCAGCACGAATTCGTACTCCAGGTGCCGGTGCGCATCGGCGGCGAGCTGCGCTATTTCCTGAGCATCAGCACGGACGCCACCAGCCTGCAGCGGCTGCTGGAAGTCCAGCGCTTCCCGGCCGACTGGCAGGCGGTGATCGTCGACCGCAGCAGCCGCATCGTGGCACGCATGCGCGAACCCGAGCGCTTCCGCGGCCACTTCGTGAACAGCGAAGCGCGGCGCCAGTTCGCCACGCGCCGCGAAGGCATCTTCAACGGCGTCAACCTGGCCGGCACGCCGGTGCAGGGCTTTTTCGGCACCGTCCCCGACATCGGCTGGAAGGTGATGGTCACCATTCCGCAGGCCGAGTTGCGCCGCGTGCCGCTGCACGCCGCCACCTTCCTGGGCGCGATGATGGCGCTGCTGCTGATCGTGGCGCTGGTGGGCGCGCGCTGGATCGGGCGCCGCGCCATCGCCCCGATCGAACAGCTGGGACGCAGTGCCGAGGACCTGGGCAAGGGCATCGAGGTGGCGTATGCGCCGCAGGAAGTGGCCGAACTGGACGCGGTGGCGCGCCGCCTGGCCGATGCCAGCGTCGAGATCCGGCGCTCCCGCCACGAGATGGAGCGGCGCGTGGCCGAGGCGGTGGCCGCCGGCGAACAGGCGCAGCAGGCGCTGATGCGCAGCCAGAAGCTGGAAGCGCTGGGCCGCCTCACCGGCGGCATCGCCCACGAATTCAACAACCTGCTGCAGACCCTCACCACTGCCCTGCAGCTGGCGGCACTGACCGCCAACCAGCCGAAGGTGCAGGCCCTGATCGACACCTGCAAGCGCACCGTCAGCCGCGCCAGCGCGCTGACCACCCGGCTCGGGTCCTTCGGCCGGGTGCAGGACGCCAGGCTGCTGACGGTCGACCCGGCCGAGCAGGTGCGCAACTCGCTGCAGCTGCTGCGCGGCGTCCTGCGCCAGGGCATTGCCCTCGAACTCGACATCGAGGACGGCGACGGCCAGCACGCCTGGCCGGTGACCATCGATCCGCTGCAGTTCGACCTGGCCCTGCTGAACCTGGCGATCAACGCGCGCGACGCGATGCCGGACGGCGGCACGCTGCGCCTGAAAGTCCGCAACACCAGCCTGGAGCCCACCATGGAACGCGTCGGCGGCGACTACGTGCAGGTAAGCGTCAGCGATACCGGCAGCGGCATGCCGCCGGAGGTGCTGGCGCGCGCGCTCGATCCCTTCTTCAGCACCAAGGCACCGGGCCAGGGCACCGGCCTCGGGCTGCCGCAGGCGTATGCCTTCGCCACCCAGTCGCAGGGCGTGCTGTCGCTGTCCAGCCAGGTGGGCGCCGGCACCACCGTCGACATCTACCTGCCGCGCTCGACCCAGCCGCTGTCGCACCTGCAGACGGCTGGCGCCGATACGGCGATCCCGCAGGCCGCCGGCCGCGTGCTGTTCGTGGAAGACGATCCGCTGGTACGCGAAGCGGTGGTCAGCGGGCTGGAGGATGCGGGCTTCGACGTGGTGGTCGCGGCCAGCGGCGACCAGGCGCTGGCCATGCTGGACAACGGACTGGATGCCGACGCCGTGTTCTCCGACATCGTGATGCCGGGCCACGTGAGCGGCATCGACCTCGCCGCCATCCTGCGCGAACGCCGGCCCGGCCTGCCGGTGGTCCTGGCCACCGGCTACACCGACCAGCGCGCCGACGTGCCGGGCGTGCAGGTGCTGGCCAAGCCCTACGAGATCGGCCAGCTGGTCGAACTGCTGGCCGGGCTGTGCCGGCCGAAGCAGGTTTGACGCAGGAAGAAAGGCGGCTTACAGCGCCAGCGTGACCCGCTGGCCGGCGACGGCCACGGTGCAGGTGGTGGCCGCAGTCATCTTGCGGCCGCTCGGGGTGGCGCAGGTGGCGCGCACCGGCTTGCCCTGGAAGCTGCCGCTGAATTCGCCGTCGCCCTTGGTGAGGGAGACCTGGTCTTCGATGACCTTGGCGTCGTTGACGAAGATCCTCACATCGCTGCTGTCGACCAGTTCACCGCGGATGTGCAGTGCACCGTCGGCGCTGGCATAGTGACTTTCCGTCACCGGCGCGAGGTTGGAACAAGCCGGGAGGGAAAGAATCAGCCCGGCGCTGATGACAAATTTATAGAACATTTTTCCGTAGTTTTCCGTATTTTTATGGGTGTCTTTCAGGACAGCAATATGATAATCGACAACCACGGGCAAAATCTATTAGGATCAAACAATTGTTGTTAATTTGTAGATAATTAAATTTACATTTAGCAATAATGACATTATTAACGAAAAGAAACCTTTAGTCGCTTGTCGGAAAGTCGTGACGACGCCAAGGAGAAATCGATGCACGCGCTGCCTTTACGCATTCCCGCCGGCGCCGACCTGCGCGCGGCCCTCGCCGCCGTGCCGGCCCTGCATGGGGTGGACGCCGCCTTCGTGCTGCAGGGAATCGGCAGCCTGAGCGTGGCCTGCCTGCGCTATGCCGGCCGCCCGGAACTGGACGCGCTGCGCGGCGACCTGGAGATCCTGACGCTGGCCGGCTCGCTCGGTCCGGACGGCCCGCACCTGCACATCGCGGTGGCGGATGCGGCGGGACGCGTCAGTGGTGGCCATATGGGGCCGGGCTGCTTGGTGCGCACCACGGCCGAGGTGCTGGTGGCGCTGCTGCCGCAGCACCGCTTCAGCCGCGCGCACGATCCCGCGACCGGCTATCAGGAGTTGTTCGTCCACCCACGCTGAGCAGTGTGGTGGGACGTTGGCTTTATGCCGCGACCAGCAGCGGCGCCTTCTTGAGCTTCTGCGGGAACCTGAGGAAGTACTGCAAGCCCTGCCCCGGGCTGCTTTCCACGCGCAGCGTCCCTTTCAGCGCCCCGGTCACCAGGTTGTACAGGATGTGTCCGCCCAGGCCGCTGCCGCCGTTGCCGCGCCGGGTGGTGAAGAAGGGGTCGAACAGCTTGGCCAGGGTATCGCCGTCCATGCCGGCGCCGTCGTCGCCGTACTCGAAGGCGACCATGCCGTCGTCCTCCAGCCGGGCCGCGATGCGGATCCGGCCGGGCTGGTCGCGTTCGAAGCCGTGCACCAGCGAGTTCACCACCATGTTGGTGACGATCTGCGACACCGCGCCCGGGAAGCTGTCCAGCACCAGATCGGGCGCGCACGCCACCTCGACCTTGACCGGGCGCCCCTTCAACTTGGGCTGCAGCGACAGCAGCACTTCGTTCAGGTAGCCGGCCAGGTTGAAGCTGCGGATGTCGTCCGAGGACTGGTCGACCGCCACCTGCTTGAAGCTGCGCACCAGGCTCGCCGCGCGCTGGGTGTTGGTGGTCATGATGCGCAGCGACTGGTCGACCACGTCGAAGAAGGCCTGCAGGCTGTCCTCGGTCATTTCTCCGGCCGCCAGCTCCTCGCGCGTCAGCTTGAGTTCCTGCACCAGGTGGCTGGTGGCGGTGACGCAGATGCCGAGCGGGGTGTTGATCTCGTGCGCCACGCCGGCCACCATCTGGCCGAGCGAAGCCAGTTTTTCCTGGCGCACCAGTTCCGACTGCGCCTGCTTCAGCTGCTGCAGCGCCTGTGCCAGCGCCGCGTTCTGCTGTTCCAGGCTGTCGTTGGCGTGCGCCAGCGCGCGCGTGCGCTCCTGCACCGCGCGCTCCAGGCGGTCCATGCTCTGCATGCCCTGCAGGGCGTTCGAGACGTGGTTGGCGATCAGCGCGAACAGCGCCTCGTCTTCCTGGCTGTAGGTGTATTGGGGCAGATGGCTCTGGATGACGATGGCGCCCAGCACCTCGTGCTGCTGGTCGAACAGCGGGCAACCCATCCAGTGCTCGGAGACGCTGCCTTCGCCCCAGCGGCCGTCGCTGCGCGCACGCATCTCGTCGGCGGTGATCGTCATCGCCTTCTTGTTGAGCATGACCCAGGCGGTCGGCGACTGCTCGGGCGAAGCCAGGGTCACGCGCTGGTCGGGGCTCGGTCCCTGGTCGACGGTATCGACGAAGTAGACGAAGCGGACGGTGCCGTCTTCGCGCTCGGCCAGCGTGACGTAGAAGTTGTCCGCATACATGATGCGGCCCAGCGCGCGGTGCACGGCGCCGATGAAGGCGGTGATGTCGGTGCAGCTTGCGGACAGCTGCCCGATTTCGAGCAGCATGGACTGCACCGCTTCCAGGCGGGCGAGACGGCTTTCCATCGAATTTCCCCAATCCAGTTAAAGATGCACTGAAAGATGCATTGGGGAAATATTAGCAGCTCGGCCCGCCAAAAGATCACGGATTAGCTGAAATAATTCAGCTGAGCAACTAACTCAGCGCGGTGCGCGGAAGTCGTTCTCGACCCAGGCCATGGCCGAGGACGGCGACAGCTTGAAGGTCGGCTGCACGCGCACCTGCGCCACCTGCTCGCCCATCTGGTCGATGGCGGTGAGCACGGCGTAGGGATTGTCCTCGTCCGGCACGATGTCGAGCGTGACCTTCAGCTCGCCCTCGTCGGTAGACACCACGGTGCTCTTGTGCAGTTGCGCATGCAGCTGCTGCTCGTGGCGGCGGATCACTTCGGAAGCCGTCTTGACCAGTGTGTGGAAGGCGTTGACGTCGAGCGGTTTCGGGTTCTTCTTGTCGCGCCCCATGGTCCAGGGGCCGACCAGCGCCGGTTCGGACTCGCCGTCCTTGTACATGGCCACGGCCCAGCCGTCGTCGTCTTCGTTCTTGATGACGCGTGCGGTCCAGCCGTTGCCCTGCCAGAGGCGCGCTTCCTGCACCGGAGCGTCATCGTCGCGGTCGGATACTTCGTCGTTCATGTATCGGTCTCAATCAGGTAGGACTATTCCTAAAGAACAGATCATAGGAAATTCCAGCCTGCGAAACAAGCGTTAAACGCTGCTGAACAAATGTTAACCGCGCTGTATTGACGCACCGGTGCCCCGATTGCACCGGTAAGCGCGCCACTACATCCGGAAACCGGGCAAACCCGGCGGCACGATGGGCGGTCTGGGCGGCGTGTACTCGGGGTCGCCCGCGGGGGGTATCGGAATGCTCCGATTGAACGGGTTGATGATAATGGGCGGAATGGCCGGCGGCGCCGAAGGCGGGTTCTTGTGTCCGGCCGCATCGGCCCATGCCGTCTCGAACGTAAGGCATTGAACGATGTGCATTGGTTCCTCCTGCGACAGAGCAGGCTGTCAGTATAGACGCCGAGCCCTGCATTGCAAGGCCGGATTGCGGCTGGGTTTCCCTGCTTTCTGCCTTCCTGCGACCCGCCGTTCGTCCTCCCGCGGTTCCTTCCGCCCCCGCGAAAACGCAGCCTGTCGCACGCCGCTGGAGCCGTGCCGGTCCGCGCGGCTACATTGATGCCATGCCGACGAGGCCAACACAATATTCGACGACCGACCAGGAGAACCATCATGAAAAAAAGCGCCCCCTTCATCATCCTGTTCCTGTTTGCCCTGCTGGCCTGGAACGTTTTCAACAGCGGCGACATGACGTTCAACGTCGACGGCGACGAGATCGACGGTCCGCTGGGCGCCCTGCTGGCGATGCTGTTCGCGGGCGGCGGCATGGTGCTGGCCGGCGGCGTCATGCTGGTGGTGGGCGCGATCCTGGCGGTGGTGTTCGCGAGCGTCGGCATCCTGTGCATCGGCGGCCTGGCCTGCGCCGCGCTGGTGGTGGCGCTGGTGGTCGCGCCCTTCCTGCTGCCGCTGCTGCTGCCGCTGGCCCTGATCTGGTACCTGATGAGCCGCTCGCGCAAGAACCGCATGCTGCGCGAACAGGCGGTGTGAATCGGATGACGGCCTGCCGCTTACAGGCCTTCGACCAGCCGCATCGCGAACACGATCGGCAAGCCCGCCGCGATCACCTTGCGCGCGGCGGCGCCATGGTCGTAGGGCACCCGGAAGTAGGTGATCGAGCGCGCCTCGTCGTCGAACACCGCATACGCCGCCGCGTTGTTGTGGTCGCGCGGCTGGCCGACCGCGCCGGGCAGCACCAGGTACTGGTGCTGCGGCTGCAGGGCGATGCGCTGACCGGCCGCCGGCACATGGCGGCCCATGCGGCCGTCGTCGGCGCGGCGGTACAGCGCCGGGGCATGCACGTGGCCGGAAAACACGATCCGACCCTGGCTGGCGCGCAGCGAGCGCTCGGCCTCCTCCACCCCATGGACGTATTCCCAGCGCGCCGGATCGTGGGCGCTGGCGTGTACAAAGACGGCGTTGCCGTGGCGCTGCACCAGCGGCAGCGCGGCCAGGAAGTCCAGCTGCCCGGGGTTTAATTGGCGGCGGGTCCATTCGATGGTTTCACGCGCTTCCGCGTGCATCGACGGGCGTACGGGCTCCCGGCGTAGCGCGTGCATCACCGCGTAATCGTGGTTGCCCTGCACCGCCACCGCGCCGCGCGCCGCGTAGTCCATCACCGTGCGCACCACCCAGTCCGGGTCGGCCCCGTAGCCGACGAAGTCGCCGGTGAAGGCATACTGGTCGACGCCCTGCCCCTCGGCATGCGCCAGGCAGGCTTCCAGCGCCTCGCGGTTGGCGTGCAGGTCGGTCAGGTGGGCCAGGCGCACGGCATCCCGCTCAGGTGCGCTCAGGCGCCCTGGCGTTCCTGTGCGTACTGGGCGTAGCCGCGCGCGCGCAGCGCGCAGGCCGGACAGGTGCCGCAGCCGTGGCCCCAGTCGTGGGCGGCGCCGCGCTCGCCCAGGTAGCAGGTGTGGGTATCGAAGCGGATCAGGTCGACCAGCGCCTGGCCGCCGCACTGCTCCGCCAGTTCCCAGGTCTGCTTCTTGTCGATCCACATCAGCGGCGTCTCGACCTTCAGGCGCGTGGCCATGCCCAGGTTGAGCGCGACCTGCAGCGCCTTCATGGTGTCGTCGCGGCAGTCCGGGTAGCCGGAAAAATCCGTTTCGCACATGCCACCCACCAGCACGTTCAGGCCGCGGCGGTAGGCGACGGTGGCAGCCACCGTCATGAACATCAGGTTGCGGCCGGGGACGAAGGTGTTCGGCAAGCCGTTTTCCTGCATCTTGATCTCGACGTCGCTGGTCAGCGCGGTGTCCGAGATCTTGCCGATCAGGGACAGATCGATCATGTGGTCCTCGCCCAGGCGCGCATCCCATTCGGGCGACAGTGCGCGCATCTTGGCGAGCACGGTCGGACGCACTGCCAGCTCGATCGCATGGCGCTGGCCATAGTCGAAACCGATGGTCTCGACCCGCGCATAACGCTGCAGTGCCCAGGCCAGGCAGGTGGTGGAATCTTGTCCGCCACTGAACAATACCAAAGCGGTATCAGCTTGATGCATGTTGATATTCCTGAAATTATTTAGCGAAACTAAGCGTCCGCCGCCCGATTTGCCAATCAGTTAAGATGCAGCAGGCAGATTGATGAATGGAGAGACATGTTTTCCGCACGACCCGACCCGATCACGGCGATGGCGCCGGCGCGACCACGGATTTTGGCACAAATCGTGCTGGCCGTGAACGCGCTATGCCTCGGCGCCGGTGCGCTGGCGCAGACGCCGGCCCAGGATCCTGCACGGGATCCCGCCCAGGCCGAGGCGAAAACCGGCCTCGACTATGACGTGCGCATCGACGCGCCGCGTAACCTGCGAGAGCTGCTGGAAAACAATCTCGACCTGATGCGCTGGCGCGGCAACGCACGCATGGACCTCGAACAGCTGCAGCGCCTGGTGCGCGTGGCCCCGGAACAGGTGAAAACCCTGATCGCCACCGAGGGCTATTACTCGCCGCAGGTATCGGCCGGACTGGACACCTCCCGGTCGCGTCCCGTCGTGCGCGTGATCGTCGAGCCGGGCCAGGCGGTGACGGTGGGCGACGTGGATATCGAATTGCGAGGCTTCGCCGCCGCCGGCACGGACACGGACAAGGCCAACGCGGCGCCGATGGACGCCGCCGCGCTGCGCAACCGCTGGACCCTGCCGGTCGGATCGCGCTTCCGCACCGCCGACTGGGAAGGCGCCAAGCGCGGCCTGCTGCGCCAGGTCACGCAAACGCGTTTCCCGCGCGCCCAGCTGCTCGACACCAGCGCCACCGTCGATCCGGACAGCCACCGCGCGCTGCTCAAGGTCGTCATCGACAGCGGCCCCGAAGTGCGCCTCGGCCAGCTCAAGATCGAAGGCCTGCGCCGCTACCCGGCCAGCATCATCACCAACCTGAACCAGATCCGCCCGGGCGACGAATACAGCGAAGCCTCGCTGCAGGCGCTGCAGGGCCGGCTGCAGGACACCGGCTACTTCAGCACGGTAGAAGTCAGCGCCGACATGTCGTCGGTGCTGAACGAGCAGGTCACCGACCTGAACCAGGGCCAGGGGCCGAGCCAGACCGGCCAGCCGGCCGCCGGCGGCCCGACCACGCTGCCGGTGCTGGTGCGCGTGGCGGAAAACAAGCGCAAGAACCTGTCGGTCGGTCTCGGCTACTCGACCAACACCGGCGCCCGCGCCCAGGCCAACTACGACGACCTGTACGTGTTCGGCAAGCGCATGAAGTCCAGCGTGCTGTACGAACAGAAGCGCCAGAGCGCGCGCTCCGACTTCTATTGGCCGACCACGTCCAACGGCTACAGCAACAGCCTGGGCGCCGGCTACAAGCGCGAAGACCTGGAAGGCCAGATCACCCGCACCACCGACATCACCGCCAAGCGCGCCTGGGGCTCGCCACTGCTCGAGCGCAGCCTGACGCTGGCGGCGCTGACCGAACAGGTCACCATCGAAGGCGACAGCACGCCGACCTCGCGCGTGAAAAGCCTGCCGCTGACCTTCTCGATCACCAAGCGCGCGCTGGACAGCCTGGTGCAGCCGACCAGCGGCTACATCGCCAACGCCCAGATCGGCGGCGCGCTGCTGCCGGTCCTCACCGACGAGAAATTCGTGCGCCTGTACCTGCATGGCGTCGGCTACAAGCCGCTCGGACCGTCCGGCACCCTGATCGTGCGCGGCGAGTTCGGCGCGGTCGGTTCCGGCGACAAGGCGGGCGTGCCGTCCACGTTCCTGTTCCGCGCCGGCGGCGACCAGTCGGTGCGCGGCTATGCCTACCAGGAGCTGGGCGTGCCGGTCGGCAGCGCCATCACCGGCGGCCGCTACCTGTTCACCGCCAGCGCCGAATACGACTGGTGGTTCAAGCCGCCCTACGGCGCGGCGGTGTTCTACGATGCCGGCAATGCGGCCGACAATTTCAGCGACCTGAAACCCAAGGTGGGCTACGGCGTCGGCGCGCGCTGGCGCAGCCCGGTCGGCCCGCTTGCGGTCGACGTCGCCTACGGCCAGGCGGTCAAGAAAGTCCGCCTGCACTTCTCACTGGGATTCACTTTCTGATGAACGCCGAAAACAACACCCCCGACCAACCCGAAGCCGCAACGCTGGCGCGCGGCCGCCGCTGGCCGCGCCGGGTCGCGATCGGTGTCGTGGTCACCGGCGTCGTGCTGGGCGGCGCCGTCTGGTACCTGGGCCGCGAGACCACGCTGCAGATGATCGCCCAGCGCGTCGCCAACGCCAGCGGCGGCAAGCTCACCCTGACCGGCGTCACCGGTTCGCTGTACGGCCACATGCACATCGGCCACGTCGTGTTCCGCACCGAGACGTCCGTTATGACGGGCGACAACATCGACATCGACTGGAAGCCGTGGCAGTACCTGTCGCGCGGCGTCGAGATCAACAAGCTGTACGCGCAATCGCTGCGCATGGAAACGCTGAAGGAAACCGACGAGCCGGCCACCATGCCGGAGCGCCTGGCGCCGCCCTTCAAGATCGCGGTGGAAGATGCGCGCCTGGCCAGGCTGGTCATGGTGAACAAGGGCGTCGAGACGCCGATCGAGAACATCCGCGCCGGCCTGCACGGCGACAAGCAGCAGTGGAAGCTCGATTACGCCAGCGCCAGCACGCCCTGGGGCATGGTGGCGGCGAACGGCACCATCTCGAACGCCAAGCCGTACAAGCTGGCCGCCGACGCCAGCCTGTCGCAAGACAAATCGCAGCCGGGTTCGGTTGGCGCGCAGCTGAAACTGCACGCCGGCGGCGACCTGCAGCGCACCGTGATCGACGCCAGCGGCCAGGCCGCGCGCGCCGAGGGCACGGCCAACCTGGTGCTGTCGCCGTTTGCCGAGATCCCGCTGCAGGCGCTCACGCTGAACGCGCGCAACATCGATCCGGGCTTCTTCAATCCATCGCTGCCGACGGCCGACCTGAACCTGGCCGTGGCGGCCAAGCTCGACCCGAACCGCAACATCTCGGGCAACGTCGACCTCACCAACGACGGCCCGCAGGGCACCATCGACCAGCAGCGGCTGCCGCTGCGGGCGATGCGCGGCCGGCTGGGCGGCAACCTGTCGGCGATGCAGCTGAGCGACGTGCTGCTCGACCTGGGCGGCGCCGGCAAATTCACCGGCAGCGGCAGCGTGCAACGCAATCCGGACGGGAAAGGCAGCGACGAACAAGGCATCGGCACCGCACAATTCACGCTGCATACCGACCGCATCGACCTCAAGCAGATCCACTCGAGCATGAAGCCGACCGCGATCAAGGGCGACCTGACCATCGCCAACCGGCAGGACACGCAGACGCTGAACGTGAACCTGGCCGACGCCGGCTTGCGCCTGGTGGCCGAGGCGGCGCTGGCCAACAACGAGTTGACCGTGCGCCAGGCGCGCCTGTCGGCCGGCAAGGGCAGCGTGGGCGTCACGGGCACGGCCAACCTGCTGGACAAAAAACCGTTCAAGGTCAACGCGGTGGCCAGCCACCTCGATCCGGCCGCCTTCGGCGCCTTCCCCAAGGCCGACATCAATGCCGAGATCAACGCCAGCGGCGCGCTGTCGCCGCAATGGCAGGTGGCGGCCGACTTCGCGCTGCGCCCGAGCCGCCTGTTCGACCAGGCGCTGAGCGGACGCGGCAAGCTGGCGGCCGATGCCGGCGCGCCCGGCGGCACCTCGCCGGCCGGCGTCCACGTTCACGACGTGAACGCCACGCTGGCACTGGGCCAGAACGCGGTCGACCTCAAGGGTGCGTTCGGCAAGCCGGGCGAGCAGCTGGCCTGGCGCCTGGACGGCAAGCAGCTGAATGCGGTGCGCGCCGACCTGTACGGCGCGCTGCTGGCCAGCGGCGTGGTCACCGGCACCATGGCGGCGCCGCGTACCACCTTCGACGTCGATGCGCGCGGCCTGGGCTGGGTACCGAACCAGCGCAAGAACAACAACGGCACCTTGCGTGCCAACGGCGAAGCCTGGCTGGCTGGCCCCGAAAACGCGCGCGTGGTCGAAGTGCGCGCCAAGGGCGGCATGCAGCGCCTCAATCCAGCCGCCTTCGGCTCGCCGCTGGCGGGCAGCATCAGCGGCAGCTTCGATGCCTCCGGCCGGACCGGCGCCAACATGGGCGGCTCCGTCAATCTCGACATCCTGCGCGAATCGACGCTGTCGAATTCGCCGCTGTGGGGCTACGCCAAACTCACCGCCGACAAGCGCCACGTATCGAACGCCGACGTCGACCTGCACCTGGGCGCCAACGTGGTGGCGGCCAAGGGCGCCTTCGGCTCGGGCAAGGACACGCTGAACTGGCGCCTCGACGCGCCGCAGCTGGCCGCCCTCGGCCCCGATTTCGGCGGCAGCTTGCGCGGCTCGGGCACGCTGTCCGGCACCATGGACACGCCGTCGCTGAGCGCCGCGCTGGAAGGCCAGAACATCCGCCTGATGGGCACCCAGAACCTGCGCAGCCTGCGCGCCACCGCCAACGTCGGCGCCGGGCGCGGGGCCGCCGATCCGCTGGCGCTCGACGTCCAGGTCACCGATTACGCGAGCGGCGAAACCCGCATCGCCGCGGCGCGCCTGCAGTCGACCGGCACGCGCGGCGCCCACACCATCTCGGCGGCCGCGCGCGGCGACGGCTTCGATGCCAACGTCGAAGTACGCGGCGGCCTGAGCACCGATCGCAGGAACACCACGACCTGGGCCGGCACGCTGCAGGCGCTGCAGAACCGCGGCCGCTATGCCCTGACCCTGGCGGCGCCGACACCGATCCGCATCGCTGCGGCGCCGGGCGCCGGCATCGCCGGCCTCGCGAAGCCCGAACAGATCGCCTTCAACGGCGCCGTGGTGCGCCTGCCGGCCGGTTCGATCACGGTCGATTCGCTGTCGAAGGTGGGCCCGCGCTGGAGCTCGCGCGGCAGCGCCACCGGGGTGCCGGTCAGCTACCTGGCGCAGGCTTCGGACGCCGTGCGCCAGAACCTGCGCGGCGACCTGACGCTGGGCGCGCAGTGGGCGCTCGACATGCAGATGCCGGCCGCGGCGAATGCCGTGCCGGCGCTGAACGGCAACCTGCACGTGTTCCGCGAAAAGGGCGACCTGATCGCCGGCGACACCGCCCCGGTGGTGCTCGGCCTGCGCCAGCTCGACCTGCGCACCGACGTGGTCGGTGGCGCGCTGCGCGCCCAGCTGGCGGTGGACGGCGCGCGCATCGGCACGGCGAAAGTGGACGCGACCGCGCAGATGATCCGCGGCCGCCTGGAGAACGACAGCCCCCTGCGCTTGAGCGCCAACGCCAGCCTCGGTTCGCTGGCCTGGGTCTCGCCGCTGATCGGCCAGCCGGGCCTGGAGCTGGACGGCGCGCTGGCCCTGGCCGTGAGCGGCGCCGGCACCGTCGGCGCGCCCACGCTGAACGGCACCATCAACGGCGACCGGCTGTCGGCACGCTGGCCCGACCAGGGCGTGAGCCTGCGCAACGGCCAGCTGCGGGCCGTCCTGGCCGGCGACCAGCTGCAGCTGCAGCGCCTGACGCTGGAAGGCACCAGCGGGCGCGCCACCGCCGACGGCAACATCCGCTTCGCCGGCGGCGAGGCGACCATGAACCTGCGCTTGGTGGCGGACAAGCTGGCGGCGCTGTCGCGTCCCGACCGCACCCTGATCGTCAGCGGCCAGGCCAGCGTCGTGCGCGACGCCAGCCGCTTCGCCGTCGAAGGCAAGTTCAAGGCCGACCGCGCGCTGATCGAACTGGCGCCGGTGGACCGCCCGACCATCTCGGACGACGTGATCGTGCTGGGCCGCGGCAACAACGCCAACGGCAAGGCCGCGCCGAAGGAAAAGGCGGTGCCGCTGACGATCGACCTGACGGCCGACCTGGGCGACGACTTCCACCTGCGCGGCATGGGCGCCGACGCCTACCTGGCCGGCGCGGTCCAGGTGCGCATGGTGGGCGACCGTCCGCCGCGCATCAACGGCAGCGTGCGCACCGTCAACGGTACCTATGCCGCCTACGGCCAGCGCCTGAGCATCGAACGCGGCGTGGTGAATTTCAACGGCGCCTACGACAACCCGAGCATCGACATCCTGGCAGTGCGCAAGCGCCCGGACGGCGAGCAGCTGAGCGAGACCAACGTCGAAGCCGGCGTGCAGGTGCGCGGCACGGCGCTGGCGCCGGTCGCCAAGCTGGTCTCGACCCCGAACGTGCAGGACAGCGAAAAACTGTCCTGGCTGGTGCTCGGCCACGGCATGGAAGGCACCACCGGCAACGAAGCCGACGTCCTCAGCGCGGCGGCCGGCGCCTTGCTGGGCGGCAAGGGCGGCACCGGCGGCATCCAGAGCAAGATCGCCAACTCGCTCGGCCTGGACGAATTCGGCGTGCGCCAGGGCCAGGGCCAGGCGGCCGGCCTGGAGAACACCGTGGTCACGGTCGGCAAGCGCATCTCCTCGCGCCTGTACCTCGGTTTCGAACAGGGCGCGGGAACGGCGAGCAGCGTGGTGCGGCTGCGCTACAAGGTCACGCCGCAGATCACCCTGCAGTTGCAGACCGGGACGAACACGGCGCTGGATGTGTTGTATTCATGGGCGTTCGATTGATTCGTTAGCGAAAACGTCGCCCCTGCGACGGCAGGGGCCCAAGTTGCATGAGCTGCCGATACGCTTGAAACTTGGGCCCCTGCCTGCGCAGGGGCGACGTGCATCTGCAGTCACTTGAAGTACCGCTCGCTATCCACATCCTCGATCAGCGTTCCCTCCTTCGCCGCCCACCCCAGCACCTCCCGCGTCCACGCGCTGCTCGCCTGCGCCTCCATCCCCGCAAACGGCGCGAACCACGCAAAGTGCTCGGCCGGCTTGCCCGCCACCGGCACACCCAGCCGGCGTCCGATCACCGCCGCGATCTCGCGGAACGGCACGCCCTCCTCCGCAACCGCGTGATACTTCTCCCCGCGCGCCCCGCGTTCGAGCGCCAGCCGGAACAGGCGCGCCGCATCGAAGCGGTGCACCGACGACCACAGGTTGGCACCGTCGCCGATGTAGGCCGACACCCCTTTCTCGCGCGCGAACCCGATCAGCATCGGCACGAAGCCGTGGTCGCCCTCGCCGTGCACCGATGGCGGCAGGCGCACCACCGACGCGTGCACGCCCTGCGCCGCCAGCGCCAGCGCGGTCTGCTCGGACGCGCGCGGGTAATCAGTGCTTGGTGCGGGCGCAGCGTCGGTTTCGCGCGCCATGCGGCCCGGCGCCAGGCCGAGCAGGCCCGCGGTGACGATCAGCGGCCGGGCCGAGCCGGCGAGCGCCGCGCCCAGGGTCTCGATCGCGATGCGGTCCTGCTCGCAGTTGGCGGCAAACCGTGAAAAGTCGTGGTTGAAGGCGGTATGGATGATGCCGTCGCAGCTTGCGGCGCCGCCGCGCAGGCTGTCCAGGTCGTCGAGCGAACCGTGGTGCACCGCGGCCCCGGCCTGGGTCAGGGCCGCCGCACCGTCGGCCGAGAGGGTCAGGCCGAGCACTTCGTGGCCCGCGGCCAGCAGTTCCTTGACGACGGCAGAACCGACGAAGCCGGTCGCGCCGGTAACGAATACGCGCATGATGTTCTCCTGATGGGTGGCGAATTCGCTTACTATCGATGTAGCGCCCATCGGGGTAAAGATGTGAGCTTATACGGGTATGGGAGTTAACAGGATGGAGCTCGGCGACTATCTGAAAGACCGGCGCGCGCGCCTGGACGCGGTGGCGCTCGGCTACCCAGCGGCGCGGCGGCGCACGCCCGGCCTGCGCCGCGAGGAAGTCGCGCAGCGCGCCAACATCAGCGCCACCTGGTACACCTGGCTGGAACAGGGCCGCGGCGGCGCGGCCTCGGGCGAGGTGCTGGAGCGTATCGCCGGCGCGCTGATGCTGACCGGCGTCGAGCGCGAGCACCTGTTTTTGCTGGGCCTCGGCCGTCCGCCCGAGCCGCGCTACCAGCCGCAAGCGGGGCTGTCGCCGCGCATCCAGCGCGTGCTCGACGCGCTGCCGGCCAGTCCAGCCTTCGTCAAGACGCTGACCTGGGACGTGATCGCCTGGAACCGCGCCGCCGCCGCCGTGTTCGGCTATGACGGCCTGCCGCCGGCGCAGCGCAACATCCTGCGCCGCATCTTCCTCGACCCGCGCAACAAGGACATGCAGCTCGACTGGGACGGCGTGGCGCGCTTCGTGGTGGGTGCCTTCCGGGCCGACCTCGCGCGCGCAGGCGCGCAGGCGCAGGCCGGCGCCGAAGAACTGGTGCGCGACCTGTGCCGGCAAAGCCCGGAATTCGACGCGATCTGGCAGGACAAGGACGTGCGCTCGTACGGCGAGGGCACCAAGCAGCTGCGCCATCCGGTGGCCGGCCTGCTGGCCATGGAATACTCCTCGTTCGCGGTCGACGGCCGTCCCGACCTCGGCATGGTGGTCTACAACCCGGCCACCCAGGCCGATGCGGACAAGGTGCGTGCGCTGATGGGTCAAGACACCAATACCGAAAGCGAAAGCGAGAGCGAGAGCGAATGAGCCCGACCCTGCACTTCATGTGCGGCAAGATGGCCGCCGGTAAAAGCACCCTGTCGCGCCAGCTGGCCGAACGGCACGGCGCCGTGCTGATCTGCGAAGACATCTGGCTGCAGCAGCTGTATCCGGCCGAGATCCGCAGCTTCGACGATTACATCGCTTACGCACGGCGCCTGAAAGCCGTCATCGGGCCGCACGTGCTGCAGCTGCTGCACAGCGGCGTATCGGTGGTGCTGGACTTTCCCGCCAACGTGCCGGCCCAGCGCGCCTGGTTCCGCAGCCTGCTCGACCAGGCCGGTGTCGAACACGTGATGCACTTCGTCGACACGCCGCATGCGCGCTGCATCGAGCAGCTCCACCAACGCAACCGCGAACAGCCGCCGGGATCGGTGCCGATGTCGGTCGAGCAGTTCGAAGCCATCAGTGCGCTGTTCGTGCCGCCGGCACCCGAGGAAGGCTTTACGGTCCGGGTTTATCGCTGAATCTGGGCCTGTACCCCGGGCAAGCCGCGCAGGAAGCCCACGATGCCGGCGGCCAGCCCCGGCGCCAGCGGCAGCGCCGGGTCGCCATAGGACGCCTGCTGGCGCGCCGGGTCGGCCGGCACCTCCTTGAGCACGTGGTTCATGCCGGGGATGATGGCCAGCACGGCGTCCGGCCTGGCTGCCTTCAATAACTCGGCCTGGTCGACGCCGACCTGGATGTCGGTCGTGCCCTGCACGATCAGGACCGGGATGCCCAGCGCCGCCAGTTCCTTTGCTGGGTCGTAGCGCATCCACGAGATCAGGTAGGGCTGGACGCTGGGACGGTACAGCGCCGCGAGCGCCGGCGGCACCTCGGCCACGGTCTGGCCGTGTTCGAGCGCCGACAGGATGCGCTCGTTGGCGGCGGCCAGCTCGGGCGGCAGCTTGCCGGCCAGCTGGCGGCGCAGGACCATGCCCGGCGCCTGGGCCACGCCGGCCACCGATACATAGGCGGCGGCCGCGCCGCGCCGTGCGGCCAGCAGGCCGACCAGCGCCCCTTCGCTGTGGCCCAGCACCGTCACCCGGGTAAAGCGCGGATCGGCCTGCAGCTTGCCGATCCAGGCGACGGCATCGTCGACGTAGGTATCGAAGCGCAGCGCCGATTCGTCCGGCGCGGCCGCGCGGCTGGCGGCGATGCCGCGCTTGTCGTAGCGCACCGAGGCGAAGCCGGCATCGGCCAGCGCCGCGGTCAGCATCTTGAGGCTGTCGTTATGGCCGGGCAGCATCGCGCTGTTGCCGTCGCGGTCGGTCGGACCGGAACCGGCGAGGATCAGCACCACCGGCACCGGGGCGGCAGCGGCGGTGGCGGCCGGCAGCGCCAGCGTGCCGGCGACCTGGCCGCCCGGCGTGTCCAGTCCGATCGGCTGTTCCCGGGTCTGCGCCAGCGCGGGACCGGCCAGCGCCAGCATCCCCACCATCCACCAGCGCATCATGCGTACCGTCATCGCCTGCTTCATCCGCCACCTCCAGCATAATTTAGGAAAACATCTAATTAGATATTTATCTAAATACTAGGCCGGCATCGACCCGGAGGTCAATGCGCAATGGATAAGACTCAGTGCAAGGTACGCGAGATGCTGGGATTCGGATCGATCGGCGGCTCGTCGTTGAGCGGCGTGCGGATCGGCGGCTGGTGCGGGTCGGTGCCCTCGAAGGGATCGCTTGGCGGTTCCTCGTTGGGAGCCGGATCGGGTGCGCGGTGCGCCTGGATGGGGGTTGACATCATGTGTATATCTCCTGCAAACATGCTTCAAACATTACCATGGGCCTTGGTTTGGCGCCGTCCGCCTGCATTACAATGGCGGATTCGACTGAAAGGAATCGCATGCTGCCCACTCCTGTCGTTGCCGCCGTGGTCGCCCCGCTCGTGCTGTGGCGTATGTATAGCCGCATCAAACGCCTGACGAGCCGCCAGTTGTCGAAGACCTGGCGCCACCGCACCACCCTGGTGTTTTTCCCGCTGCTGGTGCTGGCACTCGCCGCCGGCGCCGTCGCCAAGGGTCCGATCGCCCTGGCCGCGCTGGCCGCCGCGCTGCCGCTGGGCGTGGTGCTGGGCCGCATCGCCATCGGCAAGACCCGCTTCGAACAGGTGGGCAACGATTTCTATTTCACGCCGCACGCGCCGCTCGGCATGCTGATCGCCGTGCTGTTCATCGGCCGCATGGGCTACCGTGCCTACGAATACTATGCGCTGGGCGCGCTGGAGCACCACGAGTTCGCGACCAGCCCGCTGACCCTGTTCATCTTCGGCCTGCTGGCCGGCTATTACATGACCTACGCCTTCGGCCTGCTGGCCTGGCGCCGCACCACTGCACTCTCCGCATCTCCCCTGAATCCGCAATGAGCCTGACTACCCTCGCACTGATCGCCCTCGTTCCCATCCTGGTCTGGCGCATTTACCAGCGCCTCAAGGCGCAGATGGCGCGCCAGCGTTCCATCCTGTCGCGCCACTACACCGGCCTGTTCGTGTTCAGCGTGATGATCCTGATCCCGGCCACAGAACTGGTCGACCGCCCGTTCCAGCTGGCCGCGCTGGCCGCCGGCGCGATCGCCGGCATCGCCCTCGGCAGCTACGGCCTGCGCCGCACGCGCTTCGAAACCACGCCGGAAGGTTATTTCTTCAGCGTGCCGCAGCGCATGAGCATCCTGGTGGCGATGCTGCTGGTGGCGCGCGTGATCTACCTGGGCATCGAGATCTACATGAACCAGGGCAGCAGCCAGCCGAATCCGCGCTTCACCGACAGCCCGCTGACCATGATCTGCCTCGGCATCACCGCCGCCTATTTCGCCAGCTTCTCGGCTGCCCTGATGCGCTGGCGCAAGCAGAAGCGCAAGGAAATCGAAAACATCTGATCCGGCGCACGGCGCGGCCGCCCCGTCAATACGCCGCTTGTGCCAGTCCAATATCGCCCTCCCGCCCGCTGCGGAGAATCGTCGAGTCACCCACCCGACATTCTCCGGAGCCTGCGATGCTGTTCCCCCACCTTGCCCGTCATTGGCATGCCCGGCGCCACTACCCGTTCGGCTCGTGGATCGCGTGCGTCGCGCGCAGCCTGCGCGTGCTGCTGTTCCCGCGCGCACACCGGCGCCTGCTGGCCCTGGACATCTATCGCCGCCACCTGACCCAGGTCCACGACGACGTCTTCCATCACCTGAGCCACCGCCATTACCTGTGCAAGGGCCTGCCGCTGCGCGAACGCGTGCGCTGCGTGCTGACCCATTACCGCTTCGAAGACGCGATGTTCGACGCCGCCTACAAGCAGGCCGTGTACCGCAACGGCGGCCTGCTGCTGTGGGAGCATGCCGCCAACGGCGCCCATGTCGCCGTCAAGCTGGACATGGCGCAACGCCTGAATGCCGAAGGCGACCTGACGCTGGTCCTGCTGGCCGACGGCATGCGCCTGCACCGCCTGTCGTTCAGCTGGGTCGACGAGCGTTTCCTCGGCGGCGCGCATCCCGGGCTGCCCGGCATCTACCCGTTCATCGCCCGCAACCAGGGGCCCCGTGCCGATGCGCACGACGCCGTCGACGCCTTCCGGCGCGCCTTTGCGGCCAATTCGCCGCTGGTCAAGACGCCCGCCTTCTTCTGCTTCGCCGCCCTGCAGGGCATCGCGCAGGCGCTCGGCATGGAGCAGGTGGTGGCGGTGGGCGCGCTCCGGCACTGCGCCCATGCGCGCCGCGACGGCGCCGGTTTCATCCGGGCCTACGACGCCTTCTGGCAGACGCTGGGCGGGGAAGCGCTGCCCGGTTCCGGCTACCGCATCGCCCTGCCCTTTTACATGAAGCCCTTGTCCGAAACGCCGTCCAAGCACCGCAAGCGCGCGGCCCAGCGCCATGCGCAATGGCAGGCCATCGCCGAGTCGGCGCGCCTGGTCCTGCAGCGTCACCTGGTGGCGCTGCCGGTGCGCACCGGTGCGCCGCTGCCGTTGCCGGTGGCGCAGACCCGGGCTGCACATGGATGAGCAGAAGGATGAGCAAAAGCGGCCCGAATTGATATAACATCGTCTCCGAGAATAAATGATAGGCGCAAACATGCAGCCCATCGACACCCACGGAGACCCGATGACGACCCGAATCACCTTCCTGCCCCTGCTGGCGCTGTGCGCCGGCGCCTCCACCTTCGCCCATGCCGCCGACCTCGGCTTCGCGCGCGTATTCAGCGACCACGCCGTGCTGCAGCGCGACCAGCCGATCGCGGTCTGGGGCACGGCCGGCGCCGGCCGCGCGCTCACCCTGACGCTGAACGGCCGCAGCGTCAGCGGCAAGGCGGACCGCAACGGCAAGTGGCGCCTGGAGCTGCCCCGCCTCCCGGCCGGCGGCCCGTACACGCTGAGCGTGGCCTCGGACGGCGCCAGCGCCAAGCTGGACGACGTCATGGTCGGCGACGTCTACCTGTGCTCCGGCCAGTCGAACATGGAATTCGCGGTACGCAACTCGACCAATGCCTGGGCCAACACCAATACGTCCGCCAACGACAAGCTGCGCTTCCTGAACGTCGAGAAGGTCAGCGCCTTGAGCCCGCAGGACGAACTCAAGCAGCCGGCCGCCTGGAAAGTGGCGGCGCCCGCCACCATCGGCGACGCGTCGGCAGTCTGCTACTACATGGCGCGCAACCTGCAGCAGCGCTACGGCGTGCCGGTCGGCTTCATCCACGCCAGCTGGGGCGGCACCACGATCCAGGGCTGGATCGGCGCCGGCTCGCTGCGTACCATGCCCACCTATACCGCCGGCGCCGACCTGGTCGGGGAACTGGCGGCCAACCCGGCGCGCGCCATGCGGCGCGAGGAAGACCGGGTCGAGGCCTGGTGGGACGCCCACGATCCGGCGGCCAAGGCGCAGCGCGCCTGGCGCGCGCCCGGCTTCGACGACAGCGGCTGGCCGCGCCTCACGCCCACCGGCTCGTGGAAGGACAGCGGCATCGCGGCTTTTAAAGACTTCGACGGCGTGGCCTGGTTCCGCACCACGGTCGACCTGACCGAAGACCAGGCGCGCAAGGCCAACGCCCTGCAGCTGGGACCGGTCGAGACCTACGACACCGCCTGGGTCAACGGCGTGCGCGTGGGCGGCGGCAGCACCGGCTGGATGTGGCGCGACTATCCGGTCCCGGCCGGCACCTTCAAGGCCGGCCGCAACGTGATCGCGCTGCGCGTGCTGAGCAGCGGCCAGGCGGCCGGCCTGACCGGCCAGCCGGCCACGCGCGGCGTGCGCACCGCGGACGGCGAACTGATCGCCCTGGCGCCGTCCTGGACCTACAAGCTCGGCACGCCCCTGAAGGGCCAGGGCGGTCCGGCGCCGTCGCCGTGGGACGTGCCGACCAGCCTCACCACGCTGTACAACGGCATGATCGCGCCGCTGGTCGGCTACAAATTCAAGCTGGCCGCCTGGTACCAGGGCGAGTCGAACACCGGGGCCACCGCCGAATACCGCACCCTGCTGCCGCTCTTGATGCGCGACTGGCGCCAGCGCTTCGGCCAGCCCGACCTGCCCTTCCTGGTGGTGCAGCTGACGGCCTACGGCGCCCCCGCCAAGGCCCCGGGCCAGTCCGGCTGGGCCGAACTGCGCGAGGCGCAGGCGCTGGCGGTGCAGCAGGACCCGCACGCCGCGCTCGCGGTCACGCTCGACGTCGGCGACCGTTCGGACATCCACCCGACCCAGAAGACCGTCGTCGGCGAGCGCCTGGCACGCGCGGCACGGGTGGTGGCCTATGGCGACAAGGACATCGCGCCGGGCGGTCCGGAAGCGCTGTCGGCGACGCGCCAGGGCAGCGACATCGTGGTCGCCTTCAGGAATACCGGCGGCGGGCTGGCCACCTATTCGTCCGACAAGGCGCTCGGTTTCGAGGTGTGCGCCGGGGACGTCTGCAAGTACGCCGACGCCAGCGCGGCCGGCGACCGGGTGATCCTGAAAGGTGCGGCTGCGCCGGGCGTGACGCGGGTGCGCTATGCGTGGGCGGATGCGCCGCTGGTCAATCTGTTCGGCGGGGATGACCTGCCGGCGGCGCCGTTCCGGATGGAGGTGAAGTAAGGCTGGGGGCGCATGAACGCGCGTTGTACCGTAGGGTGGGCTCCCCGAGCCCACCCGGAAGCCGGCACGACGCCAACATCCGCGTGGGCACGGGGTGCCCACCCTACGACGACGGGCCAACAAAAAGGGCGGCATTCGCGAGAATGCCGCCCTTTCAATTCACCGCTTCCGCTTACGCGGCTTTCGGCTCCGCCTCTCCCGCTTTCCGCCGCTGCAGCACGAAGATCGGCTGCGCCCACTGCACGTCCTTCTTCTTCTTGCTGGTGATTAGCGTCAGGTCCGAAGGATCGTAGACGTCGGTGTTGTGGGTCAGCGGCGTCGTCATCAGGTACTGGGCGTCGGTGTTCTTGAGGAACTCGCCGACCAGCTGGATGTTGCGGATGTCCAGGTGGGCGAAGGGTTCGTCGATGAACACGAAGCCGCCCGAGCCCTCTTCCGACTTGAGCAAACCGATCAAGAGCACCAGCGA
>Ga0308163_10000181_pt1 | contig 171976 bp, 136 predicted proteins | sample PhyTR1_FD_201037 | JGI IMG/M metagenome (GOLD analysis project Ga0308163, IMG submission 201037) | Phyllosphere microbial communities from UC Gill Tract Community Farm, Albany, California, United States - DLSLT.R1 | ecosystem: Host-associated > Plants > Phyllosphere > Unclassified | place... | reverse complement strand
TTTTACTAGGGAAAAAAGGTGGATGCACAGCGCTCGCACCGCTCTCGCACGGCGTTCTCACCTGCACCCGTACCCCTACAAAAAGGTAGTTTTTCAGCCGATATCAATGCAAAAAATCACGACCACAATATACTAACTATAATGGTTTTTATGTCTTATATTGCTAATTATATTAGTATGTTTACATCTATGAATCGTGCATGGAAAGACAGAATGGGATCGACTGAATCAGCTGACTTTTACCGCGGCAGGGAAACCGCAGGGAAATCAGATTTAGCCCAATTTATAATCAACTTGTGAGGCGTATGCTTTGTAAGGAATGTTTGGTAAGTCTATTGCTTTGTTAAAGCAGCATATTCCATCGGGATTATTGATTGAAAAAGCCAAATCAGAATTCACCTTAATCTCTAGCAAATACAAGCCCCCATAATCTTGAATTTCTATATTGTGATTCCTATAATTTTTAATCAATAACCTTCTAAAGCATCTTTCTTTGAAGTTTGTATTTTGAACTTCTTGTAGCTTAATCTTTCCGCCCAACTGTAGTGACAGTTCCTTTAAATAATCCATTTTTGTATTATAAAGATATAATTAGCAACCTTGCAAGCTCTCTATCTTGCGTCACCTTACCCGAAAAATAGAAGCACTGTAAACTAGAGTTTTACATGAGAAAATCATGAATTAAAATAAAATTCACTATTAAGAAAATCAAAGTCCACTTTAATTATTTGCTCTGTCCATATTGCTCATCCGTCACCTTTTCCATCCAATCTACTACCTTTCCGTCCAGATTTTCCTGGATAGCGATATGTGTCATGGCCGTCGTTGGTGCTGCACCGTGCCAGTGCTTTTCGTTGGGTGCAAACCAAACCACATCTCCAGGGTATATAGCTTCTATCGCTCCGCCTTCCCGTTGTACCAGACCGGCACCGAAGGTTACGATGAGCGTCTGACCCAGTGGATGCGTATGCCATGCGGTTCGTGCACCCGGCTCAAATGTTACACTGGCGGCTGCGCCCTTACGCGCTTCGTTAGCGGCAAATAAAGGGTCTATCCTAACGATTCCACTAAACCAGTCTTCCGGAGCTTTTGTTGATGGCTGTGAGCCTATTTTTGTAATTTCCATTGTAATAAATCTTAGCGTTTAAAATTAAAAAGTTTTGGCATCAATTACGTAGCGATATCTCGCTTGTTTATTCACTACTTTTTCCCAGGCATTGTTGATCTCTTCGGCCTTAATGATCTGAATCTCGGGCAGCAGGTTGTTATCTGCGCAGTAGTTCATTACCTCCTGCGTTTCCGGAATGCCACCGATCATAGACGCATTGATATTGACGCGGTTGCTCATCATCAGGAAATAGTTACTGGTAATCTCTCCACCGATAGGCTGGCCCACCTGTGTCATCGTGCCGAATGGTTTTACCACACTGGCATAGGCACTGATCTCGTATGCGTAAGGAATAGTCGAGAGTAAAAAGTCCAGCTTGCCGTAATATGGTTTGAGCTTGTCAAGGTGATCTACAACAATTACCTCTTTTGCACCAAATTTCTTGATGTCCTCTACCTTATCTGGCGATGTAGTAAAGGCATAAACATCAGCGCCTTTGGAAGCTGCAAGCTTGATAGCGATATGGCCCAGTCCGCCGATACCGGCGATGCCAACCTTGTCTCCTCTTTTAAAATTGGCTTTGATGAGCGGAGAATAAGTAGTGATACCAGAACATAATAACGGTGCCGCATGTTCAAGAGTGATGTTCTCCGGGATCTTGATGGCAAAGTGGTCTCTCACAACGATGTTGTTAGCATAGCCACCCTGCGTAATACCAGTTGGAGAAGTTTTGTCTGGAAAGCCATACGTAAATGCCGTAGCGTGGTTGTCGCAATAGTGTTCCTCACCATGTTTGCAGCTTTCGCAGTCCATACAACTATCTACCATACAGCCCACCCCAGCTTTATCGCCAACCTTGAACTTGGTAACGTTCTTACCAATGGCAGATACGATCCCCGCAATCTCGTGTCCGGGTACTTGCGGATACTGTTGTTTACCCCAGTGGCCTTTGATGGTATGGATATCCGAATGGCAGATCCCCGAGAACTTAATATCTATTAGAATGTCGTTATCTCCTACCGCGCGGCGTTCAAAGTTCCAGGGACCCATTTTACCTTCTTCGTTATTACCTGCGTAACCCTTAGATTTAATATTGCTCATGTTATTTATTGAATTTGTATGTGAAAATGCAGCTACAGGACCGGCGAGCATTAAAGCTGCCCCGGCAATACTAGTATGCTGTATAAATTTTCTGCGTGAAACGTCGTTGTTATCTTTCATAGCTCATTGATCTGTAAAAACTTTCGATTATCTGTTGCTTTTGTTATTTTGCACAAAGCTTAATGGCGCTCGGTATTGATGTGATCTGTGCTTACTGGATCGTGGAGGACAAGGATCACCGGCTTGCCCGTATCGAGGCTAGTTATGGCTTTTAGGTCTGCCTCGGTCAGTTCAAAATCGAATACGTTAAAATTCTCGATGATCCTTTCCGGTTTGACAGACTTGGGGATGGCAACTATATCACGCTGTGTCAACCAACGCAGAATCACCTGAGGAACGCTCTTTCCATATTTTTTGCCGATCTCCGTCAGCAATTCATTGTGAAATATGTCGTTTTTTCCCTAGGCTAATGGCCCCCAAGATTCCATTTGGATGCCCTTGGACCGCATATACTCTTCCTCGTTAACCCGTTGATAAAATGGATGGGTTTCCACCTGGTTAACCGCGGGCACAATCTTGTTATGAAACATTAGGTCAGCTAACCTATCAGGATGAAAATTACATACACCAATCGCTTTAACTTTCCCCTGGTCGTAAAGTTCTTCCATCGCACGCCAGGAGCCGTATACATCCCCGTAAGGCATATGCAGCAAGTACAGGTCGAGGTAGTCAAGCTCCAGTTTCTCCAATGACGCATGGAATGCTTTTTTGGCATTTTCATAGCCTCCGTCATGTATCCAGAGCTTGGTCGTGATAAATAATTCTTCACGCGGAACGCCGCTTTTTTTGATGGCCTTCCCAACCGCTTCTTCGTTCTCATAAGCTGTGGCGGTGTCGATCAGTCGATGACCTGTCTTTATTGCATGCAAAACGCTTGCTTCGCACTCCTCTTGAGCCGGTATCTGATAAACCCCAAATCCTAATATTGGCATCAATATGCCATTGTTTAATGTTACGTTCTTCATTTTATATGATGTTTAGGTTACACTAGCTTTTATCATTCAACGTGTTTAATAAATTTCGCCGGGATACCACCAAATACCGAGTCGGCGGGTATATCTTTTGCGACTACTGCACCTGCGGCAACCACGGCGTTTTCACCAACAGTCACACCCGGAAGAATAGTTGCGCCGGCACCTATCCAGGCATTACGTTTGATCACTACATGTTTTGCCATCAGGGCTTTCCTATCCTTTGGGTCCAATGGATGGTATTCTGTAATGATGTTAACCCTTGGCCCAATCATCACGTCATCTTCAATAGTTATCGTTCCCATATCAAGAAATGAACAGGCGTGATTGATAAATACATTCTTACCTATTTTAGTGAATACACCCAGATTGACATAAAAAGGAGTAAATAATGTAGTCGTTGGGTCAATGACCGAACCAGTGAGCTCTGCAAGAAAATCGCGAATGTTATCAGTATCGGGAGCGTTATTTAGTTGTTGCGAGAGCTTTAGCGCGCGGTTAACACCCTGCGTAATCTTATCGTATTCCGGGTCGGTATGGCGAACAGCTTCACCGTTACGCAAGCGTTCAAATATGTCCATCTGTTTTTTCTTTTTCCATTTGTCCTTTCCGCCATTTAAAATCTCACGCTTTAAATCTTGGTGTTACAAAGGTGGGCAGGAAAACATTGGGGCACTTTATATGGATCACTGATGTTTTTACCACTTTTACTGATTGAATTTATCAGCCTATAATTACAGTTATTAGTTAACTACATTTGTTACTATTATTTAGATGGTTATGGAAAAGGTAGAGCGGTTTGACACCGTCAAACAATATAATGAGCACGTAAGCGCCGATACGTTGCATCCGCTGGTAAGCGTCGTTAAATTCAATGAGATCCCTACGGTGATGAATATGCGCGCTCATTTTGGTGTCTATGCGATATTTTTAAAGGATATTAAATGCGGTGACATGACTTATGGCTGCCAACCTTACGATTATGAAGACGGCACTCTGGTCTTCATCTCCCCAGGCCAGGTTTACGGGGTGGATAGTGGTGGCAAGGAGATCATTCCCACAGGTTATGGTTTAATCTTTCACCCGGATTTCATAAAAAACACCACGTTGGGGCGAAGCATAAGAGATTATTCATTCTTTTCTTACGAGGTGAATGAAGCCCTACATCTTTCTAAAAAAGAACGGAATACAATTGTTGATGTACTGAAAAAGATCAGCGAAGAAATTGAGCAGAACATTGACAAACACAGCCGTACACTTATCGCCTCCAACATAGAACTGTTGCTTAACTATTCTATGCGTTTTTACGACCGGCAGTTTATAACCAGGGCAAATGTCAATAAAGACATCCTCGTCCGCTTTGAGAATCTGTTGACCGACTATTTTCGTTCAGGCAAAGCCAAAGAATTTGGTTTGCCCACCGTAGCCTGGTGCGCAGATCAGCTGCATTTATCTGCCAATTACTTTGGTGACCTGATCAAAAAAGAAACTGGCAGCTCCGCACTTGATCAGCTCCAGGCTAAGCTTATCGATGAAGCGAAATCGCGGATCTTCGACAGCAGCAAAACCATTAACGATGTCGCCGCAGATCTCGGTTTTAAGTATCAGCAGCATTTTACCCGTTTGTTCAAACAAAAAACAGGAATGACGCCGAACGAGTACAGGAACATTAACTGAGCAATTGATTTTTGATTTAGGTTACTTATTAACGGTTATAGCCCGCTGATTCCCATACTCAAAAGCGGGATTTTTTGGGTTATAAACATCCCAGCGCAGTTCACCATTAAGCCATACCTTAGTAACAATGCTGGATGCTGAATTTGGCTTTGCTATCTCGCAGGTTACTGTATCGACAATGCCATCACCAATCTTCACAAGCGTTGTTGCAGTACTGTTGCCATTTTCTAACTGATGATTGACTAGTACATTGAGCATATTTGCTTTTAATGAGTCTACCGTTCTTACCTCAAAACCACCTGGATGGTCTAAATTAGCCTGATAAAAGGGCACTTCTCTGCCAGCGGTGACATAATAAATTTTGACGTCTTTGGAACTATATGTGGGATCTTGAGGACCAAAAAGGTTACCATTCTGGTTTTTATACAGGAATCCCACGCCTACTTCCATCACAACGTTCCCGTTAGGCTTATCTTTGCTGCAGGACATCATGGAGAGCCCGAGAAAGAGCACGATTATATTTTTCATCTGTTAGGTCTAATGTTAGTGATCATTGCCGTATTATAGTTAAAAGTGTTTTCGCCCGGATTAAAATTATCAAAACCATAAAATCCATTGTAGTTTCCAGAACTTGCGGGCCAACCCCAGTTCATATGAAAATATAGATAGCTTGCATAAAGCTGCCATTTATAGCCCAATACATCATCTACCGGAATGTAACTGACAGACCTCATTATATTAATCTTTTGTACACCGTCTGCGACCCAGGCGTGTCCATCGGCGTATACATTAAAGAACAACCACTTGTCTTTTCTGCCACCTGCTAGAATGATCGGATAACCTGCAAATAGCTCATCTGATGCGACAATGTGATTATAGTTTCCGTAAGCAGCAGATTTATAATTGTAAATATTCCTTAATGCCGTTGCTGCATCCTGCGTGTATGCAGAGGAACCATTACAGTCATAATCCATCCCAACGCTGGAACCAATATGGCTCATCAAGGCTGCGGTGGTACCACTGCCATAGTTCAATGGCATCGCTGCCCAGTTGAAACTAGCTGGCCATTCATGAAATTTCATGATCTGGGCCGTACATGTTGCAATACACCCTGTAGGCGGTTTACCATTGCTGTATAATGGGCAGCCCATATTGGGAAGCGCATCATTATAACCTATACCTTGCCCCCATGTAGTAGACAAGACAGGTTCCATGGTAATCACTTGTGTAGCCTGCTGTCCTGCCGCTGTTGGAATTGGCAATGGTGTTGTAATCAATCCCATAGTGGAAACAGGGTCATTGGCCCTCGAACTGATGTTCTCAGTAGCTAAAGTCGATAAATTACTCCAGACTATTTTAAGAACCGTATCTTGTTTGGCATTTCTCGCTCTAATATCGTTTATTGTGTCAGCCACGTTTGCCATCCATTTTACCAGACCGTTTGGATAAACCTGATTTTCTTCGACTGGAAATGGGTTGCTGTTGGAGAACGCTAAAACCGGCATTAGTCTGTCATCCCCGGCAACTATTACAAAGCCGCTATCTATATAGTTGATTACGTAGAAACTCGGGTTTTGTCCATCTGAAGCAATCGCTTTTATGTCTCTGATCTGCCTATCGACCAACCTTCGGGATAAATTATCAGATCGGGAATTCCGTTTAGCAATAGTCTTTGCTTGTTCCATTGTAACAATGTGGTCTACGACTTGTCCGATTTCATCAGCACTTGGAATAGTAGACTTCTTACAGCATACTAAAATGATTAAAAGTACAAGTGTGAGTACCAATTTTTTATAACGCATGCTTTTCTCCTTAAATATAAGTTTCAAAACCTACGTTAAGTTAAAATTTTTATTTCAAATAGAATGACAAAAATACACCCAATAGATAATATGTTAATTTTTTGCTACAAAAAGGCTAATATAGTGCAACTAAACAAACCTAAGGAAAACAATATTTCATAGATACACAGTATTTTGAGATTGTCAACAAAAGTTTTTAAATTAAAATAAATTATGTGTGAGAACGCAGAGACTGGCGACACCATTGACCTTCTATGTAAGAGGCACTCAAATGCCGGGAAATACATCTAATAACACCTGGTTTCTATGAGTGCATTTGTCTATTGCTTTTGAAATGAATTCCACGCCATTGCTTCGTCTGATATGGTTAGGAGCAAAGTGCTGTCCTAACCATTCGTACAGTTTTCCAATAACAGCTTGATTTGCAACAAGCTTATTAGCACTTGATTTGTGGCATTCAATGATGCCAAAAACTAAATCGGGGCAGAGGTCATATCTCATGGAGAATGTCAACCTCATGCCTTATGTCTAATATTAGGCCAAGGGGTTAGTATATAAGAGTGAATTCTTATAAAACTTCTAAAAACACCCGGATAATGTTAGATATAGACGAGAGGACAATTTTAATCATTAAAAGTCGTTATCCAAACTCTTACTCATCTCCTTTTGAACCAGATTGAAGGTCACAAGCATTTTGTCATTCAAAGTTTTAAGCACTCTCATACGTTGACGTTTGTTACCCTGCTTCCTATTCGCCAGGTTAGAAACAGGAACTGCGCTAGACTGAAAATCTGAATAAGATTTATACCTTGAGGCCTGCCCATATGAGTATTGCGGCACTTCCATCTTAATTTTGTACTTGCCATCCTTTACAATAATCGACAACAATGCGTTAAAATTATACTGGTCTGTGATTGGGTTATTAGTTGCTAAAGCACTAAACGCCGTCATATCGCTGATGTCATAAAAGTTATTTATGCTGCAAATACCTGATTCAGCATCGTAATTTGAGGTACCCATCTTACTGCTGGTAAATGTTTTTTGTATCGCTAATTTCGCTCTTGAAAAAAGCTCCTGCTTGTTTACACTTGGTATTTCTATTATCGTTTCAACATAGACTAAACCATCCTTAAGTGGTAAATAATCTTCCAGTGCAACAGTATCCGCTACTTTTGCGCCATTGCGCTGGGTACTCCAGGTAATAGCATCCTGGGCTAATGCGGTTGAACTAAAAAATAGGGTGAGTACAGCTGTTGAGATCGTTAATTTTGAATTTTTCATCTTTAATTTATTTCTTTTTCTATCCTAACGTATTTTCCAAATTTATACATAGGAGTTATTATAGGTTAACTGTACGAAGGTAAACTGCCGGATGCATGTCTGACTACGGGAAACCGTAATTTTCGATCGGGATATTTCTTAAGCCCCAATTTGCTTCATTTTAGTTACAACTTCAAGATCACCATGGATATAGAACTCTAAGCTATAGTGTTATACCTGTTGCTCGTGTTACTTATGCGTAAAATAAAATTGGTATTGATATTGTAGGTGATGTAAAACCACAAAGGACCGATTGCTGGAAACGAAATACAATGACTATATTAGGTGTTTTAGGGCTGCACCGGGATTACAATTCTGCTTTCAGCAAAGGACAGGTAGAAACGGTAAAAAATGGATATTCGGTGAGCTTCCAGGTAGATGGACATAGTTTCATATTTGTATTGGACAAAAACTACAATCTTTTAAGTGACAGTTATATCATCGGAAAAAACAGGGTAACGAATACCTATAGCAATTTCAGGACAGTGGATGGGATAACCATGCCATTTACTGAAACTTCGGGCAACGGTAAGGAAAAGGTTACTTTTACCTACCAAAGTGTTGAAATTAACAAGACACTAAATACGAATTGGAAGGAAATGTGACAATTTACCCCTCACTATCACCAATAAAAAACTTACTAAAATAAATTCATCGCTAAAAAGAGCTTTCTCGTCAACAAAAATGTCAAATTAGTCGGAATTATTTGTATTTTAGAACACTGTAGACTTAGAATATCATTCTTCTGTATAGAAATACTAAAATACCGATCTATGAAAGTTGTAAAATTTAGCGTTCCTCACTCTAACGACTCGATCGTAATGGAAAGAGACGTACTTCCATTCTTCTACAATCACTTTCACCAGCACGCAGAAATGCAGATAACCTTAGTCGTCAAAGGTGAAGGAACACTGATCATCGACAATTACAGGCAGCGGTTCAAAGACGGCGACATCTATTTTATCAGTGCTAATCAACCGCACTTATTCCTGTCAGACAAATCTTACTTTGAAGATAATAAAGACGGTAGCGTATCGGCTATTCATTTATACTTTAATATTGAAAGTGCATTATTTCAGGATAAGAACATCCCTGAAATGGAGCAGATTGTACATTTCATCAAAAATGTGAACTATGGAATGCAGGTGCCTGATAAAAATTCTGAAGAGGTAAAAAATAAAATGCAGCGCACAGAAGCAACAACTGGTCTGGCGCGACTAATGAATTTTATCGACTTGTTAGATTATCTGTCGATAAATCTGAAAGAATACGTTTCGCTGAGTTCGGGTATGCAAACGAAACATTCCCATGGAACGGGCGACATCCGCATCAATAAAATCTATCAATATACGATGGAGAACTATCAGCAGGATATCTCGTTGGACAAAATCGCGGAACTGTGTCACATGACTCCCCAGGCCTTCTGCAAGTACTTTAAGAAACATACCAGCAAAACCTATATCACCTTTTTGCAGGAGATCAGAATTAATGCTGCCTGTGATATCATGATTAAAGGAAAATATGCGGGCATTTCTTCTATTGCTTTTGCCACTGGCTTTAACAGCGTCATTCACTTCAACAAAGTTTTCAAGAAGTTGCTAAATACTACTCCGGGAGCATATATGAAAAAATACAGCGCCTCACAGATTTCTCTGGAAAGCGCTGGATAAGGAGAACTTGTAATAACAAGATTCCCTAATCAAAGGGTTTGTTTTGAGCATATAGTTTTCATTAAGTTTTGGCCTTGTGGGTATCCCTGATTTCCTCCATCAAGTCGGCCATTTCTACAGATTTTCTATCACCAAGTTTACGCAGGTTCGCCAGCACACTGGCAAAATTGGCATCATCGCGGTTTTGACTCATCTTAAATGAAGCATCAACCTTGGTCATGCTGATCTCAAAAGCGACCAGCCCTTTCATCTGTGCCTGAACTTGAGGAGGCAGACTATCTAGCGCTACAGGATGCTCGGAACCGCTTTCGTATTTCGCAGTGAGTCTGCGTACCGACTCCCACGTTTTCTCCTCATCCATCAGTGTCAGCGTCCCGCATACCTGAACGCTCATGTAATTCCAGGTCGGCGCATCCTGATAATTGTACCAGGAGGAGGAAATATAATGATCGAGGTTTGAAAGGAAGATCACCAATACTTGACTTTGAGCTTCAAGGTACTTACTCTGCGGATTGGCCCGCGAGATATGCCCCCACAGTACATGCTCCCCTTTTTCGTTGATTTCCAGTTCCACGGGGATATGTGTGGCCATGGGATATTCCCTACCTTTGGTAACGATCGTGGCAAAGCCGTTGGATTTGATAAACTTTGCAATGATCTGCGGATCAGTGACTTTAAAATGATTTGGAATGTACATGATTATTTTTCTTCCTGATGGTAAACTTCTTTACCACCCACAAACGTAGACAACACTTTTACTTCTTTAATTTTCACCGGTTCAAGCTTCGTAATATCCTGCTCCAGGATTACAAAGTCGGCCAGTTTACCCTTTTCCAATGAACCTTTCAATTTTTCTTCAAAGGTGGCATAGGCGGCATTGATGGTATAGCCTTTCAATGCTTCCTCTACCGTGATTTTCTGCTCTGGAATCCAGCCTTCAGGATTCTGATCGTCGATCGTTCTTCTGGTTACAGCGGCATAAATACCCAGCAATGGTGATGCAGGGGCTACAAACCAATCGCTGCCGAAGCTCAGTTTGGTTCCGGCATCGATTAAGGAGCGAAAGGCATAGGTAGATTTGGCCCTTTCGTGGCCGATGATCTTTTCTGCCCACCTTCCATCATCTATCGCGTGATAGGGTTGCACGCTGGCAATTACGTTCAGTTTAGTGAAACGGGGGAAATCTGCCGGTAAAATATGCTGTGCATGCTCCATCCTGATCCTTCTGTCTTTCTTTCCATTTTCCTGCTCGAGCTTTTCAAACTGGCCCAGCAACGAGTGAATGGAACGGTCGCCAATAGCATGTATCAACAGCTGCAGACCTAAACTATCGGCAGATTTCATCCTGCTGTACAATAGCTTTTCGGTGATGACGAAAAAACCTGAATCGGCCGGTGCATCAGTAAAGGGTTTTAAAAATGCAGCGGTATGTGAACCTAGAGAACCGTCTACAAAACCTTTTACACCACCATATCTTAACCATTGATCTCCGGCACCATTCTTTTTGATAAAACTGGCGAGCTTAGCGCAATTTTCGAGTTCCGAGACGGCGTTGATTCTGGTGATGAGCAGACCTTTTGCTTTCCCGGCCTGATATACATCAAAGTAATCCCCGAAACCTGTACCTGTTAAACTGCTGATAGAAGTTACTCCATTGGAAGCTACATAGGCCATCGCTGCTTTGAGGGCCTCTTCTTTCCGTTTTGCGCTGGGTTGTGGCATCACGTCATTGACAAGCGATTTGGCATTGTCTTTCAATAAACCTGTGATGCGCCCATCTTTCCGGATAATCTCTCCACCTTCCATCTCCTTCACCTGATCGTTTACACCGGCTAGTTTTAAGGCGACAGAATTGGCCAAAAGCATGTGTCCATCCAGTCTGTTAATATAAACAGGATTGCCTTTGGTTACTGAATCTATCCAGGACTTCTCGGGCAGCTCTCCACCCCAGTTTTGATGGTCCCAGCTGCCGCCGGTGATCCATTCTCCGGGTTGCAGGGTTTTCGCGAAATCGCCAATGCGCTTGATAAACTCTGCCTTGGTCATGGCCTCCCTGAGTTGCACACCGGAAAGTTTTAGCCCCCCATCAATAAAATGGGTATGACTGTCAATAAAGCCGGGAACAACTATCCCCTGTGCAGGCGTGGTGATTTCAATAGTTTTACTGCCAACATAAGGGGCCAGCTCTTTGCTTGTTCCCAGCGCCAGAATATGTTCTCCGGAGAAACACATGGCTTCTGCCCAAGGCTGCGCAGGGTTCCCTGTCCAGATCTTACCAATCACTATTTTGTCGGCCTTTTTCTGCTGTGCAGCTACCTGCACAGCAATCATGAAAAAGACAAGACCTAAGATGTTTTTTTTCATCTATGTGGATATTTAAAATGCTAATTTTTTATGGCTGTGACATCACGTCCAGTACAATGGGACCAACTCCTGCCACAGGAACTTTTTTAACACGGATGTAACCCTTTTTTCCTGAACCCGATCTAAATCCATAGATGCCATTCTCCACGATATCTACCGTATCGTTTACGGTAGCGGTTGCTGTGGCACCACTGGTTGGAATTCCCGCTACCGTAGTAGAAGTTACCGTCCCCAATTGGATTGTTGCCCATGAGGTTAAAAGGTGTGCAGGAACGGTGGCGGCCGGTGCAAAAACCCGATTGCTATAAGTTGTAGCTGAGGCCGCGGCATTTCCGCTCAATGTTCTTGGAGAAACCAGAATGGGCACCAAGCTTACCACCCCGTTAACTGTGCGGGACACTAAATTTACCGCGATATCAGGTGCAGTGGCCCCGGTAGTACCGGCCATTACTTCGCCGTTTTTACTGTTCAGGTAATTCCCCTGCGTACCCGCCAGATTGCGGTCTACAAAAGCAAGCATTGGAAAAATACTTACTGCAAAGTTCTTATAGTTTTCGCTTACGCCTACAGTACCCACATTGGTTCCTGTAATGGTAAAACTTACCGTTGCCAGCGCCGAAGCAGAAGAAGAATTCAATAGCCTCAGTCTGATCGCTGCGGAACTTTGATTAGCCGGGATAACCACAGTGCCTCTGGTACCAAGGATTTCATATTGGGTTCCTTCAACCGCGGTACCCGGGTTAACGTTATAGGAAACGCTAATCGGCTCACTGTGTTGCCTGCCAACCAGTTGCACTACGATGCTATCTCTATCCCCGCGGATGGGGATATTGGGATTGTCGCCCAAAACAGATGTTCCGCCGATTGACTGACCGGTAACCTTTGAGTTTACCCCGGTGACAGGATTGCTGAACTCTACCACATCAGCTCCCTGATAGGTGAGATCCCTTTCCTTTCCGCAGGAGGATAACAATGCCAGGCTAAGGAGGCTATATAAAATATTTCTTGTGTTCATCGTGATTAATATTTTGGGTTCTGCTGCAATTGTTTGTTGATATCTATTTCTGTAAGTGGTAATGGCGCAAGAATACGGTAGTCGCTGAAAGGAATCTCAGCAATCGTCTCTTTAGGGATATTTTTACCAAGTCTCGTGAGGTCGAAAAAGCGGTGCCCCTCAAAGGCCAGCTCCAGTCGGCGCTCTTTCAGAATCGCATCGATCAGCTCGGTACCTGCGGGAAATATACTCACCAGACCCGCCCTGTTTCTGATGATGTTTAAGTCGGCGATCGCCAGTCCTTCGTTACCGGAACGTGCATTCGCCTCTGCCCTGTTCAGGTACATTTCAGAAACCCTGATCAATGGCACATTGTCGAAGCCGAAAGATCCTTTACTACCGGCAAACTTATTGGTCTGAATTACCTGTTCGCCATCCGAGCGGGTATAGTTTACCATTACCGATCTCCTCACATCACCAGTTTCATACATTGCCAAGAGGTTGTTGGCTACCACAATATCGCCAAATCCAACACGAGTAGTTCCATTCAGCACTTGCTGGTAGTTGGCCTGTATGGTGTTGTCGTTAGGATTCTGCGGCAGTTCTGCTGTAGAGGCAAATTGCAATTCAAATATGGATTCAGACTTTGATGCCGCAGCCCACATGGATATATAACTTGCGGGAGTAGCAGCAAAAGTGCCCACACCAGAACTTAATGCTGCCGTAGCTTCTGTAACCACTTGTGCGTTTTTAGCGCCACCCATATAAAGGTAAAGGCGACTGAGTAAGGCATGCGCTGCACCTGCAGTGGCCACATAAGGTACGCCGGTTGGGTTGGCTGCTGTACCAAATTGTGCGATAGAATTCTGCAGGTCTTTCTCAATCTGTGCATATACCTCATTTACGGTAGCTCTTGCCGGATAAGTTACTTTAGTTAAATCATCTACCGCGTCCACTACAATGGGTACACCCAAATTAAATCCGCCCTGAACAAAATTAGGGTTATAACCATAGGTTTTTACGAGGTCAAAATAAGCGAGTGCCCGTAGAAAATAGGCTTGTGCCTGTACTGATGCTTTTTGTGCCGGGGTGCCGTCGTTTAGTTTCTCCACTGCGGAGAGCACCACGTTTGCTTTGGTGATGACGCCATAAGCAGCATTCCAGATGTTTAAGTGTGCACTGGCCTGGTTGACCAGCAAGGTCGCGCCGCGGCAACTGCAGGTACCGGGATTTACATTTTTCACATTATCTGCCAGCAATTCGGGATTAAGGACCATCTCGCGACCGTAATAGGCTGCCGCACCGGGAGTGGCGGTATAACCAATCGGACCTCTTAATCCACCATACACGCCATTCAAGGCAGATTGTACGCCTAAAAATGTGGACAATGCTTCATTTGCATTCAAGGATGTTCTTGGCTCAACCTCCAGCATCTTGCTGCAAGAAGCAAGGGATAAGCTGAGCGTTAACAGGATTATATTTTTTGTAATATTTAATTTCATAACAATCAGATTTATAGATTAAAAACCAGCCTGCAGACCTGCGGTGAACGATTTACCCTGTGGGGCTAAACCCATGTTGTATCCGCCGGCAGCAAATTCCGGGTCAAGACCTGTATAATTGGTGAGCGTCCACAGGTTGTAGGCCTGCACATAAAACTTCAGGTTATTCATTTTCAGCTTGGATACGATCGAAAGCGGAACGTTGTAACCCAGGGAGATGGATTTTAACCTCATGTAAGAAGCATCAGAGTAAAAACGGTCGGTTCCCCCACCTGCACCAAATACAGAGCTGGCTGTTCCTGGTTGTGCTGCACCTGCGTATAAGCGTGGTACATCGGTAATCTGACCTGGTGTTGTCCACCTATTGAGTACTTCTGCATATTGGTTAAAGTTATAGCGGAAATCACTCAACAACCAGGCCCTCGACTGATCCTGCTGGATAGTGCCTACCTGGTATTGGAAGAATACCGACAGGTCAAAGTTTTTGAAAGAGAAGTTATTGGTAAAACCGCCATAATATTTCGGCGTCCGGGTATTGTCCTCCGTAAACTTACGGTCGGCCGCCACAGGGTTATAAGTGATGTTGCCATTCACATCATACCACATTGGTCTTCCGTCGGCAGGATTCACACCCGCCCAGTGCGGCACCCAGATTTGTCCGAGTGGCTTGCCAATCCAAAGGTTGTTGGCAGGCAGGTCTTTTCCGGGCTCTAGCAGGGAAAGTACTTTATTTTTGATAAAGGTGATGTTGAAGTCTGTCGTCCATTTGAGGTTACCATTCAGGTTGACGGTCGACAAAGCTACCTCCAGACCTTTGTTCTCCAGGGAACCAATATTCTCCGCAATCGTGGCGATACCGGAGGTATTAGGCAATGGTCTGTTCAATAATAAATCCTTCGTAGTTCTGATAAAGTAATCCAATGAACCGCTAATTCTGTTATTGAAGAAACCATAATCTAGTCCAAAGTTTTTGGTTACGTTCCGCTCCCATCCCACATTGGAATTTCCCAGCTGGTTGAAGATGATACCTGCCCTGTTGTTATAGGATGCATTGGCATTGGAGGTCACCAACGACAATCCCGGATAAAAGGAGATTTCACTGTTTCCTGTTTCGCCGTAACTCGCCCTCAGCTTTAAGTCGCTGATGAATTTCGACTCCGCAAGGAAAGCCTCTTTGTTGATGCGCCATGCGCCGGACACTGCCGGGAATACACCAAAACGGTTGTTCTCACCGAAACGTGAGGAACCATCGCGTCTCACTGTAGCCTGGACAATATATTTATCATCAAGCGTATAACCTATACGGCTAAAGATACCCGCAGTTTTAAACTGGTTAAACAATGAAGAAAGCACTGATGGTGTTGTACCGGTAAGTGTATTTCCGAAATCAGGAATAGCCACACCGTTTCCTTGTGTATTGGTCAGTCTGTATATCTCATTCCTGTAGTTGAAACCTACAAGGGCAGTGATGCTATGGCGCTGTGCAATGACCTTATTATAAGTTAATGTCTGATCCGTTTGCCAGTTTACTGTTCTGGAATTATTGAATTTCACCGCACCACCTACCGCAATACCGGCCGCGCTTCTTGGATCATAGAATAGCTCTTCATCGGTGGTGGTATATTCCAGGGAGAAGGATGAACGGAACCTCAATCCCGGAATAATGTCGTAGTTCAAGGCCATATTGCCTATGCCCTGATTGGTTACGCCCAGATTTTTATTGTTTGCCAGACTGAACAAAGGGTTATCCCATCCTGGTCTTAGTGTAGTATTTAAACCTCCATCCGCATTGTAGATCGGGTCGATCGGGTTTCCTGCCAGACCGGTGATGAAAATATTGTAATTCTGAAAAGATGGGATATCCGAAGAATTCTGTGTCACGGTGCTAAAATTCAACCTCGTTTCCAAAGAGACTTTATCAGAAATCTTATTGTCGAGGTTTACCCTCAGACTTCCTCTTTTGAAGTCATAACCTTTAAAGTGATGCTGCTGGTTGTTGAAAGAACTGGCTACCAGGTATTTCATTTTGTCATTTCCACCATTGATGGAAAGGTCGTAGTTCTGCGCCCTGCCTTTCCTGGTAATTGCCCCGAGCCAGTCGTAGGTTGGTGCATTTGCCGCCAGACCGTTGCTTACATCTGCATTGTAGCCACCCACCAGATTACCGGTGTTGACGATAGATTCTCTGCTCAGGGCTACCCATTCAGGACCATTTAACAGGTCAATTCCCTGAACCAGTTCGGTAATTCCGTAATAGGCACCGAAGTTAATCTTTACCTTTCCGCTTTTGCCACTTTTGGTGGTGATAATGATGACCCCGTTACCGGCCTGTGCACCATAAATGGAAGCCGCAGCGGCATCTTTCAGGATTTCCACCGATTCAATGTCATTGGGATTGATGGTGCTCAATGGATTGGACGAGGCCAGGTTTACTGTTCTGCTGGCGGAAGTGATCTGTACACCGTCGACAATGTACAAAGGATCGTTCCCGGCATTAATGGAGCCCGTTCCCCTGATACGCACTTCCGTAGCACCGCCCGGGAGTCCGTTGCTGGAGTTAATTTGTACACCGGCTGCCTTACCCTGTATCGCACGGTCTACACTGGCGGTAGTGAGGTTCGCAATCTCGGCGCCTTTAACCGAAGCAATGGAACCAGAGATCTCTCTCCTTTTCTGGGTTCCGTAACCTACCACAACTACATCGTTCAGGGAATTGGCATCTTCTGCCATATTGATATCGATGCTGGTTTGGCCGGAGATGTTCACCTCGGTCGACTTGTAGCCGATAAAGGAAAGCGATACTGTTCCTTCGTTCGAAGGAACAGTTAAGGTAAATTGTCCGTTTGCATCGGTACTGGTGCCAATGCTTGTCCCTTTGAGTTTGATGGTTACGCCAATCAGGGTCTGGTGACTGGCTGCGTCCATTACTCTTCCCTTGAGTACTTTTTGCTGGGCAAAGCCCTTGAGGCAGAAAGACAGGAGCAGGATAAAACTAAATAGTAAATTTTTCCTCATTTCAGCGGTGGTTTTTAGTTAATAATAGAATTATTTCCATGGTGGTCTAGGTTGGTTTGCTTGATTTATTTTACCCCGGGTAGTCCTTCCGGCATTCTGTTCTGCCAGTTATAGGCGGGTAATTTTTTAACTTCAGGCAATACCTGGTCTAATGTATTGCCTTCATAAAGTCGCCCGTTTTTCATTACATATTTGATGGTATTGGTATTTCTGATATCATCGAGTGGATTTTTATCCATAATCACCAGGTCCGCCAGTTTCCCGGATTCCAGTGATCCCAAATCGCCATCCAGACCTATTGCCTTTGCGCCGTTGATGGTAGCCAGTCGTAATACTTCCAGACTGCTCATTCCTCCGCTTTTGTTTAACCACAGTTCCCAGTGATAACCAAGACCCTGCAACTGACCGTGGGCGCCTATGGTGGGCAAACCTCCGGCGTCTAGTACATTTTTCACGATCTTCGACTGTCGTTCAAAAACATATTCCTCATCCGCAAACCAGGCATTTCTCCTTCTCCCTCTCCTGTCGATATCGTCCTTGGTCTGGAAGTGATCGAGTTTCTGATCATGGATGATATTTTCCTTGGTATAATAATAGGTTTCCCCATTCGGGCCACCATAACCCAGCATAAATGCGGAGGAGAAACCGATACCGGATTTTGCCACAAACTCCGTATAGTCCTTGTACCAAGGAAACATCGGGTAACCATGTTCGTGTCCCGGATAACCGTCCAGCACCTCGGTGAGGTTAAGTTTCATATCAAGGTTACCTTCTGTGGTAGGCATCAGCTGTTGCTCTTTAGCGGCCATGATGATCCACTGACGTTGCTGGCGGTTGCCGACAGCATACATTTTGATGGTTTTAGTGTTAAAATATTCAGAATACTGTTTGAGCACCGACCTGGTATGGTCCAGGCTTTTGAGGTTATAGGCCCAGAAAGCTACGCCCGGACCGGTGGAGTATAATCTGGGTGCCAGCATTTTGCCTGCATCGACCAAATCACCATAGGTTAAAATATCTGTGGTTCCCGGTTGCGGATCACGAATGGTGGTTACCCCATAGGCCAGTTGTGCCAGGTAAGCTACCGGTTGTGCAACGTGAATCCCCGCAGCACCACCCAAATGTGCATGCAGATCGAAAAATCCCGGCGTAATGGTTTTGCCAGATAGGTCGAGTTTTTTTGCCGATGCTGCAGCTGTCAATGTTCCCGAGGCGCCAATCTCCGCAATCCTGTTGTTCCTGATCAGGATGTCGCCTTTTTCAATGACCTGATCGCCTTTCATGGTGATGATCCTCGCGTTTTGTAATAGTATTTCTCCCGCAGGGATGTCCCTGGCAATAGATACAGTTATTTTATGTTCGCTAGCGGTATTTTTTGCGCTATCCAGTCCACCAACATTGTAAGAGAAAAAGCTGGTGCCCAAGGACCAGTGGATCTGTTTACCATCTGCCGACCATTCCGGGAATTCTGCCCCGATTTCGGTGATCTTCCAGCTGGGGAATGCCGATTTGCTGACGTCCGCAATGGAAATCACCGGCGTTTCTCCCGCTGCCTCGGGTACAGTGATGACATATATCTCATTCGCAAACTGCGCAAAGGCTTTGTCGCCCTTTGGAGATTTGATGATCCTCGATGGCGATGCGGTACGCCGGAAATAGCTGAACTGGCCACCATTCGTATTGCTGAAATCGTAGGTAGCAATGCCAGTCGACTTCATCCTGCTTTTTTTGTTGTTGCCGCTCCAGTCGATGGAAATCAATCCCTCAGTTGCGTTGAACAGGTAGATCAGGTCATCATTGTTGGAGAAGTGCGGTTTGGAACCTATCGCCTTTGCAATAAAATGTGATTCCCCTCCATCCTTGCCTATCCAACTGATCGACTGTCTGGCAGCGGCGCGGTTGTTGGTGCCCAACTGATAACCTATCGCCTGCCCTTGTACAAAAACAATCTTTTCACCATCGGGTGACCATACCGGTTCCTGAAAAATAGCTTTCTTCTGTGTCAGTTTCTTAGGTTTTGCGCCTGCCGATGCAGCAACCTTGTAGATTGCACCCTCGGTATCATCCCAGGTGATGAACGCGAGCTCTTTCCCGTCGGGCGACCATACAGGCTGTGCTTCTGTGACGGTCATACTGGTTAAACGCTTCGGCTTTCCATTCGGATAATCCATCAGGTACAGTTTATCAAATACAGTAAACACGAGTTTTTTGCCATCCGGCGATAATGCCGCATCCCTGATCTGGCTGGCATTCAGTGTTTTTTCATCAGTGATCGGATACTTAAATTCCAGTTTGGGACCAATCATGATCTCGGTATCTACCTGAAAAGAAATTTCCTTAGCGCCAGAGCCGTCAATCGCAATGGCATAGATTTTTCCGCCATAGGCAGCATATAATAATTTGCTATCCGGACTGAAAGCCATATTGGGCAATACACCCATCGAGGCCAGCGATTCCTGATCGTCGTGGGCAACAGGGTAAGCCAACCATTTTTCTTCTCCGGTCTGGATGTTTTGCAGTACCAGCGCCGTTTCTGTATTGTAACGTGTGCCATAGACCAGCCACTTTCCATCCGGAGATGGCGTAGGTGCAAAGGCAGAACCCTGACGGCTAACCTTAGTTTCTATTTCCCCTGTTTTCCTGTCGAGCATCACAATCTGGTACTGCGGTAACTGCGCATTGTAATCCCACATGCCCTTACGCTTAGAAAACCAGATTTTGCTGCCATCGGGAGAAAATACAGGTTCTATGGCTTTGCCGTCTTCTGGTGTTGGCGTCAGGATAATTCCGTTGCCGCCTTTGATATGAATGAGATTGAGTTTTGGTGTACCCACACCTTTGGCCACTACGATATAATTCCCATCGGGCGACCATTCCAGGCCCTGATAATATTCGTCTCTACTTTTGGTGAGTTGCTTCTCTACCTGGTTATTTAGCGTAGAGAAGATATGCACGTTTTCTGCCCCGTCCCTGTCTGAGATAAAAGCGATCGATTTGCCATCGGGACTGTATTTAGGCTGCGAATCGAAGGCTATACCCGAAGTGAGCTGTCTAGCCTTCCCACCGCTTACCGGGATTTCATATAAATCGCCCAGCATGGCGAAAACTAATTTTTTACCATCAGGGCTCAGGTCCAGCGATAACCAGGTTCCCTCCTGGGTATTGATTTTTATGGATCGCGAACCTTTTAAGGGAAGCTCTGCCGGACCATCAGCTCTCTGCGCGGCAGATAACCTCATGAAAAAAGGAAGCCGATCCTGCTCATCAACAGCATGATCATGGTCGATGCTGCAAGCCCCGGTCTGGCCAAGCGCTGTAAGATGAGGAATGGAGAAAAAAGAAAGGAGCAAAATCAGGCGTCTGCCGACGAATGGCGAGGTAAAGATTTTCATCATAAAGATCAGTTTTGTTGATTAGCATCGCATAGATAATGAATTTTTATTCCCGATTATCCAGGGGTTAATATTGTTATATACTTAGACAAAATCAGCTAATTCTAAGCACCATGCCGCTGTAATCCAAATCCTTAAATCCCTCACTAATTGGCGGATATTCCACTCCTGGTTGCATAGCTTGACTATTATTTAGCTCGCCTTAATCCGCCCGAAAGGAAATATATCTTGTCTAAAGTTTAATTTATATTAACCATATCGTGGATATTACGTCAGAGTTTAATATCTATACAAATTATTGCCGGGGCAATCTGTTCGAGGCTATCAGTAGATATCCCGCTTTAGCTTTGGCCTAAACCTAACAAACCACTCACAAAATGACCTTACCATCAACCTTCAGGGGCAGAAGCTATCCACCCTACCTCGCTTGTCTGTTCCTTCTTTTAACTTTTAGCGCCTGTAAGCAAAAACCATATGCCGATGAAGTGATTAGCGGTAGAATCTGGACCGGTGATCCCGCGAAGCCCTGGGCAGAAGCAATGGCCATTTCGGGCGATACTATTATGGCCGTGGGCTCTACAGAAGAGATGAAAGCGCTGAGCGGAGAGCAGACGCGACATAGCGAAGCCGGAGGAGGACAATTGATTGTTCCCGGATTTATTGACAGTCACTCCCATTTTGTTGAAAGCGGTTTCGAGCTCGCCTCAGTGCAGTTGAGGGAGGCTAAAACACCAAAAGAATTTATTCAACGAATCGCCGATTACGCTAAAACGCTTAAACCTGGCACATGGATTACCGGTGGCAACTGGGATCACCAGAACTGGGGCGGCGAGCTACCGACCCATGAATGGATAGATTCTGTGACAAAAGATAACCCTGTATTGGTAAACCGCATTGACGGACATACCTCCCTTGCTAATTCCCTGGCAATGAAGCTGGCGGGTTTGACCAATGAGGTGAAGGATGTGAAAGGTGGAGAAGTAATCCGTAAAAACGGAAAGCTAACAGGTTTGTTCAAAGACAATGCGCAGAGTTATTTGCGTAATATCATACCTCATTCTACTGAAGAACTGGAACAAAAAGCCATCCGTGCGGCAATGGATTATTATGCTGCCCGCGGGATCACTTCGGTAACCAGTGTACCGGGAACCGGCTTTGGCGATTATTTCAATGTGTTTAAAGCGGCCTACAAGATCGGCGATTTCAAAACCAGGATTTATGCGGTTGCCGAATTGAAAAACTGGGATAAACTTGCGGAACAGATCAAAAAAGAAGGTAAAGGCGACAAATGGTTGCGCTTTGGCGGGGTAAAGGGCTTTGTGGACGGCTCACTGGGATCACATACTGCGGCTTTCATGCATCCATTTACGGATACACCCCGCGATTCAGGATTTTTTGTGCTTCCGGCAGCGGAACTGTATAAACGCATTAAGTCGGCCGACAGTGTTGGTTTGCAATTGCTGATTCATGCGATCGGCGACCGATCGATCAATACCTTGTTGAACCTGACCGACAGACTTGAAAAGGAAGCCGGTAAAAAGGACCGCCGCCTGAGAATTGAGCATGCGCAGCATCTGTTGCCATCCGACATTCCAAGATTCAAATCGTTAAATATCATCGCCAGCGTACAACCTTATCACGCCATTGATGATGGTAAATGGGCAGAAAAGGTGATCGGGCATGAGCGTGCGAAAACAACGTATGCTTTTAGGTCGCTATTGGATGCAGGCACCAAACTCACTTTTGGGAGTGATTGGTTTGTTGCCCCTGCCGATCCGCTGATTGGTATTTATGCCGCTGTAACGCGCCGGACACTAGATGATAAAAACCCCGGAGGATGGATTCCTGAACAGAAAGTAACGGTAGAGGAAGCGCTGAAAGCTTATACCATCGACGGAGCCTATGCAACGTTTGAAGATCAGGTGAAGGGATCGTTGACAAAAGGAAAGTTGGCCGACTATGTGATCCTGGAGAAGGACATCTTCAAAGTGGCACCTGTTGATATACAGCGTGTGAAGGTTATTCGTACCGTTGTTGGTGGGAAGTCTGTTTTTGAGTTGAGTAAGGAAAAATAACAGCATAAATCGAACAATTAATTATCGTACTATCAATGTTGCATGAATAGCATAAATTAATATTATCCCCTGGCGGTGATGCCGCCAGGGGATATGTTACAAATCACCTTTCATGGGAAGGATAGTGGCTGTCGCTTGGATGCAAGCAGTCTAAGGTTGCAAATGTGTATGAGGTAAGATTGTTAAAGTGATTAATGTCAACCATATTCTTCTCAATTATTATTCAACTCTAGGAAAGATGGACCGGGTGCCGTAGATTAGTCTTTTAACATGAGAAAGCTATTACTCCTTCCCTTTTTTACTTCATTCCTGTTTACAGCGACAGCGCAGACAATTGAAAATAATAATCTGGTTATTGGAAAAGTTGACAGCATCCATTCCAGGATCTTGAATGAGAATAGAAAGATCTGGGTTTATCTTCCCTCCTCGGCAAGCGATAAAAACTACCAAAAGCAACATTTTCCAATTCTATACTTGTTGGATGCAGAAAGCCATTTTACGTCAGTGACGGCCATGATCCAGCAACTGAGCGAAGTAAATGGCAATACGGTAATTCCACAGATGATTGTAATAGGTATCCCGAACGAAGACAGAACGAGAGACCTGACACCAACAAAGGCATTGAAAGGGCCTGAGGGAAAAGCTTATAAGATGTTCGATAAATCTGGTGGCGGTGAGAAATTTGCCGCATTCATTGAGCAGGAACTAATGCCTCATATGGATTCCCTATATGCACCCGCAGCCCATAAAACCATCATCGGCCATTCATTCGGTGGACTGACAGTGATGAACTTGTTGGTGCATCATCCTCAGTTGTTTAATCATTATATAGCAATAGATCCCAGCATGTGGTGGGACAGCCGAAAGTTGCTGAAGGAAACTACGGCAGCGCTGGGCACTAATAAAGTGGCCGGTAAATCATTGTTTGTGGGTATTGCCAACACGATGACCACAGAGATGGATACTGCAGATGTGGTGAGCGACACCTCTGGCACCACTGAACATTTAAGAGCGATACTTTTGCTGGACAAAGCTGTTAAGAATCAAAGCAGCAGCGGCTTGAAATATGCTTCAAAATACTACAAAGACGATAGCCATGGCTCCGTACCATTAATTGCGGAATATGATGCGCTCCGAATTTTTTATAAGGACTATGGCTTAACTAATGCCCAGGTAACGGAATTATATAAACCGGAATCGAAAGTAAAGGTCGATAAATGGTTAATGGAGCGTTATAAGGAGATGTCTCAGAAGCTGGGTTACACAATTATGCCGCCAGAGCCATTTGTAAACCGGGCAGGGAATTATTTTCTGTCGGCTAAACAAGCAGAAAAAGCATTTGCGCTGTTCAGTTTGAACCTGCAAAATTATCCGGAAAGCTTTAGCGCCCAACAAAGCATGGGGAGTTATTATGAAAGTACGGGGGACAAGAAAAAGGCCATTATTTACTACACAAAAGCATTAGCTATTCAGGACAATCCGGATACAATGTCTAAGCTCAAATCACTGCAGAAGAGACAATAGGTTGCCTGATTCGGTAGATCCACAACATGTATTCATGACCAAATAATTCAACCCAATTTTGCTTTTATCCCTAAGGTTTTACTCATTTCTTTAAAATAAACACTACCTACGCCATAGACTTTATATTCTTTTTATATATTTGCCCCGAATCAAAGGCATATGAATATACTTTACGTTTACACCTCTCCCACTACCACGTTGCTAATCAGTCGTATTCCCTATTCAAAGTGTTGTTGTTGTTCCAGACAACCCATCTAGATCAAACTGCCAACACAATACCGAAGCCGTCCTAATATGCCATCTTATAGCGATATAAATGTGCGACGACGAAATATATACCAACCTTAAACTTCCCATAAACAATGAAACAAAACGTTAAAGCGTCAACGCTGAACTTTTACGGGGTCGCCAACTATCCGGTCGGCGAAAAAAACAACCCATTAAAAGTATTTCTAACCGTCCTAATCCTATTCGCCGTTATGTTAAGCACATCTTCGGCTTATGCCCAAAACATCAAAATCACCGGAACGGTGGCAGATGAAAAAGGCATCACCATTGTGGGTGCATCAGTCAAAGTTAAAAACCAGTCGGCCGTAACCATCACCGATGCCAACGGTAACTTTAGCATCGATGCTCCCGCAAATGCTATCTTGCAGATCAGCTTTATTGGCTACAAATACCTTGAAGCCCCTGTCAATAACCGCACATCGCTCAAGTTAAGCCTGATACCAGATGCGGCCGACTTGAACGAAGTGGTGGTAGTTGGTTATGGTACCGTTAGAAAAAGTGATCTCACGGGTGCGGTAACGTCACTCAAGGACAGTGAACTCAATAAAGGTCCCAAAGTAAACGTACAGCAGGCCCTTATCGGTAGAGCAGCCGGCGTTCAGATTTACCAGAAAAGCGGTGAACCCGGAGCAGCATTAAGTGTGCAGGTTCGAGGAATCACTTCGATCAGTGGTAACAATAATCCACTATATGTGATCGACGGTCTCCCGGTAAATGATGGTGTCGCGGTTGGCTCATCGGCACCCAGCGGATCAACTTCAAACCCTAACCTGCGTTCTGGCATGAACAACCTCAATCCGGCAGATATCGCTTCCATCGAAATCCTTAAAGATGCATCGGCCACTGCCATTTACGGTTCAAGGGGCGCCAACGGTGTCGTGATTATCACCACCAAAAAAGGAACGGAAGGAAAATTGAAAGTAAACTATAACGCCCAGTTTGGTACGCAGAAAGCTACGCGGGTGCTCGACTATCTAAACGGTGACGAATATACGCAGGCCATCAACGGCATTATCGATCTTGGCGGGCTATCCAATCAACGTGTCACCGGCGAAAACGCTAATACTGACTGGCAGTCGCTCTTACTTCGCACTGCGCCACTGCAAAGCCACGACTTATCTTTCTCTGGTGGCGGTGGCAACACTAAATTCTACATCTCTGCAGGATACTACAACCAGCAGGGGATCATGCTCAATTCCGGCAATAAACGTTATAACGGAAGGGTGAACGTAGAAAACTCCGTGGCTTCGAAATATGCTATCGGCATTAGTCTGGAAACCTCTTATAGCAGAGACAATTACAATGCTACAGGTGTAGGATTAAATGACAACGCAAGTGCCTTATACATGGCGCAAAACTATGATCCTACCGCTGCACCTTATACCGCAGATGGCGGATACAATCGCTCTGCGCTGATGAACCCAATGGATAACCCATTGGCGGTAATCAACGGTCAGTACGGCTATGGTGATACCTACAGAACCATCGGAAACATCTACGCACAGTATTACTTCGCCCCTAGTTTGTCGGCCAAAGTTAGAGTCGGTGCCGATTTAAACGACAGTCAGCGTTCATTCTGGATCGACCCCTCCACACTTACCGGTGCATCGTATAACGGATATGCAGACGTGAGAAACGGTAAACTTGGCTACTATCTGGGTGAGGCTACGGTTAACTACAATAAAGTATCTGGCGACCATAGCATCAGTGCGGTAGCCGGTTCAACTTATGAGCGTTATACGTCGAGTTCCCTCACCGCAAGTTCCCGTGCATTTGCCCTGCCAGACCTGACCTATGATGGATTGGGCACAGGCGATAATACACAAAATACCGTAAGCAATAACAGACAGGAGAATATGCTTGTGTCCTTCCTCGGCCGTGTGAACTATGGTTACAAAGGAAAATATTTACTCACAGGTTCATTCCGTGCCGATGGTTCAGCACGGTTCGGTCCTAACAAAAGATTCGGTTACTTCCCTTCTGCCGCTGTTGCCTGGAAAATTCACGAAGAAGACTTCCTGAAAAACAGTAAGGTAATCAGCGATTTGAAATTGAGAGTGGGTTACGGATTAACGGGTAATCAGCCAAATGCGAATTATATTTATTACAGCACCTACTCTGCCGGTAGAAACGCAGTGTTCGACGGAACAAGGTACAGTAGTCTGAACGCAACACGCAGTGCCAATGCGGATTTACAATGGGAATCTGCCAATCAGCTCGATCTTGGTCTGGACTTTAGCTTGTTCAACTCGCGACTGAGCGGAGGATTTGAGTATTATAACAGAAAAACGTCGGACCTGATTTACGATATCCCACAGCCTTCCAGTACAGGTTTTGCCACACAGACACAAAACGTAGGCAGCATGCGCAACACAGGTTTTGAACTTTCATTAAAAGGTGCCGTGATTAACGAGGGCGACTTTAAACTCGATGCAGGCTTCAACGTGACGACCGTTAAAAACAAAGTATTAAAACTGGGTGATCTTAACCAGGTAATCTATGGCAGTGCCGGTAATATTTCCTCTATCGGAATCCTGAAAATCGGAGAGTCAATTGGTTCCTATTATGGATATATAGTTGATGGTGTTTGGCAAACGGGAGACGACTTTTCCAAAGCACAGGCAGGTGTGAGACCTGGTGATCTTAAATACCGCGATCTGGATGGCAACAACATCATTGATGCGAACGACAGATCAATTATTGGCAAATCGATGCCGGATTTCTATTACGGATTCAACAGCAGTCTTTCTTATAAATTCTTGACGCTGGACGTTTTGTTTGAAGGGTCTAATGGTGCCAGCTTGCTGAACAGCAGTTTAGTGGATGCTTATTACCCGGTAGACCTGCGAAGAAACAAACTGGCAGAACCTTACCTTAACCGCTGGACACCAGAAAATCCGACAAATGAGTTCCCATCCTTCATAACAGGTGATGTGCAGGGTGCCAGACAAGTGAATACCAAAACCGTGGAAGATGCTTCTTATTTGAGGTTGCAATCCATTCAGCTTTCGGTACGTGTGCCGCTGCCAAAAAACAAATACATCAGCAACCTGACTGTTTTTGCGAATGGACAGAACCTGCATACCTGGACAAAATACTCTGGTTCAGATCCGGCAGCAAACGCAGTTGGAGATAATATCCTGAAAGTGGACTATAACTCCTATCCCTTATCGAGAACTTACAACCTGGGTGTAAACCTTCAATTTTAATCAGACCAGACATGAAAACATTACATACATACCTAATTATATCTGCCTTTGCCCTGAGTCTCAGCTCCTGCGAAAAAGCATTAGAGGTAGCTCCGAAATCAGAATTCTCGCCCGAAAAAGTTCTCTCAACCGATGCGGGGATAAAGTCGGTCTTATTTAGCGCTTATGCGCAGGCCCAAACACAGACCGGTTCCCGCTGGGTAATTAATGGTGCCGAAATGTGTACCGATGTGGCTTTCGATACCGGCGGGGCCGAAAACGGTGGATTGTTAACGATCATCAATTATACCTGGGATCCCACTACCGCAACCTTTTTCGACGATATCTGGGGACCAAACTACAGGGCGATCCGTGATGCCAATAGCGTCATCGCCAATATTGCCGCAGTAAATACCACTGATCCCAACAAAAAGCTATACCTCGCAGAAGCGCGGGTAATCAGGGCGCAGGCTTATGCGATTTTGTACAACAGCTTCGGCCCGGTGCCATTACGGACTGCAGAATCACAGACCGGAAACCTGGCGAAAGCGACCAATCAGCAAATACTGGATTTTATTGAATCTGAGATTACTGCTGCGATTCCTGATCTGCCAGCTCCGGGTTCAGAAGCCAATATCGGACGTTATAACAAAGGTATATCTTATTCGATTCTGGCGAAGTTTTATCTGAATACCAAACAATGGCAGAAAGCTGCTGACGCCTCAAAAGCGGTTATTGACTTCAGTTATTATCAGTTGTTTCCCAATTTTGATGGCTTGTTCCGCGTAGAGAACGAAAGAAACAGGGAGATAATCCTGGCACTGCAATGCCGACCAGAAGATCCTTTTGGAAACTGGTTTCAGGCGGGTGCTTTACCTCCTGCTTACAAAAGCAGTGCACAATTCCCGGCTTACAGCTATACCTCTTCGATGTCTAACTTTGCGACGATGTACCGCTTAAGAACGGCCTTTACAAATACTATTGCTGCTACGGATAAAAGACGTTCACTGATTTTAACAAGCTACGTAAACACCAGCAATGCAACGGTGGACCTGTCGACTGGCGACAATGCGCGGAGCTTTAAGTATTGGGATAATGCCACCGTTGGAAATAATGGCGGTGCCGATGTTCCAATCTTGCGTTATGCGGATATTTTGCTGACCCGTGCAGAGGCATTAAACGAATTAAATGGACCGGCTGCTGAAAGTCTGGGTCTGTTGAATCAGATCCGCGTACGTGCCGGACTTGCTGAACTTACATTAGCTGAAGTGGCTGATAAAGGAGCTTTTCGCGATGCGATTCTGCGTGAACGCGGCTGGGAATTTATCTCTGAGGGTAAACGTCGCGAAGATCTGATCCGTCACGGTAAACTGATCAGTGACGCCATTGCCAGAGGGATTAGCAATGCGAAAGATTACCGTGTGTTATTCCCTATTCCACAGTCGGAAATAGACGCCAACAAACTTTGTGTGCAAAATACCGGTTATTAGGAAAGAAGAATATGGGCCAAATAATTAAGAATAAAATGGCCTGATAAAGCGAAATGCCACGGTAAACCGACTGCCCTCAAATAGTGTCAAGCATTTTGGGGGCAATGGGTAAACTGAGGCATTTTGCATATATGATACTTGTTTATTTCTAAAATTCCCGGGCAATCGGAACTTCAAATAAGAATACAGAGCCCTTACCTATTTCGCTCTCCGCCCAGATTTTACCGGCATGACGGTCGATGATCTCTGCACTGAGATAAAGGCCAATGCCAAATCCTGACACTGTACCGTGGTTTTCAACGCGGTAGAAACGCTCAAATAACCTGTGCAGCTCTTCCTGTCTGATACCGATACCTTGATCCCTTACTTTTACTCTTGCCCTTTCCTGATGCTGCGCGAAGGATATCTCGATCTCTGATCCAACTGGTGAATACTTTGCCGCATTGCTCACCAGGTTATTGATTACCTGGGCAATTTTGTTCCGGTCTGCATTGATAAATATGTCGCCCCCAGCCTTAAAAACCAAACAATGATCTGAATATAGGAGCTGATGTTCAATCTCAATATCCTGCAAAAGTTGCTTAAGGTTAAAGGTTGTTCTTTCGATATGGATCTTTCCAGATTCCAGACGGGAAATATCCAGGAAACCATTGATCATGGTGGTCATATGGCTTACCTGTTTGCGCGACTGTTCAAAGGCCCTGGCAGAGAAAATATCAACATCGGATTTTGTCTTACGCTGCAATAGCTGCAGGTAAGCACTCAGAGAAGTCAAGGGTGTTTTCAACTCATGGGATACCATGCCTATGAAATCGTTTTTCCGCTGTTCTTCATTCTTCAATAGTTGAATATTGGTAGTTGATCCCACCCACATGGTAACCTCCCTGTCCTCATTGAGAATGGGTGAAACAATGTTGAGGTGCCAGACATATTCCCCTTTTATGTCCTTGAAACGCATTTCTGACACATAGGGTTCGCCACTTACCGCCGCTGCCGAAAGTCCCATTTGATAGGGGGCAATTTCGTCAGGATGCATCATTTGCTGAAAGCCTGAGTCGCGGAGCTCTTCAAATCCCATACCTGCAAAATCCAGCCATTGCTGATTAAAAAATGTTACCTCACCATTTGGCAACGCGTTGGAAATTTTTGCTGGAACAAGGTCTGCGAGCTTTTTAAAATGCTCTTCACTCTGTTCCACTTTTTTACGTGAATTGACCTGTTCTGAGATATCTACCGCAACAACCAGGATATCTTCAATTGTCCCGTCGATTTCTACCACAGGCTGATAAACCAGGTTGAAAAAGATTTCTTTAAGTTGTCCGCCATGTTCAAGCATTGCAAGTATCTCGTTGGCTATAAATGGCTTTCCGGTTTCCAGTACCCCCTGCAGAATAGTTACAAAAGCCTGATCGCTGATTTCTGGCAGGGCTATTGATAGTGGAAGGCCAATTACGGCGTTGGTTTTGCCCCAGACTTCCAAAAGCTTTGCATTAGCCGTTTCAACAATTAAGTCCCTGCCATGCAGGATACCTATGGCCACCGGCGCTTCGTTTATCAGGTACTTAAAGCGGGCTTCGCTCTGCGCCAATTTATCGTTGGAAATTGAAAGTAGTTCATTTGTAACCGTAAGTTCCCGGAAGTATTTTTCGAGCAGCCGTTTTGAAAGCACCCTGTCGGTGATTTCGAAGGACATCACCAATACGCCATTTCTATTCCCATGGATGTCCCTAAGAGCTTGATAGGTGTAATCGACAAAGGTTTCACGCACACGACCTTCTGTGTCTGTAAATAGTACCGGACTTTCCTTCACATCTATCACCTCCCCTGTTTCCATCACCCTGCGCAGCTGGCTCGCAAATGGCTGGTCGGCCAGGTCGGGCAGGATCTCCAGGAAAGGTCTGCCTACTACTTCGTCCCTGTCACGTTGCCAGTAATTGAGGTTTGTATCGTTAATCTTTTCTACAATAAGATCGTAACCCCGTATAACTACCACCGAAGCGGGCAGCATATTTAATATCTGCTCAAGATTATTGTTGGCTTGTTCAGCTATCAAATGGCGTTTCTCTTCCTCTTCTGGCGTTGTGTTAACAAGTACGGGTGGCTCCAGCTCAGCCGGATGATCAATGTTTTGCTGTGCCCATACTGCGATCTTTGTCACCTCGCCTAAATTGTTCACTACTGGTGCGTAGATAAGGGTTATATTGATTCTTTGGTCGTTTTGCCGGCGATTACCCTTTAAACTACTACCTTTTGAAATGTAGTTTTGTTTTCTGTTTAGTACAGCTTCTTTTACAAATGCAATATGTCGTTCCTCACCTCCAAAACAGTCCCAATAGGACTGCCCGACTAAAGCTTGCCGCGGTTCGGAAAAAAGCTCCAGAAATTTATTATTCAGTGATTCAATTTTGAATTCGTATACATTTAATATGCAGATCCCAATCGGGGCACCGTCAACGATAGATTGGAGCAGTGGATTATCAGTGAAAGTCATGGGAGTATGATTTATGCGTGGAGCGAATTGAGGGTTATAGTTTGATGAATGCCAACAGCAAAAGCCTTGCCTACATTGTGAACAATTTAAATATACGTTATTTGATAAATATGAGGCGCTGTACTATCAGCATATTGCCGTTTTAATGCAAAACACCATTTCAACTAAATATAAATCATGAGCTCCACTACATCTGGATTATCGGCTGAAAAGCGTGATGAATTATTGGCGACCTTGCAAGCCCGTTTTAAAAAAAATAACACAAGGCATGAGCATGTGAGCTGGGATTACGTACAATTGAGATTAGAAAAGCATGCCGACAAGTTATGGTCGCTGGATGCAATGGAAAAGTCTGGCGGTGAGCCGGATGTGGTAGACTATGATCTCAAAACAGGGGAAGTCACGTTTTATGATTGTTCAGCAGAGAGTCCGGCTGGCCGAAGAAGCACCTGTTACGACCGCGAAGGCCTGGATTCCAGGAAAGAGAATAAACCTGAATACAATGCTATGGAAATGGCAGCAGCGATGGGGATTGAAATTCTTTCTGAAGAGGAATATCGGGCACTTCAACTTTTAGGGAAGTTTGATTTGAAGACCTCGAGCTGGCTGGTGACACCTTCAGATGTCAGAAAACTTGGCGGTGCTATCTTTGGTGATTTCCGTTATGGGAAGGTATTTGTTTATCACAATGGTGCACAGTCATATTATGCAGCACGGGGATTCAGGGGACGCCTGACAATTTAGTGGCTTAACACGGTAAAATGCTAATCTATCATTGGATAGATTAGCATTATTTTATGACTAATTTTTAGTTTCGGGTTTCTTGCCTGAAGCACGTATGTTGATCGCCTTGTTAATCAGGTCAAACCAGAAATTGGAACCCAATTGTAGTGCAAATGCAGTGATCAGCACGCCCAGCACTTTGAGTAAAAACTTGTCTAATGGAAGATCCCATGCTTTGCAGAAGCCACCGTTTTCGTCGTATCCAATGTTGTATCCAGATGTCTGAGCCAAGAAATAGGACAATCTTTGAACGGTTGCTACGCTTTGCCCAATCCTTGGATCGCTGTCTTTTGGGGTTTCCTTTTTGTCATCAAATGCTATAGTGTCTTTAACGCTGGACCATATTTGTCTTGTTCGGTTAACGCTGATCATACCGTCAGCAGTTGTGATTTCAAAAGTATCGGTACTATCTTTACCAATCTTTATCGCAGCCATTTGTTTGCTGATATTATCTACGTTTTTGCTCAGCTGCTCTTTATTTGAAAGTTGTTCATTGATAATTTTGATCGTGTCGAGGTTGAGTACAACCGAAAAGATAAGGCCCATGGCGAGTAATAACAGTCTGATCCACTTTTTATACACGCCACCGGCCCTATCCATTGCGTCAGTGTAAAATGTCTCTACGTTTTTTTCGAAAGCTGTAAGGTTATTCTGCGCCTGGGCGGCGAAGTCTGTCAGCACCTTTTTCAAATCATTTGGCAAGTCAGAACCAGCGATCGTTTGTTGTAAGTTTGCCGGATTATAACCTGCACTGTTCAATTCACCTATAATGGCAAGGACGAAACTCCGTGCAGGGATGTAAGCGGGATATTTTTCTTTCGCTTTCATCAGCGACTGGATATGCGGGCTTTTTTTAAACGTGTTATCTACCCAGGTTTGCCAGGGTGATATTGCATTGGGATTTGTTCTGTCAAAAAACAAGTTTGACAAAGCATTTTTGAGTTGAAAAGGTCTCAATCTCAAAGTCCCTACAATAGCTTCATTTACAGTTGATAAAACGAGGCTTCCTACAAAATAAATGAAGGAAAGTAAGATCACAAGATCTAAAATTGATGAATTAAACATGGCTGATAACTTTGATGAGTATTCCAATTGCCTGACTGATTTTATTAAGTACGGCGGCGGTTTTATCAAGGCTGATGTCAGTTTCTTCTATTTCTTCGGTTAGTGCCTCCAGCTCTCCTGCATCCTGACCAAGGTTCGCCACCAGCCTTCCTAATATTTCACTGTATATTTCGGCCTTTAAAGATGTCAGTTGGTTAATCTGACGTTGTAAAAGCATTTTGTTGTCTATATCTGTAGTGTTTTGAAAAGCCTTTCTGAGCTGAGTGATTGCCTGATCTATCTGATCCAGCAAAACGTTGATTTCTTTTCCAATCATTTTTTAATATTTTGAATAGAATTTTTGATACTATTTATATTATCCCCCAGCATTTGAATCTCTTCTGCATTTTCTTTAAGCGACCTGGGACTATTGATTTCTGTCAGCAATTTTTTATGTGCCTTTGCAATATTGACCGTCGCGGCTTTAAGCTCAGCTAACATGACATCTAAATGGTCGAGGTCCGATAACAATTGCACACACTCTTTATCGTCATCCAATGTGGCAGGTGTATAGTTGATATAAGCCGTGACTTCCTGTTTTCCGGGCTTGGTAGACTTGTTAATTGTGGTGATCCGGTCGCCTAGAAAGTCTATATAGTTGCCCCGCAAATCATTTCTCAGTCGGCCTATCAGATTTGTGAAGGTGAATGTTGCTCCCCCTGAAGCTTTTAGCCCACCATCTAATTGTACAAGTATATTGTTTGTCAGCTTGGTAATCATCGGATCCGCATCATTCACAAAGATTTTTATCTTCTTTGCCTGTTGACTTTTGACATACTGTTTGGCGCCAAACATTAATAACTCAGATACTGTAGCACCAATTCCCTTTGGCAAAGGGTCGGAACTATTGATCGTATTGTATTTTTCGATCAAACCATCCAGGCTGGTGCCGAAATTATTCACTGCGGTGTCGACTGTTTTTTGATGTTGATCCGAGCTCAATAAGATTAATGCCTGAGCATATTTATTGATAATTTTGAAGCTTAAGTCGGCTTTGGGGCCCAGTTTGTCATTGGCTTTCTTGTGGTCGTAAGCTTCTTTGATCTTGTCGAAATGATCTCCCGCACTAAGCTGGCTATTTGCACTCAGGAGCTCCTGTTTCATCCGAACTGAATTGATGCTCAGCACAAACTTACCTGGGTAGCCTGCATACTTTTCCGTGAGCTGCCCATAGGTGTTAATTTCAGCGAGTTGTGATTTGGTTAGGGTACTGCAACTGGTATAGAGCAGCGTTACTCCGAAGAGTAAAGTGGGGAGTAGTTTTTGTTTCATATGATAAACATTAATGAACTAACTGTCATAAAGTTAAGGCGGCTGAAAATTGCGAACAATAGCAAAAAGTAACTATTTTTCAATAGATAGCCGCCATTGCATTGAGCCTGGTTTAGCAAATAATACATGCCCTGATGTTGCTTTAATCAAGGTTTTATAGATTATATAGCGTAATTTTGCAGCATGAGTAATGGTGCAGTTTCTAATTCGATTTTCGACAAAGTTTTTTCTTTCATTGAACATACTAATCAGAATATCTTTCTGACTGGTAAAGCGGGAACCGGAAAAACAACCTTACTCAAACAGATCAAAGAAAAAAGCACCAAAAAGATGGTGATCGTTGCGCCGACCGGCGTAGCGGCGATGAATGCGAAAGGCACAACCATCAACTCTTTTTTTCAACTGCCCAATGGTTCTTTCTTTCCGGGAGATATCAACCTCGAGAACTTACAGGCGGGTATAGTCTCCATCCAATCCATCGTGTCTGAACTGAGTTTCAGTAAAGAAAAAACCAACCTGCTGAACGAACTGGAGCTGCTGGTAGTCGACGAGGTGTCGATGGTTCGCTGCGATCTGCTCGATGTCATTGACGCTGTACTCCGTTCTGTCAGAAAAAACAACTCTCCTTTCGGTGGTGTTCAGCTCCTGCTGATTGGTGATTTATACCAGCTGCCCCCTGTGACTAAAAGAGAAGACTGGACTTTCCTGAGCAGCGTTTATGCCTCGCCTTATTTCTTCGATGCGCATGTAATCTACCGGAATCCACTGTTACAAATTGAACTCACAAAGGTATTCAGGCAGACTGAACCTGAGTTCGTTAACATCCTGAACAGCATCCGCAATAACCAGATTACGGAGGCCGATCTGGCGATACTTAACAAAAGGCACCAGCCGGATTTTAAATCCACTGACGGTCTGAACCCGATCATCATTACCTCGCACAATGCGGAGGCGAATGCGGTGAACCAGTCAAAACTGGAAGAGCTGCCGGGAACTGAATACACCTTTACGGGAGAAACCAATGGTGAGTTCCGGGATGTGGGCATACAGGCAGAACAGGTGCTGAAGCTAAAGCAGGATGCACAGGTCATGTTTATCAAAAACGATAGCGGCGAGGACCGTAAGTTTTACCATGGCAAGATTGGCAAGGTAAAAAGTATCAGTGAAACTGATATTTATATCTCCTTCCCTGATGAGGATGATTTACTGCTGGAAAAATCTTCGTGGCAATCATTTGAATATAAAACCGATACCGAAGAAGAAATTGTGCAGCAGCAGGTGGGTGAGTTTTCACAATATCCCATTAAACTCGCCTGGGCGGTGACGATCCACAAGAGTCAGGGGCTAACTTTTGATCATGCAATCATCGATGCGGGACGTTCTTTCATCGCAGGTCAGGTTTATGTGGCGTTAAGCCGCGTGCGTACCCTGGATGGTCTGATTTTGAAATCAAAAATCAATACGGAAAGTCTTCGCTCAAACACCGAAGTTATCAATTACATGAAACCGGCAAATGAAGAAGATCTGGACGCAATCATGAAAAGCGGACAGGAAGGATTTATCCTGCAACTGGTGATGCAGAACTTTTCACTGTACAGACTGCAAACAGAACTGGCTGCTTTAGCCGGACATCCGGAAGTGACCAAGGCCAATATTCCGGAATATATGGCTGTCTTTGCGCAACTCAAAAAGTCAGTAATAGAGTTAATTGCTTTATCTGAACGCTTCCAAACGCAAATCAAGAAACTACATAAGGAAACAGGGTTTACCAATCAGGCTGCCCTGCAGGAAAGAATCGAATCCGCAGCTGCCTATTTCAAAAAGGAAATCGTCATCCAGCTGATGAATCCAGTGCTCAAAAACATCAGGGTTAAACCCAAGAATAAGGTACAGCAGCAAATTCAGTACTTGTTCCAGAAATACAGACTAGTGCTGGATAATAAGCTGGTTCTGATTGAAATTGCTTCTGGTTTATTGAAAGAAACCATCCCTGCAGAGAATTATATCTCCTGGATTGCCAAATACAAAGCTCAGCTAAAAGCCAAGCCCGATACCGCTTCAGGTAATCAACAGGCGGTTACGCTGCAGCTGTTCTAGGGCCTCTGTGAGTCGGCGCACAGCATTTGACCGTTTTTTGGCGAAGGACAAAAACGCACTGACAGACGAGCAGCTGGTTGGCTTACATTCATTCCGTACCAAAGCACGCTGTATCAATTGCCATAACGGGCCTTTTCTGACGGATAACGAATTTCATAACGATGGGCTGACCTATTTCGCAAGAAAATACCAGGATTTGGGTTTGTATAACGTAACGAAAAAACCGGAGGATGTAGGGAAATTTAAAACACCGGGTCTGCGAAATGTGATGAAAACGTACTCACCCGTGTCGAAAAACTTCCTGAATAAATTATCCTGTGCTACTTGAGAGATATAAAAATAAAGGCGCAGCACCATCCAGTGCTACGTCTAAACCAATTATACTACCTAAACTTAAAACCTGATTATTGATAATCGGGATTTAATGCTTTCTCCGCCGCTGGAACGGTCCATTTCCAGCCCGTATAAGGTGGGTTAACAGCAGAGACACCTATCCTGTCTCCCCCAGGAATAGGCATCTGTGTGCTGACCATGAAGTCTAATGTGTAGCCCTCTCCCGCCATCTCGCGCACATATTCTGCAAAAATAGAATCGTGGTTAACGTTGCCACTGCTGTACCTGTTCAGGTTTGTAGGATTGGAACGGTTCCAGACCTTATTTAAATCTGCAGCAGCACCGGCAAGGTCGCCCGCTTTCCAACGCAACCAGGCGCGACTGAGATAAAGATCCGCGAGGCGGATCAAGGGGAACTTGGTAAAACGCCCGTCCCCGGGGCCTCCCCTGAAATACTTATCGACATAAAGCTGTGGGGTATTGACCTGTGCATGCGCAATAAGCGTTTCATGCGTAAAGTATTCTGCAGCGCTGGCATTGGCTTTATAAGGCAACAAATAATAGTAGAGCTGCTGAAAACGCAGGTCGTCTTTAGCTGCCTGCGTTAGGGAATAATCCCCATGCAGCGGATCGGTCATCCAACCTATCGTGTCCAGCACCCAGTAGCTGAGCGTAAACTGGCTCACTGAACTTTTGCTCATTCCCGGTGCAGGGCCACGGCCAAAGTTATCTGCATCTCTGTCCTGCAGGGAAATCACCCAGCCCCAGTACAAATAGTTATTGGCATTGGTGACCAGTGGATCGCCGGTGTTAAATTCCAGAATCGCCTCTTTGGGGATATTGGCCAGTACATTTTTGTTAAAAGCCTGGATCGGTTCTTCCAATGCATATCTGCCGGTCGTTTCCGCAGCATTGATCACAAAATCTGCTTCGGCCTTTGCCCCATCATAGTCGCCTTTCAGGAAAAGTATTTTGGCCAGCAAGGCTGATGCGGCATACTTATTTGCCCGGCCTACCAGGTATGTTGGCAGCATGGTCGCGGCATTGTAGGCCAGTGGCAGTTTATCTTTGGCGGCCCTTAGATCGGCAATCATCTGGTTATAGATCTCCTCGTTTGTACCGAGCTTTTCTGCCAGAATCTCTTCCTTGGATTGTGGCACCTTGGTTTTGTAGGGAATATAGGCCACATTGTTTCCGCCCCCATGGATGTAGGGAGGCGCAAAGTAACGCACCAGAAAGTAATATGCCCAGGCGCGGGTGAAGTAATACTCTCCGATTTGCCGGGTATAATTATCCTTGTAATCGCTACCCGTCAGGGCGAGGTTAAAGGCATTGCCGTTTCGCTCCTGATCGAGCGTAAGCGCCTGATTGCAGAGCGTGATGGAGGCATAACACCTGGACCACATGTCGTTGGTGAGGTTATGGTTCTGATCGAACAGGCGGTTATACATTTCGTTATAAGGTGCGCCGGTAGTGGTGCCGGGCAGCAGTTGTGAAATGCCCGATTCAGCAAAGTCCATCATCTGAGGGGATGCCTGCAGGGCGTAGAGAATGTTGAAATAAACGGATGCCAATCCCTGGTCAAAGGTTACCGTGCTTACCCATTGTGGTTCCTGCGGTCGCGTGATCTCAAAAAACTTATCCTTTTTGCAGGAGCTTACCGGTAAAAGGGCAAGCAAGGCTATAATATATAGATGATATCGTCTCATGGTTATAAATTATAAGGTAAGAGATAAACCAAAATTGAAAGTCCGCGGTGTGGTCAGGTCGGCATTGGTCTCCGGATCCAGACCGCCGTAAGAGGTGATAGTGAAGAGGTTCATGCCGCCTGTGTAAATGCGCAACTGCTGGAGGCGCATCTTCTTTGCCAGTGCCGCTGGCAGGCTGTAACCCAACTGCAGGTTGCGGAGCCTGATGAAATCTGCTTTCTCCAGCCAGAAATCTGTATTGGGCGCCTCAAAGTTGGTGGTGCCGGTGATGGGGTTGCCGTTGTTGTCAAATTTATAGGCTGATCCGTAAGAGAGCATGGGGAAATCGGCCTGGTCGCCCGCCTGCGACCAGACTTTGCCATCGACTTTCACAATATTGGAGACATCACTGATGCGCCTGCCCCGCTCATAAAAAGAATTGAGCTTCCAGTTGCCACCGGAGAATACAAAAAGGAAGTTGAGGTCGAAGTTTTTATAAGTAAAGCGGTTGGTGATCCCGCCAAAGTACGTGGGCAATGCGGTTTTGCCGCTATGGATCATTTTGTTGTTTTCTACATTGGCGAGGTTCATGGGGATCAGCGTTCCGGTGGGAATGGTTACAAACTGGTTGTTCCAGGCGTTTACATCACGCTGATTGATCATGGCAATGCCTTTCTGCCGGTCTATCTCTACATATTGTGCCAGGTACCAGGTATCCAACTTTTCACCTTCGCGGCGGATGGTTTGGCTGGACTCAGCGCCTTTGCCCTTCTCAAATTGATTGAGGCTTAAAATCTTATTGTCGTTGAAACTGAGGTTGAAGTCGGTATTCCAGCTGAAATCGTTCTTTTTAAGGTTGAGGGAGCTCACATCAAATTCCCAGCCCCAGTTGCGGAGGCTGCCAATGTTTTCCCATACGGCATTGGTGGCGAAACCGGCAGATAAAGGAACGTTGCCCCTGAGGATCAAATTGGAGGTTTTTTTATTGTAATAGGCGACTGAACCAGTGATGCGGTCTTTTAACAGGCCAAAGTCGAAGCCAACATCAGTGCTCGCTGTGGTTTCCCATTTGAGATCAGGACTGCCAATTGGCCCCAGCACTGTTCCGCCGGGAAGATAACCGCCGCCGTATCGTCGTGGGTCGAGCCCCATCGTCAGCTGGGTCATTTCTGCGGATAATGCCGTGTTACCGGTGGTGCCATAACTTCCTCTAAGCTTTAATAGACTGAGCCAGGGTAACTTGAGAAACTTTTCTTCGGTAATGATCCATCCGGCGCCGAGTGCCGCAAAAGTAGCAAAACGGTTGTCTTTGCTCAGCACCGAGTGACCATCACGGCGGATGCTGGTATTGAGGATATAGCGGTTTTTGTAGGAATAGTTGAGGCGGCCGAACATACCCATCAGGTATTGCTGTCCGCTGGTAAATCCATCACCGTTAGTGAGCAGCAATGGGTTGATCAGCTCAGGATAACTGCTGGAGATGGATGATCCTTCCAGCTGTCGGATATAACTGCTTTGTCTGGTAGCCTCCGCACCTGCTGTAGCATTGAGCTGATGATCGCCGATGCTCCGGCTATAATTGAAGACGCCATTGTAATTGTAGACATGGGAAGTAACGGCTTTTTCTGCACCTTCATTGTTGAAGGGCGCATTGGCATCGAGAAATATGGAACGCCAATAGCTGCCATCATTCAGCTGGAAGTCCACTCCCGCTTCTGTACGGAAATGGAGTCCCTTAATGGGTGTATTCCATTGCAGGAAGGCATTACTGATGGTGCGGTAGAGATTTGTGTTGTTCTTGATGAGGTTTTTATCGGCAAATGCCAGGGCGTTAAAGCCTGAGTTGGCCGCCCAGAAACCTGTTGGAGAAGAACTGTCATATAATTTATAAAAAGGCATCATGGCGGGCCAGTTCTCCCAGCCACCAAAACCCTTTCCATTGAAAGTTTGCACGCCTTTGTTGTTCACATACAGCAGGTTGATATTTACCCCCATGTCCAGCGCGGCATTCGGTGAGAAATTATAGCTAAGTCGACCGTTGACGCGTTTCAGATCGTTATTGAGCAGCAGGCCCTTTTCATCGCGGTAATTGGCAGAGAACACAATACCTCCCTTATCCAGTCCCCTGGTGCTGGACAAACCTACCTGGTGAAATCCTGCGCTCTGGGTTAAGGCGCCAAGGTGATCGGTGTTGATCGTTAAGGCTTCGGCACGGGTCATGACAGGTTTTTCATCGAGAAACTGGGAGTTGATGGGTTTGCTGGGATCAAAGGGGGTGGTAAATCCTGAGTTGGCCCAGGCTTGATCCACTGTGGACCAGTATTCGGTATTGTTCATAAAGATATCGTTCTGTCCGTATGGCAAGGCGGAAATACCACCGTCGTAGTTGACCGTGAGGCTCGACTGACCACTCTTGGCCGACTTGGTCGTAACGATAATTACACCATTGGAACCCCTGTTTCCATATATTGCTGTGGCGGCAGCGTCTTTGAGTACTTCAATCGACTCAATATCGTTGGGGTTGATCATAGACAGTGGAGAAACAGGTTTAACACCATTGATGGCCAGCTGATCGCCAGTGCCATTTAACACGGGAACACCGTCTATGATAAACAAAGGTGAAGAACTCAGGTTGATAGAACCCTTACCGCGGATTTTAATGTCGGGCGCTGCTCCGGGATGTCCGCTCAGAGAGTTTACCATCAGGCCACTCGCCTGCCCTTGTATGGCATCGACGAAGGAGGTGGTTGGGACTTTGGCAATGTCGCTACCTTTAATTTTGGCAATTGATCCGACTACTTCGCGTCTTTTGCTATTTCCGTATCCCAATACAATGACTTCATTGAGGCGCTGGTTTTCCTGAACGAGCACTACATTGATTGCAGTTCGGTCATTTAAGAGCGTCTCTAGTATTTGGAATCCTATGGAAGAGAACACCAGGGTTACATTGCTTTGCTCAGCGGAAATTTCCAAAGTGAATGATCCGGTGTTGGATGTTAAGGTTCCTGTTCGGCTGCCTTTGACCAGCACGCTTACGCCGGGAATGGGCCTTCCGCTCTCGTCTGTTACCCTACCGGTAATCGGGAATTTTGATCGTTGGGCGCTGTTAAGCTTCAGGTTTGCAGCAGAGGCTGTACGCTGGCCGGGAAGACTAAATGCAAAAGTCAGGATACAGCATAGAATCAGGCATTTATATGTTTTCATAACATTTGATGATGAGATAATTAACCGGACAAAACACGATTGTTGATTGGCCAGGATGATTGTTACAAGGTGATGCAGATGAGCGTAGCCTGATTGCAATCATGTAGCACCTGTTTAGGGGACATGAAAATACAGGTAGACAGAGGAAAAAATTGTTCCCGTTATACTGAACATGGTAACATATATTTGGCGGTGTAAATGTAAAATCGATTATCTCATTGGATATATACTACTGTAACATATCACTGTACGTTGGTTACATTTTTTAGTTGAAAGACGGGAGAAATGGCCAGCTGGGGAAATTTAAGACGTTCCGGCGCAGCTGGTGCGCTGTCTCTCCGACGATAAATGTTGAGCAGGGAGTCGAATATTTTTGGGCAAAAAAAAAGCATCCTCTGGATGAGGATGCTTTTTAAAATGCTGATTGAATTCAATCAGCAAAACCCATAAAGGGTGATTAATTTTTTCTGATTTCTACACGACGGTTTAAAACTTTGCCTTCTTCAGTATCATTAGAAGTCATCGGTTTGCTCGCGCCAAAACCTTTGATGCTCAGGTTTTCAGCTGGGATACCTGCATTCACCAGGTATGACTTTACTGAATTAGCCCTGTCAACAGATAATGACATGTTGTGCTCAACTGTACCTTCAGCAGAAGAGTGACCGTTGATGATAAATTTAACCGACTCATCTTTTTTCATTTCTGTAGCAGCTTGATCTAAAGTTGCGAAAGATGCAGTCTTTAACACTCCAGAGTTGAATTCAAACTGGATGTTACTGAAACTATAATTAGGTTTTTCTGGCTCTGGAGCTGGTTCTTCTTTTTTCTCTACCGGGGCAGGTGCCTCTTCTTTTACAGGTTCAACCGGTTTAGCTACAGGTTTAGGAGTAGCAGCAACTTTTTTAGTTTTACACGCTTGTAGCGAAATGGTCGTTAGTCCGATCAGGACCAGCAATAATTGGATTCTGAAAATTTTCATTTGTGATTTGTTTGTTTTTGTAAACATAAAAAAATATCAATAACATCGTATAACAATTATTAAAATGTGTGATACGATTTTCAAACGATTAAATTACACAAATAGTGCCAGTTTTGTAACTTTCTTATTACCATTTGGACGCATGATCGACTTTACAAGAAGACAAGAATTAACTGCCAGCGAGAAAATTGACGTTAGGGAGCTTTGGAATAACGAATACCCAGAGCAGCTGAGATTGACTGATATGAGCAAACTGGAGGAGTATTTGGCCGGGCTAGCTTTTGCTGAGCATTTGCTCGTTTACACCAAGGATGGAACTGTTGCAGCCTGGGCGGTAAAGTTTATCAGAAATGAGGAAAGATCGTTTGTGATTATTGTCGCCAGCAGTTTACACAGAACGGGAATTGGTAAGCAATTATTAAATGTCCTGAAAATGGGTGAAACACAGCTGACGGGCTGGGCCGTGGACCATCAGCGCTATTTGAAGAGCAATCAACAAACCTATCTCTCCCCCTTGCCTTTTTATCTGATGAATAGCTTTAGCATCGCTGAGGCATCCCGACTCGAATTGCCCACGCTTTCTGCAGTTAAGATCATCTGGAAGTCGCGATGGTAGTTAAACTGAATGTATAGTGATAGCGATTTCAGATTGATCGCTGAAAAAAATCACCTGAACATAGCGTTAACCTCTTTACAAAGGATAGGCGGTATCACTTTTAGTTTCTGAAAGGACAAAGAAACTCTGCACCGTACTGATGTTGGGCAAGGTGGCCAGTTTGTTCCGAAGAAAGAGATGATAGGTATCCATATCGCTCGTTGCGATCCTTAAGATAAAGTCGAACGCCCCCGTCATTTGATAACACTCCATTACTTCGCTGAACTTGGCTACTTCTTTTTCAAATTCAATCAATGCTTCAGCGGTATGTTCTTTCATCAACACCTGCGAAAAAGCAATCAGGCCTTTATTGATTTTCTTTCGGTCCAGAATGGCAACAATACGTTTGATGTATCCCTGATCTTTTAATTTCCTGATCCGCTCGTGAATTGTAGCGATCGACTTATTCAGTTTTAGGGCTAATTCTTTATTGGTCAGCGTGGCATCCATCTGCATCAGCCTTAAAATTTCTTTATCGGTATAGTCTAAATCTGAGATCATTGATTAGTATTAAGAATTGAATTGAAAAAAATCAGGGTCAGTCGCTAATATCTGAAGGGACTACTGAAATAATTGACACGAATATAAGTATATTCCGTAATTATTATGGATTATTGACATTTCATTGTTATTATAATTTGCAATACTGAATTTTACCGAATATTCGACGGGTAGTTCAATGGGGTTCTCTCCTGTTCGGTAAAAAGTTTAGAATGATTGTAGCAGAACATAAAGAAGCAGCCGGTTTAACCACAAGTCTTGCCAGTAAATTTGAACACCTGTGGCACCTGGTTGGCAATACGCCGATGCTGGCTTTGCATTATAAATACAAAGGCAAGGCAGGAAAAATCTACGTGAAATGTGAGCACTACAACCTCACAGGCAGTATCAAGGACAGAATTGCCCTCTTCACGCTGTTTAATGCTTATAAAAATTGTCAGATCAAACCCGGCGACGAAATCATTGAAGCCACAAGTGGCAATACGGGTATCGCATTTGCGGCAATTGGGAAAGCCATGGGGCATCCGGTAAAAATCATTATGCCCAACTGGCTCAGCAAAGAGCGGATAGACATCATTAAAAGCCTTGGTGCCGAAGTTGTTTTGATCAGCAAGGAAGAAGGTGGCTTTTTAGGCAGTATCAGGCTTGCGGAGAAGATGGCAGCTGAAAATCCCAATACCTTCTTACCGCGTCAGTTTGAAAATATTGACAATCCGAAATCTCATGAAGAGACTACAGGCGTGGAGATTTGGGAGCAGTTGAAATTAAATAACCTGGTTCCCGATGCTTTTGTGGCAGGAGTTGGCACAGGCGGCACCATTATGGGTGTTGGCAGATATCTAAAAAAACAAAATCCATCGATAAAGATTCACCCGCTGGAACCCGCAGAGTCGCCAACCCTGACTACAGGTTACAAAGTAGGCAGCCATAGAATCCAGGGCATATCTGATGAATTTATTCCGGAGATTGTAAAACTGACGGAACTTGATGAGGTGCTGCAGTCAAATGATGGTGATGCTATCCTGATGGCGCAGAAACTGGCGAAACAATTAGGCCTTGCTGTCGGAATTTCTTCAGGGGCCAATGTGATCGGGGCGATTAAACTACAGCAGCAACTGGGCATGGACAGCTGCGTGGTGACGGTATTTTCTGACAGCAACAAGAAATACCTGAGTACGGACCTGATGAAGGAAGAACCTGTATGGGATGGTTACCTCTCTCCGGACACTGAATTTGTTGACTATCATCCAATCTGTCGTTTAAAATAATTCTAACTCTTATTCCATGTATCAACAAAAGTATAACTTAAGTTTTAAGATCCTTGTCTTTGGATTGTTCTTATTTATTTACAGTTTACCTGCGATTGCGCAATCTGCAGATACCGCAGGCGTAGAATTTACAGAAATTACTAGCGATGCGCCTGATACCGCAATTGCTGGTCAGGCTGCAGCGTCTGGCGCAAGCGTATCTGCGGGAGCGACTGACAGCACTTCTGCTGACAGTGCATTTTCTGATCAAACAGCGAATCCTGATCAAATGAAAAGTGATAGCCTTAAAAAAGCCGGAAATGCTCAGTCAGATGGAGCTCAGCAATCGCTCTGGAGCATATTTATCACAGGATTTGTCGGCGGTCTGGCCGCGATACTCATGCCCTGCATTTTTCCAATGTTGCCGCTAACGGTGAGCTTTTTTACTAAAGGCAGCGAAAAAGGCAAAGCTTTTAGTCGCGCTGCACTTTATGGATTTTTCATCATCCTGATCTATGTGGTTTTGGGATTGTTGGTGACGGTGATATTTGGTGCCGATGCGTTGAACAGTTTGTCTACCAATGGCGTTTTCAACTTCTTCTTTTTCCTGCTGCTGGTGGCTTTTGCTGTTTCCTTTTTGGGAGCCTTCGAAATTTCGCTTCCATCCTCCTGGGTAAATAGAATGGATTCCAATGCCGACAAAGGCGGCATAGCTGGTTTGTTTTTCATGGCAGGAACCTTAGCCCTGGTGTCTTTTTCCTGTACGGGTCCAATTATCGGCACGTTGCTGGTACAAGCCGCGACCAGTGGCGCTTTGCTTGGTCCGGCTATTGGGATGTTTGGTTTTTCCTTTGCCCTTGCCATCCCCTTTGTCATCTTCGCCCTCTTTCCTTCGGCCATGTCGGCCCTGCCAAAATCTGGCGGCTGGCTGAATAGCGTAAAGGTTGTGCTAGGCTTTTTGGAATTGGCTTTTGCCTTGAAGTTTTTGAGTAATGTGGACCTCGCCTATCACTGGGAGTGGTTTGACAGGGAAATGTTCCTGGTTCTATGGATCATCATTTTCGCATTAATGGGTTTTTACCTGCTGGGGAAACTTACTTTCGCACACGACAGTCCCTTGAGGTATATCTCCACACCGAGGTTGTTCTTGGCGATCATTGTGTTGTCTTTTACGCTTTACATGGTTCCTGGACTCTGGGGTGCACCTTTGAGAGCGGTTTCGGCATTTCTGCCGCCACAGGATACGCAGGATTTTGACTTGTACACGCCAACGCTGATTCCGGGTGGATCAACTCAGACTACCAATGTGCAACAATCCGGCCCGCATAAATACGCTGATATCTTTCATGCACCACTAAAGCTGGATGCCTTTTTTGACTACGATGAAGGCATCGCTTATGCGAAAAAGGTAAATAAACCTGTGCTGATCGACTTTACCGGACATGCCTGTGTTAATTGCAGGAAGATGGAGGCTAACGTTTGGCCGGATCCGGCCGTGTATAAATTGCTCAGTCAGGATTACGTGCTGATACAGCTGTACGTAGACGATAAAACTGAACTCGCGGCGCCGGATGTGAAAACCAGTGCGAGTGGCAGAACCTTAAATACAATTGGCAAAAAGTGGAGCGACCTGCAGGCAACGAAGTTTCAGGCTAACTCACAGCCCTTTTATGTTCTGCTTAACCCCGCTACAGAACAATTGCTGGCTAGCCCAACGGGTGCCGATTATGAAGTGGCCAATTACCTGAAGTTTTTAAACGCTGGACTCAGCACATTCCATCAATAAACAGGCAGATTTTTTAATACCCAAAGCCGGCTTCTGATCGCCTCCTCAGAACGCCGGCTTTAATTTTTACAGTATAGTATGTACTTGTGGAAAAATATTTTAATTTGAAAAGTGCGATTTTAAATATTTAAATGCTTTTAGCAAAAACTTTAGCAAAAATTCAATTATTTGCGCTCATTATTTTGAAGGTATTTATTTATTATTGTATAAAACCAAGGTAAATAGGGTTTTATCTTAATTTTTAATCATGCCATCAAAATTATCCAACCTGTCTGACGCGGAGTTAGTCCTTTCTATGAAAGAGGGCAACAAAGCCGCCTTCGATGTCATCTATGATCGATATTGGAAGAAGCTGTACAATGAAACATTCAAACGTCTCAATAACGCCGAGAATGTGGAGGAGATTGTGCAGGATGTATTTATGGACCTCTGGTCAAACCACCACAAAAGGGTTATCCAGCATTTGTATGCCTATCTCGTCACGGCCGCGAGGTACACGGTTTACGCCGCGTACAAAAAGAAGGAAACAACGCCTCATTTTGTTGAACCACTTGACCATATGTCCATATCCACGCTGGAGGCTGATACCTTACTGAATGTCAAAGAAATAAAACAGTGTGTAAACGTCTGGATTGTAACGCAACCAGAAAAAAGGGCGGAAATTTTCCGACTCCGTTACCTCGAAGAGTATACCACACGGGAGATTGGCGAGATGCTGGGCATATCTCAAAAGACAGTACAGAATCAGCTGATCACCTCATTTGCCAGCCTCAGGAGTTATTTGAGCAAGATAATGATGCTATTTATGTTGTTCTAAACAGCCATGCAAAATCTGGACAGTAGAACCTTAATCCAGACAGTCGGACACTGATCCGTAATCTGATGATTTTCAGCGTTTTCTTTAGGCCTAATATTTGGGCGGCTGGGAGAAAACGCTGCTTAGCTGAACCGCACAAAAGGAATAATTGCTCTCCAAAAAAACCAAATTGAAAATGAACAGGTAGTTTAGGATCCTTTGGTATAACTATTGCGCGTTGCAGGCTACCAAAGCGATATGATATGGAGACATCGTTACCTTCAGCAATTTTTGACCTGCAGCAACTCAATGAACTGGAAACTGAGTTCTACACGCCATTCATCAAACAATTTGAAGGATTCAAAATCCATGAGATTGCATATATACTTCAGCTTCCAGTTGCAACGGTTAAATTAAGGATCAGGTTAGCCCGCCGGGTATTGGGCTATCACCTGGATTCCTTTAAGTCAGATCAGAAGATAGCGCTAAACGGCTCTGTTGGATTAAACTTCTTTTAGCGCCGCTGCGTTATAATCAATTTTGCCATTCGCATTTAGCGGAAGTTCTGCGATCAGCTTCACTTTGACGCTTTGCGGATGAACTTTGACCTTATCGTAAAGCAAATCTTTAATCGCTTTTCCTGAGATAACATCGTCAAGGTGGGCTACCGTCAGGTACTTATCCTCCTCCCCGATGCAAATAAAGCTCATTCCGCTAAAGTTCTCTTTCAGGATCTGCTCAACGTCATCCAGGTTGATCCGTGTCCCGAATAGTTTTACAAAACGTTTGCTCCTGCCAGTGATATAAAAATAGCCGTCCGCATCCCTCCTGGCCAGGTCCCCGGTATACAACACGGGTTTCTGGCAATAGTCCAGCAGGTCGGCAGGCTCCGTTGCATAACCGCCATAAATATTAGGTCCGTAGTATCGCAGCTCTCCTGAAAGCGGATTAATATCCAGTTCTCCATCCTTGATTGGCTTTCCGATCGAGCCGATTTTGCTCAGCAGCTGTTCTGGCGGCACAAAGGAAATCCTTGCCGTCGCCTCCGTTTGTCCGTACATCGCATAGAAAGAAAGCTCCTTTTCTTGCGCATAGTTCGCAAAGGCCGACAAAATCCCCTTGTCCATTCGACCCCCGGCTTGTGTAAAGTAGCGAAGCGAAGGATAGGTTTTATCCAGAAATCCCAGTCGCTGCAGCATTTCATAAACATAAGGGACACCTGCGAGGGAAGTGTATTGATAACGTTCCAACTCTTGCCAGAACTCTTTTTGCATGATGGTACTGTTGCTGCACACAATTCCGCCGCCGCCAATGGAATTTGTAGTGAAGACAGATAGACCGTAAGAATAAAACAAAGGAAGGTTCAGCGGTGCCACGTCAAAAGCTTTGATGGGCAGATAATCCAGGATGGAAAGCGCATTACTCAGCAGGTTTTGCGCTGACAGTTTCACAAACTTTGGCGAGCCCGTACTGCCCGACGTATTGATCAGCAATTTGATTTGCGGATTAACCTCGGTTTTAAGCCCATTGCGCTGTTTGAATAAGTGATGCTTAGTTCCGACAGTGATAGCGTCATAACCGTTTAAAAACGGCCTCGTGAGGTCATAAATATAATAAGGCTGATAACGGCTTTCCAACTGCGCTTTGTATTCCTGATTTAGTGCAGGATTGAGTAGGGCGATGGTAAAGTTGGACCGGAGCAGGTTAAGCAGTAATTCTACCGTCTGAATCTGGTTATCGGCAAAAAGAAAAACAAGTCCTCCGCTGTTGTCGATGTCCAGCGATTCATGAAAATCCCTGGCCGTCCGAGTGGTATCTGTGACAGGGTCGATATAATGCAAGGCTTCATTATTTAAGATAAGCTCGTAAAGCTCGGCAGTGTTTGTCATAGGTCGGTATAAGATCAGTTAAAGGTCACATCCAGCTTATGCAGGATATCTTTCGCATTGTTGAAACTGGTCATTTCCAGAATGTCTTCTGTCTGGATACTGAGTCCAAATGAGTTCTCGATTTCTTTGATCAGGAAGAGATGCGACATTGAATCCCATTCGGCAATTCCCTGATATTTGAGGTCCTCATTTACCTGATCAATCGGAATAGATAAGCCTTCGGAGAAAGCATGTTTTAATTTTTGAAGATTTTCCATGTTTTTGTTGTTAATGTTCTGTAAAGCTCATTTAGGTTTTTGCGTATTCTTGATTGAACGACCTAAAGCTATTTTATATAATCCTTTTATTAAATTGTATTTCAATGGTATATGCTGTTTGTTTAAAGTTTGAGTTAACCAGTGTTTTTGCGTTTTTCCTCATTAATCTATAATCTGATGCTTTTCCATTTTCCTGATCGGAAGACGGTAATACAACTGCAGGAAAGGACAATTTCGGAGATCAGGATGGCTAAAAATATCCCTTCGGGCCCCCATCCAAACCAGATTCCGAACAGGTAGGAAAGCGGCAATTGTATGAGATAAAACATCAGGATATAAAGCATCGTAACCGTGTTTACATTGCCGGCAGCATTCAGTGCCCGGGAGATCACCATCGTATAACCAAAGAAAAAATAGGCGATTGACATATAGCGCAGATAAGCTGATGCATAACTAAGCACTTGCTCGTCCTGCGTGAAAAAACCCGCCACAGATCTTGAGCATAACAACAGTAAGATTGCGATCAAACCCAGGAAACACATGTTAAACACTCCCGTTTTCCAGACAGATGACTCTGCCCGCTCTGGTTGTCTTGCACCGAGGTTCTGACCAGTAAGAACGCCCGCTGCATTAGCGATTCCATAGGCGGGCAGAACACTAAACATGATGATCCTGTTGGCAATAATATAACCAGCCAGCACATCCTCTCCTAGCTTGGCCACAATGACAATCATCATAAATCGGCTGGAGGAAGGAACCAAATATTGCACCATACCGGCCGTGGCAAGCTTGAGGAGGCGTTTCATCAGTGATGGAACAATCAATAACTGTTGCCTGCCGATGGTGATGCGCCTGTTTCCCTTGACCAGAAACCAAACTTGGTAGCTCACACTTAACACATTTGCTGTCACCATCGCGATAGCAGCACCCAATAGTCCGAATGCAGGTATTGGCCCCAGTCCGAATATCAGGACCGCACAAAGTAATCCGTTGAGGATATTGGAAAAAGCCAGCGTGCGCATGGCCATTGAAGCATCCCCTGAGCCGCGGAATATGCCATTGAGCAGGATGCGCATGATCATGAAGATAAGGCCGCAGAACATGGTTTTAGAGAAAACATTCCCATAGGCTACCAGGCTAGCTGATGCGCCCGCAAAATGAAGGATTTGCCGGTTAAACACCAGGGCGAGGCTGCTACAGGCTACAGAAAGAAAGATGCCGAGATAGATGACTTGTATAGCGGCCCTGCCAGCGCTTTTGGGCTTCTGCTCTCCTATCCGCCGAGAGATCACGGCAGTGGCTGCAATGCCAAGCCCGGTAGCAACTGACTGAATGAGGATAATAACGGAATTGGTAATCCCCACCACAGTGATGGCATTTTCACCCAGGCTGCTCACAAAAAGCAGGTCTACGAGCACAAAAAGCGATTCCATGCTGAGTTCCAGCATAGTGGGTACCGCCAATAGAAAGGTAGCTCTGTTTACGCTTCCAGCGGTGAAGTTCTTTTCAGTGCCCAGAATAGCGATTCTGAATAAGTTAACTATTGAACGTATTTTAAGCAGCATTAGACGATTTAATTGATAAAGCGGTGATCATTGGATGTATTTGAATCAGCATTTTTGACCTATTAAAGTGACAAATCAGCAACTTTTGGATGTTCGGCGGGAAGTCCGGAGGCACAAAAAGACTGGAAGGCAATCTTTTGCTCTACCGCATAGACTGTTCTACCGCAGATCTGGTTGATGATCTGTGAGTTTCTATAAGCCCCCATTCCAAGATCGGGCGTGGATATGCCATGTGTATGCAGTTCTGCATTTTGCACGAATATCTCATTGCCCGCGGGATCGATGGTATAATTGCGGCGCACGTCATAAGCTCCATCTTCGAGCCTTTGGATACGATCGGCTATGCCAGTCAGGAATGCCGGCTCAACATACTTATAGCCCGTGGCGAGGATCACAAAGTTAGTCCGGACTGCAAATGACTCTTGTTTTTCAACCTGCGAGAAATCAAGCAGATAGTCGCCCTCTGTTTCCTGTATGATATCGTTCAGCCTACTGTTGGCCATTAAAACAACTTTACAGTCTTCATCCATCAGGTCCATCGCATAAAGGCTGTTGTAAATTTGATTGATCAGCTCAGAGTTGATACCTTTAAACAGGATGTTCTGTCGTGCCAGGACCTCCTTACGCTGATTAACCGGGAGTCCATGAAAATAATCGATATACTCCGGCGAGGTGAGTTCCAGCGTTAGTTTGGTGTGATTCTCTAAGGGGAAGAACCGCTCCGAGCGAGTAAACCAGTTTAAACGCAGTCCATGCTTTACTTCCGGCAATAAATCCTGAAAGATTTCAGCTGCACTTTGTCCTGAGCCAACAATAGTTACCGACTTATTAATTAATATGTTATGCTTCTCGTTTAAATAGGCTGATGTATGAATTACCTTATCAAAAGATTTATCTTTGATGCCTGCCGGTACGTAGGGTTGTGTGCCGGTGCCAAGCACTAATTTATGGGCGTAGAAGGTTTCAGTTTCGCCAGACCGTGTATCCTTTACGCTGATCTCATACAAATCATTTTCGTAAAATATGGCAACCACGCGGCGACAAAACAGGCAATTATCCAGCTGCTCCAACACCCAGCGACAATAGGCATTGTACTCCTTTCTGAAGATAAAAAAGCTCTCCCTAATATAAAATTTGTACAACCTTCCGCTGTGTTTGAGGTAGTTCAAAAAACTATAAGGACTGGATGGATCTGCCATGGTTACCAGGTCTGCCATAAATGGCACCTGAAGTGTTACTTCATCTAACATCAGGCCTGGATGCCAGTTAAATTCTTCGGACTGGTCAAAGAACAGCGTGTTAATTACGGTAATTGGTTTAGACAATGCAGCGAGCCCTAAATTGAAAGGCCCGATGCCGATGCCGATGATATCGTATATCTTAGGTTTATTCATTTCATATGGTTTTTTAGGTGAGATTTTCAGGAAACTTTTCATAGTACCATTCCCTGATGCAGAAGTTCAGGTAGGCCTTTTTATGCGGCATCTCAATGATATGCTGCAGTTTGAAACCTACATGCACCTTATTCATCAATGCCGCCAGAGAGTCTACAGAACCCTCTCCAACGAGTCGGCCTACCTCCTTCTGCTCAAACAGCCAGCTTACAATGCTCTGGGTGATCAGTGAAGGGAATTTTCTTTTTTTATCCGTAGGCGCGATGAACAGATGAGTGCCATAATCTGAAGGCAATACCTCGTAATAGTCGCCAAGGATATCTTTGGTAGCCCAGTAGACTTCAAAATTGAACGTAGGCTCGCCATTGACCTCGCCGATATAGCTGTGTGAACGATCTTCTGGCAGCAGTGAACGATAGAAATGCTCCAGGTCTTTTAATGGCCAGTCCATTTTCCAGATCGCCTTTGCATGATCCGCATGGAACCACTCGTGAACCATTTTAAGGTCGCGCTGAAGATCGAAAGGCCTGATGGTAACTGTTACATCTTCCTGCTCAAAGTACTTGAGATAGACAGTGGATTTGACTGAAGGCGACAGCAGTTTTTCAGAGAAATAATATTCATGTAGGTAGTTATGCAACAGGCAGCTGTAATGGCCGGAATAACTAAATAGTTTACCTTGTTTTTCTATCAGCCGCCTGGTTAATATCAGCTCCAGCATTTCATTTGGATCGCTGTAGAACAGCGATTGTAATTCCTGATAAAGGTAATTTAACAGCGCACGCTCTCCGATGATCTTGTGGCGCCCGAGCATAGCGATCAGCTTGAAAATCTCCTCCATTTCGAAATCCCATGAAGCCTGATAAATGATACTTTGAACATGCTGCTGAAACCAGGTCATTGCCAATCCCTGTGGGTTCTGGTGGTCGGAGAAAGGCATTTCGCGGAAGCGTTCTATTACCGGCAAAAACTGATGTTCTGTGGCCAGGTGACGTTCGGCTAAAACTCTCCCTATCGAACTAATATCCTTGCTATACTGATCAGATTTTTCTCCCTTCCAGCTCGGATGTTGGCCTGCCGCCTCATCCATAAGCTTTTCCAGTGCTTCCATCAGCCCAATGGCTCTGACCTCTCCGCCAGTTTTATGGCGCAACCATGCCGGAAAGGACAATTCATGGTCGCCCGTAATACTGAAATATACCTGTGGTACAAACAATTCAGCATCACTGTTGGGGAAATCTATTTTGAGATGGACAGTAGCCTGACTCTTATCGAGCGCTTCAGCCAGCTCAGGATCATAATCCGGCACTCCGGTATACCTGGTCCAGTTGTTGAATTCACGGCAATACTGGTTGATGATTGCAGCAAATATTTGCAATTCATCTACCGCCGGGAAGCTGTTAGTTGTGAGCATAGGCTGATCCATAAGTCTTGATGATTTGGAGAATATTTTTGATATCGTTAACCGTTGTTACGGGATTGAAAATGGTGAACTTTAGGTAAAACTGACCATTCACTTTAGTGCTTGCTACCAGAATCTCGCCAGTATGGAACATTTTCTTTTTGATGTACTGATTTAGCAAACATAAGTCAACAGGTTTACCGGTCAGCACTTTATACCGGAACACCAGAACACTGATATCAGAATCACTCAGGAGTTCCAGTTCCGGGTCTTCATCTATAATCGCTGCCGCTTCTTTCGCCGTCGCGATTACAGTGTTCATGTATTCCCCAAGTTTTTCCCTGCCCAGCAACCTCAGCGTAAACCACAGTTTTAAGGCATCAAACCTTCTGGTGCTTTGGGTGATCGACTTGTTGATCTGCGCCGGGTATTCTTCGTAATCCTGCTCTTTAGGGTTGAGGTAATCTGCATGGTGTTTGATGATCTCCAGCAAGCGCTGATCACGAACAATAAAAGCACTGCTGCTGATCGGCTGGAAAAAGGACTTGTGATAGTCTATCGTTACAGAATGCGCTTTTTCTATGCCCTTGAGCAAATATTTGTGTTTATCTGTCAGCAGCAAGCCACAACCATAAGCCGCGTCAACATGCATCCATAGTTCATATTTCTCGGCTAGTGCCGCAATTTTATCTAAGGGGTCTACATTGCCAAAATCTGTAGTACCAGCTGTGGCAACAATGGCAAAGGGTATGTTTCCCTGCTGAATTTCTGCCTCGATGGCATTTTCCAGCGCATCGGCCTTCATTCTGAACCGTTCATCGGTAGCTACCTGAATCACCCCCTGCTCGCCTAGTCCCAGCAGCGATGCATTTTTCTGGTTGCTGAAATGGGATTTATCGGATACAAAGACCCGGAAACGGCATGCTTCTGCAGGATTGCCTTTTACTTTGATATTGTGGTTCAGTTGGTTGAGAGAAAAATAATCCCGCGCCAGCAGCAAGCCCATCAGGTTGCTTTGGGAGCCTCCACCGGTGAATACTCCATCCGCTGAGTGACCAAAGCCGATTTGCTCTGCAGTCCAGTGAATCAAGCGGCGCTCCATCAATGTTCCCCCGGCACTCTGGTCCCAGGTATCCTGTGAAGAATTGATGGCAGAGATCAGCACCTCTGCGGCCAGGGCAGGAATGACAACCGGACAGTTTAAGTGGGCAATGTAATTGGGCAGGTGAAATGCCGTCGCATGATCAACATAAAGCTCCTGCACTTCTTTGAATAACTCATCGTAATCCTTCAATGGAGAGTCGAACTCAATTTTACTGAAGGCTGTGCCCAGTTGTACGGGCGTGATACCGCTGAAGGGTTTCTGCTGGTTTACCAGGAATTTAAGGACCATTTCTTTGGCCTGATCAATAGCCAGGCTGTAGGATTCAGCATTATGCTGATGGAATAAATCCTGGAAGTATACTATATTTTCCATAGTAGGTAATTGGTTTAAGATTATAATCAGGAGAGCCAGGTGGTTTTCTCTGTTAAGGAGGTTCTTCTTTTTTGTGGCTGCACCACAGATTCGTCGCCATAACCCATAAAAAAGAGTCCGAGGGAAGTTTCGTTTTCGGCGAGTCCGAGTGTTTTTACATAGTCGATTGCCGAGCCGCCGGTAGCCCAGTAAGAAGCGATATCAAAAGATGTGGCGCTGATCGCCATATTCTGCACCGCACAGGAGACTGCTGCCAGCTCTTCCCACTCGGGAATATTTACGCGGGTACTGCGGACCATAATAATGGCTACCATGCAGGCGGCTTTGAGGGGATATTCTTTCAGGTAGCGGAATTTGGCTTCGCGTTTTGTCTCATCAGGGATATCCTTATAGAGGTCGTGGTAATGCCTGCACATAAAATCGCCATAGTGCTCCAGTCGTGTTCCGGTCAGCACAATAAACCTCCAGGGTTCGGTCATTTTGTGGGTTGGCGCCCAGGTGGCGTTGGTCAGAATTTCCTCCAAAACCGCCTCAGGGATTATACCGTAACGATAATCGTTGGCATACGTGCTTTTCCTTTTACGAATATAACGCGTTACAACATCTTTTGCGGCGGAGAGCTTCACTTCAATTCCTGAATTGTCATTATTCATCATAGGTACGACGTTTTAGTTTATGATTAAGAAAATAATATCAATATTAAGTTGCTATTTAGATTTATTACAAATAGATTTGCTAATAATATCTTAGTGTATTTAGACTAGTTATTGATAGTAACGCTGACAAATGTAAAAGATATTATTATTAAAACAACATTTATTTCTATAACAGATATACTAATGGTGTTGGAACAACGATTTAGCAAATCAATTAAACTATAAAATAACAGACAATAGCATGCAATAAACCCCTGTAATTATTAACCTACCTAATAAAATTCTGAGTTATGAAACGTAAAAATGAAGAACCGACCCATCAGCTGCCACCGATCGCTCCATTGATTATCGAGGTATCTCCGGTGGAGAGAGCAATTATCAAAAGCTCTGCCCTATTGCTGAAAGAGCAATTCGGCCATTATGAATCACCGGAGTACATTGCTTCCCTTCACCTGAATGCCTACTATCTCCTCCCCGAGCGCATCGCCGCTTTGTTAAGTAACCTCAGTACAGATTTCTCGAGCCAGCAATATGGCGCCATCGTGTTCAAGGGACTGGTGACGGTAGATCAGCAGGCACTGGGCCCGACACCGGCCTCCTGGAAAGAAGCAGATGATGAAAAGCTAAATTTATACGGTTTCATATCTTCATTGCTGCATGGTGCCGTGCCCTCTAAACCGGTACAATACTATGTTCAGCGCAAAGGCGGTGGCATTTTACATGCGATAATCCCGGAAGAGAGTATGTCGTTCTCGCAGACAGGTGCCGGTTCTAAAACAGACCTGTTTGTGCACACGGAAGACGCTTTTTTATATCATCCGGCCGACTTCCTTAGTTTTTTATACCTCAGGAATGAGGAACAGGTTAACTCTACGCTCTATTCGATCCGCTCGCATGGTGAGACGGATGAATTGATGAATGAGCTGTTCAGGACGATTTACAAGTGCCCCAAGGACGCAAACTTTGAGCTGGAAGAGGCGCTGGGACAGGATGAACCAACTTCAGTACTGTACGGCAACCTGCAACGTCCTTTTATCCGTTTTGACGCGGCTGAACAGATTTACAATGAGCAGGCTGGCCAGTCGCCCGAAGCGCTGGACATCCTTAAAAGATTCTGGGCGAAGGCTAAGCAGCTGATATATTCCGACTTTATCCCCAATGCGGGCGACCTGATATTTGTGAACAATCACCTCTGTGCGCACGGTCGTACTGCTTTCCGTGCCGGAGTTAGGGAAGTTGACGGCAAAACTGTTCCCTGTGAGCGTCGCCAAATGCTGCGCATGATGAGCAAAAGCAGCCTGATCCACGTACAGTCGGTCGCGCACCCAGAAAACCCCTACCTGATTATGGAAGATCACTACGGCAAAATCATTAACGCTAGTTAAGCTACCTAAATAAAAAACCAAATGTTAAAACAAACTGAACGAAATGAAGAAACGACTGCCGGACTCGCTCCAGCATCGGCCGTTGCCCACCTGGAACCCCAGGTTTGGGAAAAAGTAAACCGATTACATGTAAGGAAGATGTTGTGTGAGTTTTCGCATGAACTACTGCTGGTGCCACAGCTCAAACGCATACATGGCAGCTGGGGTTTGTACAGCCTTAGTACGGCAGATGGAAAAATAGAATATCAATTTCTGGCGAGGATATTAGGTCTGGACCATTGGCATATTGATACGGCATCGATCACCAGGATCAAAGAGAAGGAAATCTTGGCGCTGGATTCCATTGCTTTTATCACTGAATTTACCAGGGAACTAGGATTTAGTGATGCCAACCTGCCAACCTACCTCGAAGAAATTATAAGCTGTCTATATGGCAGCGCCTATATGCATGTGAACACTACACTCACTGCCAAAGAATTAACCACCGCAAGTTACGACGAAGTAGAACATGCCATGATTGCGGGACATCCATGTTTTATCGCCAATAGTGCCAGAATAGGTTTCGACGCGGTTGATTATCAAAATTACAGTCCGGAAGCCGCGGCGCCGCTTCAGCTGATTTGGTTAGCAGGCCATCGCGACTGCACGGAATTCACAAGTATTTCTCCGTTAACCTATGAGCAGGTGCTGGTACAGGAACTGGATATGGAAACGAGCCAGTTATTCGACGGGCTACTGCAGGAGAAGGGCCTTGATCCACAGGATTACGTGTTTTTCCCTATCCATCCATGGCAATGGTTCAATAAACTGATTCACTTGTTTGCCCCCGATATTGCTGCATCCAAAATCGTTTGTCTGGGTTATAGCAAGGATCAATATCTGCCTCAGCAGTCCGTCCGAACCTTTTTTAATGTAAGCAACAACAGTCGTTTTTACGTCAAATCTGCCTTATCGATCCTGAATATGGGTTTTATGCGTGGGCTTTCGCCATATTTTATGCGTACCACGCCGGCCATTAACGAATGGGTTGCTAACATTGTGACCAGTGATAACTACCTGCAACAAAAAGGATTCACCGTATTGAAGGAAATTGCCACGGTAGGTTATACGCATCATCAGCTGGAAAAGGCGATAAAGGCCGACAGTCCCTATAAAAAAATGCTATCCACCCTGTGGCGGGAAAGCCCGATGTGTAAGATCAAAAACGGCGAAAGATTGATGACCATGGCTGCGCTATTGCATGTGGACAGTTATGGCAATGCATTACTGCCAGAACTGATCCGCAGTTCGCCTTTAGACACCGAACAATGGCTTAAGAGCTACCTGGATTGCTATTTGAGTCCGCTGTTGCATTGCTTTTATTTCCATGACATGCGTTTTATGCCACATGGCGAGAACCTGATCCTGGTTTTTAAAGATAATGTGCCCGTGCGGGCGATTATGAAAGATATTGGTGAAGAAGTGGCTGTAGTCAATCAACAGAAAGAGCTGCCAGAGATTGTGAAAAGGATTATTATCCCGGTACCGGAGGACTTGAAAATCCTGTCCATCTTCACACAGATCTTCGATTCTTACTTCCGCTTTTTGAACCACGTGCTGGTAGAACATGTAAACTTTCCTGAGGATGGCTTCTGGAAATTGGCGGCCGACTGCATAAACGCCTATCAGGCTGAATTTCCGGAGTTGGAGGAGAAATTCCGCAAATATGATTTGTTCGCCACCGAAATCATAAAGACCTGCTCCAACAGGCTGCAAATGCAGAACAGCCAAAAGATGCTGGATGGCAGTGATCCATTCAGGAATCAGAAATTTGCCGGTTTCCTCAAAAACCCAATGGCCGCCTACCAGTTCAAATTAACAACAGAAAAATAATAGCCCTGCGCCTACCTATAAATAAATCAACCATGAATATAGCCTCAAAAATATCACCCAATCAGGCATCAGCACATCTGCAGCCAGCAGTTTGGGGAAAAGTAAACAGATTACATCTCCGAAAAATACTGGCAGAGTTCGCCCATGAACGCATCATTGTACCGGAACTCATTGGTGAGCACGATGGCTGGGGCCAATATGTGCTCCATGCGGGCGGTGTGGAAGAAATCTCTTATCGCTTCATGGCGAAAATCCTGTCGCTGAACCATTGGTACATCCAAACGGAATCTATTGCAAAATACATTGGAGGAGTTGCGACTGATGCCGATGCGCTGAGTTTTATCATTGAGTTTAAAACAGAACTGGGCATTCCGGATGAATCGCTGCCAGTGTATCTGGAGGAAGTTTGCAGCACGCTGAGCGGCAGTGCCTATATGAATTTCTATGGTAAGCCAGGTTCCCAGAACTTGCTGTCGGCAGATTATCAGCAAACGGAATCTACCATGACTGGCCATCCGCGGTTTATCGCAAACAACGGCCGTATAGGTTTTGATGCGGCCGATTACAGGCAATATGCACCGGAGACTGCGACACCCTTTTCACTGATCTGGGTGGCCGGGCACCGCTCGAATGCTGCTTTCACAGCCGTTTCTTCACTAGACTATGCACAAGTGATTCTTCAGGAACTGGGCGAAGAGAATCTGCACAGTTTCAACGAACTGCTGAAAGGCAGACAGCTCAATCCTGAGGACTACTATTTCATCCCGGTGCACCCCTGGCAGTGGTTTAACAAACTGGCGAACATCTTCTCCGCTGATATCGCTACACAACAGCTGGTTTGCCTGGGCTATGGCACCGACAAATACCAGCCTCAGCAATCGATCAGAACCTTTTTTAACGTGACCCACCCGGAGAAGTTTTATGTAAAAACGGCTTTGTCGGTCTTAAATATGGGTTATGTAAGGGGCCTTTCGCCCAAATTCATGAAGACCAACCCTCCTATTAATGAATGGATTTACAATTTGGTGGAACAGGACGAATATTTGCAGAAGAAACGTTTCTTCATTCTGAGGGAGATTGCCAGCGTAAGTTTTGCGCACCGTTATTACGAATCATCGGTTGATGCCGATAGTCCTTACAAAAAGATGCTCGCCTGCCTTTGGCGCGAAAGTCCGGTAAGCAGGATTAGCAAGGACCAGCGGCTGATTACGATGGCGGCATTGCTGCATATCGATAATGATGGAAAGGCTTACCTGCCAGAATTAATCAAGGCATCCGGATTGTCTATAATTGATTGGCTGAAAGCATATTTCGATAGTTACCTAAGTCCTTTGTTACACTGTTTCTACCAATGGGATATGGTTTTTATGCCCCATGGTGAGAACCTGATTCTGGTATTGGAAAACCATGTGCCGCGCAGAGCGATCATGAAGGATATTGGTGAGGAAGTGTCTTTACTGAATACCACACAGCCTATTCCCGAAGCCGCCACAAGACTGGCAGTGAGTGTTCCAGAAAAAGCGAAAACATTGCCGCTGTTTACACAGGTGTTCGATTCCATCTTCCGTTTTATCTCGGCCATCCTGGTAGAGCATGCTGCTTTCCCTGAAGAAACTTTCTGGCAGCTGGTTGGAGATTGTATCAACGATTACCAGCGGGACAATCCGGCATTTGCGGAGTCTTATGATAAATACGACCTCTTTGTAGATGAGTTTAGTCCAGACGCCCTTAACAGGTTGCAGCTGAACAATAACAGGCAGCTGCGTAACCGCGCGAACCCTTTTATAGACCTGCCCTACATCGGCAATATGCCTAATCCCGTTGCCCCTTACCGGCATCGCACTGCGATAGTGCAACCAGCACCGCAATAGTAAATTCAACAATACCAAACATATCTAACACAATTATCAATCATCATGAAACAATTTTACCCCACCTGTCCGTCGAGGATAGGTCAATGTCTAAACCTGCTGCTGATTTTTGCAGTTGCAGTCGTTCTTTGTAGTCCCACCGCTGTTCTGGCCAGTTACAGCAGACAAAGTTTTGGAACCATCACTGGCAGGATCACCACCAGCGATCAGAAACCTGCGGAATTTTCTACCGTTATTCTGGATGGCCAAACCAAGGTGCAGGTAGACAAGTCTGGCAACTACAAATTCCAGGACCTGGCGGCCGGGACTTATACACTTAGCGTAAGCTTTGTGGGACAGAAAACACAGGTCAAAACTGTTCAACTGTCCGCCGGCGAAACCCTTACAGCAGACTTTTCATTCGCTTCTACGTCGAAAGACCTGAACGAGGTGCTCATCGTTGGCGATAAATACAATGTATCTTCCAGGAAAGAGAGTAAGTATGTATCGCGGCTGCCGTTGAAGAACCTGGAGAATCCGCAGGTGTATTCTGTGGTGGACAAAGAGCTGATCAAAGAGCAAATGGCGCTGACACTGGAAGAGTCGTTCCGCAACATTCCGGGTGCGGCGCCAGCGAAAACCGGTGCGGGTATGCCTGCATTTTTTGCAAGAGGCTTTCAAACGAGTGAAAACCTGAGGAACGGAATGATCACCTCTTTGAGAACAGGCATCGACTTATCCATGGTAGAACGTGTTGAGGCAATTAAGGGACCATCGGCCACGCTGTTCGGTGCGGCAATGACCTCCTTTGGTGGTTTGGTGAACTATGTGACGAAGAAACCTTACGACCAGTTTGGCGGGGAAATTTCTTATCTGCAAGGCAGTTTTGACCTGAGCAGGTTAACGGCGGACATCAATGCCCCGGTAAATGAAGATAAAACGCTGTTATTTCGTCTGAATTTGGCGACACAAAAAGAAAACTCCTTTCAGGATCAGGGTTTGGGAACAACCTATGTAGTTGCGCCCAGCATTTCCTATCAGGTGAATGACCGCCTGATCTTTAGACTTGATGCCGACCTGCAGACCTACAAAGGCACCTCGTCAACTGCCTGGGCTATAGGAAGCGGAGTTACTGCTACGAGTTATGATCAGTTGGGTTTGGGTTACAAACGCTCCCTCATAGACAATTCCTTCATCGGTCACCAGTCCTCCAACAATGTTTTTGCACAGGCCGAGTACAAAATCTCTGATGAGTGGACCTCGCAAACGAACTACTCTTTCGGTAACGGGGAATACAATGATTTACTTTATTTCAATCAAACCTGGTTGACTAACACTACTATCGCCAGGGCTATCGGTATTTTTTCTCCCGACAAAGCCGGACGTAAACAGATCCAGCAGAACTTCATTGGCGATTTCAAGATTGGCGAATTCCGCAACCGCCTGGTGGTAGGGCTCGACTATATGTCGCAGTTTAGAAATATGAAGTATACCGCCTTGCAACTAGACACGATTACTTTAGGTACTACCGTTAAAGATATTCGTCTGCAACAGGTGGAAAACCGTTTGGGGACAGTGAGTACCGCACAAAGTTTAAATAAGCAAAATACTTACAGTGCTTATTTTTCTGACGTGTTTAATTTTAGTAATGAGCTGATGGTGATGCTTAGTTTGCGTGCCGACCGCTTTATGAATGAAGGCACAACCAATAACCTGACGCAGGTTACGACGGGTAATTATAACCAGACGGCATTCTCGCCAAAGGTAGGTATCGTTTATCAGCCGATCAAAGACAAGGTGTCTATCTTTGGAAACTACATGAACGGTTTTAAAAACGTAGCCGGTGTAACGCAACCCGATGGATCAGTATCCGTGTTTAAGCCACAGCAGGCAAACCAATGGGAAGGCGGCGTTAAACTAGACCTGATGAACAAAAAGCTGAATGCAACGATCAGTTACTATGATATCTCTGTTAAAAACATCACGCGTGTAAACAGCGTAAACAATCAAAACTTTAGTGTACAGGATGGTACGCAGGAAAGCAAGGGTCTGGAGATTGAGCTGATCGGTAATCCCTTCCCGGGCTTCAACTTTGTGACAGGTTATGGATATAATGATAACAAGTTTAAAAATGCTGCCGCGGCGGTGATTGGCAAGCGTGCGGTGGGCACACCAAAAAACGTGGCGAACATCTGGCTGGGTTATACCCTACTGAACGGATCAGTGAAAGGTCTGGGCTTTGGCGCAGGTGCGATGTATGTAGATGAGGCCTACTTTAACGCGGCAAATACATTTGTGCTGCCAAAATATACCGTTGTTGATGCAACCGTGTTCTTTAACCGCCCAAAATACCGCTTCAGCTTTAAAGCAAACAATATCCTTGACGAGAAATACTGGATTTCTGACGGCTTTTATGCACGTCCGCAAAAACCAGTCAACTTCCTCACGAGCGTTACCTTTAAATTTTAGATCAATCTAAGACAGGTTGTGTGGTGCAAACCATGCAACCTGTTTACAGCAACATCTCTATCTCCTGAGCTATCGACATGATGTTTAAATCCCCTACATTTTCTACAGCTAGAAGCGATGAAGAAAACTACAGTAAGGAAGTATTGACAGGTTTCCTGCTTTGCCTCGCTTTTCTGGATCATACACGGCTCTTCTTTCATTACTGGAATACCAATCCGGGAAATCTGGAAAGCACTAGCCCCATGTTATTCTTCACCCGTTTTATCTCTCATTTTTTCGCACCGGCAGTATTTTTTATGAGCGGCATGCGGATTTATATGTGGAGCAAGGGCTGTGATAAAAGGAAGATATTTTATACACTAATAAAATTCGGGTTCGTGCTGATATTGACAGAAGCTGTACTTAATAACTTTCTGTGGACTTTTAATATTTATTATCAAACTCTTGGCCTGTTTATCATTGGTGCCCTGGGGCTAAGTATAATTGTTTTGGCCTTCCTGCAATATCTACCGAAATCCCTTATCCTGTTGCTCAGTTTGCTCGTCCTTTTCGGTCATCATGTACTGGATGCTATTGAACTGAAGGGTTTTTCGCCAGCCTCATTGAGCTGGTATTTCCTGCATCAGCAAAAATATATCCCTGTGGAAGATCGACTGTTTATTATCAATTATACAATTATTCCCTGGTTTGCGATCTTGTCTTCAGGTTACGCTATTGGTTATCTCTACCGTCGCAAATGGCTATTGACCAGCGGAATATCTCTAGTTATACTGTTCATTATTTTGCGAATTTTTAATAACTATGGAGAATCTGAACCCTGGGTTATGTATCCGGATAAAGTCAAGACCATCTTATCGTTTTTCAGTCTAACCAAGTATCCTGCTTCGCTTGATTTTGTTGCTATTACACTGGGGCCAATATTCATTGTTTTGCATTATCTGTGGGGCATAAGAAATGGCCTGACTGATTTTTTCGCTACATTTGGCTCAGTGCCACTATTTAGTTATTTAATCAGCACATTGATTATTCACCTGGTAGCGATGATCAATTTGCAGTTACAAGGCGGCTCCTGGTCTGATATGGTAATTACGCCATCATCCTATGAATCAGGCAGCCCTCTGTCGGCTTACGGCTACTCTTTGCTTACTGTTTATCTGTTTTGGCTGGTATTTATAGGTATAATATATGCTTGCTGCAGGATATATCTCCGCATGCTGAAAGCAAAAGGTTACTGATGCACCATCTGCATCCACTAAGTGGAAGCTCTTAAGTCATTAATTTGGCAGCTAAGCTATTACTTAGAGCCTCTGATATCACCACCAAAGTCTCTTAAATTCTTGCTTTCTACACCTAATGTAGCCCTACAATGATTCTAAAATAGTTTACCGGAAATAAATGGCTCGAGTTTTGTATCAGCAGTCACACAAAAGGATGAACAAGAATTTCGCTATCCGCCTTCACCTAAATCTAAACAAGCCCACATAAGAATATGATTAAGAATACGCTCCTGCTTTTATTATGTATGACTAGCATTTCTGTCTATGCGCAGAATGCAGGCAACGCCATCTCGACAAACAACGTCGTACGTGATACCTCCAAAAAGCGGGACCTCATTGATATTGGTAAAGGAATTCTGAATATCAAAACCAGACCAAACTTGAATCCGGGCGATAAGAAATTCTACTTTACGCTACTGCCTATAGGTGGTAATGTTCCGGGAGGGGGACGCGCACTGATCACTTCTACAACCGCGCGGTTTTATGCCGGCGAACGAAAAAGCACCTATCTCTCCAACGTAACCTTTACCCCTTATTGGAACTTCAAGGGCCGTTTTGGTTTGCCCTTAAGGTCTAACATCTGGCTCAATAACAACAAATGGGTAATAGCTGGTGATACACGATTCTTGTTTTACCCGCAGGAAACCTGGGGAATTGGAAGTGGTCAGGAAGACGAAAAAATGCTGGTGAACTATAAATATATAAGATTTCACCAAAGTGCATTAAGACGTCTCAAACCTTATTTGTATGCAGGTGTGGGTTATAACCTGGACTATATTATCAATGTAAGAACTCCCGAACCGGGACTTGCCGCCTTTACGGGATACGAAAGTGGAACCGGACAAGGGGAAAACTCGTTTTCTTCAGGTATATCACTGAACCTATTGTATGATACCAGGAACAATGATAACAATCCAATGCCGGGTGCCTATTTCAACCTGGCCGTAAGAAACAATCCAAAGTTTCTGGGTAGCAAAACCGACTGGAAGTCACTTTACATTGATGCACGCAAATACATTACCTTTAACACCAAGCCTCATCAGCAAAATACATTGGCTCTCTGGTCTTACTTGTGGACGGGTCTGAGCAGCAATATTCCTTATTTGAACCTCCCAAGTATCGGCTGGGATCCTTACAACAGATCTGGAAGGGGTATTGACCAAAACAGGTACCGCGGGAAAGGCTTGTTTTATGTAGAAAGTGAGTATAGACGCGACATCACCAACAATGGACTGTTTGGATTTGTGGTATTTGCCAACGCCACTACGGTTACGGAAAAGGACAATAAGTTTAGAAAGGTGCATCCGGCTGTTGGCTCAGGCCTGCGAATCAAATTTAACAAAGCAACGAATACGAATATCGGTATAGACTATGGCTTTAGTAAAGGCTATAGCGGCTTTGCGATCAACCTAGGCGAGGCTTTCTAGAAAATGCGGCGGTAAACAGTGGCTATTGTGCTACTGTTTATTCGTCATTACCATCACGGTAAAACTATTATTACCACTTATCGTTTGAAAGATATAATCAGAACTGATATAATACGCACTTATACTCTGTTCTTCGATGCTTTGTACATCCTTTTTTTCGGCTCCGGCTTCTTTGATCTGTGCAACGACTTTACGGAACTGAGCTATGCCCGGAGACTGATAATAAAGTTGATTTATGGTGTCATGATCTGCATGAATCCTAAGCCAGGCCAATGCTTTGGCTTTTTCCTTTGTTAAATTACCAAAGGAAAAAGTCTGGTACAACTGATCACCTTGTTTTCCTGACAACTCGGGACGTAATACCCAGCCAGTTTTGGTTAGGCTATCCGCAAATACAGTCGCCTTTTGGTCAATGATTGACTGCAATTGTTGCAACTCGAGATTTTGGCTCTTCACACCAATGGTCGACAGGCAAATTAAAATGATAAGGACCTGTTTTACTTTCATGTTTACAAAGGTAACAAAATATAGAAAGTAGATCCCTGGTCCAGTTTACTTTCCACTCCCATTGTACCTTTGTGGTTGCTTACGATCTGCATAGATATATATAATCCCATGCCAAGTCCGCTAGCCATAAAACTCTTGTCGTCTACCCGATAAAAGCGTTCGAAAATCTTTTCCTGCTGATCAGGCGAAAGCCCAATACCATAATCGGTGACCGAGATTCTTACTGAAGCAGTTTCTTTTTTGACTGTTATTTTGATATCCTTGTGCAAAGGAGAATATTTCACCGCATTGCTGATCATATTCATAATCACCTGCTCCAGTCGCTCCTGGTTTCCGCTGATCGTAATGTCTTCGCCCGGACTGTAGATTACATTGTACTCCGGAAACATATACCCGGCATTCTCCACACAAATACTCAACAGATCGTTTACCTGCATAGGCACCTGGCTAAAGAATAATTTACCGGCCTGGATTTTACTGACGTCAAGCAGGTCTTCTACCAGGGACTGCAGTTTATGCAGCGAATGGGAAGCCTTGGCTGTAAAACTTTTTACCTGTTCTGGCACTGGTTCACGCTTAAAGCCCAAAATGAGCTGGAGATAAGCCTTTAGACTCGTCAGAGGTGTTTTGAGCTCGTGACTTGCAATACCGATAAACTCATCCTTTTTCTCTATCGCCTTGCGCTGATCATCAATATCTGTAGCAGTACCCACCCAAAAAAGGATTTCGCCAGCTTCATTTTTTAGAGGAATACTTCTGTTCAGGTGCCACCTGTATTGCCCATCCTTATGCTGATATCGATTTTCGATCTCAAATACTTGTTGTGTGTGGATGCTGAAGGCAAAACGCTCTCTCATGAGTTGCAGGTCGTCCGGATGGAGAACCTTGCTCCAGCCATTTTGCAGAGATTCTTCGGCTGACAATCCGGTATAGTCATACCAGCGCTGATTAAAAAAATTGAGTTTTCCATCCGGCAGATTAGTCCAGGTAATCTGAGGTATGTTATTGGCCAACAGGCTAAAATGCTCTTTACTCAAAGATAAGTCCCTGGTTCGCTTCAGAACGGTATCTTCCAGCTTATCATTTAATTTCAAAGTCTGGTTTCTTGCAAGTTCTAACTCTGCGTTTTTTGATTTAAGGAGCCGCTGTGCTTGCTTCTGAGAGGATAAGTCGGTAAGTAAAATACTCCATACAGAATCTTCCTCGAGGTGTAGATCTGTGATGGACAGCAGAACGGGTACTGATTCTGAGCCATCATAACTCAATTCTACCTCAGTTTTATAATCATTGAGGACGCCTTCAACAACTATATTATTCAATTTATCAGCGGTGTAGCCTTCAACAAACTGATCCAGCGATTTACCTATAGTTTTGTCCAGAGCAATCCCCACCATCTCGGCGAAGCGCGAATTGCTATAGAGGATGATACCCTTCTTATTTATCGTGATCGCTCCTTCCCCCATCCGCTCCACAAATACCCTATAGGTCTGGTCGGCGGTTTTTAAAGTATACAATTCGTGACCGTTTTCTCCATGTACTACAAAGGCATCGACCATTCCTGTCCTTATCGCTTCTATCGTATCGGCAGATTCTTCTAATTGGTAGCGCAGTTCATTGATTTCGGCAAGTAATTCTTCAGTAGTTCTTTCGGCTTTCATGCGCAATTCTTAAAAATAAATACCTAAACCGCGTAACACTTTTGATTTATCAGACATGTCACCCACAAGCCGTCTCTCTGGTAACGGCCCTCTTTTAATCAAAGTTGGCAAGGCAATAATCTGTTCCCGCTGTGCCCTTTCAGGAATCTGATATACATCAATAATTTCCAATTCGTAATTACCATTCAGATGTTCCTCACAGATAGACTTGATATTATTAATAGCCCTCACAGAATTCGGTGAAGTACCCGTGATAAATAAGGAAAGATGATATTCCGATGGATTTTTCACTTAGTTTTTGATTAAGGGTACAATGTTTAAACCAACAAGAACTTTTTCCTCATTGCTCAGGTCGCCAATAATTTTCCTGATCGGCACAGGTACCTTCCTCACTAAAGTAGGGACGGCAAAAATCTGATCTCCCTCGGCCAGCTGAGGCTGAAGAAGTAAATCAATCACCTCTATCTTGTATTTACCCTGTAAGTGTTCCTCACAATACCTGTTTAGATTGTTCAGGGCGCTTACAGATTTTGGTGTTTTACCAGCAATGTACAGCCTCAATTCCCACATATCCCTTGCTATTTGCTTATTTTTCTCCACGACTTGACTTTTTTGTTTTGTTATTTCCAAGGTTTCCTTTTCGCTTATCAGTCATATCCTTACGCGTTTGTTCCAGAATTTGATTTTTTAATTCCTCCTCGTTATATATCCTGTTCAGTTCGTCCTCAACAGACTCAAACTCGGACTGCAGACTTGCAATCTTTGATTCGAGCACCATGCGTTTTCTTGATATTTCACGATCTTTCCGGATAATGGCGTGACCATGCAGCACCTGTCCTGTTTGCTCACGCAAAATATGTGCCTCTCTAGCCGATCCCGTCAAAACTCCCTCCGGGCCCAGATAAACATCCACCAGTTCAAGCCCGTCGTTAGTAATTATAAATTCACGAACCTGATTGGAGTGACCCATGCCGCGGGATTTCATCACATACATGCCACGGTTGCGCTCGCCATTATATTCAATATCTCTGATCAGCAGCCAGGCATCTACCAATGAGGAAATACCTTCATCGGTTTGTTCGTTGATGGTATTATTTAAAGCTAATGCCGTAAACATAACGGTGATCTGCTCGTTTTGCAGGAAATCTACCAACCTGATTAACATCGCCTTAACTTCACTTACGGAACCGATAGTTATCAGATTAGTGATTGGGTCCAGGATAACCACATCAGGTTTGAAGTGTTTGATTTTCTTATGAATAGCCACCAAATGCATTTCAAGTCCATGCAGTGTTGGTCTGGAGGAATAAAATTCTAGCAGGCCATTGTCAACATGTACTTTAAGATCGATGCCTATTGATAACATATTTCTTCTGATCTGCATCGGCGACTCCTCAAAGGCAAAGTAAATACACTTTTTACCACTATTACATGTCGCGTTTGCAAAGCAGGCAGCGATGCTGGTCTTGCCTGTTCCGGCAGTTCCAGAAACCAGGATGCTACTGCCTTTGTAAAAGCCTTTTCCACCTAACATCTTATCTAAGCTGTTTATTCCGGAAGTGATCGTGTCTGATGTCACCGGAGCATCCAACTGCAGAGAAGTTACCGGGAGCACAGAAATTCCATCCTCATCAATCAGGAATGGATATTCGTTCGTTCCATGCATGGATCCACGATATTTCACAACCCTCAGCAATCTTGTAGAAATTTGGTTGGTAATCCTGTGATCCAGTAGGATCACACAGTCAGATACGTATTCCTCCAGCCCCTGTCTGGTCAAAGAACTTTCACCGCGTTCACCGGTAATAATCGCCGTCACACCCTTATCTTTAAGCCATTGGAAGAGCCTGCGCAGCTCTGCGCGTAAAATATTCTGGTTGGTTAAACCAGAGAAAAGATTTTCAATCGTATCAAGCACTACACGCTTGGCACCGATACTGTCGATCGCATAGCCTAACCGGATAAACAAACCGTCTAAGTCATATTCCCCCGTCTCCTCTATTTCACTCCGTTCGATATGAACGTAGTCCACCTTAACCATTTTCTCATCAACCAGCTTATCCAGGTCAAATCCGAGTGAAGCGACATTAACAGATAGCTCTTCGGCTTTTTCTTCAAATGCCATGAATACGCCAGGCTCCTTGAACTCCATCGCACCCCTCATTATGTATTCGATGGACATTAAGGTTTTCCCACAGCCAGCACCTCCACAAATTAAAGTTGGTCTGCCCAATGGCAATCCTCCCTTAGTGATTTCGTCGAGTCCGCTGATTCCCGTAGGAGATTTTTGCAAGATGCTGATGTGATCAGCAATGTTATTTTTAGATGACTTTTTACTCATTGTATTAATTGAGAGCTTTAAATAGGTTTTTAAATATACAGTCCTAACAGTGAATAACAAAAAAAGTGCCATCTAGCAGTATCGCCTATTTATGGCCCAATCTGTGTAAACACGTAATATCTCTCTGCACATAATTAATAGGGTTTGATACTATGATTATATATACTTAGAGCATCAGCTTTAATCATTAGAGACTCCGATAATATTATCTAATTAACAAATTGGTAATATTAATACCTCATATTTGTCCTTCAATAATTATTTACCTATTCATAATATTTGAAATGATAAAAAAACTACTCCTGTTAGGCACCATAGCAGCATTTGCCAGCTGTACAAAATCTACTGTTGAAGAACCGGTGATTATCGATCCTGTTACGCCACCAGTACAGTACTCAATTACCGAAGGCTTTGAAAACTCTTCTAAAACCGCTTATGCAAAAGCAAATATCACTTCACCTACCGGTACCTGGGTATTAGATGATGCATTGGTAGGTACTTTAGCTACTGATCTAAAAAATGAAACCAAGAGTTTAAGGCTAAGAACAGGGTCAATCTCCATGAACTTTGATGTTAAAGGAATGACTATGTTGTACATTAAACATGGAAAATTCGGCTCAGATGCCGCGAGTACTTGGAAACTGATGATGTCTGTGGATAGCGGTGCTAACTATACTCAGATCGGGTCTGATATCGCAGAGAATAATGCAGCTTTAAAACTGGATTCCTTTGCTGTAACTACCACAGCCAAAGTTCGCTTCCAAATCCAGAAATTGGGAACGGCACGTGTAAATTTCGATGACATCACCTTCAAAGGTCTTGGCGAAAGTGGTATCGTTGCCGGTGTGCCCGATACCAATCCTGTAGATACAGCATCTAACAGTGGTACGGCGACAACTCCACGAGGTGTAACTGCTGGAACAGATGCACAGCCTGTAGCTGGCGACAATAGCAATGCCTTATTTGGTAACCCTTCTGGTGCCAGTATGTTATTACCTGATAATTTCCTGATTGATCAATCCTATTATGTAGAATCTTACAGCAGCAGTCGTGGAACACCAAACTGGGTAAGCTGGCACATGGATCCTGCAGATTTCTCTGGCGCTACAAGTCGCCTGGACAACTTTGCCGGATTTACAGGTTTGCCGGCTGGTGCCTTTCAGGTACAAAGCAACAGTTATAGTGGTTCTGGATTTGACCGTGGACACAATACGCCATCTGCCGACCGCACAAGCTCTTCCAATGCGAACAGCGCAACGTTTTTGATGACAAACATGATTCCTCAGGCGCCTCAAAACAATCAGCAGACCTGGAATAACCTGGAAGGCTACCTGAGAGCACGTGCTTTGGAAGGTAACGAAGTTTACATTATCATGGGAAGTTATGGCGCTGGTGGTGTTGGAAGCAAGGGTTCTGCAAGTACCATCGCCAATGGCAAAGTTACCGTTCCTTCCAATGTATGGAAAGTGGCGGTGATTATTCCTAGCGGAAATGGCGACGTTAACAGGGTAACTGCTACAACCAGGGTAATTGCGGTAAATACGCAAAACATCAATACCATAGACGCAGACTGGAAAAAGTACCGCGTAACAGTGAGAGATATTGAGAAAGCAACTGGTTATGATTTACTTTCAGCGCTTCCGAAAACTGTGCAGGATGCTATCGAAACAAAAGTTGATAACCTGTAAAAATTGATCACTTTGATCATGCTTAACAGTTTATAACACTACAAAGCGTTCAACCTAAAAAAGCCATCTGTGATAAAAGCAGGTGGCTTTTTTGATATATTTACCTCATGGCAGATCTAAAGACAGAATTTACGGTAGAATTTGAAGGTGATCAGATTCCCGTGACCGTTACAGAAATTGAAGTGAATGATGAGTTGGCCTTCATGGTAAAGATTCCAGACCATGATGAGTTTGAGATCTTTCTCTCAGAAGATGACATGTGGGTTAGCAACGATGAGGTTGCCATCGACGAAGACCTGATATTTATTATCGGCGATGCCTTTGAGGACCTTCAGGAATAAACAGATGAATATGCCCGCATGATTTAGGCAATTTTCACTGCCCCAAAAAAGTTAGACACTATTTGGGGGGCATTTTTATGTGCTGAAGACCGATGTTTGCGGCGACCTAAATTTTCTCTTTGTCCTTTTTACCGATCAGCTTAAATTTAATCTTTCCATCTTCACCGTCGAGTGCCTGTATATGAACCACGATACCTTTCATCCGGCGTTCGCGAACTTCTTTTTTATCTGTGAGATCTTCATCTTTTTTCGGGTTTCGCAGTGGTACATCCAGTATGATGTTGGTGCCTTTGCCCATAGAATAGATTCCCGCAACATCCATATTTAATACGCTGGAATTGATCTTCATAGGATTTATCACCACCTTCTCCCCTCTGATATCAAACTTACCATTCAGGTTATTAAACATGATATTATCGAGATCACGGAAAGGGAAAGCAAATTTACCCACATTTTTAACCGCATCGAAGCCCACCAAAGCACCCTTTTTGAGATCAAAAATGATACTGCCATTCATCGATCCCGGTATCATTTTTCCATCATTACTGATATTACCGGATACATTTGTCCGCGTAAAGAAATTGCCACGCAGGTTTTTATAAGTTGGTGTTTGCAAACCAAAGTTATTGAAAGCATAAAAGAATTCCCGGATGTTTACATTAGACACTGTGGTGTTGACATTGAACTTATTCACCTTGCCCAGCTGGGTCACGCTGCCATTCAGCTTAACAATTCCGCCGGCATGTTTCAGACTTACATTCTCTAATCGCAGACCCGCATCGGACACAAAAATATCAGCATTGGCGTCGGTACCCAGGAACTTACTATAATGTACTTTATCAACGCGCAGGTTGATTTCTGCGCGACCTTTGTCCAGCATCTCATTGATCTGGTTAGACATATTGGAGTTCTTTTTTCTGGATTTTACCGACCTACGCTTTTTACGTGTTCCCAAAAACCCAATAAACTCGGCCAGGTATATCTGCGGACTGCGCATTTTCCAATTCAATAATATCTTTTCAGGAGCACTGTAATATAAATTCATAAAGTTTTTGATACTACCCTCCATGAAAACTATACTTTTACCACTCTGCAAGCGGATGTCTTTGATCAATAGATCTTCCTTTTTAAAGTCGAGCGTGATCGATGTATTCTTAAACCTTATATCCCGGGGAACGTAGGTTACATCCGCATTTTTAACACTGATCAATCCGGTAACAGTGGGTTTGTTCAACTTAAAATCCACAATGTCTGCCTGATAGTGTAAGGTCAGATCTGCTGTCCCTTTCGAGAACTTTAACATTTCATCTCCTAAAACATTGTTCAGCTTAGCTACCTCAAATTTTGACCTGAAGGTTCCTGCAGCAATAGGTTTATCAAAGTTATGAATGAAGGCCGTGTCGATAGTGAAAGGCATATCACTATACGTCCCGGAAAAACGATATAGCTTTACCGCCGAATTTGCATCCGTGAATCCCTGCCCGTCGATAAAGTTATTGGTGTACACACCGGCAAAATTACAATCCTCAACCACCCCTCCCGGACTGGTGAGCCTATTATCCTTCACCAATGCATTTACGAAAATAGATGGGTCGCCACCCGAACCCATGTTGCCCTTAATAATAGTTTTCACTTTGATCGGTTTGTCAAGGTTAAACATATCCAGTCGGGATTTGATATTTGGCGCCAGTAATGCCGAAGCGTTCTTCCAAAGAATACTTTCAGCACTTACATCAATATTAAAATCTACCGGGTCTTTCCCTACGTTGAAAGATGCAGCGATAATGAATGGGTCGCCCCCGATGTTCAGCGTATTTGGTTTGAGCATTATTACGCCAGTTTCATCATCATAGGAGGCTTCAATCTTTCCCTGAACCATCTTTTCTTTGATAAAACTTCCTCGCTTGGTGTTAAAAGCCAGGCTATGTACTAAAGTTTTGAGGTTAAGGTCGGCCTCCCATCCAGAAGAAGGATAGTCTACTTTGCCGCTCAAATCCTGCACCGCAAAAGAAAATAACTTGTTGCCCTTTTGGTTATCCATCGTAAAACGCACATCATTCAGATCAAATCTCCTGATCTCTGCAGGGGAAGCACTATCCTCCTTATCCACTGGTTCGGTTTGCGGCTTTTTCTTAAAAATAGATGTATTGCTGTAGCCGTTTGTATCCGTATATAAATACACTTCCGCATCAGATATCGAGATTTTCCTGATTTCAATCGTCCCTCTCAGCAATGCCATCGCGTTTACTGCAATATCAAAATCTTTGGCGTTTAACAGCGGGTGCTGATGTACCTTAAACAAACTATCCTTCACCTCCACATTGTTCAAATGCACCGATACCCCGGGAAATCCCCTCAAAAAAGTAGGCTCCATACCTCCTACCGTTAAGCTGCCATTGATATTCCTGTTCAGTTCCTTATTAATTGAAACCAATAGTTCTTTTTTATGAATGTTTACGTAAATGGCAAGGCCGATGAAGACAATGATTATCAGCGTGATAAGGCCGGCAAATATTTGAAGAGTGCGTTTTAACCAGAGAGGCATAATATGTGTGTTTCCTACTAAACATTTAAAGTTGCCATTTGTTTAACCGAAGGACGGTTCTTGTTTAATATCACTTGAATTGGTAATTTTGGTATCTAAATCCACACACATATGAAGACTCGCAATTTAGCAGCTAAAAGGAGCTTGAAGTTCATTTTAGCAATCGCCTGCGTTAACCTCTTTACCTTCACTTATGCTCCAGGCGCAAATGCGCAATCCAAAGAGGTGACGAAGGTCTCTTTCACCAAGGACAAGTTCAACCGTATATTCCTTCCGGCGAAAATCAATAAAGATACCGTAGCTGTTTTATTCGGCACCTATTCGCCTACACTCCGCTTAAGTCCCTATTTCGCTGAAGAATGGGAGCTTTACCCTGGCTGGGGCGGTGTTACGGAGACGAGCAAGATAGGACGTAGACAAAACCGGATGCTATTCTACCTGCCGCAAATGCAGATTGGGAATATTAAGTTCCGCAATGAGGAAACGATATTAAACCATGCTTTCCCTGATTCTATCGCCACCGGCTCTACCGGCACATTGCTGGTTTATCAATACAACTGGAGAATAGACAACGATCGTAATGAGGTTTCCATCTCTAAAGAGCCTTTCGAATCGGCTAATGCGCAAACTTATACCACCATTAAATATAAAAACACGACGCCGCCATTGGCAGCAGTTGAAATTGCTGAGGCAAAGGCTGACTTTATAATTGATTTGGGATCGGGTGCGAATTTCCAGGTCAATACCGGCTCTGATTTAGGCAAAAAGTTAATTGAAACTTACCGGTTGAAACCTGTAAACACCATTACTTCAAATCTCCATAGCCGCAAGACAATAGATACGATCTACGAAGTGACCGTTCCATCGCTGACTTTTAATGGCAAGGAACTGAAAAACCAGAAAGTAACCATAAGCTCTGCATCTCCGCAGAATATCATTGGGACAGGATTCTTAGGAAATTACAATGTGATACTGAACAACTCGAAGAAGAAAAAGATCGAGAGTTCAATGATTCTTGAGAAACGATTGGTTGATTAAGCTCGCCTTCGTGATCACTGGCTTTTTAAAGAATTAAAATACCGGGCCATAAACGTCCTTGAAAACAAATCCCCGCATAACTGATGTTGAGCGGGGATTTGTATGATAGGTCTAGCCGGAACTGATTATTCCGATTTGTATTAAAACAGGAATTTGGTAGACAAGAAATTACTGCTGTTACTCTCAATAATTTCATTGAGCAATTCTTTGTTTTTATCATTCAACTTTGTAGCTACGAGCGATCGGATAGAAAAGGAACGAATTGCATCCACCACGGATAGCGTTCCCTCAGCGCTATCTTTTCTACCGGTAAAAGGGAAAACATCCGGACCACGCTGACATTGGCTGTTGATATTCACCCTGCTTACCTGGTTTACCAGTGGGTCAATCAATGCGGCAATCTCTGCATCGTTGTCACTGAAGACACTCACCTGCTGACCGTGAGTCGACTCAATCAGGTAATCAATCGTTTCCTCAACATCATTGAAAGGTACAACCGGGATCACCGGACCAAACTGCTCCTCTTCCCAAAGTTTCATCTCTTTGGTGACCGGATAAACGATGGCCGGATAGAAAAACGATTCATTGATCAATCCGCCGTTCTCATTCACAACCCGCGCGCCATGCGCAACCGCGTCATCAATACATTCCTTCAGGTAAGCCGGCTTATGTGCCTCAGGTAATGGTGTTAATGCCACTCCATCCTCCCAGGGCATACCATATTTTAGTTTCGAAACAGCCGCTGAAAGTAAGGCTAAAAACTCATCAGCCAGGTTCCGGTGTACGAACACAATCTTGAGCGCCGTACAGCGCTGCCCGTTGAAGGATAAAGAGCCCAGCAAGGTTTCCTGAACGGCAAGGTTTAAATCCGCATTTGCAGTTATGATTGCTGCATTTTTAGCATCAAGACCGAGGATAGCCCTCAAACGGTTTACCTTGGGATGCAATTTCTTCAGTTCATTGGCTACCTTACTGGAACCGATCAGCGTGAGCACATTGATCTTGCCGGAAGACATCAGCCCCGGAATAATCTTGTTGCCGCGACCGTAGATAGTATTTACCACGCCCTTTGGAAAGCAATCACGGAAGGCCTCTAACAGGGGATAATGCAAAAGCGTACCATGTTTGGGTGGTTTGAAGAGTAAGGTGTTCCCCATGATCAGCGCCGGGATAAGTGTAGTAAAAGTCTCGTTCAGCGGGTAGTTGAAAGGACCCATACACAAAACTACACCCAAAGGTGACCGTCTGATCTGCGCAACAATGCCTTGCTCAATACTGAATTTGGAAGACTGCCGGTCCAGGTCTTTCAGTGCGTCAATCGTTGCATAGATATACTCTACTGTCCGGTCAAATTCCTTCACAGAATCTGCATGCGACTTCCCGATTTCCCACATCAGCAGCTTAACCACCTCGTCCTTCTTCTGAATGATTCGCTGGGTGAAACGGTCTACACAGCCGATGCGGTCTTCTACACTCATGGTTGGCCATTCACCGCGGCCATTGTCATAGGCTGCAACCGCGGCTTCCAGTGCAGCACTGCTTTCCTTCTCCGTACAGAGCGGATAAGTACCAATCACCTTTCGCTGCAGTCCTTGCGGGCCCGGAATACATACCGGCGATACAACAGTGTGCACCTCCCCGTCCCATGGGAGCATTTCGCCATTACTCAAATATTCACGCTGGTGCAACTCTTCAGATAACCTGTATTGTTCAGGGATCTTTTCTTCTTCTAAAAAAATGGTAGACAGATCAATTATTGCCATAGGATAGTTTAATTTAAGAATCGATGTATGAAGATAATATTTTTTTATAAGTCGGTGATTGGCCTGTACTTAGGCACCAGGATTTTCATTACAATCCAGGCCACCAGATAAGCAACTGCACAAACTGCGAACATAATTGTATAACCCGTAGTCGTGTGCCCCAAAGATTTGTAATAATCAAATAAGGCTCCACCCGATTTGGAGATCAGCACACCGCCGATACCACCCGCCATACCACCAATACCAATCACACTGCCAATAGTTTTTTTGGGAAACATATCAGATACAGTGGTAAATATATTGGCCGACCAGGCTTGATGTGCCGAAGCACCAATTCCAATCAATACAACCGGAATCCAAAAGGTAAGATGACCTAATGGCTGCGCCGCCAGTACGATCAGCGGAAATAAAGCAATAATCAGCATTGCTTTCATACGCGCATCATAAGGGGTCAGACCCTTTTTCATAAAATATACAGGGAACCAACCGCCGCCAACGCTGCCGATCATAGTCATGCTGTACAAGACCGTCAGTGGCAGCATAATATCAGTGCCAACCATACCGTATTGTACTTTCAGATAGGATGGCAACCAGAAAAGGAAAAACCACCACACCCCATCTGTCATGAACTTACCAAAAACGAAGGCCCAGGTTTGTTTATAGCCCAGCAGTTTTACCCAGGAAACTTTCTCCGTATCTTCCACTTCCACAATACCATCATCATTCAGCTTGTCGCTATTGATATAGGCAAGTTCAGCAGCAGTAATTCCTTTTTGATTTTCAGGTTTATCGTAAAATATAAACCAGAACAGGAGCCAAACCAAACCTATTGCGCCCACAATAATAAAAGCACTCTCCCAGCCCCATTGCACAGCAATCCATGGCACCGTCAATGGCGCAAGCACAGCCCCAACATTGGCACCGGAATTAAAGATCCCTGTAGCGAATGAGCGTTCTTTTTTAGGGAAATACTCCGCCGTTGCCTTAATAGCTGCCGGAAAGTTTCCCGACTCCCCAAAAGCTAGTACCGCACGCGAGGCAATAAATCCTAATACAGAAACAGGAATCAGCCCAATACCTGCCCAACCCAGCAATGACGACAGCCCCTCACCAACAGGGATTGCCAGCGCATGCATTACTGCTCCGGCAGACCAAATGATAAGAGAGATGGCATAACCCCACTTCGTACCCAGTTTATCAACGATCCTCCCGGCGAAAAGCATCGAAAGGGCGTAGATAAACTGAAATGCGGAGGTAATATTCGCATAGTCACTATTGGTCCAGTTGAATTCCTTCTCCAGCATCGGGTGTAAAAGGCTTAACACCTGACGGTCAAGGTAATTCACTGTGGTTGCAAAAAACAACAGCGCACAGATAGTCCAGCGATAGTTGCTCATCTTATTCTCTTTCATCGGTTATATTTGGTTTGGGTTGGTTGTGGTTAAAGCTGAATTAATCCTAATTCAGCTTCGTCTCTTTAATGATCTGCAATGTTTGCTGTGTTAGATTGTATAGTGTATCGTAATCTCTGTTTACCAAAATGTCTTTGCTGACTAACTTGCTGCCCATTCCAACAGCACATACGCCAGACTTAAACCAGTCGCTAATATTTTTAGCTTCAATTTCCACACCACCTGTTGGGATGAACAACTGACCAGGGAAAAGGTCTTTTACCGCAGCAACATAACTTGGACCTAAAATATTTGCAGGGAACAATTTAATCAGCCCCGCTTTCATTTGATGAGCGACATTGATCTCCGTTGCCGTAAAACATCCCGGAATCCATAATCCTCCAGCATCATGAACCATTTTACCCACTTCCGGATCAATTACCGGGCAAACAATAAAGTGAGCTCCGGCCTCAATAAAATCAGCTGCTTCCGTTGTATTTTTAATGGTACCAATACCAAGGTATAAGTCGGGCATCTCTCTGTCTGCTACCTCTATCATTACCCTAAAGTTCTCCAGTGCCGCTGTTCCTCTGTTGGTATATTCGAAAACGCGGATTCCGGCACGGTATAATGTCCGAAGGATTTCCACGCTAACTTCTGCATCTTCATAAAAAAACAGGGGCAATAATCCCTGGTCTGTAATGGCTTTTAAAGAATCTTCTTTACTTTTCATATTGTTGTACTATATTTTTAATCTCTTCTAATTTTGTGGTGTTAAAATCGCTTTCTGTAAACAGCTTGGCAAAGGCTGCCGATGTGGCAAAGTTCACAATCTCTTGTGGACCAAGCTCATTGTAAAATCCATAGATTAAGCCCGCCATAAAACAATCGCCACTCCCCACTTTGCCAGCAATCTGTTCTGCAACATATTCTGTAGACACAAACAAATTGTCTTCCGTGTACAAAGTGGTATAATATTGAATGCCGGTGGTCAGATAATCAAACCGGAAGGTATTCGCTACCGCTTTACATTTGGGGAATTTCGCCATAATCTCTTTGGAAGAGATCTCCGACTGCTTCAAGTAAGCCGGTTTAGCATGTTCTTCTACCAGTGTTTCTGAAACCGGGATGCCCAGCATTTTCTCTGCTGCCCACACATTTCCCATTACCAGATCGCAATATTCCACCAATGCAGGCAATACCTCAACTGGCTCCTTACCAAACTTCCAGAGTTTAGCACGGAAATTAAGGTCGATAGAAATAAAGATATTCCTTGCCGAAGCTTCCCTTAGTGCTTCCTCGCATACGTCTGCCACTGATTGATTAATTGCCGGACAGATCGCGCTGAAGTGAAACCAGCTCACGCCTTCAAACACCTGGTCCCAGTTGATCGTTCCAGTTTCCAGTTCCGAGAAAGATGAATATTTGCGGTCGTATATCACACCTGCATTTTTCAGGTCTTTGCCTTTATCTAGAAAGTACAGGCCAATCCTTTCTCCGGAGTACTGAATAGCAGAGGTGTCCACGTTCAAAGCATCGAGATAACCTACCAGTTGCCTGGCAATAAAATTATCAGGAATAGCCGTCATATAAGCCGACGGTACTTCCCATAAAGCAAGGGCCGCAGCCACATTTGCTTCAGCCCCGCCAACGTAAACCGGTAGGCTATTTTCTTCCAGCCAGCTTCCTCCCGAATCGGGGCAAATCCTCAGTAATAATTCACCGAAACTTAATACTTTACTCATATAAATTTTTAGAAATGAAAATAGGATTTAGCGTTGTTAAAACATATATCCTCTACAATTTTACCTACCCAGGCAATATCGTTCGGAAGTTCACCATTTTCAATATCTTCTCCTAATAAATTGCACAATATTCTTCGGAAATACTCATGTCTTGGAAAGGACAGAAAACTTCTCGAATCGGTTAACATCCCTACAAATCGGCTCAGCAAACCCATGTTCGATAAAGCGTTGATTTGTTTGATCATCCCCTCCTTCTGGTCGAGGAACCACCAGGCAGAACCGTACTGGATTTTACCCGCCACAGTTCCATCGTTAAAGTTGCCGATCATGGTAGCTATTAACTCATTGTCTGCCGGATTTAAATTATAGATGATCGTTTTTGCCAATTGATTGCCCTCATCAAGTTTGTTCAGGAATTTGGACAAAGCACGACCTTGCGGAAAATCACCTATAGAATCCAGACCTGTATCCGGCCCCAGATCTTTAAGCATTCTGGAATTATTATCCCGCAGTGCACCGATATGATATTGTTGCACCCAGTTTTTCTCATGGTCCCACACGGCAAACTCATGAAGCATGGCTGACTTAAACTGCAATATCTCCTGAGGATTGAGTGCTTCTCCAGCAGTGATTTTATTGAAGATTATATTGATTTCTGCATGGCTATAGTCTTCAGCATAGAGTTGTTCCAACCCATGATCCGACAATACACATCCATTTTCAGCAAAATAATCGTGCCTTTGTTTCAATGCAGCGAGATACGCTGAATAGCTTTGGATCTTTGAGCCATGCACTTTCTCCAGCTTAGCGATATATTCATTAATTGCCACCAGATTATCCGCGTTCATCGCTTTATCCGGACGGAATGCTGGTAAAACTTTGATTGCAATACCATCGGCTTTAATCTTTTGATGGTGACTGAGATCATCAATCGGGTCATCTGTCGTTGCCACCGTCACCACGTTCATCCTTTTCAGCAGGTTCCGCACCGAATATTCCGGTTGCTGCAACTTCTCCGTACACTCATCATAAATCTTTTTTGCCGTTGCCGGCGAAAGCACCTCATAGATATCAAAATATCTTTGCAGCTCAAGGTGGGTCCAGTGATATAAAGGATTTCGCAGGGTGTAGGGAACAGTTTCCGCCCACTTCTCAAACTTTTCCCAGTCGCTTTTGTTTCCGGTGATATATTCTTCGGACACGCCATTTGCCCGCATGGCTCTCCATTTATAATGGTCGCCATAAAGCCAAACCTGTGTTAGGTTTTCAAAGTTTTTATCCTGAGCAATCTGATCTGGCGGCAGATGGCAATGGTAATCGATAATCGGCATATCTTTGGCGAACTGATGATAAAGAGTAATTGCAGTTTCGCTATTTAAAAGGAAATTCTCGTCAATAAATGCTTTCATGTTCAAATAATTGGGTTTACAATGATATCCCGCGTTTCCATGGAATAAAATCATCCTGAATATGGCGCACAGCGCTCACAATAGTATCACCACTGGCCACATTAATCACATAATTCAATATGCGTGCACCAGCTTCTTCAATGGTTTCTTCGCCTCTAATGATAGATCCTGTATCCAGATCTATGATATCAGACATTTTATTATAAAGGATAGTATTCGTCGAGATCTTCACCACCGGTGCAATCGGATTGCCAGTTGGTGTGCCCAGTCCAGTGGTGAACAACACGATATTTGCTCCTGAGCCTACTTCGGCCGTGGTAGATTCTACATCATTGCCTGGCGTACACAATAAGTTCAATCCCGCTTTACTTACTTTCTCGGGATAATCCAGCACATTCACCACGGGCGATGTGCCTCCCTTTTTGGCAGCCCCGGCAGATTTTATGGCGTCCGTTATCAGTCCGTCTTTAATGTTCCCCGGCGAAGGGTTCATGTCAAAACCGGAACCTGCCTCGGTAGCACGGTCGCTATAGGTTTTAATCAGTTCAGCAAAGCGGCTGGCATCTGCCGGATCAACACAGCGGTCGATTATATTTTGTTCAACCCCGCACAGTTCGGGAAACTCTGCGAGAATCACCGAACCGCCAAGGGCTACGAGAAGATCGGAAGTATAGCCAATCGCGGGATTGGCCGAGAGTCCGGAGAAACCGTCAGAACCACCGCATTCCAGGCCAATGCAAAGTTTGCTGAGTGGTGCCGGCTGGCGACTGTTGTTATTGGCCTGGATTAAACCAGCGAAGGTCTGCCGGATCGCATCGGATAAAAGATCTGCCTCCTTGCCAATCTTTTGCTGATCCAGGATATACAATGGTTTATCAAAATGCGGACTTCTTTTTTTAATCTCTTCCTGGAGAATGCTCACCTCGGCATTCTGACAGCCCAGGCTTAAGACCGTTGCGCCGGCAACATTTGGATGAGTGATATAACCGGCAAGTAAACCACATAAGGTCTGCGCATCCTGGCGAATACCCCCGCATCCCCCATTATGGGTCAGGAATTTAATTCCGTCTACATTAGGGAACAGCCTGTTCTGCTTTTCCGATTTTTCGGTATGTAACAGCTGCGCGTTTAGTATCTCGTCGAGACTGCTGCCATTCTGATACATGGCCATGAGCTCCTTGGCCTGGGCCTGATAGGTTTCGTTTCTCCCATATCCCAAATTATTCAGCAAAGCCTCCTGAATAACGTTTAGGTTCCTGTTTTCACAGAAAACCATCGGGATAACCAGCCAGTGATTGGCTGTGCCAACCTGACCATCGGTCCGGTGAAATCCCTTGAATGTCCTGTCCTTCCATGCAGAAACATCCGGAACAGTCCAGCCTAAATGATCTTCAGTGGTATGGAAACCTGTAGCAGCATGTTTAATATTTGATGTTGTTAGCACGGCGCATCTTTTCAGCGCTACCTGGGTCTTACCTACAAGCACACCATACATAATGATCTGATCGCCCGCTTCAAGATCCTCCGTTACGAATTTATGCTTGGCAGGTACCCGATCCAGCAGCACGTAACTTTGGTTGCCGTAACTGATCTCTTCCCCTTGGGCAAGGTCTGTCAGGGCCACCAGTACATTGTCTTTCGGATGGACTTTTAATATTTTCTTTTGCATGAGAATTTAGTTTACAGCCTTCAGGTTTGTATTTAGCGCTTTCAATGCAGCTGTAATTCCCTTTTCCCGGATCGTATTGTATTCATTTTGTACGGACTCTACGAACGAAGAGATTTCATTGAAATCTGCTCCCCACAAATCCTGGTCGTTCAAGACCGCTTTTACATAATCGTCTTCTTTACCAGAAGAAACGATATTGTAGAAATAAGCCGCCTGGTCATCGTTAATCAAATAGTCCTTGCCGTTAACGCTACCATAGTACTGAGCACCCTCTTGTTTTGTTGCCCTCATAAAATGCAGAAAAGCAGCAAATCCAAAGGTGATATAAGAAGGGATTTCTCCGGTAATCTTAAAATAATTGAATAATACCGGTACCACCCTGATCTTCATTTTCATGGCATATTGCATAGTGATACTTAGCCATAAATGTTTGATGTGTGGGTTGGCGAAACGATCGATTACCGAATCAGCAAAATTTAGCGCTTCATCCAGCGAAACCTCATAAGGAATTGCCGGGGCTATCTCTTTGCGCATCACTTGTGCCACATAGTCACGCAAAAGGGTATTATCCATACCATTTTTAACCGTATCTATCCCGGAAAGACAAGCAATCCCAGAAGTAAGCGTGTGCGTTCCGTTTAACAAACGAACCTTTAGCTCCCTGTAGATTTCAATATCCGGCTTTACGATCAAGCCTTTATCTGCCTGCATAAAGCTGAGCGTCTCTGCAACAGCCTCATTACCTTCAACTGCCCACAGGCGATAGGGTTCTGCCAGGATGAGCAAGGAGTCTTCATAACCTAAGTCCTCTTTCAATTCTGCAAGTTTCAACGCATCCGGTTTGCCCGGCACAATGCGGTCTACCAGTGAATTGCAAAAGATGTTATTGACGCGCGACCAATCCACAAAAGCTGTATCCAGCTTGTTAAATTCAGCGAGCTCATAGACAATGGATTCTAGTTTTTTACCGTTTTCAGGAATCAGTTCAGTAGCAATGATCACCATACCTGTAGCTGCAGCACCGCCAAGCGCGTGATAACGCTGATAGAGTACGGACAGCAGCTTTGCCGGAAAAGACGCCGGCGGATTTCCTTCAACAGACTCATTCACTAGCTGTATCCCAACTTCAGTGGTATTTGAAATGATGATCTTTAGTTCAGGACTTTTGGCCACCTCAAGAATGGCAGACCAGTCTTTCTCTGCCGAGATCACCCGGGAGATAGCTGAGGAGATAATATTTTCGTTAACATCCTCCCCATTTTCTATTCCGCGGACGCCAATAGTATAAAGACTATCCTGCTCATCGAAATCCGACGTATCACCATTGCCAGTTGATTTAACGATCACCACGCGACCGTTAAATATCCCCTGTCCGTTAGCCTTATCAATAAAATAATCAGGAAGCCCTCGAAGTAAAACACCAGTACCAAACTGTAATACTTTTTCGGGAAGCGTCAATAAATTTTCTGCCGGGATGATTACCCTTTCGGCATTAATATTTTTTAAATTCTCTGTTCTTAGTTTCATATTTGGCAGGCATCATTAATTGCTCGTCAACAAGTCTAAGGATTATATAGAAATGTTGGTTCTAATTGGCCTGCATTTATTCACGCAATCGTTATCGTAAACTCAAAATAAGGGCCTCAGATCCCTACTTAACCATAGCAACCTGCTTTGAAATCCAGTCTGTTAGATCCTCCGCTGCTTGAAAGTTCTGATAGATTGCCGGTATTTTCCTGCCTTCCACATATTCATTATACAGCCAAGGGTCTCCAATCACATAAACCGTCCCTATACCAAGCTTACTCACTGCCATTACATTGTCGCCCTCCGCATCTTTCAGCACAGCCGATGCCGGGGAGGATAATTTAAGACTGCTATACTCCTTCACATAGATTTGCTGTACATTTTCAAAAATTGGATTGCCGGTAGGAATGGCCAGTTTGCCCATTTCAAAACGATTGTTTATCACCCTTCCCTTGCTGGTTTTGTTAAACTGAATACCAAAGTTCGCGGCCAGCTGATTAAAATGGTCAAACTCTACATTGCCCGTATCGTTGCCCATCAATATAAGTACACCACCCAGTTTTACCCATTCAGTGATGTTTTGAATTGCCTCAGGACTGATGTAATTAGGATTAGGGTTTTCCTTTGGAATATCAGGATCTACGATAATGTACACAGACGACTGCTTTAAATTGTTTACTGTAGGTGAAACAGTTAAGGTCTTCGTTTGAAATCCCCGGCTTTCAAAGAGCTGTCCCCAAAACGAGAAGCCTCCGTTATCAAGCTCATCCCATTTGTAATGCCAGTTGATTTCCTTACCACTCTGATCTGTTCGTTTCTCACTGTTAAAAAAGCCGTCGAGCATCACCGTCTTACCTGCTGCTGTTTTTGGCGTTGCGGCCATTTCCATTTCATTGGCCGCTAACAGAAAAGCACCCATGCCTTTAAAATCATTAGTGATCACCTTTTCTTTCATGTAATACTCAAAAGAGCCATCACGGTAAGGCTTTCCGCCTAAACCAGAAACTGTTACTGTTCCTTTGAGGTTAACTTTATCCGGGCCATTCTCTTCAATAAATTCTTTTTGAATGCCCAGGTAGCCTCTTTTGGCCACTTCAGCGTAATCAGCTGTCAAGTATCCTTTACGCACACCTTTCTGCAGCGCATAAACGAACATGCTGGAAGCCGAAGATTCCAGGTAATTGCCCTTCCGCGAAGCGAGGTCCATAATGTCGTACCATACGCCTGATTTAGGATCCTGGTATCGCTGCACAGCTTTAGCCACACGGCCTAAAATGGCGAGCAGCTCTTTTCTCTGTGGATGATCAGAAGGGAAATTATCCAGCACATCTACCAATGCCATGGCGTACCAGCCTATTGCGCGGCCCCAGAAGTGTGGTGATGTCCCGGTTTTGGGATTTGCCCATTGCTGCTGTTTCGACTCATCCCAGCCATGGTAAAGCAAACCTGTTTTTAGATCACGGGCATGTTTTTCCATCCATATGAATTGATTGGCGATATCATCAAAAGCCCGGTCATTATGTGTCAGTGCCGCATACTCCGCGTAAAATGGCTGGCCCATGTATAAACCATCCAGCCACATCTGATTGTTATAAATTTGTTTGTGCCAGAAACCGCCTTCCTTAGTGCGGGGTTGTTTTTGCAACTGATCCCACAACAGGCTGGCGGCTTTAAAGTATTTGGGCTTCATCGTCACTTTATATAAAGTGAGCACAGTTCTCCCATTTTTGATATTATCAATGTTATAATTCTCCGGCTTATAGCTTTTGATCGTGCCGCCGTCATCGCTGATAAAAGCATCCATACATTTCTGCTCATACTCGTAATAAGCAGCATTGCCGGTACGTCGCCAAAGGGCATCAATGCCTTCCAGCATTACTCCCTGATCATAGGTCCAGTTGGGCGGAGCAGGCTTTTCTATTATTGTGGCCGCCATGCGTGCAGCTAAGCTACTGCTTTGCGCATGTAGCGTGGTTGTATTTATTCCTCCAATCGCCAAAACAAGCAATGCGGATAGTTTTAATGATGTGCTCATGCTCAGTTATTTTGCGGTTTTAATTTCGTCCAAAACAATACGTATGTTATTCTGATGAATGTTTTTAGCTGCCTGCAACTCCACTCCTGCTTTAGCTTTGATCACCATGTTATCTAGATAGATATCAGTGATGTTCATCTCCGGTAGGCCTCTGATAAAAATAGCCTTTGCGGCACCATCACAAACTACATTGCTGATATGAAAATCCCTGAATATTGGTGTTGCCTTAGTCACAGGTAAGAGCTTTACCTTGGGTGTCTCCCTTTTTTCGCCTTTCAGCGGAATGGGATCTTTAGCCATATAATACATATCAAATAATATCGCCTCACCCACAATATCTTTCATCACGATATCTTTAGCATGGATGGCTTCAACCACACCACCGCGACCGCGCGTTGTTTTAAAACGGAGGCCGATGTCTGTACCGATAAAAGAACAATCTGAAATAAAGATATTATTGGCGCCACCAGACATTTCGCTGCCAATTACCACCCCGCCATGGGCATGGTAAACCGTGCTGTTCCGGATAATGACATTTTTTGTCGGCATACCGCGCTTACGTCCATCGGCATCACGGCCCGACTTAATACAGATACCATCATCACCCACGTCGAATGTACTTCCTTCTATCAAAACATTTTTACAGGATTCAAGGTCAATACCATCACCGTTTTGAGCATACCAGGGATTTTTAACATTTACATTACGCACAACAATATCCTCACTCATTAAAGGATGCAGGTTCCACGCCGGCGAGTTCTGAAAGGTTACCCCCTCTAGCAATACCCTTTTACACTGACTGAAAACCAAAAGATTAGGCCGCAGATAGTCTTTTATCCCATCGTAAAACCCAGCTTTTTTTGCAGGTTTCAACGATCCTGGATTCTTCAGCTTTGAGCCTCTCAGTGTCTTTTCCGACGGGTACCATATTCCTTCTTCATCAAGCATTCCGCCAGAAGCTACCAACTTGTTCCACTGGCTTTCCGTGAGCTTGTCCTTTTTCACCATCCGCCAGGCATCGCCGTTGCCATCGATAATCCCGTAGCCTGTAATTGCAATATTCTCCGCACGCTCGGCCGAGATTGGCGACTGGTTGCGCATCTGCGGAAGACCTTCCCAATCTCCTTTTACCAGTTTATACTGATCAAAGTCTTTGGTAAATTGTAATAACGCGTTCTTTTGCAAGTGAAGGTTTACATTACTCTTCAGCTCAATAGGTCCTGTTAACCAAAGCCCTGCAGGAATCACCACTACACCACCTCCAGAAAGGTTGCAAGTGGTAATGGCGCTATTGATGCTTTTTGTATTGAGGGTTATCCCGTCGTTTACAGCACCGAAGTTTACAATATTTAATGTATCCTGTTTGAACTTTGTCTCCCTGATTTCAGGAAGCTGACTGAAGGAATAGTTTTTACTTTTCTGGGCAAGGGACTGTGAAGCCATCAGCACTAAGGCAGTAAAAACCAGAGATCGATAATTGAGGTTGTGTTTTTTCATTTGGTTACATTAAATATAGATAAAAAAGAGGGTGATCGTGAACCATCCCGCCTTAAAGATATTCCAAATCATTAACACATAAAATGGTGATCTTCATACAGTATTTGGTTTTGTTTAATGATAAACAATGCTAATAAGTTTTTTTTAATAAGAGAATTGGCAGGGATGAATAATTTGCGCAATCGTTCCCAAAGTTCAAGTTGGATACTCAGGATTGAATTTATTTCATTAAACTTGCAATAGTCGGCATAAACCCCTATTATCCCTTAACCAAATGTTTGAAAGCTCAACGATTAAAGATATTGCCAAGGCACTAGGCCTTTCCACTTCTACCGTTTCCAGGGCCTTGAGGGATAGTTATGAGATCAGTGCAAGCACCAAAAAGCTGGTAACAGATTATGCCAGTCAGGTCAACTACCGCCCTAATCCCAATGCCCTAAGTTTAAAGGAGAGAAGAAGTAAATCTATTGGTATCGTGGTGAGTGAAGTGGCCAATCACTATTTCTCACAAGCCATCAATGGAATTGAGTCTGTGGCCAATAGCCGTGGTTATACCGTCATCATTACCCAAACCCATGAGTCACTGGAGCGAGAAAAAACCAATGTGCAACATCTGGCAGCACGCTCTGTGGATGGTTTGCTCATCTCCTTATCGGCAGAAACCAATGACGTGACCTATCTGGAAAACTTACATGAGCGCGGTCTACCAATTGTGTTTTTCGACCGCGTTCCGGATCGTATTCATACCCACAAAATTATTGCAGACAATACCCAGGGAGCATTTGAAGCTACGTCTCATCTTATCAATAGGGGTTATAAAAAGATCGCACATATCTCCAGTTCCGCTCATTTATCTATTAGTATTGAGCGCCTGGAGGGTTATACAACCGCACTAAATAAACATGGTATCAGTGTTCATCCAGAGTACCTTAAGAACTGTCCGCATGGCGGAATGTTACAGGAAGAGGTGGAACAGGCAGTTACAGAACTGCTGAATCTGAAAGACAAACCAGAGGCAATATTTGTAGCGGGAGACCGCCTTACCATGGGCTGCATGCATGTATTAAAAGACCGGAATCTACTGAAACCGACACCTATTGCGATCGCCGGATTCAGCAATTCAGATGTACTTGATTTATTTAATCCTTCACTGACCTCAGTATTTCAGCCAGCCTTTGAAATGGGACAGCTTGCGACTGAGAAACTATTGGAACTCATTGAAGCCAGGTATCCGGTTACGGAATTTGAAAAAAGGACGCTGAACACCAGACTGTTCATCAGATAGCCTAATTTGTTCAGGACCCTTGATCGAAATAATGGACTGCTGCGAAATACTCTAGCAAACCATTGAAAATAATCAGTCTGGCTATCGAATCGCTATAGGACTGTTATACTTTGCTGCCTCGGCACCCAGGTATTTCTTAAAGCCATTTTCTTTTGAAAATTGAGCATCTGATTTTTCCCAGCAGGCGTAAAAACGGAAGGTACTACGCGCCCCAGCAGCGGGTGTCTCTATTGCTACCGTATACGTTTGCATTACTTCGCTACCTGCATCTGGAGTTTGGCCAAAAGCAATCCAGTCAGATTTATCCAATAACACAGCCATCCCCAGCTGGTCTGCATTTTCACTTTGTTTGTCGAAGGTAGACAACACCATTGCTTTATCGTAACTGTCTTTCATGGATTTACTGCTTTTCATATTAACTATTCCTGTAACCAGTTCTGCACCTTCCGGTGCATTGCTTAGTGCAATTTTACTCTCATAAAAGTACTGGCCACCCCAGATGCTGATCTGCTCCGTCAGGCTAGTCAGCCTGCCGTTCCCCATTACATTCCATTCCGGATATGCCAGCTGAAATACTGCACGTACAGGTCCGTCTGCAAGCTGGCGATAAATGACTTTCCCCATGTTCAGTCCCCCTAATCGCACCAGCGTATCGGCCTTTCCTTTGATCGGAACACGCATTGCGAGTGATCCGGCACCCAACGATTTACCAACAGCCAGGATATCCATCCCCCATGGTGCCAGGTGGTGGTAGATCACCTTTGGATCAACTCCAACCTGGTCCATTTTCATCCCTGTTGTAGTTTTGCCCCAGATATCTTTGGTATTTCTAACGTCCATATAAATCCTGAAACCAACCTTATCATTTTCCCAGGCCGGACCTTCGGTTAGAAAAGGCGGTAAAGGCTCTTTGTTAAAATCTGTATTGGGCTGGCCCGCCGGAATACTGTCGACTTTTAAAGAAGGACCGAACTTGTTGTTTTCCAGTTTCCGTTTGTGACGTACATGCGCAGTGACACCAGAGATGATATCCCGGTCAGTTCTGTTCAATTTCATTTTCAGGTTTAGCGATTCGGCCGACTTAAAACCAGCCAGAAAAACAAGCTCATCCCATTCGCCATCCTGATTAAGATCGTCGAATTGCAGCGTCTGCTGTTCATCACCAATAAAAATCTCCAGCTCATTCAGTCCTACCCCAAGGCCCATCTTTTGTTCTACAAAACTACGGCTCAATACAATCAGCTCATTTTTCCGCACTTCTGAAAGCTTATTTTCAAGCTTTAAAACTACTTCCTGAGCGCTCAGCTGAAAACTGAGACCCGTTAAAAGCAAGCATAACAATCCTCTCTGTGTACATTTCATAGGCAATTCTTTATCGGCCCATCCAGCCGCCATCAATAGTAAGCAGTGTACCATGTACATAATCCGCTGCTTTAGAACTCAGGAAAACGATTGCTCCCTTAAAATCTTCAGGGTCTCCCCAGCGACCGGCAGGTATGCGCTCCAGAATTGAGCGACTGCGATCCTCATCTGCCCGTAACGCCGTGGTATTATCCGTAGAAATATAACCGGGAACCACCGCATTTACATTCACCCCTTTGGCCGCCCACTCATTGGAGAAAGCCTTGGTAAGCTGTGCAACAGCACCTTTGCTAGCTGCATATCCCGGAACAGTAATCCCACCCTGGAAAGAAAGTAAGGACGCCGTGAAAATAACCTTTCCGCTGCCGCGGCTAATCATGTCTTTGCCTATTTCGCGCGTTAAAATAAATGGAGCAGTCTGGTTTACGGCAATCACCTCATCCCAATAGGCATCAGAATGTTCCGCAGCCGGCTGCCGTAGAATAGTCCCTGCATTGTTCACTAAAATATCTATTTCGCTGTGTGTTGTTTTTACCTCTTCAATAAACGTACGCAGGGCTGTTCTGTTGCCGAAATCACATTGATAGGCATAAAACTTTCTGCCCAGGGCAGCTACTTCCTGCTCTACTTCACTTCCGCTCAGCGCGAGGTTTGCGGAAACACCTATAATATCCGCTCCGGCTTCAGCAAGTGCTACAGCCATTGCCTTGCCGATCCCTCTTTTACAACCTGTTACTAAAGCTGTTTTGCCCGACAGATCGAATGATTTTAATACTGACATAATCGATTTTAGTTATATAGCAGGTTATTTTAATTCATTAATTGCACAATGATCCATATCTCCATAATCTAAATTCTCTCCCGCCATTCCCCAGATAAACGTATAGTTGCTGGTACCCGCACCAGAATGTATAGACCAGTTAGGTGAAATTACCGCCTCTTCATTCTGCATCCAGATATGCCTGCTTTCCTGCGGCTGGCCCATAAAATGACATACGCTTTGTTTCTCGGGAACTTCAAAATAAAAATAGGCTTCCATTCTACGGTCATGCGTATGTGCCGGCATGGTGTTCCATACACTTCCGGTCTTCAATTCTGTCATCCCCATTTGCAGTTGACAGGTTTCCAGCACGCTATTGACAATCAATTTGTTGATAATTCGGTGGTTTGCCGTTTCCAGCGAACCTAACTCCACAATATCAGCTTCCGCCTTAGTTACTTTTTTTGTCGGGAATTTATGATGTGCCGGGGCAGAATTGATATAAAGCTTTGCCGGATTGGCCGGGTCGACAGATTCAAAAAACACAGTTGCAGTTTCTTTACCAATATATAGTGCTTCTTTGTAACCCAGCTGGTATTCCACATCGTCAGCTGTAATAATCGCATCGCCGCCAACATTGATCATTCCAATTTCTCTGCGGTGCAGGAAATATGGTGCTTTCAGGTCATCAGGATTGGGCAGGCTAAGTTTACCATTCACAGGCATTGCGCCACCTACAATGTAACGGTCGAAATGAGACAATGTAAGATTCACCTGATCGGCTTCAAATATGGAGCTGATTAAAAAATTACTGCGCAGAGCAGTAGTATCCATAGCTTTTGCTTCTACGGGACTTACTGCATAACGACTTTCAAAATGATTTTCCATAAAATATGTATTGCTGTTTGAATGTGTATTGATTGTATGAGTTGTTTTTTCTGCTCTTTATCCGGAGGCTCTAACAACAAGTTCCACCGGTATAACTACCGGCAGTGCGGCCAGCCCCATATCCTCTGTTAACATTTCCAGCAGTGTAGCCACCAGTCTGTCCCCAAAAAGTGAGGGGAACTGATCGATAGTGGTGATTGCAGGCGTGATTACAGCGGTTACCGGATCATTGGAATAGCCGATAACTTTTAGTTCTTCGGGAATCCTGATCCCCTGTAGATTTGCATACTGAACAACTGCTACTGCATTTTTATCACTGGTCACAAAAATTCCGTCGGGCTTTTGTGGTGCGGAGAACATTTTTTCAAGAGCACGATGTGTAAATTCTGTAGTCAGTGGCTGAAAGAAACAGAATTCCTCATTTACCTTTAGTCCCGCTTCCTGCAGGGCGCTAAAGAAACCAGCAGACCGTCCCTGGTACAGATTTGAGGTAAGCGGACCGCAAATTAAAGCTACATTTTTACAACCTGCATCTGCAAGACGTTTACCGGCCAGATAACCACCATGTTCATCTTCACCTTTGATTATACGCGCAGGATAACTTTCCGGCGGTACGCGGTCGTAAAATAAGACTGGAATATCATGAGCTGAAAAGATATCAAAGTGGCTAAAATCTTCAGTCTTCAATGTGCAGGACACAATCAATGCATCCACGCGCGAAGAAAAAAAGGTTTCTGCCAGCTCCTTCTCCATTGCCGGGTCGTCATTCGACTGACCAATAATGAGGTTGTAGCCTCTTGCATGCAACAGGTTCTGAATCACCGTAACCACGGCGGCATGAAAATACATGGATATCTTAGGAAGGATCAGTCCTATGGTATGGGTTTTATTATTTCTTAACCCCGCAGCCATTTTATTTTTGCGATACCCGAGTTTAAGGGCCATCTCTAATACCCGCTCCCTTGTTTCCTTTTTTACATAAGAAGTATTGTTCAGCGCACGTGACACCGTAGCGGGAGACAGTTTAAGCGCCGCCGCCAGGTCGAGAATGGTATTATGCTGCTGATTATCCTTCATACAGGGTATTTGTTGAATCATCCGAATTTATGAAAACGTTTTCATAAAACGACTAAATCAATAAAAATTAAGCCTGTTGCCTGGGCAAAGTCTGGATATTTGTACTTACGTGAAGTCTGGGTAATGCTACTTAAGCGACGTCCGGAGATTGTTGCCTACTTGAAGCTTGTATAATGTTGCTGAGGTGACGCTTAAATATTTTTGCTAACCCCCAGAAGATCGTCAACTAATTAATCGGCTATAGTAATCCCAAGGCTGTCTAAGAATGAGATAGCTGCCGGCAACTGAAAGATTGCTCCTTTGATCTTATTTCCAGCGGGATCGATATGATAATTCTGGGCACCTTTAAAATTTGCCAATCGCAGATCCGTATCAGAAAAGGTAGAGCCCATGAAATCTGTCCCGCTCAAATCTGCCGAATTCATATTACAAGCCGTAAAATCTACCTCTCGGGCAACACAGTTGATGAGCTTCACTTTTTTAAGATTCTTTCCAAAAAAACTGGAATAACTGATAATAGAACCCCTGGCTTCAATAGAAAAAGGATTTTGTGTGTCGTACCACAAAATCCCTATGGCTTTGCAATTAATTAGTGAGCAATCGGAGACGTATGTTTCTTTGAGTTTGATGAGCGAGAGATCTGTTTCTTCAAATGTACATTTGTTAAAAGTACAGTCCTCAAACATACAGCCTTTGATAGTCGATTTGTAAAACACACAATTGTCGAAATACCGGCCAATTATGTGTTTATCTTCATAGTTTATATTCTCAAAACGCTTACCATAGTGCGTTATCGGGTCATCAGAATTTTGCATAGCTAACAGCAAATCTAATATATTTTGAAATGCAGAGCGACGTAAAATCCGATTAAATTATCCCGGAGAAACCTAAAAAACCTGTTCATCTCTGTTGATCAATTTGATACAATTGCTCAATTAAAAAAAGTGTCATTTGCTTGATCTATCTCTTCATCGGTAATCGTATGCTGCTTACCGGGATAGACAATAGTTTTCACCGATGCGTTCATTTCCTTCATCAGTGCCGAAGTTTCCTCTACTCTTTTCAATGGAACGTGATGGTCAGGATCACCAGTGGTAATCAAGATTTTGGTTCCCTCAAAGTCACCATTATAATTCTGAAGATCAATCGCTTCACCAATAATACCACCCGTAAAAGCAATCACTCCTCCATATCTGGCTGCATTTCTGGTTACGTACTCCACAGTCAAACAAGCACCCTGGGAAAATCCCAGGAAGTAAATCTCTTCGCGTGGAATACCAGCAGCAACAATATCTTTCACTACATCAGCTATAAGCTCCAATGCCGAATCCAACGCTGGCTGATTTTCCGCTACAGGAGCGATGAAACTTGTAGGATACCAGCTATGCTTGCTTGCCTGGGGTGCAAAAATGACAAAGTCCTTTTTGTGAAGATAGTTACTCAAAGGAATCATGCTTTGGGCAGAAGCGCCACGACCATGGATCATGATCAAGGCGCTTTTTGCGTTTTCAACTGCTATACCTGCAGTTTTTACATCTTTAACGTGTGTGTACATCTTAGTCTAATTTTGGTAAGATACTTTCCAGTTCGGCTCTGTTCTGCTCATATTGAACTGGTAATTTGAGGTTTGTGCCCAATTCATTCAAAGGCTCGTCAACAGTGAATCCCGGATTGTCTGTCGCAAGTTCAAACAGTACACCCCCTGGTTCACGGAAATACAGGGAGTAGAAATAGTTACGGTCTATTTTCTCTGTAATATTTAGGCCTTTGGCTACAATTTTATCTCTGAAATACATCAGCGATTTTTCGTCTTTAACCCTAAAGGCCACATGATGCACAGAACCACCGGCAACGTGACCAGCCATTTCTCCCGGAGCCTCAACCAAATCGACTATGTTAGCCACTTCTACGGTATCGGTCACAAAACGTGAGCGGTTCACTTGTTTTTCCTGCAATTTATAGCCAAAAATATCAGTTAATATCTCTGCAGTTTTTTCAATTTTATTACTGGTGATCGTCACCTGATTGAAACCTAATATAGCATGTTCGGCTGATATTTCTGAAGTAACGAATGGCACCCTGTTGTCTTTGTTTTTTGTTACCGTAAGCTCAAACTTCAATCCGTCAGGATCTAGAAAAGTGAGATACTTCTCGCCAAATTTATCTGCTTGTTTATTATAGATCACATTATTTTTTTCCAGGCGTTCCTGCCAGAAATCCAGACTGCCTTCGGGAACACTATATCCAATTTCCGTAGCCTGCCTCGCTCCTCTTCTGCCTGCTGCGATACCGTCCCATGGAAAAAACGTAAGGATAGTACCCGGTGAGCCACCTTCATCTCCATAATACAAATGGTAGGTTTTGGGATCATCGAAGTTTACCGTTTTTTTAATCAAACGTAAACCTAATACTCTGGTATAAAAATCATAGTTAACTTTTGCGTTGCCTGCAATCGCAGTGATGTGGTGCAGTCCTAAAATTGTATTTTCCATAATGATCTAAATTCAAATGTTTGCAAAAAAGGCAGGCCATATTGCCTTCCGTTTTGTTTAAACAAATTTATAGTATCCCCAGATCGAAAATCTTATCCTATCGTAAGAAATGATAACGGGATCCAAAATTATGTGCTTGAGAATAATGTATTCTTAATCCCGATTAAATCTCTGGGCTATTCAAGCTTTATCGCACATCGCAGAACTAATACGGCATGATTCACAATAAAAATAAAAAAATATACATTTCATTTGTATCTGAAAAAATGATTTCTATCTTTGCAGCCCCGCAAGGGAGAACGGACCGGTAGTTCAGCTGGTTAGAATGCCGCCCTGTCACGGCGGAGGTCGCGGGTTCGAGTCCCGTCCGGTCCGCATAAAAAGTAGTAAAACATTCAAAAAGCCTTTAATCGTATGATTGGAGGCTTTTTTGATTTACTGACTAATCGAAATATTCAAATATTCTCATATTACCAGTGAGTAATTTAGAGAGTCTATGCAGGTGGTGCCATGCCAATTTACATACATACAACTGTAGGGGGGTCCGTAGAGAGTTATCAATTGGAAAACAATGCGAGCCAGAACGCTGGAATCCGCAAATTAACCGTGTAGACGGAAAAAAAGAAGATGCCAGAATAATCAATGCCTATCTTAAAATAGTTGAAGACTAGGTAGGTCAGGCACATAACGATCTATTCAAAGCAGTTCAGGACATTACAGCGGGATCCCTTAATAAAAACAAGATTACAAACGTTCAACAGGTCACACTTGTTAGTTATTCGTCCGGCATTCGTCCGGTTATTTGATTTTGCAATCCTCTATCAGGTTGAAACGCGCATTCTAAAGCAATCAGTGAGACGCAAGATCTTGCGTTTTCAGAAGATTTCATGTTCCAATTGACTAAAAAGGAGTGGCGTGAGGTCATCACAATTTGTGATAACCTACCTTGAAATGCTAAATACGGCTCTTCTACTCCGTTTGCGTTCACAGAACAGGACGTAGCTATGTTGTCGAGTATCCTAAATAGTGACAGGGGGGGAATCAATGCTCCCCCCTTACCTGTGCTAAAAGCAATAAATTTACAACTTATCCCACCAGATCCTTGTCGTCCACAAATCAGGTCCCTGTCCTGCCACAGCATTTTTATAGTTCTCACTGTTCAGGCTGGCCTCACTTTGCGGATAGGGTAGTCTGCGCGGCATAGTCCCTCCTGTTTCATTACCAGGATAATTGGTAGGGATCAGTACCGGATATCCTGTCCGTCGCCAATTGGCATAGACTTCCATATTATTCATAAACTGCGATGCCCAGAACTGGGTATGAATTTGCTTCATTTGATCCTCAAAGCTTCCGCCAGTATAAGGATTTCGTGCCAGATATGCATCGATCTGACTATCTGAGACGCTACTGCCGCCCGGATAGATATTTTGAATTTTCATTGATGCCCGAACGGCATTTTCGTAATGGCTTTTCGGATCAGTAGTTCCCCAGCCCCTCAATGCCGCTTCAGCTAAATATAACTCCACTTCGTTGTAATTGAGAAATACACTGGGCGTAGAATTGCTGGCAACGGTATTAAGGTTGATTTCAGAGTACTCAGAAAGCATGGCATCAGTCCATCCCGGAATCAATGTCTTGATAGACGAATAGTCATATCCATGCGGCAGACCTTTCTGATTTGCAGAAATGGTACTGGTAGGTAACTGCGTAGGACCTGCATTTCCAGGCCATAGCGTTATATAGAAAGGCAACCTCGGGTCTCCCGTGTTTTTCAAATGATTCACGAAGGTCTCTCCCATTTTTCCATATCCCGTACCTTTTGCCGATGGTGGTACACCTTCGCCACCTCTCAACTCGCGACCAGACCAATAGAAATTCAATTCCGTTCCATCAGTATGATTCAGTCGGGCTACGTCTTCATTACTTTGCATCACACCTCCGGCTATAGCCTTCCTAACCCATGTTTCTGCGAGCCCGGGATCAACTTTAGTCAATCTCATTCCCAAACGAAGCATCATCGAATAGGCAAAGGTTTTCCATTTGCTGACATTACCATTGTAAACATAGTCAGCCGCCCCATAACTCTGCTTCGTCGCGTCAAGTAATTTGGCAGATGTCTCCAGTTGATTCAGCATTGCCGGATAAATTTCAGATTGCTTATCATATTTCGGTTTGTATATTCCCGAAACAAATCCCAAACCTGCCTCAGAACAGGGAACATCTCCATAGAAATCTGTTGCCCGGTGCAGAATAAATACACGCCAGATTTGAGCAATATGGTGAAGGTTGATTTGCTCCGGACTCCCGGCTGTCTGCGCGATAATCTGTGAATTTTCCTTCAGTTCCACGCCATACACAGATCCAAATAGGCCGTCAGTATATCCGGTTTTCGCCAAATACTTATCACCTGTCCATTGGTAAGCATTTAATGATGCAAAATACTGCATCATTGCACCTGCAAGCTTGTCATTGGGATACAGCGTATTGCCGTCACTCTCTCCGGCGGTTTTAATCAGGTTATAGGAAAACAGGTTGGCTATTACTGGCTCACCATAAGCATTAGGGTTCGTGTTCAGCTCCTCAAAACCTTTGTCACATCCTGAGAGCAAAAAGATAAACACCAGTGCTAAAAGCTTCGCGGAATGGGAAGTATGTTTATTTATTTTCATATACATATTTGAGTAGATTAAAATTTAACAGATAAGTTCAGACCATAACTTCTCGTTGTAGGGACACCAAAATTTTCCAGCCCCTGTGCATTGGAGTTATTGTAGCTCGATTCCGGATCAATATTAGGGACCGCACTATAGATCAACCAGAGGTTACGCGCCACCAGAGAAACTGAGGCCGACTGCAAGGGCGTTTTTGTAAGCATTTTCTTCGGCAGTGCATAACCAAAAGTTAACTGACGCAACTTGATAAAGTCGGACTTATAGACAAACTGATCGCTGAGTGTATAGGCAATTCCCTGGTAATAAGTTTGTGCAGGCACCTGGGCACTATATGGCGCGCCATTCTGATCTACACCACTAACAGCTATCCCAGTTTCGCGCACGCCATCCGCAGTTGTTCTTTTATCCAAACCGTAATAGGTGCCATAAGCATTGGTAGATGTGTATAAACTACCGCCAAACTTTCCATCAACAAGAAATCCCAAAGAAAAACTTTTATATCCAAAGGTGTTCGAAATACCCATCGTCAGCGGAGGTACGCCTTTTCCCAGGGCAACAATTTCACTTTGAAGCGGAATGCCATTGGCATTGTTATAGATGATATTGCCATTTACGTCTGTCCTGGCTTTGTTTCCTGCAATCATGCCGAAGGATTCTCCCTCATAATGATAGATGTAGGCATTCTCAGTCCTCGGACTCGCTCCCGGCAATGCTAATTTATCTAAACCTTCAGCCAGCGTAATCACCTTGTTATCGTTATAGGCCACATTATAACTAATATCCCAGTTCAGGCCTTCTGGATTACGCAGCGGATTACCAGTCAGCAAAAGCTCCACCCCTTTATTTCTCATTTTACCAACGTTCAGTGATACGGAATTGAAGCTCGATGAAACTGCAACTGCGGCATTCACGATATCATTGGTTGTCACCCGGTTATAAAGCGTAAGGTCAACACCTATCCTGCTATCGAACATACGGGTTTCTATTCCTGCTTCCGTCGTGGTAGAGGTGTAAGGTTTTAGCTCATTAGGAATATTAGTTCCGGTAATATACATCAGCGACTGATCAAGATGTTTCACAGAAGGAGCACTATAGCTCAGCTGCAAAGAGTAAGGACTTGGTGCGCCGCCACCTACCTGAGCCCATGACGACCGCACTTTAGCGTAGGATAACCAGTTTGGTTTAGTTTTCCAGGCATTCGACACGATGAAACTCAAACCTGCCGATGGATAGAACAGACTGTTTTTAGACTTAGATAAAGTTGAAAACCAGTCTTTCCTTCCGGTTAGGTTCAGGTAGAGGAAGTTATTATAGCCGATGTCTGCAGCGCTAAACAGCGAGTTGATAGCTGAGGCCATGAATACATCAGTGAAAGTCTGGCTGCTGCCGTTTCCGATGAAATAGTTGAAGGGCACATTAAACAATCCGCTGGACAGGCCTCCCGAGCGGGTTTCATTATGCATCTGGTTTCCACCGACCAGAATATTTGTGCTAAACTTTCCAAAGGTTTTATCAAAGCCAATGATGGCCTCAGCATTGGTTTCGAAACGGGCACTACGGTCTGTAGTCATGCTGCCCTGTGTATTGGTAAGAATCCCCGTCGGATCCAGATCAAAGGCATCGGTGTTGATATAGTCGATACCCAGACGCCCGCGGGCATACAAGAAGTCAGTAATATTATAACGTGTACTGAATGATCCTATAAATCGGCGTCTGTTGTCCTCATTTTTAACTTTGTTGATTGCAAAATAGGGATTAACTACAAACACATAGTCATTCCATGGGACTTCATAACCTCTTTCATCAAATCCAGGCGACAAAGTGCGCACATCCAGACTCGAGGCCATCAATCCTACGGAAGCATTTGGGTTTTTGGTAAAATCCGCTATATAACTTCGGTTTTTGTTTTTTTCTATATTGAACTGTGCGGTACCCGCGAAGATGACCTTTTTGGATAGGTTAGCGCTGGCGCTAAGGTTAAACGTTTTTCTGTTTATAGACGAGTTAGGTAAAATGCCCCGGTTATCCATGTTTGAAACTGAGAACCTAAAGTTAGCCTTCTCGTCACCTCCTGTCAGTGCAAGTGTATTGGAAAATGTTGTGCCGGTATCATAAAAGTTGTTGATATTATTTTTTTGAGCACTATAGGGTCTGGCAATACCATCTGTGTTGATTACCGAAGAGCCATCCAGACGCGCACCCCAGGAAATACGTCCGTTGGCTACGGCTTCAGACTGAGATGTCGGCTTCTCCCCACGGTTACCAGAACCATATTCATATTGCCAGTCGGGAGTGGACAACGGTGTTTCAGCAGTAAAAGTAGAATTGAAGTCAATTCCTAATCCTCTTTGTCCTTTCCCGGTTTTTGTAGTAATCAGGATTACACCATTAGCTGCCCTGGAACCATAGAGAGCCGCTGCAGTACCACCTTTCAGAACTGAAATAGATTCAATGTCGTCAGGGTTAATGCTGTTCAGGCCATCACCACGGTCTACGCCGCCGTATGTACCTGGACTGCTGGGAGTGGCATTGGTCACAGGAACTCCATTAACAACATACAAAGGCTGGTTTTCGCCGCTCAGTGATCCATTTCCCCGAATTATTACCCTGCTGGAACCTCCGGCACCCGTCGCTGTACTCGTTGCATTTACACCGGCTACCTTGCCTACCAGTGCATTCCCAAGGTTATTCTCTCTCGCTTTGGTAAATTCACTGCCCTTCAGTTCAGTCACTGCGTAGGCTAAAGCTTTCTTTTCCCTGGCAATTCCCAGGGCAGTGACAACGACCTCAGTTAAAGCTTTTGATTCCTCCTTCAGCGAAACATTCACAACCGATCTCCCGGATATAGGAAGCTCTTGTGTCAGGTAACCTATGAAAGTAAAAACCAATGTCTCCCCTCCCGGACTTAGGTTCAGTGAATACTGACCTTTACTGTCTGTGCTGGTTGTCTGTCCTGACTCTTTTACCTTCACACTCACTCCAGGAAGCGTAAGACCCTGGTTATCTGTAACCGTTCCCGTCAGACGAATCTGCTCCTTCACTGTGCCGGGATTTACGATGGCAGTAGTAGCCGGTGTAGCTTTGATAATAAGAAGATTTTTGGAATAACTAAAGGTCATACTCAGGGGATTCAAAATTTGCCGCAATACCTCAGATAACTTTTCATCTTTAAAGTCGACACTAATTTTATCGGATTGTTTGAGCCCTTCGGATCCATAGATGATATCAATTTTGACCATCTGGTTGATTTTCCTAAGCACCTCCCTCACTGGCAAGTTCGTAGCTTTTATTGTGATCCGGGTGTCAAGATCTGCAGGCAGCTGACTGCTTGCATGAGATGGTAGTGTAGTAAATAATAATACCTTGAGTAAAAGCAGGCATATGGATAATCTAAAAAGAAGAATTTTTTTACTAATTTTTTTTGTCATGAATTTGAAGATAATTTTGTGTGAGGAATACCTTTCAGGAAGAGAGGTCTACAAGATTACATTGAGCAAGAGCTCTTTACAGGATATAGATTGTTTAAAAAACATCTCATCCTTGGTTCGGTCGCTATTTCACCATAGGCACAGTTAGTTTTAGGTTTGTTTGCTTAAAGACAGACAATAAAACCCATCGAACCAATGAAATAAAAGTTTTTGTTGTTTTTTTTTAGAAAAAATGGATTGGAAATGAAAATAATGAATTAATAAATCTCCATTTCCTGAAATATAGCGCCAATGTTAGCGAAGGATGTAAGTATTATTCCTAATTATCAGGTTTATCCCTGAAATCTCTGCAATAGCAGCTAAAATATCAGACAAAGCCTGAGTTTTGAAGCTCCCGCTAAACTTCATTTGTCTTTTTGACTGATTTTCTATGATGATCTGTGAACCGAACCGGTAGGATAATTTTAGTGCAATTTCTTCCAGCGGCGTGTCATCAAAGATCAGATCTCCCCTTTGCCAGGCAATCACATCCGCTGAGTTGTACACCGAATCGCAAATAAAACCGTGGCTATTGTTGCGAATCTCAGCACGACGACCGGGCGTCAGCATCACCATGTCAGCGCTGGCAGAATCCTTTACAGCAACTTTTCCAGAAATTACAGTAACCGCAATTGTAGAAAGCTCCTTGTAGGCCATGATATTGAAGCTTGTACCTAATACACTCGTTGTGAGCTTTCCCGTATGGACGAGAAATGATCTGGAAGATTCGTGTTTGATGTCAAAATAAGCTTCACCTTCCAGAAAAACCTCTCTTTTTGAGCCACTAAATTTTAGCGGAAACCGCAACACTGAGCCCGAATTTAAAACCACCTTGCTTCCATCGCTGAGCAGCACTAACTCTGTTTTGGATTTACCGGCTGCCCGTGATATAAGAATTGACTTTGCAGCAGGCGGCTGCGTAATATTAACACCAGGAAAGAGAAAAAGAGAGGCAAGAATAAAGACAAATATTGCCGCTACAGCCGCAATTTTAAGGATTGGAGAATAGTGCTTATGCTTTGCAGGAAACTGCCCATTTTCAGCGTTTTCCTTAACGCTCACTGGGAGCGGTGATTCATGGCTAACGATAAAATTCCAATGCTCTTCCATAACTTCATGAAGCTCGGCAGATGCCTCAGGATCCCTGATCTTACCCAGGAATTCCTCCACCTCTTGTTCAGTAGCCCCATCATCAACAAGTTTCTTAAAAAGTTCGGGCAGCGTAGAATGAGATTTCATGCTATTAGTATTTAAATAAAATCAAGACGACTGGAATTGTGCTTATCCCGTGTTTAACAAGATATGCCCTCACGACAGACAGGGCTGTTAAGTAATGATTTCTTACTGTAAAGCGGGATAAATTGAGCCGTGATGCAATTTCATCATAATTGAGCTCTTCTTCCCGGCTGAGCTGAAAGACCAACCGACGCTGGGGTGTTAGTCCATTTGCTGCTTCTGCGATCAGCGTATTGTAATCACGCATGGTAACCTTGCTGTCCGCCTGATTTTGGCAACTGGAAGCATTTCGGATCATCTGGATGGCCATTTTTTCATTGAAAGAGACCTTTAACAAATAGTTTAAGGTCATATTCTTCGCCATGATAAAAACATAGCTGTTTAAATTCCGGATTTCACGAAGATCATCCTTTTTCAACCATAGTTTAATCATGATATCCTGCGTCAATTCCTCGGCAGCATATACGGATTTTGAAATACTGAGCACATAACTGTAAATTTTTGGCTTATAGAAGTCCACCAGAGCGTTAAAATCATCATTCATAAAAAAAGAAGTAGCTAATTAAACATATTATGCTCATTTTGAAAGTAATATAGCAACAAGAAGATATATTTTAGCTCATTTATGCGATTTTTTTTGCGCTACTTTTGCACCACTAGAATAATGTTGCCTGATATATTCGCCAATGGCAGCTGAGGAGTGAAAATCGAAAAAGCTTAAGAAATGTTTACTAAAGGCCTTTGGGCTACTTTAACTGAGTTGTGGTATAGAAAAAATGATCGATGCTATGAAAAGTGAAGGTTTGCCAGAACCTATTTGTTGCGGAGTTCAGCACGTATTTTACTAACATAAGCCACTTCGACTTCGGCAATATCAGCAGCCTGTTCATCTGTGAGCCCCAGTTGAACAATAAGGTTTGCCACCACTACACGGCTCTTCTTTTCTTCGCCCTCAATTTGCCCCTCAATCACACCCTTGATTTCACCCCTACGATAGAGGAAATCGTTTTCTTCCTTGAAAAATTTTGTCACTGTCTCCATAGCTTTTTCAAATTGTAATTCAACATTCCTGCGTAACTGAACAAAGATACGCAATTGTTTAAAATATCTGCTGGCTGCAAAATCCCCTTCAGTAAAAGAATGTATGCCATCAATAATAGACTTAACCGCCTGGTAACTATCCTCGTTTCCAAAGTTAGCCAATATTCCTAACATCTTCACCTCTGGATTGTTGGATTTGAGGAACAATTTGTAGTTGACCTCTGAAATCTTGATCAGCGTAAAATAAAATTTAAGATACTCGGTTACTAACGAGGTAGGCATTATTGGGTTTATATCCTTCAAGAATATCACATATTGTTTTATTGGGAGTTGGTACCGCCGCATCAGCATAATGTTATACTCAGCCATGCGGTACACCATTTCCTTTTCATCTTCCACTTGAAACTCGACCTGAAGGATGTAGGTATTTCCAGCGGTGTCAGTGACTTTTTTAAGTGCATCCGGTCTCCTTTCCTTGGTATGCTGTACATCGTCTGGCAGTTCTTCACTTAGAAGGATATCCAGACCGAGTAAGTCTCTGATGATGACAGGAAGCGTAGCTTCAAGATTTTCTTTTATGATCTTATCATATTGGCTGGCTTGTTTCCTGTTTTGGTTTCGATTTGGCATTGGCTAAATTAGTCCCTTTCAGTATTAAGAAACAAATAATGTTTTCAAGGAAAGTCCGCCAACTGAAATCATTACTCACCGAACCGCTCAGAAACTTTGTTTACAGATCTTAAGAAATTAGAGATACCATTCAGCCCATTTCCTCAACCAACCTACGCGTTCCCTGATAAATCTTGAATGATAAAAGAAGTTAGACCAGTCTTCAAAATTGTCGTGGTGAAATCCGAAGTAAAACATCCACCATGCGAAACCGAAATACGGAATAGCTTTAATTTCTTCTTCAGAAATGGGCCTTACTGTTTTGTAGGCATCTAAAAATGTCTTAAAATCACGGTCTGCCTCCTCTTGAGTCATCTTGTTGAATATAACATTCAGGAAGAAGTGTGCGTAAACTGACGCGAAATCATTGACGTAATGTCCTTTTCCAGCAAAATCGAAATCAAAAAAGGTTACGGAACCATCATGCTGAAAATGAAAGTTTTTAGGCAGGTAATCATAATGGCAGTAGCCATAAGAGAACTTAGTTAAATCAAAATCCGCCATTCGCTTAATTAATTTATCACAAGTAGATTTAAGGAATGCATATTCTTCCTTCATACTCTCAAAATCGGCTTGGATAACCTTCAGTGGATAATGAAGTGTCGTCTCAATATTATATTCTGGCCTGGCATATGAAAGCTCAACGGATGCGCTTATGTTATGGATCACTGCCATTTCCCTGCCAACAGTAATCAACTGTTCTTGTGTTAAATCCGAATGTACAGCACCATGCGCATAGGCAAACAAAACACCAAAACGTTTCCCTTCCGCCGCATTAAATGCCTGTATCAAATCAGCTTTTAGATCCGGCAATGGTCGCGCTACTTTTGCGCCACCAGAGTAAAGCGCCTGTAGTAGCTCCAATTCTGCTTTAATTTCATTCAGACTGCGATGTGCATCGCGATAAACTTTGAAAATATACTTTTCTGTTTCAGCAACAAGCAGGTAAGTGTCTCCAACATTGTGGATCAAAAGGCGGCAGTTCAAAATCTTCAATCCATAATGGTGGCTGATATGATCGCCAATTGCAGCGGACGACAGGACGGAATACTGTGTGGGGAACACTTCACTATGATTACGAATGTTGTTACGCTCTGCAGAAGTTTCCATTAGTTCCAAATTACTGAAAATTTCATGACTAATTATTAGCATTTTTTTACAAATTGCGATTTTACAACCAAATATATGAGAACCGACCTGAACAAAGAACTTGCCGCTAAACCACATTACCCAATATTAGATGGCCTTCGCGGTGTTGCAGCCCTTATTGTTGTCACCTTCCATCTTTCTGAGCCACTTGCTACGGGTCATTTAGATATCTTAGTTAATCACGGTTATCTGGCGGTCGACTTTTTCTTTTTACTATCAGGTTTTGTGATCGGTTACGCATATGATGATCGGTGGAACAAAATCACCGCAGGCAGTTTCCTCAAGCGTCGCCTGGAGCGTCTCCAGCCAATGGTCGTATTGGGCATGACCCTCGGCGCTATCGGTTTTTATTTCACCGATTCAACACTCTGGCCGCTAATACACGACGTACCGCTATGGAAAATGCTAATCGTTATGCTTATCGGTTACACAATTTTACCTGTCCCTCTGTCGCTCGATATACGTGGCTGGGAAGAGATGCATCCCCTGAATAGCGTGGGATGGTCGCTCTTCTTTGAGTATATCGCCAATATCCTATATGCAGTCTGGATCAGAAAATTCTCTACCACGGCTTTAAGCATACTCGTAGCTATCGCCGCCATCGCCCTCGCGCGCTTAGCCATCACAAATGGCGACGTTAGTGGAGGCTGGACGTTAAACGTTGAACAGGTGACCATCGGTTTCACCCGTACCATGTATCCATTTTTTGCCGGTTTGTTACTTTCACGCATCGCGAAGCCGGCGAAGATTAAAAATGCCTTTTTATGGTGCAGCTTACTCGTGGCCCTTGTACTTTACATGCCACGCATTGGTGGTGCTGATCATCTTTGGATGAACGGAGTGTACGAATCTATATGCATAATTGTAGTGTTCCCGCTTATTGTATATCTCGGTGCCAGTGGGATCATGCGAACGCAAAGGGAAAATAGAATTTGCAAATTTCTAGGAGATATCTCCTACCCGCTTTATATGGTTCATTACCCGCTTGTTTATTTTTATGTTGCCTGGATCAGCAATCATAAAGGTGTAACAATTGCAGATGTCTGGCCTTATGCCCTGCTCATACTTGTAGGAAGCGTTGCTCTGGCTTATGCTTCATTGAAATGGTATGATGAGCCTGTTCGCAAATGGCTGAGGAAGAAAGCAATGCGTGCAGGTGTGTAAATCAGTGCAACATTGTAATCAATTCATTTGCAGCCCAGTGACAGTCCTGCCAGTCAGAAAACATATGGAACAATAATCCAACCGCGATAATCCTTGCTTTGGGGAAAAACAGCAGGGCAACGTAAAGCACAATCGCATAATAGGAATGCAAGGGATGATATCCGATACTGCAACGATTGGGATCAAAAATGGGCGTCGCCAGCAAATGATCGAGATCCACAAGCATCGTCGCGATCATGATCAGCCAGGCCCGTTTCCATTGATGCCTGAAAAAGATAAATGCGATTGCCCCCGGAGCCAGGAAATGTAAACTATAATGGACTATTGGTTGTAAAATTGTGCTCATTGATACTGTGCCATCGGGTCTAAAGCGCCTAATATCACTAATCTTAAGTAAATAGCCCAACTATTATTAATAAATGATAATGCCTACCTTCGCCCATTATCAAACAACACACCTATGCCATTTAATTCCCTCGGCCTGTCGCACGAATTGCTAAAAACCCTCGCAGATCAGAATTTCACAGACCCAACTCCCGTACAGGAGGCTGCGATACCCGCAATTTTAAATAAAAAAGATGTTTTGGGAATTGCGAAAACCGGTTCAGGAAAAACAGCCAGCTATGTCTTGCCCTTACTGATGAACCTCCAAAAAACCGCGGGTCCAAAAAACAGGAACGCCAATGTACTGGTGCTGGTGCCTACACGTGAACTTGCCGAGCAGGTAAAGGAAGTATGTAAAACTTTCAGCAAAGATTTAACTCAGCCAATCAAGACGCTGGCGGTATATGGTGGTGTATCCATTAACCCACAAATGATGGGCTTGCAAGGGGTAAATATCCTGATTGCAACACCGGGCAGGTTGCTGGAGCTGCTAGACTTTAACGCTGTGCATTTATCTGGCATTGAAACGCTTGTTTTGGATGAAGCAGATAAGTTGTTGAATCCCGGATTCAGGAATGAACTGGAAAAAATACTTGCTCAACTACCAGCGATGCGTCAGAACATCCTATTTTCGGCTACTCTAGGAACTGATCTTCAGCAGATCCACAAAAGCCTGCTTAAAGATCCGGTGGTGATTGAGATTGCCGCCGAGGAACCCTCTTTAGATCTGATCAATCAGCTGGCATACATCGTGTCACCAGAGAAAAAAGGTCCATTCCTGCGTTCGCTCATCAAAGAGCACGAAATGAAACAGGTACTTGTATTTGCCTCATCTGTTCAACAGGTTGATGCCATTGTAAACAAGCTACGCAAGAATAATATAAACGCCAAAGCCATCCACAGCAAAAAGAGCCAGGGAGCCAGAACGGATGCACTAGTTCATTTCAAGTCAGGTAAACTGCAGGTTCTTGTAGCGACTGATCTGATGGCCAGGGGGATCGATATCGCTTCTCTCCCATTTGTGATTAACTATGAGCTACCACGGTCGCCAAAAGATTACATACATCGCATCGGAAGAACCGGCCGTGCTGAAGCTACCGGAACGGCAATATCACTGGTCAGCCACGCAGAACTGCATCACTTTGAAGTTATACAGAAAAAAATGGGCAGGCAGGTGCAACTTATAGACAGCGAAAATTAAGGGACATTACCTCTGCCCTTTCTTCGGAGAACATAAATGAATCTCCAAAAATCCATCAGATATTCAAGATATTGTTGCTAATGCAAAAATATTTTCAGGTGAAAAATGCCTCATGGTAAAAGACTTAGTCTGATGCCAACCCTTCGGCAATGATGAATTTTCTCAAATGATTTGATAAATACGGGCACTCTTTTATATTTGCACTGATTTTAATCAATCTAAATAAGATTTCTATCACCCTTTAAACGATTTAGTTACTATCAAAAAAAAACGCGCTCCATATATTTCAACGATATGTATACAACGATTATCCTTTTAATTTTCATTGCTTTTTTTCTTTTTTACAATACCTCAAAAAAAAGCAAATGGGCCAGTAAATCTCAATGGGCAGACTACTTTGAAAAAAGAAAGATGCTATCGAACGGTATCAGTGCAACGCTGTTACTGCTTTCGGCTATTATCCTGACTATTTTCAACGGTTCCCTGGCAGGACTTTTCTCGTTGATCGTGATCATTATGGGAATGGGAAGCCTCATCGTTTTACTGTTTCCCTTCCGTTATTTATCTGTTAAACACATTCTGCTCTGTTTCGTGCTTTTTGTTGTTTTTGAACAGTTTATCTTTTAGTTATGCCTGCGAATAAAAAATACCTGACCAAATCCCCTTTTCAAAAGTTCCTGAAGATAACAGCCGGTTTTATCGGCGGTTATTGTGTGATGATTACTTTCCACCATTTACTGGGCTACCTTTTTGAACCTAAAAATGTAATCATCACTGCTGCTTTCACAGGATATATCCTCTGGGCTATATTGCTGCTTGTAGCATTCCTGGCAAAAAGCGCATGGAAAATCTGGCTTTATTATATCTTATTAACAGCGGTTTTTGCTGCTCCTTTTCTTCTAAAACTGTAACCTGAACCATGGACAATAGAAAGTACAATATATATTTTAACACGCATACCATCAGCGGAATTATCATCTCCGCGATATTATTCGTGATCTTTTTTGCAGGTTCCTATACGCTTTTCAAAAGGGAAATCTCGGCTTGGCAGAACAACGTCTCCTACCATGAGAACCAAGATACGAAACTCAAATACAATAAGTTACTGGATTCACTGGATCAGAAATACAATCTCAAGGGAAGAGATGTTTCCTTTTACATGCAGGAGCATACCTTCAGTGCCTTTGTAAACGTTTCTCCAAGTAAAGACACTACGTTAACACCCAAGAAAAAACCTGAGGCCGCTACAAAAGGTAAGAGAAGAGGCAGAGGAGGCGATCCTGATAGTCCCAGCTTTGGATACAATTTTTATAAAGGTGATAGCAAAAGTTATGAACAGACTTATGACCTGGGTGAATTTCTTTACCGACTGCATTTTCTTGCGCAGGTAAACCAGCTGCCTATCCGTATTGGTGCCCCATTTGGCTATTTGGTTGCTGGTCTGGTTTCATTCTTCTTCCTGTTTGCACTGATAACCGGTCTGATGCTACATTGGGATAAGATAGTCTCTAATTTCTTCGTTTTCAGACCCTGGTCGAAGGTCAAAACGGTGTGGACGGATTCTCATACCGCACTAGGTGTAATCGGTTTTCCCTTTCAGTTTATATATGCGGTTACGGGTGTTGTGCTGATCTTAAACACTCTTTTGCTTGCTCCATTTACCTACATGTTTTATGATGGTAAGTCGGACAAATTGTATCATGAGCTCGAATATACTGACTCTACTACCTACAATTATACTTATAAAACATTGCCGGCCAAAGTTGATATTCAATCCTATATCGACCGTACACAGCATTTATGGCAGGATTCGTATATCAAAAGAGTTTTCATCAAGAATTATGGTGATGCAGCGATGACCCTTGTAATTGAGGGATCATCCACACCAAAGCAAAACTTTTCTGGTAATGGTAAAATAGTGTACAACCTTGGTAATGGTAAAGTTCTCTATCATTTATCTCCTCTCGGAGAAAGTACCTACGTGAGCAAAGTGAAAGCATTGATCTATCACCTGCACTTTGGTGATTTCAGCGGTTATGCCTTGAAGCTGGTGTATTTTGTGCTGGGGATTATGGGATGTGTGGTAATCATCTCAGGGATCCTGATCTGGCTGGTTGCACGCGACAAGAAGAATGTGCCTGAACGCAAGCGTAAGTTCAATCTATGGCTGGCTAACATCTTTCTGGCTATGTGCCTTTCGATGTTCCCGGTAACTGCGTTAACCTTTATTGGCGTCAAAGTATACAGTGCTGTAGACATGGCCTTCATCTACCACCTCTATTTTTATAGCTGGCTGGCACTTTCTATATACTACATCATCCGCAAGGATTTGAATCGCACTAACCGTGAGACTCTGCTATTGGGAAGTTTACTCAGTCTGGCAATTCCATTCGCAAATGGTATAATGACGGGAAACTGGATATGGAAAACCTATGCCGTGGGTGCTACTGATATCTTGTTCATTGACTTATTCAGTTTAAGTATCGGAATCATTGGTTTGATTAGCTTTTGGAAGATGAGAAAGCATCAGAAAAGTCAGGTTGAAATTAAATAAGAATTTATTAGCTGCATAAGAGTTTTTTTCTATCTTTGCAGCCCCGCAAGGGAGAACGGACCGGTAGTTCAGCTGGTTAGAATGCCGCCCTGTCACGGCGGAGGTCGCGGGTTCGAGTCCCGTCCGGTCCGCATTTAAGGAGTAAAACATTCAAAAAGCCTTTTATCGTATGATTAAGGGCTTTTTTGATTTCAAGGATTCTCGAAATATTCAATTCTTATCACATTGCTAGGAGTAATTCTTTAGTGAAGAGTAGTGAATCCTCTACTCACTAAAAAAGTTCGTAGACAGTTGTATGACAAGTAACTATATGATTTCATATCTCGCTTAACTGAAGCGAATTCACAACCCTGCTCTTCCATTTTGGAGGAGCAAGATGAGCCGAAAGACGAGGATCAAATCATCGTCCAGTTGATGGTATATCCAACCTTCGATCTCGCAATGCAAATATTATCGTATGGTGAGAATGTCAACGTATTGGCTTCAATCAGCTTAAGAAACAAGATTAGCGAAATGATAAAACAAACATTGGCGAGATACGCAGAAGAGCGGTAAGATCATCTTAAAATCTAGCTTAGGTAGGCATTGTATATTAGCGTTAAATAGCAAAGCAGATGTGCTTGTGCCTCACCTGAGTTCTCATTACAGCTAATATCTGGCACCATTTGTTTTGATATAATGAATCAGGTTTCTACGTTCACAGTCATCCAGGCTGTCTATGGTCCTTCCTGCCTCGGGATAATCTTTGATAAACATACCATTGTGTTTAGATTTGAATATGTAATCACTCATTTTGAAACTATCCAACACCATAAGCTCTTTAAAAAGGGGGATGTTTTCCCTCATTCTTGGGCCATTTAATCGCAAATGACAAAATCTGCATTCGCCAAGCTTTGTAATAACCATAACTCCCGCAGCAGGCGTTAAACGACATAGCTCCGTTTGATCAGTTTTCTGTTCCGGGATATTTAACGGCCGATGATTAGAACATGCCATGATACATAAAACCAGCAGACTACCTAAACTTAGCTTTATTGAATATAATCCCATTTGATCTGTTATTTAGAAATATTCTTAATTGATCTACCATGTTATTCAATTGAAGAGTGTAATTACTTTTTGTCATATTTCGCATATCGGACATGATGAATTTATTGATTGTCGCTCGCTCATTGTCATTGACAATATCTCCTGTGCGGCCAATGTGGTACATCAACCTTTTTTCCAGACCAACATCTTCCAAATCATCCAAACCTAACACATGAAAAAATTCATGGACCCCCAGGAGGTAGTCTCTCTCCCAGTCTTTATAAATAACTGTTGCTGGACCACCTTCGGTTCTTCCTGCCAAACCACCCATTGAATGTGCTTTGCCAAATTTATCTGTGAAGCGACTTCTAATTCCATCAACTAAGGCCAAAACAAAATCATTAGCATACAAGTGACTCAAACTTGGATTTTGCTATACCCGCGCAGAATAAGTAAAATTGTATCTGAGGCTATATGTAGCTGATCTGCTAGTAAATGTTTTCTTCGCAGAATTATATTCAAAGAAATACGATCGCCCATACGCAGTTCCTCTTAATTTAATTGCAATAGCTTGCTCTGAAAGCTTCATCAATCGCTGAATATTAGGTGTTCCTGAAGATGTTAGATCCAAAACCTTCAAAGTGATCAAGATGTCCCCAGATAAAGTTAGCTGACCGTTGCCATTATCGGATACTAGCATATTTCTTCCGACTATTCTACCATTTGATGACTTCTGCTGGATTGTTATCAGATCGCGTTTAATTGGAATTGAAAACATAACTTTTCTTATAGAAGTAAATTTAATTCGAAAACAAATAAAATTACTCAAAATTATAATTAAAACAAGCCAGCGAAAGCTGGATACATACCACCTGCTGTATTTTCCCGCAAAACAAATATCCATTTATCAACAACCCCCTTTTGATCAAGTGATCGAATACATTCCTGAAGAATTGAAGCAAATTTTCTGTCGTGACTTCCCATTGAAGTAGATCTGGTAACGTTGTTATAGCCGATATCAGTTGAAAGGGTTTTGATGTTGGAAATGTATTCACGGAAACTCTTGAAAACCTATTTTCCGCGCAAAGGCCGAAGGGAATCTTGCCTGTCGACATCATTTTCAAGTTCAAATTTGAGGATCCAATATTTGATAGAATGGCAATACCCTGGGCATAATTGATCAAATCATCCATCCCTGAAGAACCTTCCGGGTATAATTAAAATCCTACCCCCCTATATCATAAAACGGGGACTGACCGGACCTTTGTCTCAATTACTACTAATTCTATAGAATTTATATTATTGTGTGAAATATAATGATATCTTTGTCCCGATAAGCTAACATTAACTATATCAGCAATATGAAATTAGAACTACACTTTAGGATGTCCGGTACCAGCATGAGCCGAAAAACAACTGTATGCCTTAGGGGCTGCTGTTGTTGATTCAACCCTAGAGATTGGCCTTGCCATGCCCTTCGGGCAGCATGCCTTTAAGCGCTATTGCGAATGTCACGGTCTAATTTAATACCTGATAACCCCGCTTTAACGCTTCAAAACAGCAAAACATCCAACTAACCAAAATAATTGTTGAATCATCGTACAGACAGGTTGCGATGTGCACAACAAACTTAAAGCTCACTCTCCGAATCATGAAAAAAAATTTACTCCTCCTCCTACCCCTCCTGCTACTTACCGGCTTTGCCTTTGGTCAAAGCACTATAAAAGGTATCGTCAAGGAGAGCAATGGTACTACAGTGCCGCATGCCACCATTAAAATACGAGGCACTAATATAGTGGTTGGCGCAGATGCAGATGGAGCCTTCAGCATTGATGCTAAACAAGATCCTCCCTTTTATATTCAGGTGAGTGCAGTGGGTCATAAACCACAGGACTTTCAGGTCCTTAAAATTCAGGATACTCCCCTTGAGCTGGTTCTGGTAGAAAGCTCTCAGCTGGACGAAATTGTAGTGACTTCCAGAAGACGCGCTGAAGCGTTGCAGGATGTTCCTATTCCAATTTCAGTGATCGGCGGTAAACAGATCGAAGAATCTGGTGCTTTCAACGTTAACAGGGTGAAAGAACTGGTTCCCTCGGTTCAGTTTTATTCTTCTAACCCGCGTAACACGACATTGAACATCCGTGGTTTGGGTTCTACCTTTGGGTTAACAAACGATGGTATCGATCCGGGTGTTGGATTTTATGTAGACGGTGTCTATTACGCAAGACCTGCAGCGGGTACGCTTGATTTTATCGACGTGGAAAGGATTGAGGTATTACGCGGTCCGCAAGGAACTTTGTTTGGTAAAAACACCAGTTCTGGAGCGATCAGCATTACGACACGTAAACCAAGTTTCACTCCCGGTGCTAGTTTCGAAAGCAGCTATGGTAACTTTGGATACATTCAGGCCAAAGCCTCCATTACAGGTGCACTGAGCAAGAAATTTGCCGCACGTCTTTCCTTTTCTGGTACACAGCGTGATGGTTTGATAGAAAATGTTCGTACTCTTAAAGATGTGAATGACATCAATAACTTAGGTTTCCGCGGTCAGTTATTATATCAGCCAAACAATAATTTGTCGATTTTATTAGCGGCAGATAACTCACGTCAGCGTCCAAATGGTTATGCGCAGGTGGTTGCCGGAGTAGTGACTACGCTTCGTCCTGCATATAGACAATTCAATGCTATTATTGCAGACCTGGGTTATTCGCTACCAAGCACAAATGCTTTTGACAGAAAGATTGATCACGATACACCATGGATTTCCAATAACGATCTGGGTGGGATATCCCTGACTGCAGACGTTAAGCTAGGTCCCGGAACATTAACCTCTACCACGGCATGGCGCTACTGGAAATGGGAACCATCAAACGACAGGGATTTCACAGGATTACAATCTTTGGCTAAATCCAATAACTACTCAAAACATTCCAACTGGTCTCAGGAAGTTCGTTATGCTGGTCAGGTTTCCGAAAAACTTAGCGGCGTTGTAGGTGTATTTTTCATAGGTCAGGAAGTGCAGACAGATCCTGTGGCGATTGAAGAGTCTGGCTCTGCAACATGGAGATTCTCGCAAAGTACCACAAGCGATTTATGGAAAACTCCTGGACTGTTTGAAGGTTATGGCATAGAGAACAGATTTTCTATCAAGTCTGTGAGTGCAGCTGCATTTGCAAATTTGGACTACGAGGTTCTGCCTGGCTTACATATTTTGCCTGGTATCCGTTTCAATTACGACAAAAAAGATGTTGCCTATGACAGAACAACTTATGGCGGTTTGCAAACCACTGATCCGGCATTGCTGGCATTGAAAAATTTGGTGTATACCAATCAGTCTTATGTAGCAGATGCTGATGAGAATAACTTCACTTACTCGTTGACAGGTTCATACAGACCAACAAAACGTATCAATGCATTTGCAACATACTCTACCAGCTTTAAGCCAATCGGGGTTAACGTATCAGGTTTACCAACGGTAAACGGTGCTCCTGCAACGGACCTGGCGGTGATCAAACCTGAGGATACCAAACACTATGAGGTTGGTGTTAAAACTACGCCTTTCGACAATTTCACCTTAAACGTTACGGTACATAACTCAGATATTAAAAACTACCAGACAAACGTGCAGTCGCCAGAAATTGGTGTAAACCGCGGATATTTGGCTAATGCCGAGAAAGTACGTGTACGTGGTTTAGAATTAGATGCGAGCATCCGCGCAAGTCAGGCCTTTACATTTTATGGAAACGCTGCTTACACAGATGCCAAGTACGTGAAATTTACTAATGCTCCTCTCCCACTGGAAGAAACTGGCTTGACGGTAAATGGTGTACAGGTTGCATTTAAAGATATCTCTGGTGGCCGACTTCCAGGTGTTTCGAAATGGGCTGGATCAGTTGGTGGTGAATTTGCTATTCCGGCTAAATTCTTTAACAAGGAGTCTAAATTCTTCACCGCATTTGATGCCTCGTTCCGAACAGGCTTCTCCTCAAGTCCTTCTCCTTCAGCTTACCTTAATGTTGACGGTTACAGCTTGTTAAACGGAAGAATTGGTTACAAGGCTACAACAGGTATCTCTGCTTACATTTGGGGACGTAACTTGTTCGACAAAAACTACTTTGAGCAGCTACTGCCAGCAGGTGGAAACGCTGGTCACTATGCAGCGGTTCTTGGAGATCAGAGAACTTACGGCGTAACCATCCGTTATACCTTTTAATACAGATTAATAGGCACATAAAGCATCTATCATTTTTAAGCTTCCAATTAGTATAAATCAGCTTCGGCTCATGATCGCTGAAAAAAGAATAATGTTTTCCTATAAAACCGCCTGTGGCCATACGATCACAGGCGGTTTGTTTTTAGATACCTCCCTAATCTGATGTGCGAATTGACTGTATTCCGGGTGAATTTTTAAGACTGCTAAATCCTTTTTTATCGAAACTATTTTCCGTAAAAACATGTTACAATAATTGCAAAACACAGCCTCATTCTATCAGGAAAAAGCTATGTTTGGAACCATAAACAATCTAATAAACCCAGAACCATGATTAATTCAAGTAACCCTTCTCCGATTGAAGAAACGGTAACCCACAACGAATATTTTGCAGGCAAAGTACAGAGCCTTGGCGTAGATACCGCAAACGGTAAAGCAACAGTTGGCGTGATGAAAAAAGGAAATTACACTTTCACTACCTCTTCACCAGAAAAAATGGTAATCATCTCAGGTGTTCTGGATGTTAAGCTTGCCGGCGACAGCTTCAAGAAATACAACGCACAGGAAGAATTTGAAGTGCCTGGTGACTCATCTTTCGATGTGATGTGTGAGGCAGATGTTGCCTATTTATGTTATTACGGATAATCAAATCATTTTAAAGGAAATTCCCTGAGGCAACCTTATGGTGCCTTGGGGAATTTATACCAGTGTTTTTTCATAGATTTGAATTTTGCAAATCACAGGTTATGAAAAACTCAACACTTGATGACTTCTACAAGGATACTTCTTCCCTGATTCCGGAAGGGATTAATAAGGAAATTGGCCACTTCAATGTTTTTAAAATTGATGAGCTGGCAAGAGGCAAAAACCAAAAGGCGAAAATGCCCTACAACAGACGGACTTATTATAAAATAAGTATGATCAATGGGCGTAATCGCGCAGAATATGCCGACAAATCCATCGACATAAAGAAAAATGCGCTGCTTTTTGCCACGCCAAAGATCCCCTACAACTACCTGCCGCTTGATGACGACCAGCATGGTTATTTCTGCATTTTTACGGATGAATTTCTGACAAGAAACAAAAGTGGGGTAATTCTGGATGAATTGCCTATTTTTCAGCCTGGTGGCTACCCGATTTTTGAAGTTACCACTGAATCTGCCGAAGAGATCACCGAGATCTTTAAAAAGATGTTCAAAGAACTTTCCTCAGACTATGCTTACAAATATGACCTGATCAGAAACTACCTGCTTGAACTGATCCATTATGGACAAAAACTGCAGCCCGCATCCGCCTTATATCCTACCCATAATGCCTCGGCGCGCGTTTCTTCACTTTTTATAGAGCTGCTCGAGAGACAATTCCCTATACAATCGCCGGATCAAAAACTGAGACTGCGTACGGCCAAAGACTATGCAGATCAGTTATCTGTTCATGTGAACCACCTGAACAAAGTGTTGAAGGAAAATACGGGCAAAACTACAACGGACATGATTAGCACCAGGATTTTGATGGAAGCAAAGATCCTCCTGAAAGAAACAAACTGGAATATTTCAGAAATCTCCTATAGCCTTGGTTTTGAGCAGCTGGCACATTTTTCCAACTTCTTCAGAAAACAAGCCGCAGTTTCTCCAAATACCTTTAGGGCCTAGGATTGATATTCGCAAACAATGGATTGAACTTTGCAAACATTAACCTAGCCTTGCGCGTTACTTTTACATCATCAATTTATAATTAACTGAAGATGGAAACAACAAGCAAAATTGCACTGGTAACAGGCGGCAGCCGCGGACTGGGGAAAGACATGGTACAGAATCTTGCAAAAAGAGGATATCACGTTATACTTACTTATCATAGTAAACAGGATGAAGCGCAGGCCGTAGTGGCTGATGTTGAGCAGGCCGGACAAAAAGCCGTGGCCTTGCAGCTGAATACTGGTGAGATTAAAAGCTTTGACGCTTTTTTTGAGCAGGTAAAAGCTGCACTAAAAGATACATTTGAAACGGATCGTTTCGACTTTCTCATCAATAATGCGGGAATTGGTATCAATACTCCATTTGCAGAAGGTACTGAGGAGCAGTTTGACCAGCTCATGAATATACACTTTAAGGGAGTTTATTTTCTGACGCAAAAAGCACTGCCGCTACTAAATGATGGTGGAAGGATTGTGACGCTGTCTTCTGGACTCGCACGATTTGTTAATCCTGGCTACGCGATGTATGCAAGCATGAAAGGGGCTATTGAAACGCTTACTAAATACCTGGCGAAGGAATTGGGCTCAAGAGGCATCACCGTAAATACGGTAGCTCCGGGTGCAATTGAAACAGATTTTGGCGGTGGTATGGTAAGAGATAACCAGCAAATCAATGCACATATTGCCAGTGCAACAGCTCTGGGACGTGTAGGCCGTCCGGATGATATTGGCAGCGTTGTAGGCTTTTTATGCTCTGAAGATGCTAAATGGGTGAATGCGCAGCGTATAGAAGTTTCTGGCGGCGTAAACCTGTAACCGGCTTCCCGACTACGCAACCATTTCTTCAATTCTTGGCTTTATCTCTGCAGCTTTCCTGCAGGTAAAGCTAAGAATTTTAATGTAACTTAAAATCCGACAACCACTACCATTGGCAAGTGCTTATAAATGAGTATACATAATTTACCTATGTATGTAGGAAAATTATATATTTGTACCATGAGTACAACGAACGGTATGTTAAAAGGCAGTCTGCAAACAATCATCCTGAAATTGCTGCAGCAAAATGACAAGATGTATGGTTACGAGATCACACAAAAGGTAAAGGAAATCACCGCTGGCGATATCATTCTTACCGAAGGTTCGATGTACCCGGCACTGCATAAAATGGAGGCCGAAGGATTATTGGTAACCACCACAGAAAACGTCGACAACAGAGTCCGTAAATATTATGCACTGACTAAACAAGGTCAGCTCGAAGTGGAAACAAAACTGCAGGAAGCAAAAAGCTTCATCGGAAACCTGGAATTATTACTCAATCTCAATCCCAGGGTATCATGAAAATCACCACAGCGCAGCAACTACAGGTACGCAGCTATCTGATGCAAAGGGCAATCTCAGGGCAAAGGGTAGACGAACTGTATGATCATATCCTTACTTCCCTGGAGCAAAAACCGGCTGCTGAACAATTCGATATGCGGCAGGTAACCGAGATGATCAATACAGAATTTACTGAGCTGATCAATACGGAGGAGGAACAAAAGTCCTTCAGTCGCATCAACAACCTGATGGGTTTGATCATGTTCAGTATCGCTCTGCTCACCTACTGGTTAACGATGGAACCAACGGTAAGTTTTTGGGATTGCGGAGAATTTATCGCTACAGCCACTAAACTGCAGGTTGGACATCAGCCGGGCGCACCACTGTTTCTGATGATTGGAAAAATGTTTAGCCTGCTCGCCCTTGGAGATACCGCAAAAATAGCTTACTGGGTAAACTTTAGTGCTGTGCTGGCCAGCGCGGCAACCATCCTATTTTTATTCTGGACAATCACGGCATTGTTGGCAAAGGTTTTTGGCCACGAAAAGCTCAGTAAAAGAACCTTCAGTATCATGAGTGCGGGTACGATTGGTGCGCTCGCTTATACCTTTTCCGACTCGTTTTGGTTTTCAGCAGTTGAAGCTGAAGTTTATGCACTGTCGTCGTTATTTACAGCAATCACATTTTGGGCTGTCCTTAAATGGGAAAAGCAACTGAACGACCGATGGCTACTGTTTATCGCATTCATAATCGGACTTTCTACCGGGGTGCATTTGCTCAGTCTGCTCACCATTCCGGCTATAACGCTGGTATACTACCATAAGAAGGCAAAACAAACATCATTTATAGGAACGCTAAAAGCTTTTCTTGCGGGTTGCCTCATCGTAGCGCTGATACAGTTCTGCATCATACAATATATCGTACTTTTCGCAGCCAAGGCCGACTTGTTCTTCGTGAACAGCCTTGGATTTTCTTTTGGCTCTGGTGCAGGGTTCTTCCTGCTAACGGTTATCGGATTCATATCATGGGGTATCTATTATTCTATTCGTCATCATAAATACAAGCTGAACCTTAGCCTGCTGTGCCTAACCTTCCTGTTGTTTGGCTTCAGCTCTTATTTCATGATTCTTATCCGGGCAGATGCCAAGCCTAACATCAACCTCAGCAATCCAGACAATGCCTTTTCGTTGTACAATTACCTCGGCCGTGCCAATTATGGTTCCACGCCTTTGACTTATGGCAACACATTTAACGCTAAAGTTACTGAAAACAAGGTTGATGGAAACACCTATAGGAAAGGAAAAGACCGCTACGAGGTATCCGGACATACCTATAAAACCAGCTATGATAAAAATTTGATCTTCCCCAGAACCTATAGTCAGAAAGAGCACCACATCAGTTTTTATAAACAGTGGCTTAATCTGGGAGATACAGAAACGCCGAGTTTTATGCAGAATATCCAGTTTTTCAGCTCATGGCAGATGGGTTTTATGTATTGGCGATATTTCCTATGGAATTTTGCCGGTCGGGAGAACGACTTTCAGGGACAAGGTGATGTTTCGAACGGGAATTGGATAACCGGAATTGACACCATAGATGCCAAACGTATGGGAAACCGGGCTGAACTGCCAGTTTCAATCCGCCAGAACGAAGGGCACAATGTGTATTTCGGTCTTCCGCTATTGCTGGGATTTGCAGGTCTGTGTTGGGTTTTCCGGAGAAATAAACAGGTGACACTGGTATTGGCTACGCTGTTTTTCTTTACGGGCATGGCAATCGTCATTTACCTGAACCAGGATCCATATCAGCCACGGGAACGTGATTATGCTTATACCGGATCGTTTTATGTATTCGCTATCTTCATCGGTTTTGGTGTGCTGGCAGTAAGAGACCTGCTGAGCAAAGTGGCTTCTTCCAAAATGAGCATGGCACTGGCTTCAATTGTCTGTCTTTCTATTCCAATATTAATGGGCACACAAGGATGGAACGACCACAACCGCTCGCAAAAATCAACGGCGCGTGACTGGGCAAAGAACTATTTAAATTCCTGTGCACCAAACGCCATCCTCTTCACCAATGCTGATAATGATACTTATCCACTTTGGTATGCGCAAGAAGTTGAGGGCATCAGAACCGATGTACGGGTGCTTTGCATGCAGTTTATGCCAGATGCCAATTACATCAACCAGTTAAAAAAACAAATGAACAGCTCTGCCCCACTGCCTGTACAGATGAATGAGGAGCAATACAAGGAGGGTGTTAGGGATTATCTGCCTTTCGTAGACTATGGTTTAACAGATAGCGCGGAACTGAAGGAGCTGATGAAAGTCATGCTATCAGACAATAAAGAGGATCAGGTGCAAATGACGGATGGTGAATACATGAATTTCCTGCCAACTAAAAAACTCAAAATCACTGTAGACAGCGACCAGCTGGTAAAAACCAAAACCATTAAAGCGGAAGATAAAAACAAGGTGGCTCCTGCTATGGAATGGGAATTCAACAAGACTTATGCTAGCAAAGGAGACCTTGCGGTGCTTGATATTCTGGCGCATAACAACTGGGAACGCCCGATATATTTTGCAACAAACGTTTCTGCTGATACTTACTTGGGGCTAGACAAATACATGTATCTGGAAGGTTACGCCTATCGCCTGCTACCCTACAATGTTTCACAGCATGATGACCGCGATAAATCTGAGAAGACAAACACGGATGTGATGTTTGATCACGTAATGCATAAAATAGATTACAGTGCCTACCATAAAGCTGGATATCTTGACCCCGAAACCCGCGAGTTTCTGAGTGCTACCTGGTCTATGAACAATACACTCACTACCAATCTGATTGCCGAGGGGAAAACTGAAAAGGCAGATCTTTTAATGAAGAAGAACATGCGCGATTTGCCATTGAGAAATTACAGTATGAAAGATACACTTAACAGAATCAATACGATACAGAGTTTATATGCGCTTAAACATCAAAAAGAAGCGAGCAAACTGACAAAAGATACATTGGGCTTTTTAACGCAAGAATTCAGCTATATCAGCAGTCTGGATCCCCAGTTTCAGCAAGCACATCTTCAGGATATCAGAATTGGCTTGTATGTGCTAAGCGGACTGGATAAAGTAACGGGAGATTTTAGGGAAAAGGAACTAAATGCCCTGATCAGAAGTCAACTTACTAGATTGGCCAGCGAGTTTGGTGTTCAGGTTTAATTGGCTTAGATCACAATAACATGCAAAATCAGGCATGTTATTGTAGCAAAGTCAGTTGATTGCTTTAACTGCTGTGCGATTGTTGCGGTTATATATATTTCAGCAATAGCATAAAACCGCAACGACTTTCATCCTCTCCGAGCAGGACCTTGTATATCTAACTTCTATGTCCAATGTAATCCATCAATTCTGCCCGATAATTATCCGTAAAGGGAATATCGCCATCGGGAAGATACAGCCTGTTTTTTTTAATGGCGATGATTTTATCAAGAGCCACAATGTACGAACGATGCACCCGCATAAATCTGCCCGAGGGAAGTTTAGCTTCCATATAATGCAGGCTTAGCCTCGGGATGATTGGTTTGTCTGTATCTAGCTGAAAAATCTTAATATAGTCTTTAAGCCCCTCTACGTAGGTTATTTGATCCATGCTAATGCGCACTAAGGAATAATCTGAGTTGACGAAGAGGCTATTTTGTGTCGCGGCTTCGGGAACTACCTGTTTGTTCCTGAGCGTAAATAACTCCATTGCCCGCGTGGCGGCCTTCAGGAAGCGGTCGAAAGCTACAGGTTTGACCAAATAGTCCAGCACATTCAGGTTAAACCCTTCGAGGGCATAATGTTCATAAGCAGTAATCATGATCACCATCGGCGAAGAAATGATACCAGCCTGCAGCCATTGAATGCCCGACTGTCCTGGCATCTGTATATCCAGAAAGACCAGGTCGATTTTCTCCCTGACCAAAATCTTTAGGGCTTCATCGGTGTTTTTACAGCTACCGGCCAATTCCAGAAAGGGAATTAAACGGATGTTATCCTCTATTAGTTCCCTTGCAAAAGGCTCATCGTCAACCACCAGACATCTGATCATCGTAATTCAATCTTTAAGTCAGCAATAAAAACATTATTCTTTACCATCGTTTTCAGGCTATGTTTCTCTTTATAAAGCAGATCCAGTCTGCGGGTTACGTTTTTCAATCCTATGCCAGAGTGCTCGTCTTTACTGTCAGACATCGGGGCAATTTCATTTTCCACACAAAAGTGTAGTGTGGATGTTTCCGGATCTAACCGCAGCTGAATCTGAAGGTAGGAACGATCTCCCCCGCCCACACCGTGTTTAAAAGCATTTTCGACGAAAGGAATGAGCAGCATAGGCTCAATATCAAAACCCTCTGTCTGGCCAGCAATGTCCATCACCAGGTTAAGATCGTCGCCAAAGCGTAGCGACTGTAGTTCAACGTAATTCTTGAGGTATTCAACCTCTTTTTCCAGCGAAATCCTATTATGGTTGCTCTCATGGAGCACATAACGCATTAGCGATGATAGCTGAATGAGGGAGGGTTCCATCAGGTCTGATTTCTTCCGCGCCATGGCCACCAGGGTGTTTAACACGTTGAACATGAAATGCGGACTAATCTGAGAGCGCAGAAAGTTGAGTTCCGTTTTTAAGGTTTCAGTCTCCTGCTCCTTACGCTTTTTTTCCTCCTTATTCTGATCAATCATCAGCCGGTAACTGAAGCTAATACCGATGATAAAGATGTATAGCGGGAAGGGTAAATGTCCCCCGGGACCACCCGGAGGACCAAACCTTTCGCCACCGGCTCTTGGAAAACCATGATCGCCCGGTGGTGGAAAATGCCTGAAACTATGTGTTGGTGCCAGTTTTCCCTGAACATACCATGATGAATACACCACTACCGAGAGGGTAAGCAATACAGTTAAAATATAACTCGGCCAGCCCTTCTTTTTGAAAATCTCGGGATACAGGTAATAGGCATTGAAGTAAAATAGCAGAATCAGCAGGCTATTGTTAAAGATGATCCTGTATTTCAGCTGCGCAAATTCTTCCTGGTGATAAGGCCCGGATAGAAATGGAAAAATCAGGAGCATCCAGAACAATACGTGTATTGCGTAGATGATGTATTTATTGGCAATAAGTCTGGAAAAGCGCTTCATTAGTTGTTCTTATTCTTCTGCTTTTACCAATAGATTTTTTGTCAGCGTATCGGCTTGCATGGCTGTAAAAATACCTAATCCATTGGTCACATTTGTGGGCGCATTTGTTAAATTTTGTGAAGATGCACCGGAGCTGTTTAACATGTCTACATATTCCTGGTTCACACGCATTAAAATCACTTTGTAATTACCGTAATATTTGAAAGTTCGCTCAGTCAATTCAAAACTAGAGGCTTTAACGGCATTTACCTCCACGCTGGTCGTTGTATCACTGTTAAACATGTTTGAGATCAGCGATTTCCAGGTCTCCTGGTATTTAAACACCACCACATGGTTGTAATTCCCGATGTTAGCCCAGCTGAGCGTAACGGGTACAAATGCAGTTGGTTCTGTCCCAAAGACCCTTTTTGGAATAATCACCATATCCGCCGACGAAGAAATGGCAGATGGTTTATCTGGCACAGTCGTACTGGCCGTAACCGGCAGGCTGTTATAGGTGAAAGAGAGATTGTAGACTCCCTTAGCTTTCACAAAAGTCAGATCGTCCAGGATATAAGTTCCGGCAGTAGTTTCGGTCAGCGCTCTCGTGTTAGTCCCGTCAGAAATGCTTAGCGAGAGTCCCGTAAGGGCCGTTCCGTAGGCATTGGTATCCACCAGGGCTTTTTGAAGGGAAATGCGGACTTCCACTTTTTTATCCGGCATGAGGTAGGCCTCCACAACAGGAAGTGCACTGTAATTGGTGGCTGTTTCTTTTCGGCATGCCGCGGCAGAGATAAGCAGCAGCACAATGCTGCAGAACAGGATGTTTTTGTAAATATGTTTAGTTACCATTTTAGGCTAAGCGTTAAGTTTGGTGTGAAACCCAGATAGTTTACGTCGGTAGAAATCACCTGATTTCCTACGATTGAATATTCGCGGTACCAGGTGTTAGACCGGTTGTACAAGTTGAAAAAGGAGAAGCCGATACTGCCGATTTTCTTGGTATTGGTCTTGATCAGATCGTAGGTGATCGCTGCATCCAATCGGTGATAAGCTTTAAGGCGCTCCGTGTTTTTGCCGCTGATTACAAAGTAAGTTTTGGATCCGGAACCTGCCTTGTCGATTGTATAACTACCAACCGGCGCAGTATATGGTCTGCCTGAGGCATAAATCCAGGTGGCAGAAAATGTCCAGCGACCGGTCTGGTAAAGGTTGATGGATTTGAACTCATGTCGCACATCCTGATTGGCAGGAAAATAATCAGTACCGTAGACATCAAATTTATTAAAGGCTTCGGCAAGCGTGTAACCCACCCAACCGGTGTACTGGCCCACCTTTTTCTGCACCATAAACTCGATCCCTTTGGCATAACCAGAACCATTGTAAAAGTTTTCTTCCAGTGTAACCACTGCATTTGGGTTCATCATACCGCCCCCACCGGTCTGGCGCAGAGAGTATTCTGTAAGTCCGCTCAACTTTTTATAATAAGCCTCTGCACTGAAAAGGAATTTGTCAGTTTCGTAGCTGGCTCCAAAAATGAAGTGGTTGGCAGTACCCACGGGGATGGTATTTCCGTTGGCCAGTACCCAGAAATCTTTGCTTCCTGAAAGGATGTCTTCGCGCACTACCCTATTGGTAAACTGATAAAAGCGACCCGTAGCTGCCTTCAACATGAGTTTTTTGGTGAGCGCATAACTCGCAGAGAAACGCGGTTCTACGTAAGCCTTGCCTGTAAGGTCGTAATGGGTAAAACGCAATCCGGGTGTTACCCTCAATGGCCCGAAGTTTTGTTCCAGCTCTACATAGCCGCCCATAGTAAGGGCTTTGTTGTCCTGGTTCACCAGCGTGGTGGTATCGTTCTGGGTATAATTATATTTGATTTGCTGCTGTGAGGCAAAAGCACCGAACAGGATTTTACCATTGTTGGTTACATTCCATTCCCAGTCAGATTTGGCACTGTAATCTTTGAGGTTATTGTTCTCCAGCGTACCGTTACTGGTATTTGCGGTAGTACCTGTAGAATCAGTGATGGAGCTGCTGGTACCCCTGTCGCGATCGCTGTAGAAGTTGGAATAACTAACCAGTGTATTGGAATACAGTTTGTCAGTCCAGCGCCGCGACCATTTCGCCGCAGAACCTACGTTACCATAACTCGTTAGATCGGTAATGGAAGAACTGTTAACAGAACTGGAGAGCGAACTTGGGATGCCCAGGTCGCGGCTATTGTCCAGTTTGTCTTTGCCACTGTAGAAACTAAGCGAGAAGATATTTTTATCGTCGGGTGTATAAGTATATTTTCCATTCAGGTCGTAAAACCAGGATGAGACCTGGGTCTGGAAGTTAGCCATACCTCCACGACCCCCAGGCCCGCCCCCTCCAAAACCGGCGCTACCACCGCCACCGGTTGTTTCTGTTGTGTTGTTTAGCTTGTTGAAAATTTTGTTGTATAGTGGACCCTGATATGACCTGCGCAGACTGAAAAGTAATGACGACTTATCCGTAACCGGCGTTTCGCCATACACGTTAACGCTCAGCAAACTCAGGTCTACGCCAAAACCCGCAGTTTTGTTGTTCCCATTTTTACCACTGATGTCGGTCACGCTTGAGAGACGACCACCAAATTTTGAGGAGAAGCCGCCCTTGTACATCTGCACATCCTTCACTGCGTTTACGTTGAAGGCACTGTAAAAACCATACAAGTGATCTACCTGATATACGGTAAAACCATCGAAAAGCACAAGATTTTGGTCAGGTGTACCGCCCCGCACATAAGCGCCGGAAGAAGATTCATTACTCCCGCTAACTCCCGGCATGAGCTGAAAAGCACGCAGAATATCCCGCTCACCGATATTTGGCAGCACGGCTAATTTTGCTGGGGTAAGCTGGATCATGCTGACTTTTCTGGTATCGGTATTCATTACGGATTCCTTTTTTTCGCCATTGATCACCACCTCGTTCAAGGCATTGTCGGCCGGCAGCATCGTGATGGTCAGTTTCTGGGCGGTGCGTTCAGGAGATAACCTCTCGGTGGACTGCTGGTAACCGGAGTAGGAAACGATAAGTACAGAGGTATCTGCGGGAACATTTAACAGGTTAAAATAACCGTCTGTGTTGGTTACCGCCGTGATGTTTGTGCCCCTTATTTTGATAGAAGCTGAGGGCAAGGACTCACCCGTGGTGTAATCCGTCACACGTCCCGCCAAGGAAAAGTTAGTCCGGACAGGCTTGGTGACCGCCTGTTGGCTTACTTTTTCATCAACGAAAGTCTGACTCAGCGTTGCATCAGCGGCAGGTTTCATCGCCGATGCCGGCAACCGCCGCAGTCTGGTGATATCTTCAGGTTTCCGCATGATAAAATAGGTACCATCAGGCTGCTTGGCATAATAGATACCATTAGCGCGACAAATACCACGAATGATGTCTTTAACCTTATCCTGAAAGTAGTGATCACTTACGTTGATCTGGTGCATCTCTGCGCGGTCGAATACAAAGCGGATGTGATAAATGGCGCTAAAGCCATCCAGCACTTCGTCCAATGGTGCCGTAATAAATTTATTGACCTTCGCGGTATCATTCTGTACATTCTGGGCCCTGGCATCCTGTAAAGAGAGCAGGCCGCAAAACAACAACAAGAGTAAAAAAGATTTCATATAGTGTAAAAATTTCCACTAAAATCAAGAATAAATACTCCAGCAAAATGTTATCAATTGTTAAATGAGGCAGAACGCTGCACTCTGCCGATGAATCCCGAGATTTCTGCTATTAAATATTTTTAGCAGAGAAAAGACGCACAGAATTGGGAGAAAAATAGATGCAAAATACTGTAAGAAAAATCGGTACATAAAAAAAGCCGACCGCTTTAAAGATTCACACTTTCATCAACATGATGGAGCGCTAACTCTTGTAGCGGCCGGCCTTAAAATTCAGGGAAAGCCAGATTTACTTTTTAACCGTCTTGAGCATTTCTTTCACAGCCGCCTCCAGCTGCTGATCCTGACCGTTCAGGATCTTGTTGTATTCGTTAAGGATCAGTTGATCGGGTTCAAGCTGGTAGTTCTCTGTAGCATGTGTTTCACCGGCACCATAAGTACCGATCATCGGGATACCGAATACCATCTTATCGTTGATTTGCGTTTCCCACCATACGGCAGTTCCTGTTCCGGCAACCGGCATACCAATCAATTTTCCTATGCCCAGTTCTTTATAGGCATAAGGGAACATAAAGGCGTCAGAGTAATTACTTTCGCTCATTAACACGCAGCTCGGTTTGGTCCATTTATTCAATGGTTCACCACCAGTAGTGATATGTCCTTGAGGCCTCAACGTAAAATACAATTTCCCGCTCAGGAAGGTTACCAGATCGTCATGCAGCCATCCACCACCGTTAAAACGTGAATCTACGATCAGGGCTTCTTTGTCTTTGTTTCTTCCCAGTACTTTATCAAAAGTAACGCGGAAACTTGGGTCGTCCATACTGCGAACATGTACATAACCTACTTTACCACCAGAAAGACTGTCAGTGAGGTGTTCCATCAGTTTCACCCACTTTTTGTAAAGCAAGGTGCTGGTTTCCACTCTCGGTCTGATAGGCTTGATTGTTTCCTGGTAAGCTCCGCCACCTTTAACATCGTGGAAGGCAATGCGGGTAAATTTACCAGCCTTATGGTTAAGCAAAGTTGCCCAATCGCTAGCCTGTGTTACGGCAACACCATCAATCTGATCGATGATCACGTTTGGTTTCATCTTACTTTCTGCAATGTCAAATGGTCCGCCAGGAATCACTTCCTTAACCAGCAAGCCATCGCCACCGCGTGTCAGATCGTATATTAGTCCCAATGCGGCTGTTTCATCTCCATTAGGGAAAGAAGGACTGTACCTTCCACCAGTATGTGAAGCATTGAGTTCACCGAGAAACTCACTAAGTAACACCTGGAAGTCGTAATCGTTATTGATAAAAGGCAAAAACTGTTTGTAATTGTTGTGGTAATAATCCCAGTCCACACCCTGCAATTTCGGATCAAAGAACTTCTTCTTCACCTGTTTCCAGGCATGATCAAGAATATAATCCCGCTCTGCGGCAGCATTGAGCTCCATTTCGGAATTGATTTTCACCGGACTAACCTTACCATCATCAACACCCACTTTCATGATATTGCCATTGGCCAGCACAAACAACGATTTACCGTCTTTGCTCATCGCCAGATCTCCGCCCGGGGCGTCAAGTTTAGCGAGCACCTTACTCTCATTGGTGCGGGTCATTGTTACCCATAAATCGAAACCTTTGTCAAACTTAGCCAGATAATACAGCTTTTCGCCATCCTTGGATAGTTTTACTCCGGTGATTGCCGTAGAGGTATTTGTTAATCGCTTGGTGCGGTTCTCCAGGTTATTAAGGTACAGGTTTACTGGTGGCACAGGCTTTTTGGCGGCTTCTGCTTTCTTTTTATCTTTCTGTGCGATAGTAGCTTTCCCTGCAGTATCTCTTTTCTCCGCTTCGGTCCTCAGCTCATAATCTTCTTTGCTCAACTGGAACCTGTCCCAGGCTTTCTGATCGAAGAACATGGCGTAGATGTCTGACTGGCTACCACGACTCAGGTTTTTCATCCCGTCTTTATCGGTCAGCCAGTACATCATTTTACCGTCTAATCCCCATTGCGGCAACTCATCGCTGAAACCACTTTCCGTAAGGTTAGTACGTTTGCCAGATCCATCATCTTTAATCAGCACCACTTCGTTCTGGAACCATCCGCCGCCTTCGGTAGATTGGGCGAGTAAATATTTACTGTCTGGCGACCAGGTAAAGTACTGATCTCCGTCTGCATACGAATAGTTCAGTCCTTCTGGCAAAAGTGTGCGCGTAGCTTTAGTAGCCAATTCATAGACTTTTAGAATGTTACGCTCCTCCAGATAGGCGATTTTTTTGCCATCGGGCGAATATACTCCCTGAAACTCGTCTTTTGCTCCCGCGATGATCGCTTCTGTATTGAGTACAGTTGCTACATAAAAATAAGGTTCATTTTTATTGGCGATCGTCACCTGATCTATGTCCCATGAGCCAGCATGTTCTGCTGAATAAAGCAATTTTTTTCCATCAGGACTAAACTGCACCATACGTTCCTGGTAAGGTGTATTGGTGATCCTTTTAGTAGTAGCACCATCAACAGAAGTAACAAAAATATCTCCACGGAACACAAAAGCAACCTGTTTACCGTCTTGGGAAACTGCCATTTCAGAAGCCTCTCCTTTTACAGGGAAGGTAGCAATCTGATCGCCAGCAAAGTCGGCATTCAAGCGGATAACCAGTTTTACAGGTTGCTCTCCTTCTTTAAAAGTGTAGATATCACCATTATTGGTAAACACCAGGCTACCATTAGATGCCCTGGAAAGATTACGCACAGGGTTTTTCTCAAATGTGGTAAGCTGCGTTATTGTTGCTGTATTGTTCAGCGAAGATTTGAAAAGGTTTTGTGTACCATTTTTCTCACTCAGGTAGTAAAAGCTATCCCCTGCGCCCCAAACAGGCTCACGGTCTTCACCAATAAAGTTAGATACTTTGTTGTAAGTTCCGTTTTTGATGTTGTAAGTCCAAATATCACGGGTTATAGCCGAGGTATGGTGTTTCCTCCAGGCATCTTCATAACCTTTTCTATCCTGAAATATCAGCTGGTCGCCTTTTTCATTGTAATGCGCATATTCTATACCTGCACTGCTCAGCAAACGGCTTGTACCACCCTTTGCCGGCACTTCGTACAATTTGGTAAAGATGGCATCCAGCGGGAAACGCGCCGAAGAATATACATCGTGACGATCGGTACCAAAGATCACTTTGGTATCATCAACGGAAAAATCGTTAGGAATATCCCTGCTGGAGTTAAAGGTTAAGCGTGTTGCCTCACCACCGCCGGCACCCATAATGTAGACGTCGAAATTTCCGTAACGGTCAGATGCAAAAGCAATCTTCTGACTGTCGTGGCTCCATACAGGGTAACCATTATAAGAGTTTGCGATCGTCAGCGGAACCGCGTCGCCACCAGTATAAGGGACTTTAAAGATATTTCCTTTGTATTCAAAGGCGATCCATTTGCCATCGGGCGATACCGAAGGCTGCTGCATCCAGCGTGGCTGAGTTTGGGCATGACCTTTAATGCCTGCCAATGCCAGCAGCGAGAACAAGAGTAATGTTTTCTTCATTTTAGGAGTAAAAGTTTAGGTAATCGATTAATGAGGCAAATCTAGTATTATCATGTTTCACAAGAGCCCGGTGTTGCATGTTTTTTACAAAAAAAAGGACAAGCAGATATGGAATCTGCATTGTCCTACAAAGCTAAATCCTCAACACTAAGACACAGGCCAGCGGAAAATGTTACAGCAGAGGGGCCAAGTTCTGAAAACTAATGATCGCTAATCATTGAAATTCATAACCCACCGCCATCGAACATTCTGACAGCCCTCTATCGACTATTATGAATCTGCGCCAACGGCTTGAGAAATAAAAGTTCAAACAAATTAAATAATGTGCATGTTAGGTATTAGGGACATAAATGAAGGCTTTGGCTGCAGAAAAATGTTCCACAATCCAATCGTTTTTTATTTAGCTCCACAAATATTTAATTTTAGCCTTATTATTGCACATCATGGAAAAATACGAAAAGATCATTGAGCGGAGTAAACAATTGTGGGAGCAGGCAGTGCCCCACGTATCTGTGGACAGTGTGGTCTTCGGCTTTCATGAAAATCAGTTAAAAGTATTGCTGGTAAAAATGGCCGATAGCGGAAAGTGGCTTCTGCCTGGTGGTTTCGTAATGAAACAAGAAAATGTGGTTGATGCCGCGCAGCGTGTGTTAAAAGAACGTACCGGGGCTGAGCGTATTTACCTGCAGGAGTTTGGCATATTTGGCAATATCAACAGATCGGAAGGCTATTTTGAAAGTTACCCGGATGATTTATGGCACAAACAGCGCTTTATATCTATCGGATTTTATGCCTTGGTAGACTATACGGAGGTGAAACTGCAGGTAGACGACTTAAGTGAGAGCTGTGAATGGAAATCTGTAGATGTGCTACCATCAATGGGAATGGACCATCAGCTGATCGTAGAAAACGGTCTCACAGTACTAAGGCAGCAATTGAGTTACAAACCTATCGGGATGAACCTGTTGCCGGAGCAGTTTACCATGCCAGAATTACAAAAGTTATATGAAACGATATTGGGCAAAACGCTGAACCGGGGCAATTTCTACCGCCGGATCATGCGTTTCGGAATACTCATTAAAAAAGGCGACCAGCGCAAAGGAGGGGCACATAAAGCGCCCAACCTGTATAGCTTTGACCCGGTTAAATATCATGATTCCCTCCAGGGAATCGACTGGTAGCGGTTGGTTATTGCCAGCCACCACCCAAAGCACGGTACAAAGTCACCACTGCCTGTAATTTTTGCAGCTGATCACTAACACCGCTAAGCTGTGCGGCCAGCAAACTTTGCTCAGACGTTAGCACATCTGTATAATTGGTAGCTGAGGTAAAGCGCAGCAATTCCTGTGTGTAATCAACAGATTTAGTCAGTGCCGCAATCTGCTTGCTCCTGCTCTCCTGTTTCTCCAGCGCCGTCTGATAGGCATAAAGCGAGTTGGATACCTCTTGTCCGGCTACCAATAAGGTCTGCTGAAAAGTATTCATCGCTTGCAATTGTAGGGATTGATTGGTCTTTAACCGCGCTTTATTCAAACCTTGGTTAAATATCGGCTGTACAAGTCCCCCAACCAGGTTATAAAATACCGACTGATCAAAAAAGTCCTTCAGCTGTAAACTGGATAAACCGCCGCTTGCTGTTAAGGTCAGACTTGGATAAAAGTAAGTCCTTGCCAGATTGGTGTTTTCAAAAGCAGCCCTGAAGTTCAGCTCTGCCTGCTGTACATCCGGGCGATTTTGCAATAACTGCGAAGGAAAACCCGCACTCAGGCTAGTGGGCGTTACCTGTTCATCCAAAGTTCCGCGCACAATAGTGCCCGGTGATTGTCCCAGTAAAATATTCAATGCATTTTCGGTCTCCCGGATGCTCCTTTTCAAATCTGGAATAGTTACTTCAGTAGCGTATCTGCTGGCTTCACTTTGTACTACTGCGGCCCCGGTTACGATAGCGCCTGCTTTCAACTCCTTCATCGTCTCTACACTGGCAATCCTGCTTTTCAGCGTTTCCTCAGTAATTTTCAGCTGCTTATCCAACGACAGCAGACTGTAATAGTTGGTAGCAATATCTGAAATCAGCTGTGTTTGTACGGCCTTTCTCGCCGCATCAGTACCGAGGTAGCTGGCGAGAGCAGAACGTTTGGCGCTACTGAGCTTACCCCAGATGTCTGCCTCCCACGAGGTGCTGAGGTATAATTTATAGGTACTGGTCAGCGTATTGATATTGATCCCTGCCGGAAAGTTCAATGCCGCCAATGATTGTTTCGAGCGTGTTACATCAGCATTCGCGCTTAATGTCGGCAGAAAAGCCAGCTTAGTCTGCTGCAGTGTAGCCTGCGCCTGTACGATATTCTGTATGGCATTTTTAAGGTCGTTGTTCTGATCCAGCCCTTGCTGAATAAGGCTTTTCAATTTCTCATCACTAAAAAGGCTTTGCCAAGGCATATCTGCCAGTGTGGTAAAATCTGTTTGCTGATGATCACGGTAAAGTCCTTCGGTTTTCAGTTCCGGACTTTTATAGGTTTTGGTAACCGAGCAGGCACTAAAAAGTGTACCTGCTACCAGCAATGCCAAAAGCTGTCTGTTATATTTTAAGTTCATCTGTTCTGTTTTATTTTTACAATTGCCTCTGCTTTTAGCGCTTCGTTTAGTGAACGCTTTCTGCACTTCGCTTAGCCCATGTCTACGCTTTTGGCGGCTCAATCAACTTATGCTCTTCGGCACCTTCAATGCGTTTATGGGCTTCAACTCCTTCAATCCGCCCTTGCGGCAAATCCTCTTCTTCCTCATCGTCATCATAGCCCTTTTTTGCAGGACCACTAATTTTCTCTTGCAGCGACTGGAAGATGATGAACAGTACCGGAATGGCAAATACCCCCAGGATTGTTCCTATCAGCATCCCACCAACTGCACCAGTACCGATCGATTTATTACCTACCGCACCGGCACCACTGGAGAACATTAGAGGAACCAGACCAAAGATGAAAGCAAAGGAAGTCATCAGAATCGGACGAAGACGCGCTACCGCACCCTCAATAGCCGATTGTAAAATCGGTAATCCCTCTCTCCTTCTTTCCAGCGCAAACTCCACAATCAGGATCCCGTTTTTAGCCAGTAAGCCGATGAGCATGATCAGCGAGATCTGCAGATAGATATTACTGTTCAGCTTAAAGATGATAGAGAAAATATATGCTCCAGCCAGTCCGAATGGGATAGCGAGCAATACTGCAAAAGGAAGGATATAACTCTCATATTGTGCACTCAACAAGAAATACACAAAGATCAGACATAATACAAAGATGAAAATCGTTTCACTTCCTGAGGCCAGTTCTTCGCGCGTTAGACCTGAGAATTCATAGCCATAACCAGCAGGCAGTGACGCTGATACTTCCTGAATGGCTTTAATAGCATCTCCTGTACTGTAACCCACATTCGGCGCACCAGTAATAGAGATAGAGCTAAATAGGTTAAACCTCGAGATAGATTCCGGTCCAAATACCCTTCTCATCTTAATGAACTCGGTGATTGGTGCCATCTGACCGGCACTGTTTCTTACAAAAATCTTGTTCAGTCCCTCAGGATTTTTCCTGTATTCCTCACCAGCCTGGATCATTACACGGTACTGTTTACCAAATTTATTAAAGTTGGAAGCATATAAACCACCGTAATATCCTTGCATCGTGGCAAGCACATCATTAACAGTAACACCTGCTTCTTTACATTTTTCCAGATCTACATCCATCATGTACTGAGGAAAATTCGGGTTGAAAGGTGTGGTACCATATTGAATTTCCTTGCGCGCTGATAGCTTCGCCAGAAAGTCGTTGTTCACTTCGAAGAAGTCGGCTGTACTGTGCCCCCCTTTATCCTGCAGCTGAAACTCGAATCCCCCACTCTGACCAAAACCTTGAATAGTTGGTGGCGATATAAAGAAAATACTCGCTTCGCGGATACCCGCAGTTTTGGCAAACAATTCACCCACCACGTCATCCACATTTCGCTTTCTGTCGTTCCATGTTTTCAGTTTCAAAATAACCATAGAGTAGGCACTTCCCGCTCCGGCGGTAAAGTTTTGCCCAACAATCCGAAGGGTATTGTTAACCTCTGGTATCGTATGTGCAATGCTGTCCACCTGCTTGGCAATAGCCGTAGAACGCTCCATCGATGAGGATGGCGGCAGACTAATATTCGCGAATATGGTCCCCTGATCTTCGGCGGGCACAAAAGCCGACGGTGTGGTTTTCATCATATAAAATAAACCTGCAGAAGCAATTACGATGGTTACCACAACAATCCATTTCTTTGCAGAAAGGAATTGCACCGATCGTTTGTATTTATTGGTCACATTATCGAAGGCCACATTAAATGCCGTATAAAAACGCTGTAAGAAGCTCTTGTGTTTATGATCATCCTGATGCGGTTTAAGCAGCAAGGCACATAAAGCAGGACTCAGGGTCAATGCGTTTACGGCCGACAAAATAATTGCCACTGCAAGCGTTACACCAAACTGTTTGTAAAAAACCCCCGTAGATCCCGTAATAAAGGTCACCGGAATAAATACTGCTGCCATTACCAGGGTAATCGAGATAATTGCGCCAGAAATCTCGCTCATTGCATCGATGGTAGCCTTCTTTGCAGATTTATAGCCGTGATCAAGTTTTGCATGTACCGCCTCTACCACTACAATCGCATCATCTACCACAATACCTATCGCCAGTACCAGAGCAAAAAGGGTTAGTAAGTTGATGGTAAAACCGAAAAGGTTGAGGAAGAAAAACGTACCTACAATAGCAACCGGAACAGCAATTGCCGGCACCAGTGTAGATCTGAAATCTTGCAGGAAGATAAATACTACGATGAAAACCAGTATGAAAGCTTCGATCAGCGTATGAATTACTTTATCGATAGAGGCATCCAGGTTTTCGTTCACGTCTACCATATAGGTAAACTTTACCCCTTTAGGAAAACTAAGTGAAGCTTCTTCAATGATCTTTTTGGAGTTATTGATTACATCACGCGCATTTGATCCCGGCGTCTGACTAATAGCCATACCCACGGCTTCTTTTCCGTTGGCACTGATGGTAGCTGAATAGGTTAATGACCCGAGCTCTACTTTGGCTACATCCTTTAAACGTAAGATCTGACCTTTGCCTACAGATTTTATAATGATGTTCTCAAATTCTGAGGGCAGTGTTAAACGGCCTTTATATTTAATTACATATTGAAATGCCTGGTCTCCATTTTCACCAAACTTACCCGGTGCGGCTTCTATATTCTGCTCGGCCAATGCCGCAGATATATCACTCGGAATGAGACTGTATTGCTGCATGATCTCTGGTTTGAGCCAGATTCTCATGGAGTAATCTTTGGAACCAAAAACTGTGGCATCCCCTACACCGGTAACCCTTTGGATAGCCGGTACAAGATTGATTTTTGCGTAATTCTGCAAAAAGGTCTGGTCATAAGCCTTATCCTCACTGTATAAAGCAAAGATCAGCAGGTTACTACTCTGACTTTTTGTAACCGTTACCCCCGCTTGTGTAACTTCGGCAGGCAGTAAGCTAGTCGCCCGGGAAACCCTGTTCTGTACGTTTACCGCGGCAAGATCGGGGTCTGTTCCAACTTTAAAGAAGATTTTGATGCTTGCAGAACCGTCATTGGTAGCGGTGGAGGTCATGTATGTCATGTTTTCCACCCCGTTGATCTGCTCTTCCAGCGGAATAATAATACTTTTCAAAACCACATCAGCATTGGCACCGGTATAACTGGCGGCAACGTTTACTGTGGGCGGGGCAATATCTGGATACTGCGCTATGGGCAGCGAGGTGAGCCCCAGCACACCTAAAATCACAATAATCACAGAGATTACTGTGGAGAGAACTGGCCTCTGTATGAATATTTTAAACATTTGTTTCTATTTTAAATCTCCGTAAACCGTATCGGCATTTTGTGCATTTGCTTTGATCTGCGTACCGTCTTTTAATGAGGATACACCTTCCAGAACAATCTGATCACCAGCTTGTAAGCCGCTTTCTACTACGTAAAAATTTCCTGCGGTACTTTCCATCACCTTTAGGTTCACATTTTTGGTCTTGCCCGACTGGTCGACCACCACAGCAAACAATTTGTCCTGCAGTTCGAAGGTTGCGCTCTGCGGGATGATGATCGCATCTTTTACCTCATTGGGAATACGAACAGTGGTACTGCTTCCACTGCGTATAATCCCCTTTTCGTTCGGGAAACGTGCCCTGATGTTCGCGGAACCTGTAGCGGTATTGATCAGCCCGTTTACGGTTTCAATTTTTCCCTGTTCGGCATATACTGAACCATCAGAAAGAATCAGCGATACTTTCGGCAGCTTCGCAATCTTCTGTGCCAGCGATTTGCCGGTGCTGTCTTTAGTGATGCTTAGGAGCAGTTTTTCGTTAAATGCGAAGTAGGCATATACATTCCCTATGCTAGACACAGTAGTCAGCGGATCAGTTGTTGAGGAGTTCACTAAACTTCCCAATCGGAATGGTATTGAACCCACTACCCCATTTACCGGGCTGGTTACCGTAGTATAGCCCAAGTTGGTTTTGGCATTCACCAAAGCAGCTTTAGCCTGTGCTAGACTAGCCAGCGCAGAATCATAAGTAAACTGCGCAGATTCCAGTTCATATTTACTGATGATTTCTTTCTCTACCAGCGGTTTCACTTTCACTACAGCCAATTTTGCCGTGCTCACCTGCGCTTCTGCGGTTTTAATACCCGCATAGGCAGTCCGCACCGCCTGCTCATATTGAGGATCGTTGATTTTAAATAACGGCTGTCCGACTTTTACCACAGCACCTTCATCTACATAAATCTTTTCGATATACCCTTCTATTCTGGGGCGGATTTCTATGTTCTGCTGGCCCTGTATGCTGGCCGGAAAGTCTGTATTTAGCGTTGCCGAACGGGTTTCCAGTGTAATCACCTTATAGTCTTTCGGCTGGGCCGCGCCTGCCTGGGCAGCCTGGTCCGTATTATTGTTGCCACATGAGGCAAGGGTCAATCCTGATAGAAACAGGAGCCCGATGTGTAGGGAAGTTTTCATCCGCATTTAATTGTATACGTATTAAGGTTTTGTGTAGACCATGTCAAAAATGATCTGTTTTCGTTGTTTCATGAGCTTTGTGAACTCTGCATCGCTGATCTTCATAAAGCTTTTATTTAGTGAGGCTGCGAGTACCGGATAGGCCATTAATGAAAAGAGATTCATCATAAACTGCCGGGGATCCATTTTGGTGATATTGCCGTTCTGCATCTCTGCTTTCAGTTCTTCCAGAAAAGGCTTTACCGGCGAATCCAGCTTATCCTCTGTCCTGATTTTGTCGTGCCTTTTGATCTCCGTAATCAGGAAAAGCTCACGGTAAGGGTAAGCCATGGTCTCATCGAGAAAAACACTGATGAGCTTTTTCAGTTTGTCCCTAAACTGCTGCTTGCCACCGAGTACCGAGTCGAGGATATTGCGAAGGTCGTCGTTGGCTTCCTTTGCTACAATTTCAAAGAGTGCCTCCCTGGACCTGAAATAGTAATGTACCAGCGTTCTGTTCACTCCTGCAACATCGGCGATGTCTTGGGTGGTGGCATGTAGCTTGCCTTCGGAAAAGAAAATACGCTTCGCCGTATCTTTGATCAGCTGTTCTGTTCCTGTGTCTCTCGGAGCCATTAATAAATCGGTTTAATATTGTTATTTAACATTTTTGTTAAAGCCTACGCCAAATGTCTATCAAGTGAAAGGCCAATTGAGCAAAATTTATGGGCATAAAAAAAGAGAATAGACGAAGAGGGAGAAAACACCGACGAAGACCGGCTGTGCGGATGAAGGTGTTGGAGAAATGAAGCTGCCAGAGCGGTACATAAAAAAACAGGTGTCCTTTTTAGAAGAACACCTGTCTGAATTTATAGCTTACATTTAATGGTAAAAGATTGATCTCTCTGCCGTAAACGTCTGATCCGAGCCTGGAGTTTCAGCTGAGACAAGCCATGAGTTTCAATAGCAATGTTATTTGAGCAATTTCGAAATGATGAGTTTGTTCCAGATTTGATAACCGGTGCCATTCATATGCAGCATATCTTCTTTGAAAAGCGCCGGCTGCATGTCCCCTTTTTTGTTTAGCATAGGCTGATAAACATCGATGAAGCGAATGTTTTTTTCATTCTTTATAAATGTGCCGATGAGTGCATTGGCAGCCTTAGCTTTTTCCTGATATTGCTTTCTCGAGGGACTTCCTTTGATGGCTATATATAATACTGGTGTGTTTGGAAGCTGACTCCGAAGGTGGCTATACAGCTTTTTGAAATCAGCAAATACGGTATTGGCGTCCGGGGCTTTCAGCAAATCGTTTTCACCAACATAAATCACCACCTGTTTTGGGTGGTAGGGAAAAAGGATATCTTCCAGGTAGCGGTCCACATCGCTGGTTACCGCACCGCCGATGCCACGGTTCAAAACAGGATATCCCGGGAAAGCCTGCTGAAAATCTACCCATAACCTGATGGAAGAACTGCCGATAAAAACAATTGGTTTTGCGGGAACGGGATATATTTTGTCGTAAGACTTGATCACCTGCACATCGCTCCAGAAAGGCGGATGATCTTGTGCCTGTGTATTGGAAGCGTAAAGGGTGATGAATGCTGAAGCCAGCAATAGGTTTTTAAAACGTTTGATCATGTGGCCAATGTTGAAAAATATTTCCACATGCAAATCATTGTTTTGTCATTTTGATGTAAGGTAATTGGGTACTAAAATGGGTTGTCTTACATTTGACCACGATAGAACTTTAGTCAGCCTAAAACAATTTGCTGTTTTTATTGCTTTCTAATATAGAACCAATATAATGGTGATTTAAATTATATTTGGCAGCATCAATTAGAACGAATGGATCCCAACATAGATAATAATCCTAATATCCAGCCCCATAAATACGTACTCTCCAGAAAGCTGGACGAATTTTTCTTCAGTATTTATCAGATTTATCTTTTTATACTCCGGTTTTTTAAAGAGGTGTTTGTACCACCTTATGAATTCAAAGAAATCATCCATCAGTGTTATGAGGTAGGTTATAAATCGCTCCCACTGATTTCACTCACCGGATTTATTACCGGAAACGTCTTTACAGATCAGTCGCGACCTTCACTGGCAAACTTTGGTGCTACCTCATGGTTGCCATCACTGATCTCTATTGCGATTGTTCGTGCTTTGGCCCCTCTGGTTACGGCGCTGATTGCAGCTGGAAAGGTAGGTTCAAATATAGGGGCTGAACTGGGATCAATGAAAGTTACCGAGCAGATTGATGCGATGGAGGTATCTGCCACCAATCCTTTTAAATATTTAGTAGTAAGCAGAATTCTCGCTACCACCTTAATGATACCCTTGTTGGTGATGTACACTGCTTTTGTGGCGCTAATGGGTGCATTCCTGAGTGTACATACGCATGAGCAAACTAGCTTTGCGATGTTTTTCTCACAGGTATTTGAGACACTGAGTTTCCTGGATCTTTTCAGTACTACCTTTAAATCTACAGTTTTCGGATTTACCATCGGCCTTGTTGGCTGTTACTGCGGTTATAATTCCTCCAAAGGAACTGAGGGTGTAGGAAAAGCAGCCAATGCAGCAGTTGTTGCGGCGATGGTACTGATCTTTGTGGAAGAAATTGTAATTGTTGCCATCGTTAACGCCTTCCGATAAGCATATGTTAAAAGAACATAAAGCAATAGACACCAGCAACCCGGTAATTTCGATCCGCGGTTTACAGAAAGCATTTGGCGACCTTCATGTATTGAGGGGAGTAGATCTCGATGTTTATCAGGGCGAGAACCTTGTGGTACTAGGTCGTTCAGGTACGGGAAAGTCTGTCCTGATCAAGATTATCTCGGGACTGCTGCTGCCAGATTCGGGACAGGTGAATGTGCTTGGCGAAGAAATTGAAGAACTGGCATCGCGGGAGCTGATGGCATTGCGACTTAAAGTAGGCTTTTCATTCCAGAACAGCGCGCTATATGATAGTATGACCGTTCGCGAGAACCTTGAATTCCCACTGGTAAGAAATTCCAGGAATCTGAAGCGTAGTCAGATCAACGATGAGGTAGAAAGTGTACTGGATGCGGTAGGTTTATCGCAAACGATCGAGCAGATGCCTTCAGAATTATCCGGCGGTCAGCGCAAGCGGATTGGTATTGCCAGAACATTGATTTTAAGACCAGAAATCATGCTTTACGATGAGCCTACAGCTGGTCTGGATCCAATAACTTGTATAGAAATCAACAACCTGATCAACGAGGTTCAGGAAAAATATAAAACAACATCTATTATTATTACACACGATTTAACCTGTGCGAAGGAAACTGGCGACAGAATTGCTATGCTTCTGGATGGACAGTTTGCAATACAGGGAACTTTCGACGAGGTCTTCGCCAGCGATGACGCTCGTGTACAATCTTTTTATAATTATAATTTCACACAGTAAATGAGCGCGTCAGAAAACAAAAGGTCCATCGTAGTAGGAATTTTCATATTTATCGGGGTAGTGATCTTTATCGCAGGTGTATTGACATTGGGCGGAAAACAAAAACGCTTTGTTAGCAGTATCACCCTTAAAGCTATCTTTAACAATGTAAACGGCATCCAGGCAGGTAATAATATCTTTTTCTCCGGCGTAAAAATTGGTACCGTGAGCAAAATCAACTTCTACGGAAATGCTCAGGTTGAAGTAACCATGCACATAGAAAAAGCTTCGCAGCAGTACATCCATAAAAATGCGCTCGCTAAGCTCAGTTCTGAAGGTTTTATCGGAAATAAGATGATTGAAATATTGGCTGGTCCCGGACAGGCACCTGTGGTAGAGGACGGCGACCGTCTGGATATTGCTGCAGCACTTGGCCCTGATGATATCATGAAAACCCTGCAGGACAACAATAAAAATATCCTTGCGATTACTACAGATTTCAAGGCTGTAAGTCAGGGAATGCTGCATGGTAAAGGTGCTTTGGGCGCTGTACTTACTGATTCTGTAATGGCAGATCGTTTGCGTCAGATGACGGTTAATCTGGAGAACGCTTCGGCCACTACGGCCAGGGTTACTGCAGCAGTATCTCAATACACGGCTAAATTAAATAACAAAGGAACACTGGCAACGGAATTACTCACGGACACTACAGTATTCAGTAATTTGAAATCAGCAGTGAAAAGTTTACAGCAAACTGCATCTTCAGCGTCTGAAATGACCGCTAATTTAAATGCGACCAGCAGCAAACTGAATTCTAAAACCAATGCCGTTGGCGTATTGCTGAATGACGATGAAACTGGTACCAGGATTAAAAACACGATGGGTAGTCTGGAATCAAGCACCAAAAAGCTGGATGAGAATATGGAAGCCTTGCAACATAACTTTTTATTGAGAGGATTCTTTAGGAAAAAAGCTAAAGAAGAAGCGAAAGCTAAAGAACAAGCTGCAGAGCAGAATTCTGGAACTGCAAACTAGTTTCCGTTTATATAGTATAACAAAAGGCTCTGGATTCCCAGAGCCTTTTGTTATATAATCGATTTTATGCGTTCATTTTTAACCGATCACTATTAGCTTATTATTATTACTGCGCCAGATAACCTGGATTCTGTATCAACTTGTTATTTGCATCAATTTCACGCTGAGGAATTGGTAATACCAGACGGTTATCATTCCATGCAATTGTGCCGACATTGGTCGCAGTACGTTTCGCATCATGTAACGCAGCACCTTCAAATGCCAGCTCCAGTCTTCTTTCTTTCAGGATATCTGCCAGTGTAGCGGAAGTGGTAGTTAGTCCTGCTCTGGTTCTGATCATTGCCAGATCATCTATTGGGGCAGCACCAACTGATGTACCTAGACGCACATTAGCTTCTGCTCTGATCAGGTATATTTCAGCAAATCTGATTACAGGAACATTTCCATATTGGTTAGCAAATTTTGATGAAAAGGTTCTCGCTCCACCTACATAGAAGCTGTTCTTGCGGTCATCACCATCTACGTAGTTGGCATCTATCCATGCAGTCTGAATAGCTGCATCTCCCCTGCCGCCATAACCTGAGGAAGCGAAGAACTGGTTAAAGTCATTATACCCCGTCAGTGTATTCACCTGCATGGCAAAAATGTCCTCAGGAGTATTTGGTCCCGGAGTTGCCGAACGGCCAGGTTCCTGTTTTACAGGGAATGCGCCGCTGTAAGTTGAGGCAAGCGTATAAACTCCGGAACTAATCACCCGGTCTGCCGCGGCAGCTGCCGATGTATAATCACCCATTTGCAGATATACTTTCGCCAGCATAGCCGCTGCTGTGTACTTTGCAGCAAAAAAACCGTTGGTTTCCGGCAGTAATGCTTCAGCTTCTGTCAAGTCCTTAATCACCTGCTGATAAACTGCTGCAACCGTAGCGCGACTCACATAACTCGCCTCATCAACAACTGTGGTAGGTGTCAGGACAATCGGAACGCCAAGGTTCGTCGATGCGCTTCCGTCATTATAAGCTTTGGCAAAAAGTCTTACCAATTCAAAATGTACAGCCCCTCTGATAAACTTAGCCTCACCTTCCACTCTTGCCTTTTTGGCTTCATCTACTTTATCAATCGCGCTCAATACATTGTTCACGTCATTTACGGCGCTATAACCGAATTTCCAAACGTCTTCAACATAACTGTTAGTTTTCAGCACCGCCTGGTTATAAGGCTGGGTCAGCTCCTCATACGTACCTGTCCATCTAATGGCGTTGGTATTTGCCAGAAACTCACTGAAGATAAATGGCAGTCCGCCGTAAAACTTCTCATCACCCAAATCGGAGTATGCACCTACTAAAGCTGCCTCAACATCTTTTGATGTGTTTAAGGCAAACTCCTGTCCAATTTCATCTTTTGGCTCCACATCCAGCGGTTTCTTACAAGATACCGAGACCGCCAATAGCGCTGAAACGAACATTACTTTATATATATAATTCTTTTTCATCCTCTTATTTTTTTATTCATTTGATAGCTGTAGCTAGTATAGACGGATATTGATAAGTTCGTCGCTGCCTGTCAATTCTTAGCTTCAACCTATTTTTTTCCTGACTTACAAGCCGATGTTTATGCCAAACGAAATCACCCTTGGCTGTGGTGCAGAATAAAAATCTACGCCCTGATTGATATTCGTTGATTGATAATCAGCATTCACCTCTGGATCCCAGCCTTTGTAACCCGTGATGGTCAGTAAATTCTGCGCTGCAGCATAAACCCTTAGTTTGGTGAGTTTGATTTTGCTTAACATCTCCGACGGGAAGTTATAACCCAAAGTCAATGTCTTCAAACGCAGGTAAGAACCACTGGTCAAATATCTTGTAGAGTTACCTACGCCGTTACCAGCAAATAAACGTGGTTCTGGTATATCAGTTTCCTGACCCGGCTGATCCCAGTAATTCATCTGATCTTCGGTCTGGTTATCAAAACCATTTGAACCATTGGCACTCATAAACTGACCACCACTGTTAAAGATTTTATTGCCCTGAACTCCCTGGAAGAATACAGACAAATCAAAGTTTGCGTAAGAAAAGTTGTTGTTGATACCGTAAGTGTACTTAGGCGTTGGATTACCAGCAAAGATACGCTGAGCCTGATTGATATCATTCGTTACTCCCCTGTTGATCGTTCCATCTTCATTGGCAGTATTTAAATAGTAAATCGCATCACCATTCGCTTTGTCTACGCCTGCGTATTCCGGCAGATAGAAAACACCCAAAGGCTGACCAGCGATGGCAGCATTGATGTCGTTGGTATTCAATATTTGTCCACCAAGATCAGAAATCTTGTTGTTATTGATGGCACCTGTTAGTGCTGTCGACCATTTAAAAGCACCAGTTAAGTTTTCTGTATTAATCCCCAGCTCAAAACCCTTGTTGGATAAACTTCCGCGGTTTTCATATTTTGAGCTAAAACCAGTAGTCTGAGGAATTGGAACACTCAGCAGTAAATCTGTTGTCTTTTTTTCATAGTAATCGAAGCTACCACTAATCCTGTTGTTCAGAACGCCAAACTCGAGACCAAAATCCAATTGTTTTGTTTTCTCCCAGGTCAAATCAGGATTGGCAATCTGGTAAGGAATTTGTCCAGGCAATCCTCCATAGGCACCATTTCCACTAAACAAACCACGAGAAGCAAAGTTAGGCAACTCTGCATTACCCGTTAGACCATAACTCGCTTTCAGTTTCAGGTTACTGATCACCGGAACAGCCTTCATGAAATCCTCTTCAGATAAAATCCATCCCACAGATCCTGCAGGGAAAAATCCTGTTCTATTATTTTCACCAAACCTTGATGAACCATCAATCCTGCTACTAAAGGCAATCAGATAGCGATCGTTGTATTTGTAATTGGCACGGAAAAAGTAAGACAGAAAACTAAAGGCCGACTCGTTACTTGTTGCCGTCCCTTTTGTAGCCGCACTTTCCAGCTTTTGGTAGGCATCACTTGGGAAATCAGTTGCAGAGGTATTACTGAATTTCATAGTCGACTTTTGGTAACTTGTACCCAGAACCGCATCAAAATCACTTTTTTCTCCCAGTTTGGTGTTGTAAGTGAAATAGTTATTGGTGTTGGCATTCATCACGAATGTAGTATTATAAGAACCACTACCATTTGGGGCACCAGAATCACGGTTAGTTTTTGATCCATAATAACTTTCTTCCGTTTGGTTTAAGTTATCAATAGAGAATTCTGTGGTGAATTTAAGGCCTTTCGCAAGCTTAAGGTTCGCAAATGCTTTAGCGATAGTGTGATAAACCGTTGCCTTGTAAAACGCATTGTCTACAGAAATGAAGGGGTTGTAATACACCGGAAAGTCTTCTGAAGCTCCCGGAGGCGTACCACTCACTAAACCAGTCCTTGGATCAATGAAAGGAGTTATTGGCGAAAGCGCTACAGCCTGCAGTGGTGTAGAGAAAAGGTTATCCGCTCCCAGCCTGTTATTAATGCTATTTGAATAATTGAGGTTTACCCCAACTTCCAGAAAGTCTGTGGCCTGATTGGTGAGGTTTAACCTTCCGCTGTATCTTTTAAAACTGTTTCCTACGATGATACCGTCCTGATCAAGGGCCTGGCCACCGATATAAAACTTAGTTTTCTCGTTACCACCACTAAAGTTTAAGTCATACTGCTGGTAAAGCGGATTATTCTGAAAAGCTGCTTTTTCCCAGTCACTATTCACCTTATAAGTTTGGTAATCGTCGTTTTCTGCAGAAAAGTAGGCAAGGTTTTCCTCTACGTAAGGAACATTGTCATCCAGCGCTTCTTCTATTGTCTCATAATCGCCATTAGCTAATCCATAATTGGCAGCTCCGACAGCAGCGCGACGCATCAGCTTCACATATTGCTCGGCGTTGAGGAATTTGCGGTGATTTGAAGGAGAACTTACCCCGCCGATCACGTTAAAGTTGATGGCTGTTTTACCTCTTTTACCTTGTTTGGTAGTGATGATTACCACACCGTTGGATGCCCTTGCCCCATAAATAGCGGAAGCCGAAGCATCTTTTAAAACTTCGATAGATTCGATATCATTGGTATTTAAATCTGCCAGTGGACTGGTGGAAGCGGTTGTGCTGGATAAATCTGCAGTGGTAATTGGGATACCATCAACGATGTAAAGCGGCTGACTACCTGCACTGACAGATGCGGCTCCCCTTACTTTGATGTTGATACCCTGGCCAAGCTTACCGTTTTGCGATGCTACCATTACACCGGCAGCTTTACCCTGCAAAGCAGACTCAAAGCTGGTCACCGGGATATTCTCCAAATCTTTGGCTTTCACCTGTGAGATGGAACCGGTAACATCCTTGCGGACCTGTGTTCCATAACCCACAACTACCACCTCAGATAAATTGGTATTGTCCTCTTCCAGGATCACGTTTAACGTAGTACCGGTAATGTTTAGCTCCCTGGTTTTGAAAGAGAGAAATTTGAATACTAAAGTCTGCTGGTTATTCGGTACGGATAACGAATAATTTCCAGAGGCATCGGTCTGGGTCCCGATAGAAGGAACTCCTTTTACTGTAACTGTTACGCCGCCGATGGGCATGTTTTCGGTATCTCTGACCTTTCCGCTGATTACTTTACTTTGCCCAAAGGCATTTGCAATCAGAAAGAAGCTCATAAGAAACCCTAAGAGTAGTTTTCTCATCATGTTTTAGTGTTTAGGAAATAAATTGGCAAATAATTATATGAATATAATACTAAACCACCATAATTCCACAAACACAGTTAATATAATTGATAATATTTCGAAATAAGCGTATTGATTTCAGCTAGGATGCGAATTTATCGCAGATTTATAAGTTAAAATACAGTAATGAATTTAGGCCTATAACAATTGTTTTAAATAACAAACTACCGGTGTTGCAAATTGCTCATATAACAAAAAACCCCGATCATCATAAGCGATGAACGGGGTTTTGTTGTGAAATATTCAAAATTAACCTTCGTTGTAAACGATATCGTTAACATGTTTGTCAATTTCCCATCTTCCTGTGCCTTCTTCTCCGATAACTTCGAACAATTCGAGGGCACGTCTTGCTTTGTATTCCTCTTCACGTTGTTCTTTGAAGAACCAGTTAAGGAATTCGATAGTTACAAAATCTTGTTCTTTGTAGCAGTTAGCTGCAATGTTTTTCAATGATTGCGTAACACTGATTTCAGCATCCAAAGCCTCTTCGAAAACTTCTCTAAAAGAGTTGAAGTCGTTTTGAACGTTGGTAACTTCTGGTGAAATTGCGTTACCGCCCATGTCTAAAACATACTTGAAGATTTTAAGCTGGTGCTCTCTTTCCTCTTCAGACTGTTTGAAAAAATAGTCGGCAGAAAAGTCGAAACCATTACGGTTACACCATGATGCCATTGCTAAATATGCTGATGAAGATTGAGCTTCTTTTTTTATTTGTTGATTCAACAATGCTTCAACCTCAGTTGATAATAAGCATTGTACACGAATGATATCTTTCATATAATTATATATTAATATTCTGTAATAATGATATACAAAAGTAATGCTATAAAATACAATTAAGGCAAATATTAGAAATATGGAAAGATTCTAAGTCTAAAGAAACTTAGACAGTTAGACGGTAAACCCTGTCGTGTAAAATGCGGTTCAGTTCCAGCATTACAAATGCACCTTCCAGCAAATCTTTGATGGCAATGCATTCCATGATATTGAACACGTAACAGTGGTCACAGGCACAGATAAAGATGATTTCAAGATCTGCATTTTTTTCAGAATTTAATAATAAAGCCTCAATATCAATCGAGTAAACAGCTTTGCGCAATTTCATCATCGAGCGATAATCGAAACGGGCAAGCTTGCCGGCAAAGTCTACATACCAACACTTCTCTCTGTCTGACTGATATACTGACCCGCTTGAGGTTTTGTATACTTCGACAAAATTAACTGCTTTTACTAAAGGTACGGTTGCGATGTTTTGCATTAATACGAATTCTTATTTTACAAATATTGGCATTATTTAGACTTGCTACAAATAAATTTGAAATTATTTTTAACGAATCTAAATCGGGAGCTCTCTAAAATTGAGAATTCAGTTTATTATCTTATTTTTAATCTGCCTGTTTTAAAAATCAGAAACGTATGCTTCTCGCCAGATATAGACTCAAACACCTCATTGTTGGCACTTTACTGATCGCTAACATTCATCTCGGTTACGCACAAAATGCAGAGAAAGGTTCCCAAAGGGAAAAATTGTCTTTTAACAAGAGTTGGAAATTTTTCCAGGGCGACATACCCTTTCCGCCAGTTTCCGGTCATACGGCAAGTTACCTCAATGCTAAAGCTGGCAATGCGGGCGGAGCGGCGGCACCAAATTTCGACGACCATAATTGGAAGGTAGTCCGTTTGCCCCACGATTGGGCGGCAGTCATGCCCTACGACTCTACGCAGAATCTTTCACAGGGATTTCGCCAGCGTGGCTTCGGCTGGTACAGGAGGCAGTTTAAGCTTGACAGTGCCGATCGTGGCAAACATCTGGAGTTGCAGTTTGAAGGAATTGCTACCTATGCCACCATCTGGATCAATGGCTCAGTGGTCCATAGAAACTGGTGTGGCTATACTTCCTCCTATATAGATATCACACCTTTCGCCAAATATGGGGATGAGGTCAATACCATCGCTGTGCGTGTAGATGCAGATGCCCAGGAAGGCTGGTGGTATGAAGGAGCGGGAATTTACCGTGACACCTGGCTCATTAAGCGAGCACCCCTGCATATTATTACTGATGGTGTTCATGCGAATCCGATAAAAAAAGATGCTTCAGCATGGGAAATCCCCGTAAATGTAATGCTTGAAAACTCTGGCATTACAGCGATGAAGGCTGTTGTGGAGATAAGTTTATGGGATCCTGAGCAGGGGTTGGTAGACAAGAACAGCCGCAGTATTAATGTAAGCGTTCTGGATACTGCTTCGGTGAATATCTTACTGAAAGTCTCGAGCCCTCAGCTTTGGGATACAGAAACTCCGACGCTCTATACCGTAAAAACCAAAATCACCGTAAATGGGATTCTTCAGGATTCTCTGGTTACGCAATGCGGATTCAGGACCATCAGGTTTGATGCCGACTCCGGCTTTTACCTCAATGAGCGACCCATGAAAATCAAGGGAGTATGCAACCACCAGGACCATGCGGGTCTGGGCGTAGCGGTACCGGATGCCATTATGGAATTCCGGCTGAGGAAACTCAAAGAAATGGGTGTCAACGCCTATCGCTGCTCCCACAATCCTCCCTCCGCTTCTTTTCTTGACCTGTGCGACCGCATGGGAATGCTCGTGATGGATGAAAACCGGAACTTCAATTCTTCGCCAGAATACATCCGGCAGTTGCAATGGCTAATCAGGCGCGACCGGAACCATCCTTCCGTTATTCTCTGGTCAGTTTTTAACGAAGAGCCTATGCAGGGAACCGAAATTGGCTATCAGATGGTGCGAAGGATGCGCCACGAAGTGAGGAAGCTGGATAGCACAAGACCGGTTACAGCCGCCATGAACGGTGGATTGTTTGATCCTATCAATGTTTCGCAGGCAGTAGATGTGGTGGGTTTCAACTATCAGTTTAAATACTACGACCGGTTCCATCAGGAGAATCCGACTATACCAGTCACCAGTTCCGAAGATGTTTCTGGTTTTATGGTGCGTGGGGAATATTCCACTGATACCGCCAAACATATCCTCGACGCTTACGATACACAATATGCTGTTTGGGGAACCTCTCACCGTGCGGGTTGGAAAGCTATTGCCGAACGTCCTTTTATGGCAGGCGCCTTTGTATGGACAGGCTTTGATTACCATGGTGAGCCCAGTCCTTTTGGCTGGCCCTCGGCACATTCTTTTTTTGGAGCAATGGATCTTTGCGGCTTTCCTAAAACTGCCTTTTATCTGCATCAGGCACAATGGGTGGATGATAAACCTGTTTTGCATCTCGTGCCTCACTGGAACTGGCCTGCCGACAGTATCGGTAAAAACATCAAAATAATGGTATTAAGCAACGTTGAACGTATAAAATTATATCTCAACGGAACACTCATTGGTGAACAGGCGGCTGATAAATATGAGATGAATACCTGGCAGATTCCCTATCATCCCGGAACGCTTACCGCGATAGGATATGTAAATGGAAAAGAAGTAGTTAAGTTCAGCGTCTCCACTACCGGGAAGGCCGCGAGATTGTTGCTGAGTCCTGATCGGAAATCCCTCAAAGGAGACGGTATTGATGCGATGCCGGTGACTGTTAAGGTGCTGGATAAAAAAGGCCGTGCCTTGGCGGACGCTAACTTGAAAGTGACGTTTTCCATTAGCGGGCCCGGTAAAATCATCGGTCTTGGCAACGGCGATCCAAATTCGCATGAAGCAGAAAAAGGAGATAGCAGACGGCTGTTCAATGGTTTGGCGCAGCTAATAGTGCTGAGCGATGAAGTCTCAAAAAATGATGAAGTCTCAAAAGAAAGGACAATCACGATTAAAGCTACAGCAGATGGCGTTGCCAGCAGCATTATAAAGATTCCAGTTATTGGAGCGAGAGCCCTCCCCTACGTTCCAGTTGTTGAGACAGGCAGCATCCTGGATAAATGGCTGTTATCTGGTATGTCGTCTACCAGGCCAGATCCCACACAAAAGATTGCCAGCAACGACATGAATAGCTGGGCACCAACAAGCACCGGAAAGCTGCTGCGCATGACCGCCAGGTTTGTGATGTACAAAACTGAAGTCAAATTAAGTAAGGCGCAGCAAGGTGCGGGGTTATGCCTATTCCTAAAAAGCCTTAGCGGAAAAGCAGAAATCTGGGCGGACGACGAAAAGATCGGAGGGAAAACAGCGCCTGAAACCGCAAACTTTTCAGTGAAGCTGCCTCAGGGTAAAAACATCAAATCCCTAACCGTATTGATCGAAGCAAGTGAAAACAGTATGGCAGGTTTGGGGGGTGTTGTAGAAATACGGTAAACGCAGAGAGTTTGTAGGTCTATTGATGTTGTAGCTAATACAAAGAAACCCTGTGATTTTAGGCTCGCAGGGCTTCTTTGCAGCAAGAATTCATTCCAGGTGGCTTAATCGTTTGGTCAGCGGGGTGCTACGAGCCCAAAATCTTTAGACAGTTGCGGCGGCAGTCCAGTTCATTTTTGCGGGGCTATTTTTTTAAGTAACAATCCCTGTTAAAAGTTAATACTTCAAAATGGATGTTTAGAAAGAGGTCGAAGTCGCTAATGCTTCCCACTGATCTTTTTGCGCCTTAACCTGTGCAGTTTTCTGATCTGCCATTTCATAGGCATCCTTACCAAGGAATAGATGCACCGGCGGATTTTCAGAGGAAGCCACCTCAATCAACGCAGCAACTGCTTTTTCCGGATCGCCTGGCTGATTGCCATTGATACTCTCCTGGTGAGCCTGTTGCGATTGACGTACATCAGCATAAGCATCCATAGGAGCGTTTGGTACTGCCAGTGAACCTGAAGTTAAGAAGTTAGTCCTGAAATAACCCGGGTATACCACCGTGGCAAACACGCCAAATGCTTTTGCTTCTGCAGCAAGCGATTCAGTCAAACCGGCAACAGCAAACTTTGTTGCGCAATAGATCCCGAAGCCCGGGAAATCACCGCTGAAGCCACCAATCGAAGCAATATTAAATATATGTCCCGATTGCTGCGTACGCAGATGTGGCATTGCATAACGGATCACATTCAGCGTTCCAAAAACATTCACTTCGAAGTTCGCTCTCGATTCAGAATCTGTCAACTCTTCCAGGCTACCCAGCAGTCCATAACCTGCATTATTAACCACTACGTTAATTCCTCCGAGTTTGCTTACCGTCTCGGCGATGGAAGCCTTTACACTTTCCTCATCGGTAAGATTTACCGATAAAGGGAGAAAATCAGGATTATCCGTCCCTACGGCATTTTCAAGATCTTTTAGGTTTCTGGAGGTAGCGGCTACTTTATATCCGCCAGCCAATAATTGTTTTACTAAACTTAGTCCCAGTCCTTTTGAGGCACCGGTTACGTACCATACTTTTGATTGATTGCTCATAATTAATGATTTATTTATACACCAAAATTACCATGTAAAAGCTATCGTCAAATTACGAACATCAATCGTATGATTGCTAAATTCAAACATTCCTAAAGGTGCCTGGCGTAAAGGATGTTTGTTTTTTGAAAAAGTTGTTAAAATGTGCAGCCTCCTCAAAACCAAGAGAGTAGCCAATCTCAGAAATATTCCAGTCTGTATGTTTCAGCAGCAGCTTGGCCTCTGTCAACAAACGCTGCGTAATGATATCTGTAGTAGTTTTTCCTGTCGTTTCTTTCACCGACCTGTTCAAATGGTTTACGTGCACCGCCAGCTTTTCCGCAAAATCTTTCGCAGAACGCATAGAGAAACGCTGAGAAGGATTTTCAATAGGAAACTGACGTTCCAGGAGTTCTGTAAATACCGCCGTAATGCGCGATTTGGCATCAGGATGCTGGTATAAACTTTCTATCGGCTGCGACTTCAATGCATAATGCATCAACTCTGTCACATAATTACGCAGCAAATCATACTTAAATGCATATTCGGATTCTATCTCCTCCAGCATCTTCTCAAAAATACCCGACACATATTCATCCTGTTTATCATTCAGAAAAAATGCGGGCTCACCACCGAGGGTAAACATCGGTAGTTCATTTAAAGTGCCACGGATTTTCTCTGTAAAAAACGACTCTGTAAAGATGCAGAAGTACCCATTGCAGCTCTCCGACAGCGACTCAAAGGTATAAGGGATGTTGGGGTTGAAGAATATCAGCGTTGTACCTTCCACCGCCACACTTTTCTCTGCATAATGGTAAGCATGTTTCCCACGCATAAGGCAAACCTTATAAAAATCCCTGCGGTTATAACTTACCGGAGGCGCACAGGGCGCAGCATAGTCAAAGCGAAACACATTAAAATGTCCCACCCCCTGCTGTAGCGTCTGAGGGATAGCCTTAAACTTATGCAAATAAAATTGTTCGAGTGTTTCAGTCTTTTTCATATGAGGAGGCAAAAATGTGTAATAAATTTAGCATTTATTTTAGTAATCCGTAGCGGCAGATAGGTTGGCGAGGTCCTTCAGCTCTGCTTCCACTTGCGTTAGTTTCTTAGTCGCCCTGCTTAAGGAATCACTTCCCATAAACAACCTCAATGGCGGATTTTCCATCTTCGTGAGGTCGATAAATACATCAGCCGCCTTTTCCGGATCACCCGCCTGTGTGCCATTCATGGTGTCATATCTGGCATGAGAAGCCGCCACATCTTCGTAATCGGCAATTTTGTTTGCAGCATATACCAGGGAATCTGCTGTGAGGAAACTCGTGCGGAAAGCTCCCGGCAATACCACGGTTACTTTGATGCCAAAGGCTTTAACGTCCTCGGCAAGCACTTCAGAAAGTCCGACAACGGCAAATTTAGCTGCACCATATATGGCCCAACCAGTGGCAGGCGCATAACCCGCAATAGAAGAAATATTGATGATGTGTCCGGATCTCTGTTTGCGAAGATAACCCGATGCGTGACGGATTACGTTTAAGGTTCCGAAAACGTTCACATCAAATCCAGCTCTAGTTTCTTCGTCGGTAAGTTCTTCAATACTACCACCTACCCCATAGCCTGCATTGTTTACCACTACATCCAGTCCGTTGAAAATCTGCCATGTTTTCTCGAGCGATTCTTTTACACTTTCGTCACTGGTCAGATCTACCTCCAGGGGAAGAAAGTTTTTAGATTCTATGCCCACTGCATCGATCAGCTGTTTCAAGTTTCTTGAGGTAGCGGCTACGCGATAATCGAGTTCTAAAAGTTTTTTCACTAAGGTTAGTCCTAATCCTTTAGAAGCTCCTGTCACGTACCATACTTTTTGATTATCCATAATTGTGATTTTTAATGTAAAACAAAGTTAAGTTGCATCGTTTGGTGATGCCTTACTCAAATCAAACTATTGATTGCAAAATTCAAACAATGGAACGAAACCTGAGCTTACGCAGGCCGATTTATTGAGGGCTGAAATGTTTGGAGGAAGAAAAATTAGCTTTGGCCGGACCTTTTCCAGGCTTTTCTTGTGGACAATGCGGCAAGCTTATTCAGATTTGACTGGAATGGACATGCTCTAAAACGTTTCATCGGCAACGAAACCTTCGAAAGCAGGCTTAAAACACGTCTTTTTTAGGATTAAATAAAAAAAATCGGATTCATACTGAGGCGTTTAAAAGATTGTCTGGGGACACGCTTTGCAGATATTAAACTTATTTCTACTTTTGTCGCGGAGAGTTGGCAGAGTGGTCGATTGCGGCAGTCTTGAAAACTGTTGATGTGTAACAGCATCCGCGGGTTCGAATCCCCCACTCTCCGCCAAACAAAATGCTACCCGGAACGGGTGGCATTTTTTGTTTACGACAAGTTCTGCGCCGCAGGTGCAAGGCTTGCTGTAAACAAAAAATGACAGCGAGCATAGCGAGCAGCATTTTGATTGAAGCCTCCCCCACCATGGATAGCGAGAGAAGCGAAGCTAATCCCCTTTGGAGGGGAAACCGGCGGAAGACTGGAGGGTGATCATTAAAAGTCTACGATAAATGAGAAGAAACGGCATTTTGGTTGAATCTTCCAAATAGGGATAACGAAGCTAATCTCACTCTCCGCTAATAGGGTATCAAAACCAACAAAAAGCCTGCAAATCATAAGATAGCAGGGTTTTTGCATATTATTAGGTTCTCAAAATCCGCAAAGTTTACCATCCTAAAGGTAAGTGATTCGGTGAGTCTTTTGGAAGATTGAAATGACTCACCAGGAAAAGAATATCAAACTGATATCCAACCCTTTCAATGGGTAATCTTAAGAAAAGAGTTTTAACCGGCTAATACAAGAAAATTTTTATTAATATGTAGAAATATACATACTAAATTTAAAATAAAAATTCTTTTTTTATAGCTTAAGGCTCTAAGGATGGTTTCAAGAAGGAGGTTAAGAGATACTAAAACGATTGATTTATTTGCAAGAAATATGCGTATTATACGTCAGTCCCAAGGATTAACAATGATAAAACTGAGTACGCTTATGGATGTAGAATATGTGCAGGTCGCGAATCTAGAACTTGGAAAACGAGATCCCTCCTTAACTATGTTGAAAAGAGTTGCAGATGCACTAAATGTTACTATCCCTGATCTGTTAAAGAACGTTAGCTATCCATTCAGCAAGGAAACCTAATGCACTTTTTATATTCATACCTTATTGAGTTAGGTATGAAAATTAGGCTTGAATCCATAAGCTCAGTATACCCATGTTTTATATGTTCAAAATCTGTAATCCAAAGACCGAGTAGATCACGCCGAGCTGGGGAATCCAATTTGGTATCCTCCAGATTAGTTAATGATTCCGGATGTTTTCTTCTGATATACAAAAATTCATCTACATTTTTGATTGTTCTTAAATGAAAAAAACATTTCAGTAGGAACTTCGTGTCATTTGCAAAAATCCTTTCTTCAGATAATTTACCACAATGGTAGAATGATCTCCGTGATATTGCTGACGCTGGATGCAAGAGTGCATGCCAAGGCCCAGAACTTAAAGCATACGAAACATCTAAGGGATAACGTACAGATTGAACCGTTCGGTTATAATAATCCAAGCGAAGTTCATGGGAACCACACAACTCACAGGTATTGTTTGACATATAATCAGTAATCACTTCAAACCGATCCCTACAGGAAATATCATCTGAATCCTGAAAAAAAATAAGGTTCCGACCACTACATTCTATAAGTCTATTGCGGATCACGTAAGGCCCGACAGGATTCGGTTGGAAGTGATAAAAAGCTACCTGTGGAAATTGATTCATTACTTTTTTAGTTTCTGATGTAATTTCCTCATCGATGCCCACTGAAATACAAAGTCCTTTAACGTGTTTAAGTGATGCTAGTGTATTCTTCAAGAACATAGTATTACCCTTGTGTGGTATAATTACATCAGAAATACACGAGGAGTTACTTAAATCTGTTACAAAAGGTATCTGCTTAACAAATATATCCTCATGATCTAATTCTTCACTTATAAGGATATCAAGCAATAGGAATAAAATTTGATTTGAATCTAGCTTCCCATTTAATCTTGGATGCTGCGCAAGCGAATTAAAAAGTGACACTTTGCAACTGAATGAATATACATACTCATCCTCACTCGAGGTATAGACCGGAGCATACTTTTTTGGAGTTAAGATGATAAATGGAGAATCAACTTTATCGTATATATCACCTAAAGATGTAATCAGCTCTTGTAAGTTCGGAATTACAAAGGAAGTATGATTATCAAACTTCAGGAATAACAAATATTCATTTGCAGCTGAATTAATTGATCCGTCAAGAATGTTATCAGTTAGATTTTCGTACCTGCCGGATTTACTCCAGCAGATTACATTATAATATCCGTAATTGAATACTCCACCCATGGTAATATTTATTAGATGATTAAATAGCTATCCTTAAGTTTATTTGCAAGATGAAAGCAACAAGTGCTTTCTCGTTTGTTTTCGTGCATTAGGGAGGTGACCTTAAATTGCTTATAAACAAATAATTGCGCATCCAATACAACTTTAACTTTGTTTTTTTTTGAAAATGACTTAGTTACAAAATCAAAATTTGCATTGTCAGTTATTACCCAATATTTGGTTGCAAAGTCAATTAAATGGAAATAATTAATGAGATTCACTTTGAGATTTCCCCCTTCCTTTAGATATGTGATTACCGAAACCGGGGATGCTTTTTCTTTGCGTAGAATATTAGAAAAGTAGTCGGCAGCGAAAATTTTTGAATAGTATTCGAATCCCCTATAAAAGGGATTTTTAATAGTCAAAGCAGAATCTATGGATTGGATATAAATTTTATAATGTGTTTTAAAATAATTATTTAGCCAGGCACAAATAATAGGCCCATTTTCAAAATCATCAACATACCCAGTTGTCTGATATCCACGACGGTATTCAGGATGAAAACCGGTAAAATTAGATTCAATGACATAATAAACCCCGGTATTAGTATATCCAATGTCCCAGCCAATAAGTGTTCCTATTAAAATTTGATCAGGAAGATGCTTTAAAACATCTTTCAAAAACTGCTCAGCACCTTGATGTAAATTTTCATCCTGAGTTGCAGGTATTCTGAAAGTTAGGTATGGTATGATATCCCTCCCAAAAGAATGAATTCTTAATTCTCGCATTAACTTTAGCCTCTTTTGTATAACGAAATTTTCATAATCTGGATTCTTTGGATAATGTTGTATGATATCTTCGAATAAATGGGTCTTGTTCCAACTGTTTGTCGCAAATGATGCATCACCAAGTGTTTCCTTCAAAAAATAACCATTTGCGAAAAGCTCCCTAGCATTTTGTGCCCCGTTCTCCTGATTAAGGATTGCCGAAAGGGCAAAGGTTTCTGGCATACATGCTTGGCAAAAATGATTTATAACTTGATACTGCCTGAATTTATTTTCCAGCCTCCAGTTAAAAATCCAATTTTCATCAATTCCCAACTTAAAAAGAATTGAGCGTATTATCAATGCGCCATAATTGCCAGCAAGATTTGTAGTTAGCTCATCTTCGGCCGATAATTTATATCCATTTACTTGTAGGAAAATATTGAATTCTAATGGAGATGCGCCATTAATCAAAGATATTACTTGTTTAAGATCATGTGATGCCATAAAATGCAAATAAGAGGTCAAAGTCCCTGTACCTAATGTTAGGCACATCAGGTACAGAAGTTGTTATTAATTAGGGATGTGTCGCCTTCCAATCTTCAACATATTGGGCAGCAGCATTGATATTTCCAAGTGAACCAGTACCGTTTGCAATAGCTAATAACACTTCACTATCAGCTATGGCCTGTGCCGCATCCCAGGCATTCTGGAATGCTCCACCACCGACTAAAGCAGTTATTATGTCATTAGCTAAAGATCCATAGTATGCACCTTGCTCACCACTAAATGCTAAACCAATGGCACCACCAAAGTTTCCAGGAAGCTGAGGTACATTACCTCCTTTGATGTCATTTATAAAATTAGCAAGGTTTAATCCTGTTCTACCAATTCCATCGATAACTAAATAGACCCCACCAAATCCCGTTTCAGGAATGAGGGCAACTCCTGCCACTGCTTCTGCGATTCCAGCGACTGTCCAACCTAATGCCGCCCAAGCGCTTGGTGAGTTTTGTTGAGCAAGAGAGATAGAAACTTCATCTAACTGAATAGGATTTTCCGGACTTCCATACCCGTTAAAATTGCCCCAATCATCACCATCATAACCACTATACGGTGGAACATTGTCATTCCAATCAGGCCCACCACCACCGACAGACCAATCATCATCATAAAATCCATTTCCTCCACCAAATCCACCACCCAAACCAAATAATAAAAACGGATGACTTCCTGCAAGGGGGAAAAAAGTTTTAAAAGCGGCCTTGCCACTAAGCTCTTTCTTTGAACTTCTATTTTTCTTCATAATCTTAATATTTAAGTTAAACATTGAAAATCTCTCATGAGATTATATGTATAAAACTACATATTGAGAAGGCAACTTAATAATAATTTAGGCATTTTCTTTGGGACTAATGACCTATAATTCAATGTTTTAAACAATTTTATTTCATTATATTGTATGTATAACATTACATATTATGAAGACCTTTGAACTAATGCTTTTAATGACATGGTTGGTTACCCTTATAATGGTGCAATTTCATAGACCCACCATGTCATTCATTAATAGATATGACTTTTTGGGACTTTTACCAGGATTTTTTTTATTCTCTCCGAAACCTTTTTATGGCTTTTTTAAGCTTAAGTATGACATTGTTGATTATGACGATCCCGAAAGAAAGCTGACAAATAGTGAGGTAGAATATATTGTATCGCGCGATTTTATAGCATCAAATCAAAAACTTATTAAATGCATCAATGGGTTGTGCAGAAGTTCTCTGGCTAAACCTAATATTAGCAATTTTCACTTTGCCATGTTGATTCAATATATCCTGAACGATGCCAGACAAAAATCTTATTCAGGTAAGCTCCAATTTTTTATAATCATAGCAACAAGCACTTTGGAGGTTGTTAAATTTAGATCCAGGTATTATGATATATAATTACTTCTCAAAAGCAGAGAACGTCATCTATGTGATAGAGTTCTTTCTCCTATTTTCTCTTGGTCTGTCAAGCATTCAAAATATATTAAATCGCAATTGGTTTTCTAAGGAAGGTCTAATTCCGTGGACTTTATACAAAAAAGCAATAAAGTTGAAAATGTTTCACTCACCAGTTTTTGATTGTTTATACAGTAGGAAAGGAATGATATGCTTAAACACAACGCGATTGATCTTCCTTTTACTTTTTGTAATTGGAGGCCATTCCTTTTATTTAATAAACTTAACTCTGGTTACGCTTTTAACTTACTTGATTTACTTGGCGACTGCTTTAATGTGCAACACTGCAGATAAAGTCAATAATATTATTCTCACAGGCTTAGTATTTGACCACTTGTTCATGGGTAGCAATTCTTCTTCTATAATCATTTACTTTTTCTGTAGTGTTCTTATCGTAAGTTATCTATCTTCTGGTTTGTTAAAAATACATGAGATGGGATGGCGAAACGGAACTCACCTAAAGCATGTTATAATAGCACGAAACTATGACAGGCCATACTTGGTAAAAAGACTATTGCCTATGAAAAAAATCATATTTAAAATTGCTAGCTGCAATGTCATAATATGGCAATTAACCAGCTTCTTAATACCTCTTCTACCACTACCTATATTTTATTTTTATTTTTTTTTCTGTATAACTTTTCACATACTAACTGGAGTTTTACTCAAGCTAAATAGTTTTATTTGGACTTTCACAAGTTTATTACCGACCCTTATTTACGTACATGAAAAAATAAGTTCTTGTTTATAAATTTTATGCTTTATAAATTTGAATAGATACCTTCATTTATATGGCTAATATTCTTGACACTGGAAAATTAAATTGGAAACCCAATCTGATGATTTTGTTTATCTTATTACTCTTCACGTCATTTACTCAAAGTGGCGACCAGAAAACCTGGGATGCAGATTCTCCGCTAACATGGCAAGATTATAAAGCTGTTGAAAAGGATAAATCTTTCAATTCAAACACCCATTCAAACACCTTAGTTGGTGAAATACATAGGTATAGAAGATTGAAAAGTGACAGTAATTCTTACCAGTTTGATTTTCAGGTTAAGAGTGTAATGATAAGAAGTAAATCATGGGTAGATCCTGCATACAAAACATCTGCTCTTTTGGCACATGAGCAGCTGCATTTTGACATCTCCGCATACTTTGCAAAAAAACTATTAATAGCATTGCAAAATGGTACTTATTCAAAGGATTTCCTAAATGAAATGCAGGATATAAGGCACCGCCTCAGTATTCAAAGAAACACAATGGAAAATTTATATGATGAACGGACAGTACATTCTAACGACAAATTAATGCAGGCGAAGTGGAGTACTTACGTTCACTCAATATTAACAAGTAATGAAAGTCTAGAAAAAGATCTTGAAAGACAACCTTAGTTAGCTTGAACAATGGAAACGACAAATTATATCTTTACACCTGCAGCCGGCGCACCTTCAGCGAAGAAGATTCAGAAAGTCACCTATCAATTTCTCATAGTGATTACGGTAGCAGCTATAGTTGCACTTTTTAGCAGACATGATTTTATAGGTTATGGATATATTGCCTTTATTTGGTTTTTAGTATGCGCTGCTGTGCTACTAATAATACGTACTAATATATATGTGATCGAAATTCAGATCAATTCTGACCAAGGAATACTTTATTTTTCCTGTATGAATTACAAAGGAGCCATAAAATATAAAAAAATTAATATTAAGAATGCAAAGTATAGCTTTAAACCAAATGCGTCAAATCTTTACCCAAGACTTACTTTAACTATCCAGGATAGCGAGGCAAGATTGCAGATTCGTGAAACAAAATCAGATAATAAGGATCATGTTAATGTTTTTTATCGCGATAAAATGAATGAGATGAACCAACTTATTATGCAGATTAAAGAACGCAAAGTCTCATAAGCTCTATAGTGGCCCCAATTCTTAGGACAGAAATGGTATATTATTAAATTTTATTATTGTTATTTAGGTGTGGGAATGTGTGTAAACTCGAAGAGTTTTCCATATTTCCATACCATGTTATGCAGCCGTCAAATAAATTTCACATGGCTTTTTATTATTCAAACTTTGGTGGTGGAATTGCAACAATAAAATGGACATTCAGTTAAGCTGCAATATTTTGTTTATTTAAATTTCTACCAAACTCCTCCGGGGATAAGTATCCCAGTGCAGAGTGTTGCCTTTTGCGGTTGTACCAGGTCTCTATATATTCAAATACGATCAATGCTGCCTGCTGTTTATCTGTAAACTTATGCTGATATACACATTCAGTTTTGAGTGACTTAAAGTGTAATCTTCCCTAAAAACAGCTACAGAAATAAATGTAGTTTTTAATAAATTTAGGGTAATGAAAAAAAGTAATTTTAGTGAGCCACAAATCATCAAGATCTTGGCTTCACAGGAATCTGGTAAGTTAGTTTCGGATATCTGCCGTGAGCACGGGATAAGTCAGGGTACGTTTTACAAATGGAAAAGTAAATACTCAGGAATGGAAGTATCCCAAGTCAAGCAGCTAAAGGATTTGGAAAAGGAATTGGCACAGTATAAGAAGATAGTGGCGGAGTTGACGCTTCAAAACGTGGTTTTAAAAGATGTAATAGAAAAAAAGCTATAGGGCCTGCCGAAAAGCGGGAGCTTGTTGGGTATGCTAGAGAAACATTCCAGATGAGCCTTCGGCAGGCCTGCATACTATTTTCTATCAGCACATCAGTATTTTACTATCAGGCTAAAAGAAAGGCTGATGATGAGATCATTGATCAGCTGGCCTCGCTTGCGGAGTCACATCGAACATGGGGGTTTTGGATGATGTACCATCGCTTGAGGAAGCTTCAGTATATATGGAATCATAAACGCGTCTACCGCGTTTACACTTTAATGCGCCTGAATCTGCGCAACAAAAGAAAGAAACGTCTTCCAGCACGGGTAAAAGAGCCACTGCTTTGTCCAATTTATCCGAATGTAACCTGGAGTCTGGACTTTATGCATGATACTTTAGCTAGTGGGAAGACACTCAGGACATTAAATGTGATTGATGATTTTAACCGTGAAGTGCTTTCTATAACTGTCGACACTAGTTTGCCCTCACAACGGGTCATAAGAGAGTTAGAAACGTTAGTCGAATGGAGAGGCAAACCTGATGCAATTAGATCTGACAATGGGCCCGAGTTTATATCAGTAGCGCTGTCGGATTGGTGCGAAATCAATAGCATAACCTGGATTCATATACAGCCGGGCAAGCCCACACAGAACAGTCTGATAGAGCGTTTTAACAGAACTTTCAGACAGGATGTGCTAGACAGCTATATGTTCGATAATTTGGCTGAGTTGAGAAAATATTCATTGGCCTGGGCATGGATGTATAATAATGAAAGACCGCACGCAGCACTGGGCTATAGAACCCCAGTAGAATTCTTATTGAAATATGGAAAACTTTCAGCGCTGAACCAGCGCCAGTTTCCCACATTACAACAAGATAATAACAGTAATAGTAATTGGAATTCTTTAGTTTTGAACGTAGCTAGCTAGGGGAAGATTACATTTCAAACCTTCTTTCAGAAGTTCTATCTCATCTTGATCAAATGTTTGCGTGTTATCTTTCCTAGTGACGGGAAATCATTATAAATTTACTTATAATGTTTTAAAATTTCAAAACATTATAGGTAAGACCATCCAGCGGTTATGGGTTAACTTATGTTTGTTGATACGACGAGACAGTGACCAATTATTCCGTTGCAAAGTATACCACTTTGCTAAAGGAGCAATGCTTGTAGCGGCCTGACATTCCGACACAAGTGGTTCTTCATCACTTATGGTGAATTATGCTGATTTTCTCTCTTACATAAGTCGTATTTATGAATTTAAAAAATTATTAAAACGATTTGGAATTACAAATTTATGATTTAGCGCTTACGGTTGCCATAATTTCCATTTTACCGCGCAAAACTCTGTTACCTATTAGTTACGTTTTCACGTGAAGTTCAACAAAAAATCATATAAATCCCGCGAAAAGGGCGCCTACCTTCAGCAGCTTCGGCGACCTTAAATCGACGAAAAAAAACAAAAAAAAGCCGTTCCTATTGTATAGAAACGGCTTTTTGTCCAGTGGGCCAAGATGGGCTCGAACCATCGACCAAAAGATTATGAGTCTTCTACTCTAACCAGCTGAGCTATTGGCCCGCGTAAAATCTTTTTAGATTTTGCGAGTGCAATGTTACATATTTGTATCGAAATTTAAAAGAACTTTGATGCAAAATATTAAAAATATAATCTTCGACTACGGAAACGTCATCTTTGAAATCGACTTCAGAATCACTCAAGAGGCTCTATCACAAATTGGTATCCCTAACATAGAGAGTTATTTCGGACATAAAGCCCAGGATAATTTATTTAGTAAATTGGAGACCGGAAACATCACTCCTGCCCAATTCAGGGAAGGAATCAGGGAGGCAGCCGCTAATCAGGGACTAAAAGATGAAGAAATTGATGCCGCGTGGAACAGTTTACTCATCGGTGTTCCCCCTAAAATTCACGACGTCCTGCTGGAAGTTAAAAAACACTACCGCACCTTCCTGCTCAGCAATACCAATCAAATCCACTACGACTATATCATGGATTACCTTAAAAAAGAATTCGACGTAGAAAGCAACGATCACCTCTTTGAGAAAGCGTATTATTCACAGTTAATGCTGCTGCGTAAGCCTCACGTAGAGATATTCGAGCAGGTAATCAACGAGAACAACCTGATCCCCGCAGAAACGCTGTTTATCGATGATACCCCGGGCCACCTGGAAGGCGCGAAAAAAGCAGGGCTCCAAACGTTGCTGATGACTGAACACCCTAAAAACCTAGGTGAGTTCTTAAAAAACAACGGCATCAACTTCTAAATCCATTTAATCTTTACAATGCCCGAAAATACAAATCATAGCCCAGAGCAGATAAAACCCCGCAAGTTCCATTCCTTGCAGGAGTTTTATCCCTTTTACCTGTCAGAACACCAGAATACGACTAACAGGTTCCTCCATTTCATTGGAATCGCCTTATTTTGCCTCTGTTTCGTGGCGGCGATGCTGTTCCATAACGTCGTCTTTTTCATACTCATGCTCATAGTCTGCTGGTTTTTCGCCTGGATCGGACACTTGTTTTTCGAGAAAAATAAACCATCGACCTTCAAATATCCCTTTTTTACCTTCGCCTGTGATTTTCTTTTATTCGGCGACGTAATCATGGGACGACAGTCCTTTAAAGCGAAATAGCTGATAACTATATTGTTAAAATAAGCGATAGACAAAACCTATATCGACATAGAAATTACGTGTTGGTGAGTCAGTTTAATAGTAGATACTTTTATCGAAATATTAAACTGATTCACCACACAACATGGAAGAGACAAAACAAACTAAACGCAAACTGACCACTGCTTCCGGCAGACCATATACTGAACACGAAAACACACAATCTGTAGGCAATAGAGGCCCTCTACTACTGCAGGACTTTGTACTGCATGAAAAGATGGCCCACTTTAACCGTGAGCGGATTCCGGAACGTGTAGTTCATGCCAAAGGAACCGGTGCCTATGGAAAGTTTACGGTAACCCACGATATCTCTAAATACACCAAAGCAAAAATCTTTAATCAGGTCGGTAAAGAATGTAAAGTATTCCTCCGTTTCTCTACCGTAGGCGGAGAGAAAGGCAGTGCCGATTCTGAGCGTGATCCACGAGGTTTCGCGCTGAGGTTATACACCGAAGACGGCAATTGGGATATCGTGGGAAACAATACTCCTGTATTTTTCATTAAAGACCCCAAGAAATTCAGCGATTTCATTCATACGCAAAAGCGTGACCCAAGAACAAACCTGAAAAGTCCGACGATGATGTGGGATTTCTGGTCTTTGAACCCCGAGAGTCTTCACCAGGTGATGATCCTGATGAGCGACCGTGGAACACCTTATTCTTACCGTCACATGGATGGCTTCGGTAGCCACACATTCTCCATGATTAACGCAGAAAATGAGCGTGTCTGGGTAAAATTCCACTTCAAAACACAACAGGGCATCCAAAACTTTACCGGCCCCGAAGCTGACGCGATGCGCACACAGGATATGGATCATGCGCAACGCGATCTGGTTGATGCCATCGATAACGGCGAATTCCCGAAATGGACAGTAAAAATCCAGGTGATGACAGAGGCTGAAGCAAAAACCTTCCGCTGGAATCCATTCGACCTGTCTAAGGTATGGCCTCACGGAGAATTCCCGCTGATTGAAGTAGGTGAACTAGAGTTAAACCAAGTTCCAAGAAACTATTTCGCACACGTAGAACAGGCGGCCTTTGCCCCTACCAACCAGGTGGACGGTATCGGATTTTCGCCCGACAGAATGTTACAGGGAAGAATTCTCTCCTATCCCGACGCGGCACGTCACCGACTGGGTGTAAATTACGAACAGCTATCGGTCAACGCCTGCCCTTTCATGACCAACAACTATCACCGCGACGGTGCAATGCGCTTCGATGACAATGGCAATGATGAGCCAAATTATTATCCAAATAGCTTTGGTGATGTTGTTCCAGATGAAAGCTACAAAGAACCTGCGCAGGAATTGGATTCAAGTACTGCCGACTGGTTCGATAGAAACGAAGGGCCGGGTGATAACGATCACTATACCCAACCGGGTGATTTATACCGCAAGGTGATGTCTGATGCAGACCGCAAAAACCTGATCAACAATATTGTTGGCGCCATGAGCGGAATCAGCGGGCCAAAAAGAGAGCAAATCATTAACCTGCAACTTTGCCATTGGTTTCGGGCCGATATCGGACTTGGAATGGCTATCGCAAGCGGCTTAGGAATAGACACCGCGCAAATGATGCAGCACCAAGGGCGTCACGCTTAATTTACTACAGAAATTACTATCTATTTTTACCAAAAAACCGGCATACTTATCAAAGATGCCGGTTTTTTGCATCTAAAATTAGCGCTTCCTTAAGAACTACTGAAGGTCTGTTAAGAGAATTAGAATCCTCCTCTGATGCCTGAACCCGTCACAGACCATCGGAGAATAAAGCCAGTTTTCGATAGAATGAATGGCTTTCTTCCGTTAACAAATAGTTTATCTCCTAGAAAACACCGTAGAAGTCAGTGCAGCGTTGGTCAAACTTAAGATCTAATAATATGAGAATTCTCTGGTTGTTTGTTTGCAGGTTTATTCCTAAATTAGACCTACAAACGAGAAGCTATGGAACTAGTAATAGATTTTGATAACATAAAAGATCCATCCAAGCGAGAATGGTTGATTAATTCCCTGAAATTAATGCATATCGGCTTTCACACTACAGAGAAACCACAAACTCTTTCACAGTATAATAAGGATCTGGAAAATGAGGATGCTGAAATTGAACGTGGCGATTTTACTACTGCTGCAGAACTAAAAGAACAGGCAGCAAAGTGGTAGTTATTTGGAGTGAAAGTGCTAAAGCTGAATTGAAAAAGGCTTATGAATACATCGCCTTAGATTCCTTACAAAATGCGCAGATGGTTCGGGATGCCTTGATTGATTTAACCCTTGAGTTACCGAAATACCCATAAAAACATCCCTTAGACAAATTCAAACTAGACAATGACGGTAACTGGAGATCTTTTGAAAAGTATAGTTACCGCATTACTTACAGGATCTTAAAAGACCAGATACGTATTGTCCGAATGCGACATACCCGTAAATCACCTACGAATTTTTAATTCTCTTTAGAGCGAATCAATGTTCTTCCAGTCAACAGATTGGTTTACCACTCGTAAGTTTAACCGAAGCCACTGACAATCTGCACGAAAAACCTTAAACTCTTCATACCCGGCTTTTCAAAATTCACAACAAGCAGCTATACATGCAGATTTGAATGATATTTGGGATATTAAAAGAATTAGCGGCTAACTACCAATTATTTATATTGTTAGATTTATCAATGATCTATTAAAAAGCGAATTAAAATGCTTGTCTAATCCGTTAACGGCTTCTTCTAAGATAGGTTTCCCAGCTTTTCCATAAATCGCTACCCTGTCTAACTTTTCCTTCACTAGATGCAGTGGATTTTGCTTTAACAAACACGAAACATAAAACACCTCTGTTCCAATTATCAAAAATTTAAAACCAACTTCGCTATTCTTTACCGGCAGATGTCTGGATATCTTTTATTACCTGTTCTCTATGCAAAGTCCCCCAATTGATCATCGCATCTATCACATTTGTGATTTCCTTGCCTGAGGCCGTCAACCTATATTCGATCAATACAGGGCTGCTGTCATAAACTTTACGCTCGAGCAGACCATTGATTTCCAATTCCTTTAATTCTTTGGACAGCATCCTCGGCGTAATATTCTCAATCCTTTCCAGAAGATCCTTAAAACGTGTTACCCCACGTAACAGCGAAGCAATAATCGGCAGTTTCCATTTTCCATTGATCACATTTAAGGTGTCCATCAATGCAAGGATATAGCTTTTGGGACATTGTTGGATAGCTTCGCTCTCTACCAGTTCTTTAAAATCACTGGAATTGCAACTTTAAAGTGGACATTTAGTTAAGCAGCATTTTTTTGTTTATTTAAGTTCTTACCGAATTCTTCCGGGGACTGGTATCCCAAGGCAGAATGTAACCTTTTACGGTTATACCAGGT